>Ga0210039_1001662_pt1 | contig 20060 bp, 13 predicted proteins | sample CryGeyCG2114_250_3_FD_185460 | JGI IMG/M metagenome (GOLD analysis project Ga0210039, IMG submission 185460) | Groundwater microbial communities from aquifer - Crystal Geyser CG17_big_fil_post_rev_8/21/14_2.50 (SPAdes) (version 2) | ecosystem: Environmental > Aquatic > Deep subsurface >...
AAATTACTAAAGTGGTTCTCTTTTGAGCATAAAAATACATGTTAAAAGCACCTTGTTCATCCGTTTTTGTAATGATGTTTTGATTGTGAATTTTAATGTGTGCAAGAGCAATGGGTTGTTTGGTTTCGCTATCAATAATAGTTCCTCGAACAAAAATATTTTTTTGTCCGAAAGAGGTTATTGATAAAAAAATGAAAAGCGAAAAAATGAAATATCTCATAAAGAGTTTTGAATAAGTGATGCAAATTACCTTAAAATTCCATAAAATAACGTGAGTTTTGGAATTAAAAAAAGTCTGGTAAAAAAACCAGACTTTTTTAGAAAGGTAAGTATAAAATTAATTATCTAAATCGTGCACTACTTTTAGTCCCTTTCCCACTCATAAAAGGATTAGGGCTAACAAACCGAACATACACTTCAGGACCACCATTTCCATTGGTTGCAGCAGTTAATCCTGAGGTGTTAAAATCATAAGCTACACCTAGTGCAAAACTGGCAATTTCTAATTCAATGGCAGGAGCAAAAGCATCACCAACTCTATAATAAGAGCCAAATGAAATGGCTGCTCCTTTGGAAAGTCCAGTATATTTTGATTCTTCTTTTAATCGATAGCGAATTAAAAGACCAGCACTAATCTGACGTGTTGGACCTTGGAAATAAGTAACTAATTTTGGTCGTAGAGCAAGTTTAGTATTTGAAATACCAATATGAGCTTCGGTATGGAAGGCTAATTTCGAGTAGAGTTTATCCACATCGCCAAATTCCATTTTTTGGTCTGGTTTGGTTACATGGTAAAATGCTAGTCCTGCTTTAATATTAAACTCATCCTGAGAGCTAAGTGTTTTTGCTCCTGTTCCATAAGCCCATAATGCACCAGCAGAAAAATCAAAATAGTTTCTGTTTTCAAATGCAAACTGTTCGTTAGAACTTAACGAAGGGTTAAAGCTTTGACCATTAAATTGAGAATCCCATTCAAGTTTATCAGGACTCATACTGTTTTGAGCCCAAGATCCCATTAAACCAACCGAAGCAGAATTTTTATTATCTAAAAATACTACACTTGATAAGGATAGGTTTATTTTTGTTGTACCAAAATTTGTTACTCCAGCAACATCTTTAAAAACATTTAAACCAGCACCTATGTAACCGTTTTTCCATTTATTTTTAAAGAGACCTCCATCCAACATTACCGAATAGGTTTTATAGGGATTACTGATGCTTCCCCATTGGCTTCGGTAGTTCATCACGCCTCTGAAGTCGCCATCAAACACACCTGCTGCTGCTGGATTGGTAGTAATAATCATGGCATCATACATGGTAAAATGAATGTCTTGAGCCGTTAACTTTGAGTTAAACAGTGCAGCTTGACCAATTAGAGCTAATGCGAGTACTTTGTTTAATTTTTTCATTGTTTTATATGTTGTTAAATGTGTATCTATTTTTTTAGTTCTGTTTATTAGTTTTTAGTTATCTGATTAATGTTACATCGCCTTTTTTGGTGGCTTTACTTCCATCCATAAAGGTGGCTTCTACATAATAAACAAATACTGCTTTGTTCATAGGTTCGCCATTAAAAGTACCATCCCATCCTAGGTTGATGTCTGTTGTTTCAAAGACTTTTTCGCCCCATCTGTCATAAATAAAGAAAAGTACCGATTGAATTCCTTTTCCACGAACAAATAGGATGTCGTTACTTCCATCACCATTAGGAGAAAAAATGTTAGGTACCCATATTATATTTTCAAATTCGATAAACACAGTCATAGAGTCTCGGGCTACGCAACCATTCGTATCTGTTAAAGTTACAGTATAGGTAGTAGTTTCTTCGGGGTTTGCTTGTGTGTTTTGGCAAGTAGGACAAACAACATTGAATGAAGGAGTCCAGCTAAAACTACTAGTAGAAGTAGTAGTAGATGTTAAATTTGCCGTATTACCAAACATGATGGTTACATCACTTCCTGCAACAATAGTAGGATTAGGATGAACAACTATTTGTGTGGACATAGAGTCTGTGCCAAATGCATTGGTAACTACCAATTGAACAGTAAAAATTCCTGCAGAATCAAAACAAACAGTAGGATTTTGATCAGAGGAAGAAGAAGGGTTGCCTCCTGCAAAAGTCCAGCTCCAAGATAGTGCATCTGAACTTGTATCCGTAAAGTCAATGCAACCTCCAGCACAAACCACACTATCTGATACTGTGAAACTAGCTTGAGGCACAATACAAGTAGTTACGGTAATAGTAATTTGGTCTGTTGCAAAACAACCATTAGCATCTGTACCTGTAACCGTATAAGTGGTGGTTGCAGTAGGAACAAAAGCAACCCCATCAGTAACCCCATTGTCCCAAGTGTAAGAAGTAGCTCCACTACCTGTTAAAGTAAGAGGGTCTCCATTGCATATAGTAGTGGAAGGACTAGCATTAGCAGTTACAGTAGGAGTGGGGTTAACTGTAACAGTAACTTGGTCTGTGTTTGTGCATCCATTAGCCCCAGTTCCTGTAACGGTATAGGTGGCGGTAGCAGTAGCTATAAAAGGTACGCCATCTGTAACTCCATTGTCCCAAGTATAGGAAACACCTCCACTGCCTGTTAAGGTTACGGTATCACCAGCACATGATGTTATGGAAGATGCATTGGCTGTAATAGTAGGAGCAGGGTTTACAGTAATGGTGATTTGATCAACATCAGAACAAGTTCCTGTACTTCCTGTAACATTATACGTAGTAGTGGTGGTGGGCACAAAAGGAACTCCATCAGTAACACCATTATCCCAAGTGTAGGAAGTAGCACCACTACCTGTTAGAGTTACGGTATCGCCAGCACAAATAGTTGTTGAAGGCGAAGCGTTAGCTGTAACTGTTGGTGCTGGACTAACAGTAATGGTAATTTGAGCAGTGTTCGTACAGTTATTAGCATCCGTTCCAGTAACCGTATAAGTGGTAGTAGTTGCAGGAGTAAAAGCAACACCATCGGTTACTCCATTGTCCCAAGTGTAAGAAGTAGCACCACCTCCTGTTAAGGTAACTTGGTCACCCACACAAATGGAGGTTGCAGGAGATGCATTAGCTGTAACTGTTGGAGCAGGATTTACCGTAATGGTAATTTGAGCAGTATTTGTACAGTTATTAGCATCTGTTCCAGTAACCGTATAAGTGGTAGTAACAGTAGGAGTAAAAGCAACCCCATCAATAACCCCATTATCCCAAGAGTAAGAAGCAGCTCCACCACCAGTAAGCGTTACAGGAGTTCCCGCACAAATAGTTGTTGAAGGAGAAGCATTGGCAGTTATAGTAGGAGCAGGATTTACGGTAATGGTAATTTGAGCTGTGTTGGTACAGTTATTAGCATCTGTTCCAGTAACCGTATAAGTGGTAGTAACAGTAGGAGTAAAAGCCACACCGTCAGTAACCCCATTGTCCCAAGTGTAAGAAGTAGCTCCACCTCCAGTAAGTGTTACAGGATTACCCGCACAAACAGTTGTTGAAGGAGAAGCATTAGCAGTAACAGTTGGAGCAGGATTTACGGTAATGGTAATTTGAGCAGTATCAGCACAAGAACCTACGTTGCCTATTACGGTATAAGTGGTAGTAGCAGCAGGAACAAAAGCAACACCATCGGTTACTCCATTATTCCATGTGTAAGAAGTAGCACCGCTTCCTGTTAATGTAACCGAGCTACCCGCACAAATAGTATTAGAAGGAGAAGCATTAGCAGTTACAGTAGGAGCAGCGTTAACAGTAATGGTAATTTGAGCAGTATCGGAACATCCACTGGTAGTACCTATAACTATATAGGTGGTTGTGGTAGCAGGGCTAAATGCAACGCCATTGGTAACTCCATTATCCCATGTATAAGAAGTAGCACCACCACCTGTTAGGGTAACTAGGTCGCCAACACAAATGGATGTTGAAGGCGATGCATTAGCAGTTACAGTTGGAGATGGATTAACAGTAACAGTAACAGATGTTCTTGTAGTGCTAACACAATTTGGGTCAGAATTATTAACCGTTTCTATGTGGTATGTAGTAGTTACACCAGGAGTAACAACCAAAGGAGTTGTTCCTAAATTAGTACCTCCAGTAGCGGCTGTATAAACTTGATAAGTAACTCCAGTAGCAGGACCAGATGCAGTAATAGTTGTAGATTGTCCTGCACAAATAGGATTTGGGGTTGCAGTAACCGTTGTTGCAGCTGCTGGGGTGATACAAGCGGTTTTTGTACAAATATAATTAGGTGTAAGGGTTATGGCTGTTCTTGCAATACCTATCGTATTTGGTCCTGGAGTACCAGACCAAGAATTGTAATGTGGATCTGCAAAAGTAGTTGGACCTGCTGAAGCGGTTGGTGAGAAGGATGTGGGAGGACAACCTGTTAATGGTGTATCCCCGTTTGGATCGGTTTTAAACACATGATAATCGTAGTCAGTTCCACCAAAAGTCATAGACATAGAAATATACCCATTGTCAGATGTTTGTCCACCTCTTGGTAAAATAGAAACTAAATTAAAGTTATATCGTTTAGTCCAAACATTTGTTGTAGCTGTTGAATTAACTCTATGAATGGCATTAGCAAAGAAACTTAAGGGTTTAATATACATTGACATAGTAACTAAGTCAGTGCTTCCTGTAACTTCATAAATTTGTGAAACATCTACAGGGTCAGTCAATGTTCCAAAAAAAGATGTTGAATACCTAAATCTTCGGCTAAAAATATTTGAAAAACCTCCTGTGCCAACAAATTTTTGAATTAGTTCATAGCCATCATCTGTAGAACCAGCAGCTATAATATCTCCTGCACTTGTTTTGTTTACTGCTGCTAAATATTTACTACTTTGTGTCGTTGAAGAACTAGGAAGATCAATTTGTTTATGATAAGTTATTACTCCGGCAGTAGTTGTTTTTAAAATAAGAGCGTCTTGTGGTGTGGCATCATCTTCATCATCACCTGATGTAACGCTTCTATGTTGGTTTACATCATAACTTCCAACAGCAACGTAACCATCAGCAACTTCAACAACATCTTTAAAACTAGCATTATTATAAATTCTTTCGGTAGAAGGGTTTTTTGTAGCCGCAGTGTAATAACGGAATACTTTATGCCATACATGGTTTCCATTGACATCTAATTTTACAATTAAAGGAGATGAAATGGCATCAGTATGAGTAGTACCATTGGTAGAAGAAGTCCATGTAATAGGATTGTATTTTATTTCTGGTCCTGCTCCATCAGGGTCATAACCAGTTACATAACCAACAGCTACATAGCCACCATCAGCTACTTTAACAATTCTATTAAACCATGCTCCGTCAGCTTCTGAAATGTTAAACTTTTTAGAATTTAATACGTTCCCAGCTGGGTCTAAAATCATAAAAACAGCTGCATTAGATTCGCTACCACCACACAAATAGTATTGGTTATTTGCCATATTTTTTTTAATGTCGTTTAATTGAAAACCTATGGAAGCATCTGAATATCTGTATGACCAAACTACTGCTCCTGTATCATTTAATTGAGATACTGTTCCATAAATAGGTAAAAAATTCAGGTTAGTACCTGTCATAACATACGTGTTTTGAGTTAGCCCTTCAATTATGTTTCCAGGTAAGTCAAACATTGCTTGGTTGTAATCTTTTCTAAATGCGGTAGTTGTTTGTGCACTAATGTCTATTATGATTAAGAACAAAAAGGCGAATGAGTAAAAAAGTTTTTTTGTCATAAATTGTTGATTTTAATATTAATTTATTATGAATGTGTTTTAATCATCTTATTAGTGTAACATCGCCTTTTTTAGTGATTTTGCTTCCATCAATAAAAGTAGCTTCTAAATAATAAACAAAAACAGCTTTGTTCATTTCTTTTCCTCTGAATTTTCCATTCCAACCTTGGTCTATGTTGGTTGTTTCAAAAACTTTTTCGCCCCATCTGTCATACACAAAGAAGTTGAGTTGAGCAACACCTTTTCCTCTAACAAAGAGAATGTCATTGTTGCCATCTCCGTTGGGTGAGAAAATATTAGGTACCCAAATCACATTTTCAAATTCAACAAAAACGGTTACTTGGTCAGAGGCACTACAACCATTGCTATCAACAACAATAACGGTGTAAGTGATAGTTTCATCAGGTGTACTTGAAGTAGATGGACAAGTAGGACAACTCAACCAAGTTGGTGGAATCCAATTGTAATTTCCATTTGAACCTGTAGCATTTAAGTTGGTATTGTCTCCTAAGTCAATTACAACATCGCTTCCAGCATTAATTATTGGATTTGGATGAACTGTTATTGTTTGGGTAATCGTATCAGATCCAAAGGTATTGGATGCTATTAACTCAATGGTAAAGATTCCATCATTTGCAAAACAGATATTTGTTGGATTTTGAGAAATTGAAGTAGAAGGATTTCCACCGTTAAACGTCCATTCCCAGCTAGTAGCACCTGTACTCATATCTGTAAAATTAATGCAATTTCCTACGCAAATTTCATCGTCAGAAATAGAAAATCCTGCTGTAGGTGTTGTACAATTAGTTACTGTAATATAGGATATTATAGTTGAGTCATCGCTTCCATTAGCATCCGTAACAGTTAATGAAACCGTATAGGTTCCTGCACTTAAATAACAAATGTTTGTTGGGTTTTGTTGGCTTGAAGTAGCAGGTGTTCCTCCTGTGAAAGTCCAACTCCATGCAGTTATTCCACCAGTGGCTGAAGAAGTACTTAAGTCTGTAAAGTTAATACAATCTCCTTCACATATATTGGTTTGACTTGCTGAAAAATTAGCAACAGGTTGAGGAAGTGTACAATTGTTTATGTTAATAGAAAAAGTAAGTGTATCTGGACAAGTGCCACTAGTTATGTAAGTTACATTAAAAAATCCAATTCCACTACCTGAAATATTAACTTCACCAGTAGATGCGTTTATTACACCACTGTTATCTATGGTGAAAGTTCCTCCAGTTGTTCCAGTAATAGTAGGAGTTGGGTTAGGATCAGTAGAACAGAAAGTTGTAGGCGAGAAACTAAATGTAGCATCATCTTGAGCATTAACAATAATTGAAATGGTATCAGCATCACCACAAGAACCTGAAATAGTATAGATAATTTGATGTGTTCCTGCACCTGCAGTTGAAGGGTTAAATACACCTGTTGAAGTGTTGGTTATTCCTGTTCCACTCCAAACTCCTCCTGGATCAACAGCAGATAAAGTTACAGCAGAAGCATTCTCACAAAATGGACCTGCAGCAGTAATGGTAGCATTTGCTCCAGTTGTTATGTTTATAGTTACTGTGGCCGTATCAGGGCAAGTACCATTGGTTGTATAAGTTACATTAAATGCTCCTGTTCCACTACTAGTAATATTAACTTCACCAGTAGATGCGTTTATTACACCACTGTTATCTATGGTAAATGTGCCACCACTAGTTCCAGAAATTGTTGGTGTTGGATTAGGGTCGGTAACACAATAGGTAGTAGGTGAATATGAAAAAGAAGCATCATCAGCGGCATTAACAACTATTGATATGGTATCAGCATCATTACAGGAACCAGAAATGGTGTAAATAATTTGATGTGTTCCTGCTCCTGCTGTAGATGGATCAAAAACACCTGTTGAAGTGTTGGTTATTCCTGTTCCACTCCAAACTCCACCTGGGTCAGCAGCAGATAAAGTTAAAGCAGAAGCATTTTCACAAAATGGACCTGCAGGAGTAATGGTTGCATCACATGAAGTTGGAAGACAGGGGAGTAAATTGGAAATTCCATTAATAGTAATAACATTTCCGAAAGAATCTGTTACTCTAAGGGTATCTATTCCGGGAGGAGGTGTAATGGTTGAACCTGTACCTATAGTTGTCCAGCTACCTGGAGTGCTGCAAGTGGTAACAGGAAAAACACCATCTAAACAAGAGCCAAAAAACCAAGTGTATCCACAATTCTGACATTGAGTTTGGTTAGAGATGGGAGTTGATGTAGGTGGAGTCCATTGTTCCCAAGTGTAAACAGGAGTTCCATTACTAACTGTTAAATCTCCATTTGCTTCTATACATACAGAAAGGTTAGCACAAATGTTAACAACAATAGTAACTGAATCCGTTCCGCAAGCTAATGAATAATAAATAGTATGTGTTCCTGGTCCTGCTACTGAAGGATCAAACACTCCTGTTGTTGTATTTAATCCAGTATAGGGAGTCCATGTGCCTCCAGAAGTAAATGGAGTAAGTGTAATTGGAGCATCTGTATCACACATTTGAGGAACTTGGCAAATGGATGGATTACAACAAGTAGCTGCTTGTCTAGCACAAGCTGCAGCAGCAAAAGATTGTACAGAGCCTGTTCTAATGGAGGAACCAGAATTTCCTGTTGAACCTGCTGCTATAATATCACCAGCTGTAGAAACTTCAACATCATATACATTAAAAGAGGTGGGATAATTTGCTATTTGAACTAATGCTTGATTAAATTTATATACTCCATTTTTAGAACCCACAAAAATATTTCCACAATCATCAATTGAAATTCCACTATTTTCTACTGTATTGCCACCTAAAAATACATTAGTAAATGCTCCTCCTGGAATTGCAACAGTTGACAAAACATTTCCTGAATAAAAATCTCTTTTATCTAATCGATTTCCTCTATTTACAAAAATAAATCCTCCATAATAAGCAATAGCTTCTATTCCACTATTATTTTTCCTCCAATTTTCATTTTTGTAACCTAAGTTATAAGTATTATCAACATGAAAAGGAGAAGGGTTTCCTGGGCAGTTAGCCAAACCTTGATCAATAAAACCAATAGAATCGTGAGACAACCAATAATATTTTTCGTTTGATGTTGCTGTTATAGCTCTTACTTCTTGTGTTGGAATTAATGCTCCACCTGTAACTTGAACACTAGTAAGAACATTACCTGTATTCATATTAATATCATATATAAAAGGAAGAGGAGGTAGTGTTCCCCCAGTACCTGCTACTACCAATTTAGTTTGGTCGCAGTTAAAAGCAATGTTCCAGAACTCGGTGCTGGCAAACAAACCTCCTGGTGATCCATTATTCCATAAAACACCACCAGCAGTACTGATTTTTTGTATTGCAGCTGTTGAACCATTGGTAACGTAGGAATTTCCTAAATCATCAGTAGCAAAAGTACCTAGCCAAGAAGTAGTATCATAAGGCGTGTTGTAAACCCATTGCAAAACACCCGCAGCATTATATTTATGTAGTTGAAGGGGCATTACACCTCCAATAATATATGCATTTCCAGCAGCATCAACTTCACATTCCCAAACAGCTTTCCAATCGGTAGCAAAGTTTGGAGATTGTGTCCATGGGTCAATAATAATTGTTTTGGTGTTGTCATAATTACCTATTTTAAAAGTAATTATGTTGTTGTTTACTTCATAAGCAGAAGAAATAGTTTGAGTCTTATTGTTAGCATAGAATGTTAATGGGGCATGATCTGTTACATCACCGAAAATAGTTTTAGTAATGATATTTCCATTAGCTTGAAGTTTTGGTTGTTTAGAATAACGAAGTTTTACATTGGTAATATCGCCACCTGGATGAACAATAACAGTGTATTTAATACCATTTTCAGGATGTAATTCATACTCTATATCAATATTTGGATATAAGTTTTTATAAGTTATTTTTTTGTAAGAAGGAATTAAATTTACGTTTTCTTGTTTGCCATTTTGTTTGGTTATCCAATAACTGTGATGATAAGTTGTTTTTTCTGAACCAATAATTTGAACATTTTGATTTGCACCTATCCATTCAGTTCTAATTTCATCATACTCCATTTTTAATTTATGTCCTGCTTTTTCAAATTCTTGAAATTCTTTTTGGTTAGCAAATCCTTGTTTTTTTTTTTCTTCTCGCCATTTTTTTTCATCTAGAGAGCGTTCTCTTTTTTCTTGTGTACTATACAAAAACACAACACCCGATTTTGTGAAATAAAAATCTTCAGTTTCTCCATCAAAAGAAAATTCAACATCTGTGTTAAAATCTTCTGAAGGTTTTATTGAAAATTGTCCTTTGTTTTCAATAAATGATTTATGATTTTTAGGTGTATTAATCCATTTGCTTTGTTGAGATTTCCCAAAAAGAGGAATTAAAACGATAGATAAAATTAATGTTAACTGCTTCATTTTAATATGTTTATATATTTAATTGTAATGTAAGTTAATTTAATGTTACGAAAATAAATCATCTATACTTAAAAACCAATACCATTTTTTTTCAATAATTAGTATTCTAAATAAGAATTAAATGCTTTCAATTTATTATTTTTAGTACTTTTATTTCGGAATTAATTTTTAGTCTAAGGTTTAAATTGTTAAAAATTAAACTAAATAGTATTTTTTTAAGATAAATGTAAATAAATGGATGCTAAAAACAATGTTTTATTCGATTTAATAAAATCCCTTACAAAAACTGAAAAACGTTTTATTAAGTTAAATGCTCAGTTTCATCAAGGCGATAAAGCTTATTTAAAGTTATTTGATGCCATAGAAAAACAAAAAAAATATGATGAAAAGGAGATATTAGAACAATTTAAAACAGAAAAATTCATCATTCAATTTAGTGTAGCAAAAAATTATTTACAGAACTTTATACTTAAACAATTAAGAAATTATCATACTGAATCAAAAGCGAACATTATTTGTAAGAATTTATTGATTGACATTGAAATTTTATATTGGAAGAACCAGTTTAAATTAGCAGAAAAACTAGTAAAGAAAGCAGAGAAAATTGCACGGGAATATCAATTTTTTTTAACTTTAGAAGAGTTGTCCAATTGGGAAAATAGAATTGATAATGCACAGTTGAGGTTGAATGTAAAGCACTCAAAAACCATTTCTAATAAACATGAAAATAACATTAAAAATTACCAGGCCATTTTGGAGTATAAAGCATTAATTAATGAAACTCAATTGTTAATTAAAGAATCGGAGGTGATAAGAGATAAAAATGAGCTTGATACTTACAAAAAACTCTTAAATCATCCTTTAATTAAGGAAAAAAGCAATTCAAATTCTTATGAAGCTACGTATAGTTATTATGTACTTAACAGTGTGCTTCATCGGTTAATAAAAGATCAAAAAAAATCTGGTGAATATAGAGCGAAATTAGTTGATTATTTGGAGCAATTTCCGCATATCAACAAAGAAAATTCAATACATTATCTTTCGAGTGTACATAATTTGTTGATGCATTCGTTGGTTGTAAAAGACTATAAATCTTTTGCCAATTACTTGGATAAGGTTAAAAATTTTAAAATTTCTTCCGCCCGAGAACAATCAGCTGTTTTAGATATGTTGTGCTTGTTTGAGCTGGGTTATTATAACGAGACAAAGCAGTATGATAAAGCAATTGAATTTGTTAATGAAATATTTGAAACACATAGTAACATTAAATCAATATTAAATAGTGAACATTATTATTTGGTTCATTATCATACTGCATTAGCTTATTTTAATATCGGTGATTATAAAAACGCATTGGTATGGATTAATAAAGTTATCAACCTAACATCTAAAAACTTAAGGGTAGATATTAAGGCAGCTACTTATGTTCTTAATATCATTACGCATTATGAGCTTTCTAATTTCATTTTATTGCCTTATTTAGTGAAAACAACCTTAGATTTTTTGAAAAATTCTAAAATGTTAAGACCTATTGATAAGTTTTTTATTTCCATTTTTTCTAACATTTCTGCAACAAGCAATCAACAACAAAAAGCACTGTTTTTCAATAAAAAATTGTGTTCAATAAAAAAATTAAAATTGGAAGAGTCTATTATTTCGGATATTGATTATATGGATTGGTTAGCAAGAAAAGCGACATAAAATTTAATCATTTTTCTCTACTTTTGAAAATAAATAAGTGGACAGATGGCTATAGAAAATAAAAAAGAACTCAAAGCTAAAATTAGAGCAACGATAGAAACGCTTAAAATTAAAATTGAAGAGCTAAAGGAAGTAACAAAACCTATTGCTCCAGAAAATGCAATTGGTAGAATTAGTAGGATGGATGCCATAAACAACAGAAGCGTGAATGAAGCTTCTCTTCGTGTAGCGGAAGAAAAACTAAAAAAATTGGAGCGTGCTTTGGTTAAAATTGACGAACCCAATTTTGGAATATGTATTCGATGTAATCAGCCCATACCTGAAGGGAGGTTGTTGATTATGCCAGAAAGTATAACTTGTGTAAACTGTGCTCAATATTAAAACTCATGCAAAAATTTCTTTATATCGTTTTTTCTTTAATGGTTACACTTATTTTCACTAGTTTTAATAGTGAGACAAAATTGATGAAATGGAATTTGGAGAAATCTAAAAATGGAATAATTGTTTATTCTTTTTTGCCTGAAGGAGAGAGAATAAAACAAATTAAAGTACATTCTACTGTTAAGGGAACACTTTCTGCTGCTGTTTCGGTGTTGAAAGATGTGAAAAATTATCCGTTGTGGATATACAATTGTGAAAATTCAGAAATAATTACTCAAAAAACGCATTTAGAAATGGAGTATTACACTCAGAGTAAAACACCTTGGCCACTTCAAAATCGTGATTTGGTAGTTTCTAATAGAATTTATCAAGATAAAGCTAAAAAAGTACATTCGATTTCGATGCCTCTATTAAATAAAATCCCTGAAAAAGATAATTTGGTTAGGATTACCGATTTTTATGGAGAATGGATATTTACTCCACTGACAGACAATGAAATTGCTATTGATTATTATTTAAAAGTAGATCCAGCAGGAACTGTTCCTTCATGGATATTAAATATGGTAATCGATGTAGGCCCTTACCAAACGATGGAAAATTTTGTAGCAATGCTTCAACAAACCCATCATCAAAAAGCAACTTTTAGTTTCATTAAAAATTAAACTAATAATGCAAAGAACAATACGTTTAATATGGGATTTTAGAGGCAATGAGGCAGAACAAACAGCTAAACACCATCAAATTCATTTGGAAGAATTTGCTAGTAAAGAACAGCTTATTTTAAAAGAAGCTGGGGTGGAAAAAAATCAAGATTTTCATTGGATAGCTTTTTTGTTGGTGGATGAGCGTGAGGTTTTTAAGGTAAGAGATGCTCTTCAACCTGTTAGAGCAGAAGTGGAAGAATAAATAACCAGAAATGAAAAGAGATCAAAAGAACAACGTGAAATTATAACGAAATTGCACGGAAATATTTTTAGTAACAATAACTATAAACTTAAAGCCAAATGAATTTTAGCATCAACATTATCAAACTGATTAATATATTTTGCTATATCATGGTCTATCCAACCCAGTACCTCTAAAATTTCTTTTTTTATTTTCATTGCCTCTCTAAAATCAATTTTGTTACCATTAAAACAAACAGGCTCATTATGATAAACTCGATTTCTAAATTCTCGAATCTTGTCCAATTTAAGATTGATTTCTTTCCGTTGAACTTCTGTTGGTCTATTAGGGAAGCAATGAATTATAGAGCCACTAAGAAGTTTATAATGATGAGTATCAAAAAGACTAGTCCAAAAACCCAACATTTGTTCAGCAATTATTTTACCAGATGTAATGGTACCACCTCTTCGTCTTACTCTGGTTTCAGCACTTTCTATTTGTTTTTTAAGGAAATATTTGCTTGGCTTAAGAGTTTTATCACTCATGAACCCACTCTTTTCAGCAACTATCCAATCTGGATTTCCAAAGTATTTAGTTAGCTTGTAGTAAATGGTATTTCTAAGAAATATTTCAAAAAGGTGCATTATCGGGTAAAAAGATTCTGCTACCCTCAAATTTGCTTTATACAATTCTTGAGCTTTTGTTTTAGACCCATCGCAAGCAGTTAGAAACCTATCTAATCTCGGTAATGAAACAAAATGCTCAAGTTTTTCGTACTTCAACTTAATAAGAGTTTAATAATTTAAAAGTAAAGTTACATATATAAATACCTTTTTCAAAAACTTTTATATTCTTTGGGATTATTTTTTTAAATTTTTTTATACTCTGTAAAGTAATTTTTCGTAAATTTGTATTGTTATGCTTAGTAAAGCCTCTTTCAGCAATGGAACGTAACTAAGTGAAAGAATTAAAAGCCCTCAGTCTAACTGGGGGTTTTTTCATGTTCAATATCTTGTGAACCAACTTTTTTTGAATTACATAAGAAAGTATTACTTTTAAAATTCAGAAATAGTAATAAGTATAAAAAAATTAGCATGAATTTAGAAAAACTTTGTGAGGAAGTATGTCAACTAAGCAAAACAGTTGGAAAATTTATTAAAGAACAAAAAATATCCATAGATGATATTGAAGTAAAAGCCAAAAATAGCTTGGTAACTTTTGTAGATAAAACTGCCGAAAAAATGATAGTGGATAGGCTTGAAGCGTTAATTCCAGCATCAGGTTTTATAACAGAAGAAGAAACATCGACAAAAATTGGCGAAAAATATAATTGGATAATTGACCCGTTAGATGGAACAACCAATTTTATCCATTCTGTACCATGTTTTTGCGTAAGCATAGGTTTAAGAAGAGATAATGAACTTATTTTAGGCGTAATTTATGAGATTAATTTAGATGAACTTTTTTATGCATGGGAGGGAAGCAAAGCTTATTTGAATGGGAAAGAAATTCATGTTTCAAACACATCAACATTAGAAAATTCATTGGTAGCAACGGGTTTTCCTTATTCTGATTATGAGAAACAAAAAGAATACATGCTGCTTTTTCAGGATTTAATGAAAAGCTCAAGAGGCTTAAGACGTTTGGGCTCGGCAGCGGTTGATTTGGCTTATGTAGCTTGTGGTAGATACGATGCTTTTTATGAATATAGCCTTAATTCTTGGGATGTAGCGGCAGGAACTTTTATTGTTAAACAAGCTGGTGGTGTAGTAACTGACTTTTCGGGAGGTGATAATTATTTGTTTGGTAAGGAATTGATAGCTAGCAATAAATTAATTCAGAAGGAATTTTTAGAAAAAGTGAAACTTTATTTTTAGAATAACGATGAAGTTGGACTTTATAGACAGTCTCTAATTAACTTTTTTAAGTAAAAATCTAAACCAATATAACACAAAGATAAAACAAAAGCAGAAAGCAGCAATGCATATTCAAAGCTAAAAAACAAACTTCCAATATAAAATGTTCCTAACCGACATACAGCCAAAACGATGTTGAAATAAAGCAAAATATCTAACCTGTTGATGATGTTAGAAATACTTCCAACTGGCGAAACCAGGTTGTTGAAAAAAACCAAAACAGCAAAATATTTTATCATTTCACCTGCTTTTCTCCAATCATCACCAAACAACTCAAAAAAGTAGGGAGCTGCTAAGGAAAGCACTATTAGTAAGGGGATTAAAACAAACAACATTCTTTTTTGAATAGTAAAAATGAGTTGTAGAAACTCGTTTTTATTTTCATGATAGAGTAGGGTTGCTTTTTGATAGAAAACTCTAGAAATTGCAGCTACAACTAAGCCCAGTGGAATACTAACAACTTTTTCTGCCATAAAATAATAACCAGCTGTTTTTTCTGTGAAAAAGAAAATAATGAAAATAGGAGTTCCATTAGAAACTAAGGCACTTAAAACGCCTGAAATAGAATAATAACTAAGGTAATCTTTATAGGAAATAGCAACTTCTTTTAATGCAACAACTGAAAATGAAATTGCATTCCAAAATCGTTTTGGAAGTTGAAAAAACAAGTAAAAAGCAGAAATTAAAAGCGAAAGTATATTGGCTACAATTAAACCACCTGATAGGAATTTTAATAGACCTAAAACCACACCACCACTTGAGTTTACTCCAGATTTAATTATATCTGCTTGCGTAATTTTCCGATAAGCTTCAATTTTATTAAAATAGAACTGTGTTGCCCGATTGATTGAAGCCAAAAAAATAGCCAATGGAAGTAATAATATATAAATTCCTAATTGTTGCGTTTTTAAAAACAGGAGTAAATTTTCTTTAAAAATTAGCAAAAGAACAAAGAGAATAAGCGAAAACAGGAAGCTAATAAGTAGTGATAAACTCCAAAGTGCAATGGATTTTTTTTCATCAGGCTCTACAACTATTGCAGAATCATATCTTCCAGTACTAACGATGGAAAGCACCATGAAAATAGCCATAAATAACGAATAGGAACCAATTTGTTCAACAGAGTAGATTCTTGTAATAATTGGAAGTGCTGCAAAAGAAATGAGATGCACAAACAATTGTCCAACTATCAATGTGGTTACATGACGGTTAAAATCTGATGTTGGTATGATTCGTTTAAAAATATTCAATATAAAAAGCAATTATTTAGCCTCTATTTAGTTTGATTTTGAGGGTCAATCCCCATTGGATTATAAACCGCTGGACATGATTTAGACCCCTTTTTCAAAAACATAAAACGAACTTTAAAAATTAACGGTCGAGCACGAGTATTGAAATAATCGTGTGTTGACTTAATGTGGTTAAATTCATAAATTGAAAAAATTGGAGTTTCCAACATAGGCATTATTATTAATCGTTTGCCAGTTTTGAAACCTACACCAAAAAAATAATGAATTTCGCCAACAAAGTCAGAAACAAATTCGTGGGGTTGCCCTGAAATAATTCCACCACCACTTCTGCTTTTAATAAAAAAATAATCGGCATTCAAGCCCAATCCGTTTACAAAAAAACGCTTGTCAGTAGCATCGAAACGATAACCTAAGTTTAAATTTAAAGAAGCGGCATGACTGCTGTAGCTTCCTGTTGCTTGTTGCGATGGAAATTGGGTATTGTTGAAAAATGTTTTAGAAGTAAAATTTTCACCACCTCTAAACCATTTATAAGACAACCCATAGTCAATGTAATTGATGAATCGCTTGTCGTTCATTTTAAACTTACCAAGTTCTAAAAACAAACCTAATTTTCCAGTTGGTTTTGCTTCATAATCCTGTGTAAATGTTTGATTTAATGTATCTGTAAAATCAAATCGTTCGCTTTCTTTAAGGTAGGGAATCATATAGGTTCCTCCAACTCCAAAAAACCAACCTTTATCAACATTTTCGTTGCCAGTAGAATATAAGCCACCTGTTTTTCCTGGTTTGTAGGATTGTGCAACGAATGCAATTGGAATAATTAATAAAGCAATAGTTAGTTTGAATTTCATAAAATAGTAATAAAGAAATTAGTAATTAATTACGAAACAAATATAGGTATAGTTTTATTGTGTACTTATGTTGAATTTAAGAAATAAGTTTGTATGTTCTCAATAGTCAATGGTCAATAGTCAATGGTCAATAGTCAATAGTCAATAGTCAATGGTCAATGGTCAATAGTCAATGGTCAATGGTCAATGGTCAATAGTCAATGGTCAATGGTCAATAGTCAAATTACAAATTACAAGTTCCAAATCAACTCCCTCCCTTCGGGAGGGTTGGGGTGGAACAAATCGTAATTCGTTAAATTCTAACGCCTATGATACAAACATCGTCCATCCCGTTTCGCTTCGCATCACGAGGATTGCGATGTCTAAGCGTTCTTGTTCGTCAGTTAAATACGGACTCCAATCACGCAGACATCGTCAACTTGTTCTAATTTACCTTTCCAATTATCAAAATGCTTTTCTAAAAGTAATTTTTGCTCAAACATTGATTTTTCTTGGATGGAAAGTAGGAATTCTTTAAAAGGTTTATACATCAATTTTTTGCCTTTTTCTCCGCCAAATTGATCGGCATAACCATCAGTGAAAACATATATAGTATCTCCTTTTTTTAGTTCAATGGTGTGGTTGGTAAAAGGTTTTGGATTGTCAAATTTCCCGATAGGTTGTTTGTTAGGTTTGAATTCAATAAGTTCAAAGGTTTCTTCAATGACGGTTGGACGAATAATCCATAGCGGATTATTAGCTCCAGACCATTGGAGTATTGCATAATTTTCAGAAAGTTGAAGCGAACACAGTGAAACATCCATTCCATCTCTAATTTGACTCATGGTTTTTTCTATCGGTAATTCTGTTTTTATAAATTGGTTACAAACCAATTCACTTGTTTTATCCAAAATTTTACTCGGACTTAATATTTCATTTTCATTTAACACTCTATTGAGAGCATTATTACAGACTACACTTACCATAGCTCCAGGCACACCATGTCCTGTGCAGTCGGCAGCGGCAAAAAATACACTATTTTCTTTTTGTTCTAACCAATAAAAATCGCCAGCTACTATGTCTTTTGGTTTGTAAAAAATAAAGCTATTTGGTAGTAATTCGTGAATCAATTTTTCTGAGGGTAGTATTGCTTCTTGAATTCGTTTTGCATAGTTAATACTGTCAATAATTTCCTTTTTTTGAGCATTTATTTTTTCATTAATTTTATTAATCAGTTTGTTTTTTGAACGAATTATTTTGAGTCTTTTAATGGATATATAAGAAACATAGGATAAAACAATAGAAACAATAACAATAATTAAAATGATAATATTCTTCCATTTATTTTTTTCTTGTTCTATTAATCGAAGTTTTTCACTTTCAGCTTTTTCTTTTGCAATAATTTTTTCTGCTTCATATTTACTTTCTTGTCTTAAAAGCTGTTTTGTTTGCTCACTGTTTTCTAATTGATTTTTTAGCTCTAAGTGTTGTTTTATGTAATATAAACTGCTGTCTGTTTGATTATTTCTGTCGTGTAATAAATGAAGTTTGTAGTAAAGAGCTGCTTCTTCGCTTTTAGCACCTATTTCTTTTGAAATTTTTAGTGCTTGAAAATAGTGATTCAAGGCAACATTAAATTTTTGTTTTTTTATGGCAACATCAGCAACTCCCCATAATCCATAGATTATTCCAAATTTATTATCAACAATAGAATTTAAATGTATTGATTTTTTATAATAATAATTACTAGAGTCTAATAGATGAGTAAGTTTATTATTTTCAAACAGTAAAAGATAAGTGTCGCCAAGATTAATACTAGCAATAGATTGTCCTATAATATCTCCACAATTTTTGAAGTTGATTAATGTCTGATTAAAATAATACAACGCAGAATCGGTTTCTTCAATGGCTAATGATAAATTCCCTAAATTATTATAAGAAACACCTAATTCCCTGATATCGTATTCGTTATTATTCAGCTTTAAGGATTTAAGCACATGTTCAATGGCTTGTTTATAATCTTTCATCTTAAAATACAGTTTGCTTAATCTATTATGACATTGTATTTTTATAGAAATGTTATTTAGGTTATCGGCTAATTTCAGGCAATTATAATAGTAAGATGATGTTTTACTCAAATCACCTTTATCATAGTAATCATTTCCCAACATAAGGTAAGTGAATGCTAAGTTTTCATCATTTATGTTAGATTCATTGGCTATTTTTAGGGCTTGTAAATGATAATACAACGAACTATCGTATTCACTTTTATGCCAATAAATATAACCCATATAGTTTAGGGTTTTTATTAATTCGCTAGGAAAAGCATTGTTTTTGTTAAGTTCTAAGGCTTTTGAAAGAGAAGAAAATGATTTGGAATAATCACTTACACTTTCATAGTAAGCACCAAGTTGATTAAGGGAAATGATTTTTTTTTGAATTGATGTTGTGGTTGATAAATAATGTTCTAAACTATCGGAATAAGGTAAAGATTGAGCTATTCCTATGGTAGAAAAGAAAAATGTTATAATTAGTACTGTGATAATTTTTTTCATCAATAGTCAATGGTCAATAGTCAATAGTCAATAGTCAATGTTCAATGTTCAATGGTCAATGGTCAATGTTCAATGTTCAATGGTCAATAGTCAATAGTCAATGTTCAATAGTCAAATTACAAATTACAAGTTCCAAATCAACTCCCTCCCTTCGGAAGGGTTGGGGTGGGACAAATCGTAATTCGTTAAATTCTAACGCCTATGATACAAACATCGTCCATCCCGTTTCGCTTCGCATCACGAGGATTGCGATGTCTAAGCGTTCTTGTTCGTCCGTTAAATACGGACTCCAATCACGCAGACATCGTCAACTTGTTCTAAATCTCCTCTCCAATTTTCAAAATGTTTTTCTAAGATTTCTTGTTGTTCTTCCATTGATTTTTCTTGAAACTCTA
>Ga0210039_1001663_pt1 | contig 20059 bp, 15 predicted proteins | sample CryGeyCG2114_250_3_FD_185460 | JGI IMG/M metagenome (GOLD analysis project Ga0210039, IMG submission 185460) | Groundwater microbial communities from aquifer - Crystal Geyser CG17_big_fil_post_rev_8/21/14_2.50 (SPAdes) (version 2) | ecosystem: Environmental > Aquatic > Deep subsurface >...
GCGTGAGGTGGTGGCGCAGGCGGTCAAAGAAGTGCTGCGGGTCCATTCGCCCGATTTGTTGGCCGTTAACGAAGAATTTCACCGTCTGCTGACCGAGGGCGTGCCGGTCAGCTTGCAAAAAGATGGCAATACCCGTGGCGAACGGGTCTGGCTGATTGACTTTGACCGCCCGGAGAACAACGAGTTTGTGGTAGTGAATCAGTTCACCGTCATCGAGAATAACCAGACAAAGCGCCCCGACTTGGTGCTGTTTGTCAATGGCATCCCGCTGGTGGTGATTGAACTCAAAAACGCGGCCGATGAAAACGCCACGCTCAAGACTGCGTACCAGCAGATTGAGACCTACAAGCAAACCATAGCGAGTTTGTTTACCTCTAACGCGTTGGTGGTGATCTCTGACGGGCTGGAGGCCAAGGCTGGCTCGATTTCGGCGGGTTTTACGCGCTTTATGGCCTGGAAAAGTTCGGACGGCAAGGCCGAGGCATCGCATTTGGTCAGTCAGCTTGAAACGCTTATTTGGGGTATGTTGAACCCAGGCACGCTGCTGGACTTGGTTCGTCACTTCATCGTGTTTGAGAAAGAAAGCAAGGAAGACCCAGACACGGGCCAGATCACCATCAGCACCGTCAAAAAGTTGGCGGCTTATCACCAGTATTACGCGGTGAATGCGGCAGTGGCCTCCACATTACGGGCTGCAGACATGAGTGGGCCGCTTTCTGTGCGTGAAAGCCCGGCAAGTTATGGTATTGCGAGTGTGGTGGAGCAGCCCCGGGGTGACATGAAGGCGGGCGTGGTGTGGCACACCCAGGGGTCTGGCAAGTCGCTGTCCATGGTGTTTTACACCGGCAAGATTGTGCTGGCGTTGAATAACCCGACGGTGCTGGTGATCACGGATCGCAACGATCTGGATGACCAGCTCTTTGATACATTTGCCGCGTCCAAACAACTGCTGCGCCAGGAACCGGTACAGGCCAGCGACCGCGATCATCTCAAGGCGCTTTTGAAAGTGGCGGCGGGTGGCGTGGTTTTTTCGACCATCCAGAAGTTTCAGCCTGAAAACGGCAATGTGCATGAAGAGCTTTCAAGCCGTCGCAATATCGTGGTAATTGCCGACGAAGCGCACCGCACCCAATATGGGTTTGCCGCAAAAACCCTCAAGGTAAAAAATGCAGCCGGCGATGAGATTGGTGCGCGGGAGGTCTATGGATTTGCCAAATACTTGCGTGATGCCTTGCCCAATGCAACCTACCTCGGTTTTACCGGGACACCCATAGAAAAAAACGATGTCAATACGCCTGCTGTGTTTGGCAACTACGTGGATATTTACGACATTGCCCAAGCGGTTGAAGACGGTGCCACTTTACCCATCTACTACGAAAGCCGTCTAGCCAAGGTGGGCTTAAGCGATGAAGGCAAGAAGCTGATTGCAGATTTGGACGAAGAACTGGAGCAGGATGAACTGACAGAGACCCAGAAGGCCAAGGCCAAGTGGACCAAGATGGAGGCGCTGATTGGCAGTGCGCAGCGCATCAAAAATATTGCCCGCGACATCGTCAGCCACTTTGAAGCTCGGCAAGAGGTATTTGCTGGCAAGGCCATGGTGGTGAGCATGTCGCGCCGAATTGCCGCAGCTTTGTACGACGAAATCATCCAAATCAGACCCGACTGGCATGCCAACGACCTGGGCAAAGGGGTCATCAAGGTGGTGATGACGGCCGCCTCAAGTGATGGGCCGATGCTTGCCAAGCACCACACCACCAAGAAACAACGCAAGTCGCTGGCGTTGCGCATGAAGGATGACGGCGACCCGCTCAAGCTGGTGATCGTGCGCGATATGTGGCTCACAGGCTTTGATGCACCCAGCATGCACACCCTCTACATTGACAAGCCCATGAAAGGGCACAACCTGATGCAGGCCATTGCGCGGGTGAACCGGGTGTACAAAGACAAGCCCGGCGGGCTGGTGGTGGATTACCTTGGTATTGCAGCAGACCTCAAAGAGGCGTTGTCGTTCTATTCAGAGGCGGGTGGCAAAGGTGACCCGACTTTGCTGCAGGAGCGGGCTGTGATGCTGATGCAAGAAAAGCTGGAGGTCATCGCCGCGCTGTATCACGGCTTTTCTTATGCGCCTTACTTTGGCGCAGACACGGCGCAAAAGCTGTCTCTGATTCTTGCAGCAGAAGAGCATATTCTTGGCTTGGATGACGGCCGCAAGCGGTATATCAACGCAGTCACGGCGCTTTTGCAAGCCTTTGCGATTGCGGTGCCGCATGCGCAGGCGATGAATGCAAAAGACAAAGTGGCCTTCTTTCAGGCGGTGAAGGCGCGGCTGGTGAAGTTTGACAGTGTCGCGTCAACACGCAGCAACGCAGAACTTGAAACCACTATTCGCCAGGTGATCGACCAAGCATTGGTGTCCGAAAAAGTGATTGATGTGTTTGACGCAGCGGGCATCAAAAAGCCAGACATCTCCATTTTGTCGGATGAATTTTTGGCTGAGCTCAAAGGCTACGAGCATAAAAACGTGGCCTTGGAGGTGCTCAAGAAACTCCTCAATGACGAGTTGAAAATTCGCGCCAAACGCAACCTGGTGCAGAGCCGGTCACTGATGGAAATGTTGGAGGCCGCCATCAAGAAATACCACAACAAGATTCTGACCGCCGCCGAGGTGATGGACGAATTGATCAAGGTCAGCAAGGAGATCGTCGCCGCTGATGATGAAGCCAAACACATGGGGCTTTCTGACTTTGAGTACGCGTTCTACACCGCAGTGGCCAATAACGACAGTGCCCGTGAGCTGATGCAACAAGACAAGTTACGGGAACTGGCTGTGGTGCTAACCCAGCGGGTGCGCGAAAACGCATCTATAGACTGGACGATCAAAGAGAACGTCAGAGCCAAGCTCAAGGTGATTGTGAAGCGCACCTTGCGGCAATTCGGCTACCCACCCAACATGGAATTGCTGGCGACGGAAACTGTGCTGAAGCAAGCGGAGATGATTGCGAATGAGCTCACGCAATAGTCCACGGTTTCCTCTTGCAAGACCCCAAAATGAAAACTGGTCCCTGCACAAAACGACCCACCTCATGCGGCAGCGGTGATCGACATCGGTAAGAAAAGTGGCCACAACAAGGGGTCAGGCTCGATTTGCAACAACCAACATAAACAGGAAGCACAGCCATGCATGAAATCATCTGCCCGCACTGCAGCAAAGCATTCAAAATCGACGAGGCGGGGTACGCAGATATCCTGAAGCAAGTTCGCGACGACGCGTTCGAGCAGCAGTTACATGAGCGGCTTGAATTGGCCGAGCAAGACAAGCGCAATGCCGTCGAGCTTGCGCAGGCCAAAGTTGGCGGAGAAATCCAGGAACTCAAAGCCAGGCTGGATGCAGCGGAGGTCGCGCGCAAACTTGCCGTGACCGAGGCGTTGAGTGCGGTGCAAAAGGAGCGGGACGCGCTGGCCAACGAACTGGAGCAAGCCAAGCGCGACAGAGTAGCTGCGGCAGAGCTGGCCGAGGCCAAGCTGGTGAGCGGGCTGCAGAAAGCCGCAGCGGATAAGGACGCCGAGATTCAAGGGTTGAAGAATGGCCTGGCGCGCGCTGAGCTTGAAAAACAACTCGCCGAAAAATCGCTCAAAGACAAGTACGAAACACAGATCAAGGATCGCGATGATGCGATAGAGCGCCTGCGCGACATGAAGGCGCGCCTGTCCACCAAGATGGTGGGCGAGACGCTGGAGCAGCACTGCGAGACGGAGTTCAACCGCATTCGCGCCACAGCGTTTCCGCGGGCCTATTTTGAAAAGGACAACGATGCGCGCACCGGCAGCAAGGGCGACTACATTTTTCGCGATCTGGACGAGGCGGGCACCGAGATCGTCTCGATCATGTTCGAAATGAAAAATGAGAACGACCGCACCACCACCAAGAACAAAAACGAAGACTTTCTGAAGGAGCTGGACAAGGATCGCCTTGAGAAGGGCTGCGAATATGCCGTGCTGGTCTCCCTGCTGGAGCCCGACAGCGAGCTGTACAACACCGGCATCGTGGATGTGTTCCATCGCTTCCCCAAGATGTACATCGTGCGCCCCCAGTTCTTTCTGCCCATCATCACACTGCTGCGCAACGCAGCGATGAACTCGCTCAAGTACAAGTCTGAGCTGGCGCTGGTCAGGGCGCAGAACATTGACATCACCAATTTCGAGGCCAGCCTGGACACCTTCAAGACCGCGTTCGCGCGCAACTACGACCTAGCCTCCAATAGTTTCAAAAAGGCCATTGATGAGATCGATAAATCCATCGACCACCTGCAAAAAACCAAGGATGCCCTGCTTGGCACAGACCGTAACCTGCGGCTTGCCAACGACAAGGCGCAAGACGTGACGATCAAGAAGCTGACACGCGGCAACCCGACGATGGCAGCCAAGTTTGCCGACCTTAAAAATGCTGGTGCTTCCGACGCTGGGTGAATCATGTTTAGCCAGCCAAAGCGACAGGGCTTCATGCGGTGTGCGTCACACGTTTGCGCCACTCACACAGCACGCCATAACGGCCGATGCAGCGACAATCGACCCCTTCTCTACCCACGGCCTCAGCCATGCCAAGCCCCCCCATGACACAAGACCAGAACGCCGCCCCTGCCGCCAACGAGTCCACCCTGTGCGCGCCATGCGCCGGCATTCAACGCCACTGGCGGCGTGCGCCCGGCCATGCCGAGCTGGTGCAAGCCAATAACCGCCAGGAGGCGCGTGGTGCGCACACCGTCACTGTGACGCGCTACCGCTGCGACCACTGCGGTGCCATTTGGGACTATGAAAACAACCGGGCCGACCAGCGCGCCGGTTGGTCGCTGGTGCGCTGCTAACAGCCCTGCCCCTGGTGGCCATGCCCACACGGCCCATGCCCGAAACAACACACGCCGCACACGCTGTCGCGCGCCTGCGCGCCGAGCGCCTGGCGCGCGCGGTCAAGCCGTTTCGCGCCCGTGGCGGCCCGGCCGAGCGTTGCCCAGGTTGCCGGGTCATGCCCAGCCACTGCCTGTGCGGCTTGCGCCCCGTCGTGCCCACGCAGGCGGGCATGTGCCTACTGATGGCCGACATCGAGCCGCTCAAGCCCAGCAACACCGGCTGGCTGATTGCCGACGTGGTGGCCGACACCTTTGCCTACAGCTGGGCGCGCACCTGGTTTGATCCACGTTTGCTGGTTTTGCTGGCCGACCCGCAGTGGCAACCGTATGTGGTCTTTCCCGGTGAATATGTGGCGCCCGAGCGGGTGGTAACACAGCTGCTGCCCGCCACAGCTGCTGACGGGCCAGGCACCAAGCGCCCGCTGTTTGTGCTGCTTGACGCCACCTGGGCCGAGGCGGGCAAGATGTTTCGCAAGAGCCCTTACCTGAACCATCTGCCTGTGCTCAGCTTGCACCCTGAGCAACTGTCCAACTACCGTCTGCGCCGCTCTAGTCGCAGCGACCACTTTTGTACGTCAGAGGTGGGTGCACTTTGTCTGGCAATGGCCGGTGAGGCGCACGCAGCTGCGGTGCTGGACGTTTACCTGGATGTGTTCACCGAGCACTACCTGCAGGCCAAAAACCAGCAGCCGCTGGATTGGCACGATGCTGTGCACCAGCAGTTTCGCGACTTATGCTGAATCCCGCTGGGCAATACCCCGAGGGTGTCGAGAGGAGTACAGGGCAGACAAGCCAGCAGCAAGTTCATAGAATCGCCGCATGCGCGAACCCGTCTTGGGCACAACCAACTACCAGAGGAGACCCATTACATGTTTAGTCGGCCAGGTTCTGAAAGTGGCAAACCAGCAAGTGGCGACCCCCGGTTTGTCAGCCAGTTGACCCGCAAAACTTTTGCCATGGTGCTCGCCGGTGGCCGTGGCAGTCGCTTGCATGAGCTGACTGATTGGCGCTGCAAGCCCGCCGTGCCTTTTGGTGGCAAGTTCCGCATCATTGACTTCACGCTGTCCAATTGCGTCAATTCGGGCGTGCGGCGTGTCGGTGTGGCCACGCAATACAAGGCGCAAAGCCTGATCCGGCATCTGCAACAGGGTTGGAGTTTTCTCGACGGGCGTCTGGGCGAGTTCATCGAAATCATGCCTGCGCAGCAGCAATTGGACGAGTCGCAGTGGTACCAGGGCACCGCCGATGCGGTGTACCAGAACATGCGTGAAATCCGCCATGTTGATCCCGACTATGTGTTGGTGCTTTCAGGCGACCACATTTACCGTATGGACTATGGCCGCTTGCTGGCGGCGCACGTCAAGTGCAATGCTGACCTCTCGGTGGCCTGTTTTGAAGTGCCGCTAAGCGACGCCAAAAGTTTTGGCGTGATGGCGGTAAACGACAAGGGTCGCATTGTGGATTTTGAGGAAAAGCCGGCGAACCCGAAGTCGATACCGAGTCAGCCCGACCGTGTATATGCCAGTATGGGCATTTACGTCTTTAACGCCCGATTTCTGTTTGAGCAGTTGCGTCGTGACGCCGATGACCCCAAGTCAAGTCACGACTTTGGCAAAGACGTGATTCCGCACTGCGTCAAGCGCTATCACTGCTGCGCACAAAATTTCAAGGACAGCTGTGTGCAAGACATCGACAAGCCGGCCTATTGGCGCGATGTCGGCACGCTTGACGCCTACTGGGAAGCCAACATGGACCTGGTGCAGGTGACACCGCAGCTTAATCTGTACGACGACCGCTGGCCGATCTGGACCTGGCAGCCGCAAAGCCCGCCGGCCAAGTTTATTTTTGACGACGAGGATCGACGTGGAGAGGCCATCGACTCCATGGTGTCGGGTGGCTGTATCGTCAGTGGTGCCAAGGTGCGCCGTTCCTTGCTGTTCTCGGGTGTCCAGGTACACAGCTACGCCACGGTTGAAGATTCCGTCGTGCTGCCGGGGGGCAACATTGGTCGTCACTGTGTCCTGAAAAAATGTATTGTTGACCGCGACTGCAAACTGCCCGAAGGTATGCAGATTGGCGTTGATGCCGAGCGCGACCGCAAACGTTTTCACGTGACAGCCTCGGGTTTAACGTTGGTGACCCGCACCATGCTGGGGCAAGACGCCGATGTGATCCGGTAACAAGCACTCACCATTTTGATGGCGTCTTGACGCACCAACCCGGGCCATGTGCGGGTAAACTGAAATCACGGATCGTCATCTCGCCTGATCCCAATACACCATTACAAGGAGACAACGAATGACTGCACTTGCCCTGACAACTTTCCGCTTCCCTGAAAACACCTGTATCCCGCAAGCGCAACCCAAGAGCGCGGTCGGCGTCACGCTCGCGTCTCCTGCGCTTGACGTGATGACCGACCTGGCACTGGTGCGCGCTGCCACCATTGACCCCGAGACCTCGCTGCACAAAGCCGAGCAGGTGATGATTCAGCAAGGCGTGCGCTCGCTCTTCGTGGTGAGTGAGTTTCCGTGTGTGGAGGGTCTGGTCACTGCCGCTGACCTGCTGGGTGACAAGCCCATGCGGCTCGTCAACCAGCGCAAGGTTCAGCGCCAAGATTTGACGGTCAACGATGTCATGACCCAACTCAGCCAGTTGGACGCGCTGGACTACAACGAATTGAAAGGCGCCACGGTCAGTGAAGTGATCGCCACTTTCAAAAAAGTCGGCTCAGCAACCCACTTGCTGGTGGTGCAAGCGGCCACCGAAAAAGGCCCATCGCGCATCCGCGGCGTGATCTCCATCACCCAGATCGAGCGACAACTCGGGCGTGCCGTACTGGAGCTCTCGCCTGGCCCCTGAAGCACTGAATCAAGTACGAAAAAAAGGCCCCTACCGGCGTCTGCGGCAAGGGCCTTTTGGTTGCAGTTTTCGGCTTTACTTGGCGACCACGCGCACCATTTCCAGGCACTTGTTGGAGTAGCCCCATTCGTTGTCGTACCAGCTCACCAGCTTGACAAAGGTGCCGTCCAGCGCGATGGACGCATCGGCATCAAACACGCTGGTGCGGGTTTCGCCACGGAAGTCGGTGGCCACCACTTTCTGATCGGTGTAACCCAGCACGCCCTTCAAGGCGCCTTCGGATTGGGCTTTGATTTCGGCGCAGATTTCGGCCATGGTGGCGCTGGTGTTGAGTTCGCAGGTCAGGTCAACGACCGACACGTCGCTGGTGGGCACGCGGAAAGACATGCCGGTGAGTTTTTTGTTGAGCGACGGGATCACCACGCCCACAGCCTTGGCGGCACCGGTACTGGAGGGGATGATGTTTTCAAGAATGCCGCGGCCACCGCGCCAGTCTTTGTTGCTCGGACCGTCCACGGTTTTTTGCGTGGCGGTGGCTGCGTGCACGGTGGTCATCAGGCCGCGCTTGATGCCAAACTTGTCGTTGATCACCTTGGCCAGTGGTGCCAGGCAGTTGGTGGTGCACGATGCGTTGCTGATGATAGTTTGACCGGCATAGGTCTTGTCGTTGACGCCAAAGACAAACATCGGTGTGTCGTCTTTGGACGGGGCCGACATGACGACCTTTTTGGCGCCTGCATCAATGTGTTTTTGCGCACCAGCCTTGTCCAGAAAGATACCGGTGGATTCGATGACGATATCGGCGCCGACATCACCCCACTTAAGGTTGGCTGGGTCGCGCTCTTGCGTCAGGCGAATCTTCTTGCCATTGACGATCAGCGTGTTGCCTTCGACAGAAACTTCGCCCTTGAAGCGGCCGTGCACGCTGTCATATTGCAGCATGTAAGCCAGGTAGTCGGGTTCCAGCAAGTCGTTGATAGCGACGACTTCGATGTCGCTGAAATTCTGGATTGCGCTGCGCAACACGTTGCGGCCGATGCGGCCAAAGCCGTTGATACCAATCTTGATGGTCATGAAATTTCCTTAGGGTTAAGACAAAAACGGAACGCTTTATTTTCGCAGCACTTTTTCGACGGTGTCGGCTACGTTCTCGGGCGTGAAGCCAAAGTGTTTGAATAGTACCGGTGCCGGTGCCGATTCACCATAGGTATCAATACCAACGACCGCGGCGCAGCCGTACTTCCACCAACCACCACTGGCACCCATTTCGACCGCGATGCGCGGCAAACCCACAGGCAAAACCGACGTTTTGTAAGCTGTATCTTGTAGATCAAAAGTGCTTGTACCCGGCATGGATACAACGCGGACAGCTATTTTTCGGGTAGCAAGAAGCTCTTGCGCCTTCAGTGCCAGCTGCACCTCGGAGCCGGTGGCGATGATGACCGCCTGGGGGTTTTTCTTCAGGCCCACTTCACTGGGCTCGGCTAGCACGTAGGCGCCGCGGCTGATGTCGCCCAGACTGTCCTTGGGCGCGTAGTTGATGTTCTGGCGACTCAGGATCAAGGCAGTTGGTTTGGTCTTGTTTTGCAGTGCCACCGCCCAGGCCACCGCCGTTTCAGCGGTGTCGCCCGGGCGCCAGACGTCCAGGTTGGGGATCAGGCGCAGGCTGGCGATGTGTTCGATCGACTGGTGCGTCGGGCCATCTTCGCCCAGGCCGATGCTATCGTGGGTGAAGACGTGAATCACGCGTTGCTTCATCAGCGCGGCCATGCGGATGGCGTTGCGGCTGTAGTCGCTGAAGGTCAGGAAGGTTCCACCGTAGGGGATGAAGCCGCCGTGCAGCGCCACGCCGTTCATGATGGCAGCCATGCCGAACTCGCGCACGCCGTAGCTGATATGGCGGCCACCGTTGCCCACGCCGGTAAGCGAATCAAAGCGCAGGCTCGGTGTGCTCTTGGTGTTGGTCAGGTTCGAGCCGGTCAGGTCGGCTGAGCCACCGAGCATCTCTGGCAGCGCTGCGGTGAACGCTTCCAGGGCGATTTGCGAGGCTTTGCGGCTGGCCACCGTTTCGGCCTTGCTGTGCGCGGCAATTGCCGCGTCAACGGCGACCTGGGCAAAGTTCCTGGGCAATTCACCCTTCATGCGGCGCAGCAGTTCTTTGGCCAGTGCCGGGTGCGCTGCCTTATAGCGGGCAAATGTGGCATTCCAGGCTTTTTCTGCTGCAGCGCCGCGGGCCTTGGCGTCCCAAGCCGCGTAAGTGGCTTTGGGGATGGAGAATGGTTTGTGCGGCCAATTCAGGGCCTGGCGCGTGAGTGCAATTTCTTCGGCGCCCAGCGGCTCGCCGTGCGCCTTGGCGGTGCCGGCGCGGTTGGGGCTGCCGTGGCCGATATCGGTTTTGCAGATGATGAGGGTGGGGCGGTCGCTGGTGGCTTTGGCCTCGGCGATGGCGTTGGCCACCAGCGCTGCATCATGACCGTTGATGGGGCCAAGCACCTGCCAGCCGTAGGCGACAAAACGCAGCGCGGTGTTGTCGACAAACCAGGGGCTGACTTGTCCGTCGATCGAGATGCCGTTGTCGTCGTACAAGGCGATCAATTTACCCAACTTCCACGCACCGGCCAGTGCCGCCGCTTCGTGGCTGATGCCTTCCATCAGACAGCCGTCACCCAGGAACGCGTAGGTGTGGTGGTCGACCACGTTGAGGTCGTCGCGGTTGAATTCGGCGGCAAGCAGTTTTTCAGCCAGCGCCATGCCTACCGCGTTGGTGATGCCCTGGCCCAGCGGGCCGGTGGTGGTCTCTACGCCTGGCGTCACGCCAACCTCAGGGTGGCCCGCGGTTTTGCTGTGCAGTTGGCGAAAGTTCTTCAACTCGCCAATTGGTAATTTGTAACCGGTGAGGTGCAGCACGGCGTAGATCAGCATCGACGCGTGACCGTTGGACAGTACAAAGCGGTCGCGGTTAAGCCATTTGGGGTTGGCCGGGTTGTGTTGGAGGTGCTCGCCCCACAAGGCCACAGCCATGTCGGCCATGCCCATCGGCGCACCCGGGTGGCCAGAGTTGGCGGCCTGTACCGCGTCCATGGCCAGTGCCCGGATGGCGTTAGCCATGTCTTGCCGGCTGCTGACGTCTTCAGGCGTGGTCGGGTTTGTAACAGGTGTGGAGGTGGTTTCAGCCATGCGAGTTCCAGTGAGGGGATGGGGACATCGGACGATTTTAGTAGCCCGGCTGCGCAGCGCCAAACTGCGTCAGTCTGCCTCGCCAGCGGCTTCGGTGGCTTGCCACTGCTGGTCGATGCTGTCGCCGTTGGTTTCGGTGATGCGGATGCGTGCGGGAAGATAGAGCAACTGTGGTGACAGCCAGACCTCGACTTTTTGGTCGTAAGGCTCACGTGGCAGGCGTTCTAGTTTGACGCCGTCGATGGTGCCACCCGGTAGGGTGAGCGCTTCGGTGCCAACCACGGAAAACAGCCACTGGTCAGCGTCGCGCGGCCCCACGGTGGGAATCGTTAGCGTGACACCGGGCGCAAAGCGCTCGGGCTCGCTGGCCAGATAGGCGCCGAGCTGGCTCAGGATGCTCAACCGGTCTTGCGCTCCGGCCAGAAGGGGCGCGTCGGGTGTGTTGGCGCTGAAGGTGACCTTGCCGTCAGGGTAGTTGAAATGTGCTGCGACCTCGCTGCGGTATTTGTCTGAAAAACGCGCCGGGGCCAGCCCCACGTCGCCTATGCGGCCGCGGCTGGTTTGAATGCGCGCCTGACCAAAGGCGCTGTAGCGCAAACGGGTGCTGTAGCTATCGCCTTTGTTGCGCCAGAGCAGTTCGCCGCTGAGCACATAGGGGAACTTGCTGGTGTTGACGACGTAGACCAAGCGCGTGGAGTCGCTCAAGGCACCGGCGCGCACGCGCAACGATCGCTCACGCGGCGGTTTTGGCGCGCCAATCTCTGCAAGATCAGCCGGCGACGGCTCAGCAGCAAGTGCGTCTGACGCGACCTCCTGCGGCGCAATTGCTTGGGCAGCGTCTTGCGCTGCTGGTGCCGCGTCATCACCTGCTGGGGCATCCGCTACGCCAACGTGTTCGGCTGCTGGAGTGGTTGGTGTCTGCGGCTCTGGGGGCACCACAGCAGCCGGCGGCTTGGGCCGTGGCGCGGGGCGGCGTTTCTCAGGCGTTTTGGCGCGCACTGGCGCAACCGGTGTTGGTGTGGCAAGGGTACGCGTCAGAAATTTCAGCTCGGCCGGTGTTGTGGCAGCGGCCGAATCAAACTGCAGGTCAACCACCCGCAGCAGCCACAGATGGGCCAGCAACACGAAGACGACCAGTGCCAACCCGCGCCACCCGTTGGAGCCCCTGCGCATGTTCATGGCCACCAGCTGATCAGGCTGCCATCACCTGTCTGAGAAAAATCTTGATGCCGCGCAGCATCATCTCGATCGACACCGCCACCAGCACCAGGCCCATCAGCCGCTCCAGCGCCACCACAAAGCGGTCGCCAGCGACGCGCTGAATGCGCTCTGCCAGCACCAGCACCACAGCGCTGACGGTCATGGTGACGCACAGTGCAGCGATCCATTCCAGGCGCTTTTCGGGTGCTTGCGACACCAGGAGCAGCACGGTGGCCAACGCCGACGGTCCAGCGATGGCGGGAATCGCCAGCGGCACGATCAGCGGCTCGCCCATGGGCTCTGCGCTGTCAACTTTCGCTGGTGGAAAAATCATGCGCAGAGCGATCAAAAACAGAATCACGCCGCCACCAATTTGCAGCGAAAGCTCACTCAGGTTCATCACCCGCAAGAAGCCTTCGCCTACAAACATGAAGGTCAGCAGCAGCACAAAGGCAATCAGCACCTCGCGCAAAATCACCCACGGGCGCCGCTCGGGGGCGACGTGCTGGAGTGCGTTGGCGAAGATGGGGATATTGCCGATCGGGTCGGTGATCAGGATCAGCAATATGGTGGCCGAGACAAAGGTGTAGTGCATGCTTGCTGCGCCATTGACGAAAAGACGCAGGATAGCAGGCCTACAGCGGGTTCGACCGAGCCCGGCCAGCGCAGCAGGCTACTTGCGTCGCACCAAAAATAACGACGTGGTGGCAATGCGCACCAGGTTTTCTGCCACGCTGCCCATGAACATGCGCTCAAAGCCACGTCGGCCGTGGGTGCCAATCACGATCAGGTCGGCATCCCATTGCTTGGACGCGTCGACGATCAGTTCGGCAATGCGCTTATTGTCTGATTCGACCAGAATGCGGTAGGGGTCCAGACCGGCCTCCTTGGCTTTGGCCACCGCCGCGTCCAGCAGTTTTTCGGCGCCTTGGCGCAGAGCAGCCTTGATCTGGTCAGACTCGAGCATCAGGCCGATGTTGTCCTGATCGAGTTGGCCTGAATCAATGACGGTGCCAATGCACAGGCTCATGCCGGGCAAGCGGGCGAACTGGATGGCCTCATTCAATGCCAATTGCGCGGTTGCGCTGCCATCAATGGCGACAAAGATACGTTTACACATGAATTGACCCTTTGAAGTTTGAAAACAATTGGTGGCGTTAAATCTTGGCGACCAGCATCATCGGGTCGGTGATGCCCACCCCATACATTGCAACCATGGTCAACAGGCCCGCCATGATCACGTAATAAAGCGTGGGCAGGATGGTCATGCGCAGAATCGCGCCTTCACGCCCAAGCAGACCCACCGTGGCAGATGCCGCCACCACGTTGTGAATGGCGATCATGTTGCCGGCGGCAGCGCCCACGGCCTGACTGGCCACCATCATGGCACCTGACACACCAATCAGGTGCGCGGTATCAAACTGGAATTGCGACATCATCAGGTTCGATACCGTATTGGAGCCGGCAATAAATGCCCCCAGTGCGCCGACCGATGCGGCAAAAAACGGGTAGATGCTGCCGACACTGCTGGCCACCAGTTCAGCCATGGCGCGCGGCATGGAGGGCAGGCTGGCGGTGTTGACGCCGGAGTTGATCAAAATACGCACCATCGGGATCGTGAACATCAGCACGAAGCCGGCACCAAGCAAGGTGCGCGACGATTCGGCCACAGCTGCCCCGAGCTCAGCGAGTTTCATGCGTTGCAGCAAGAAAGTTGCCAACACCACCATGACCATGATGCCGCCCGGCAGGTAAAGAAACTGAATGCTGCCCGACAGCCCGGTTTCGCCCAAAATGTTTTTCCAACCCAGCACCAGATTGTGTGAGAGGAACGCTTTCAGGTCAGGGCTCACACGCGAGAGCACCAGCAAGCCCGCCAGCAGCAGGTACGGCAGCCAGGCCAGGCCAACCGACATGGGCGCCTTGGCGGTCAGCTGGTCGAGCTTGATCTCGATGCTGCCCATCCAATGCAGCGGCCACTCTTTTGCATCGGCAAAATCCCAGGTTTTTTTGGGTAATAAAAAACCCATTTTGGCAGCGGGCACAACGATGATCAGACCGACCAGCGCACCAATGATGGACGGAAATTCAGGGCCCAGGAAAACCCCGGCAGCAGCATAAGGCAGCACAAAAGCCAAACCGGCAAACAAGGCAAACGGCGCCATGGCCAAGCCCTCACGCCAAGATTTGTTGCGACCAAAAAACCGCGTCAGCATGACGCACATGAACAGCGGCATCAGCACACCGATGGCGGCATGGGTGAGAGCCACCTCAGAGGTCAACAACCGATAAAAGGTTTCCCAGTCAGAGCCGTTGGCCAGCAGTTGGGCTGAAATACCGGCCTTGTCCAGGCCGCCACTGACACCGACCACAATCGGTGTGCCGACTGCGCCAAAAGACACCGGGGTCGATTGCACCATCATGCCCAGCATGACCGCACCCATGGCCGGAAAGCCCAGCGCCACCAGCAGCGGTGCCGCCACGGCTGCGGGGGTGCCAAAACCGGAGGCGCCTTCAATAAAGCAGCCAAACAGCCAGGACACGATGATGACCTGCACTCGGCGGTCAGGGCTGATGTTGGCAAAGCCGCCGCGGATGGCCTTGATGGCACCGGAATGCTTCAGCGTGTTGAGCAGCAAAATCGCGCCAAAAATGATCCACAACACCGCGCCGGTCAGGATCAGGCCCTGCAGCATCGACGCCATGACGCGGTTGACCGACATGCCCCAGGCGCTCAGGGCAATCACCACGCTGAGGATCAGCACAGCGGGCATGGCGCGTTTGGCCGGCCAGTTAAAACCCACCAGCAGCACCGCTGCCAGCAACAGTGGCGCAAAGGCCAGCAAAGAAAGTAAGGTTTGACTCATTTGAAAATCTCGTACAAATTGAATGCAATTGAAATAAAAGGAAAAGAACGACTATCGACGCAAAGGGCTTGCTCAACAGGTGTTCTCGACCGGCAGTCGACTGCATTCTTCAAGCAGGTAGGCAATCGAGTGGTAGGGGCGGCCGGTCTCGGCGGTCAGACCGATTTCGCAGGTGCGGTTGGTTGACACGCCTTCGCAGCAGGCGCTGGGCAGGGCGTCATGCACCCGGCGCAGCGCGTGCACATTCAGCTCTGGCACAACAAATCCGCGGTCGCCGCCAAAGCCGCAGCAAGTCACACCGGCGGGCTCGATCACTTGCTCGACACAGGCGGCCAGCACGTTGCGCAATTTGGCATCCGACGCGGTGCGGCGCACGCTGCAGTTGATGTGCAGTGCAATGGGTCCTGGTTTCTTGGTGATGTAGAGGCGCGGCAGCAGCGCATCGTGGGCAAACTCGTGAAAGTCAAGCAGGGTGAGTGGCGTGCCAGCGAGCTTCTTTTGCATCCGCACCGAGCAGGTGCTGGCATCCATGATGACCGGGTAGTAGCCACCCTGGCCGTCGTCGGCGGCTTTGAGCAAGGCTTGCGTCACCGCAGCGCTCATCTCGTCGGCTTCTTCGGCCATGCCTTTGCTCTCGAGCATTTGGCCACAGCACAGTTTGTCAAAGCCTTCGGGCAGGATCGGGGCGTAACCGGCGCGCACCAGCAGCTCCATGATGACCTCGGGCAGCGTCGCTTCGTCGTTGCTGTTGGCGCCAAAAATTCGCCCGCCGCAGGCCGGGAAATACACCACCGGGTCGCCTGCTCCGCTGTAGGCTTGCGGCGCTTTGCCAGCGTGCGGCATGCCGCGTTTCCATTTGCCGCCTGAGAGCTTGGCCAGCAGTTTGTCGCCCACCACGCTGGACGCCACATGCCCCAGCCCCAGGCCCACGCGCGAGGCAGTGGCGACCTTGCCAAAGTTGTCGGCCGTCCATTGCGCCACCTTATGCTGGGTGTTACCCATGCCGCGCCCGCGCAGCAGCCGGGTCAAAGCCCCGGTGTCGATGCCGACCGGGCAGGCGGTGGAGCACAGACCGCAACCGGCGCAAGTGTCCAGGCCAAAGTAGGCAAAGTCGGCTTCCAGGTCGGCCACGCTCTCGCCCACGGCGGTGCGGCGCGACAGCTCGCGCCAGCTCACAATGCGTTGGCGCGGTGACAGCGTGAGCCGGTGCGACGGGCACAGCGGCTCGCAAAAGCCGCATTCAATGCAGCGGTCCACCATCTCTTCGGCGGCGGGCATGGGCTTGAGGTGCTTCAGGTGCGCTTGCGGGTCGTCATTGAGCAGCACGCCGGGGTTGAGCAAGCCTTTCGGGTCAAACAACTGCTTGATGCGACGCATCAGATTGGTGGCCTGCGTGCCCCATTCCTTTTCAACAAACGGCGCCATGTTGCGCCCAGTGCCGTGTTCGGCCTTGAGCGAGCCGTCGTATTTTTCGACCACCAGCGTGCAGATGTCGTCCATGAAGCGCGCGTAACGGTCAATCTCTTTTTGATCCGAGAAATCCTGGGTAAAGACAAAGTGCAGGTTGCCTTCGAGCGCGTGGCCGAAGATGATGCCCTCGGTGTAGCCGTGTTTGCGCAGCAGCGCTTGCAGGTCGAGCGTGGCGCTGGCCAGTGATGCCAGCGGAAAAGCCACGTCTTCGATGATGACGGTAGTGCCAGTGCGACGCATGGCACCGACTGACGGGAACGTGCCCTTGCGCACTTTCCAGTACATGTCGCAGGTCGCGGGGTCCACCGAGAAGCTGGCGGGCTCCACAGTGTTAATTGTTTTAATAGCGCCCAGCGCAGCGTCCATGCGCAGTTGCATGGCAGCAGCGGTTTCGCCCCGAACTTCAATCAAAAGTGCAGCCGCGTCGTCACCCAGGCTGCGAATGGTCTGCGGCAAGCCGGGTTTGTCTTGCACCGAGCGCAGCGCGGGCCGGTCGAGCAACTCCACCGCCGAGACCGGTTGCGGCTTGAGTGCCAGCACCGCCTGGCACGCCAGTTCGATGCTGGGGAAAAACACCAGCGCACTGGCCTTGAACGGGTCTTCTGCCACCGTGTGGTAAGTGATGCGCGAGATAAACCCGAGCGTGCCCTCCGAGCCAATCATCAGGTGCGAGAGGATGTCGATCGGGTCTTCAAAGTCAATCAGCGCGTTCAGGCTGTAGCCGGTGGTGTTCTTGATCTTGTATTTGTGGGCAATGCGCGCTGCCAGCACCGCGTCGGCGCGGACTACGCTGCCCAGGTGCTGCAGCTCGTCGACCAAGGTGGCGTGGCTTTGCTTGAAACTTGCCACGCTGAACGCGTCTTCGGTGTCGAGCAGCGTGCCGTCGGCCAAAATGACGCGCATGCCGGCCAGCGTGCGGTAGCTGTTTTGGGCGGTTCCGCAGCACATGCCAGAGGCGTTGTTGGCGGCAATGCCACCGATCTTGCTGGCGTTGATGGATGCCGGGTCAGGGCCAATTTTCTTGCCGTGGGGGGCGAGCCGGAAATTGACCTCGCCGCCAATGATGCCGGGACCTGCTCGCACCGTGGCGGCCTCCGGGCCAATTTCGCAAGTGGCAAAGCCCTCGCCAATCAAGGCCAGCACGCTGTCGGTGACGGCTTGCCCCGACAGGCTGGTGCCCGCGGCGCGAAACGTCACCGGGCGTTGATGGGCACGTGCCGCTTGCAACAGCGCCTGCAGTTCGGCTTCAGACTCCACCACCGCCACCACCTCGGGCGTGAGGCGGTAAAAGCTGGCATCGGTGCCATAGGCCAGGCGGCGCAGACTGTCGGTGATGACCTGTTTTGCAGGCAGGATGCGCGACAAGGCATCAACAAGCTGACTCATGGTTTTGTCTCCTCATTTTTCTATTTTGGTAAAGTGGTCTTACCAGTTGCCGACTTTAGATTCTTTGAATTTATTGTGTAACTAGGGTTTACCCTTATTTTGTGGTGCAATTTTCAAGCACCGGTTGAAATATCATGCAATTGGTCTGACCAATTGGTGAAACATGATCCCCTCTCGCCCAGCTGTTGTTCGTCTGGCTGACTCTGTTGCCAGTGAACTTGAAAAACGAATCCTTGAAGGCGCGCTCAAGCCGGGCGATCGTTTGCCGTCTGAACGAGAGCTGGCGCTCAGTCTTGGGGTGTCGCGCCCTTCCTTGCGCGAGGCGATACAAAAACTGGTGTCCAAAGGCCTGCTGAGCACCCGCCACGGGGGCGGCACCTATGTGACCGACCGGCTGGAGGCGCAATTCGTCGACCCCTGGCAAGACATGCTCAAGGGCAACCCCATGTTGCACCGTGACATGCTTGAATTTCGGCAAATGCTTGAAAGCCAGGCCGCCGCGCTGGCCGCCGACCGTGCCACGGACGTGGACATCAGCCGCCTGGACGCGGTCTATGCGGCGCTGGAAGACAGTTACACGCGCGATGATTTACCCAACTGCATTGATACCGATGTGGCATTTCACCAGGCGATCGCGGAAGCGTCGCACAACGTGCTGATTGGCCATCTGACGGCGAGCCTGATGCGGGTCATTCATGGACATGTGTCGAACAATCTGGTGCACTTGCACACCCGGCCGCAGCGCTGGGGCCAACTGCGCGCACAACACCGCGCCATCTGGCAAGCCATCCGGGAGCACGAGCCCCAGGAGGCGGCCTTGGCCGCCAGCGCCCACATTGAGTTTGTGCGTCAGGGCATTGAGGACAAGGCGCAGGATGAAGTGCGGCGCACCAGTGCACTGCGCCGTTTGGGTGACGCCCCGCGCGTTGCATAATCGCGCCCCATGACCTTTTTGCACACCCTGCGCAACACACCCTGGCTGGCCCGGTTGGCGCTGCTGTGGTTTGCCCTGACGCTGGGCGTGGCGGTGGCCTCGCCGTTGGTCAACCCGCAGTCCGAGGTAATGATTTGCAGCGCCGCCAATGGCATGGTCAAGGTCGTGCTCAATGCCGACGGCTCGCTCAGTACGGCCAGCACCACCATGGACTGCCCGCTGTGCATGGTGGGTGGTGCACCCGTGCCCGTGGCGCAGCACACTGTGCAGGCACCTTATCCGCTGGCGTATGTGCTGCAGAGCATTCCCGCAGCCATCATCGCGGCACGTACTGCCGCACCGCCACCCTCGCGTGGCCCTCCTACGCTGATCTAGCAATCAAATTCATAGCTTCTGACGCTTGCCTTATAAGCGCTTCAGGGTGTTTTTGCATGTAACTTTGCTGGACACGTTATGCTGCTTCAGGCAGCCACTTTTTGATCCCGTTCTCGGCCTTGTGCCAATTTTTCTTGACCTTAAAGGACTCACGATGAAACTCTCTACCCTGATCACTGCCGTGGCGCTGGCCACATCATCCCTGAGCGCTTTCGCGCACGAAGCGGTCGAGGTGCAAAACGCCTGGGCGCGCGCCACCGTCAAAGGCCAAATGGCCACCGGTGCGTTCATGACCCTCACCGCCGATGCCGGTGCCAAACTGGTGGGCGCGTCGTCCCCGGTGGCCGGTGTGGCACAAGTGCACGAAATGAAAATGGAAAACGGCGTGATGAAAATGGCCGAGGTCAAAGGCGGCCTGGACTTGCCCGCTGGCAAAGCGGTGGAGCTCAAACCCGGCGGCTACCATGTGATGCTGATGGACCTGAAAGCCCCGCTGGAAAAAGGCAGCACCGTGCCGGTGACGCTGATTTTCAAGGACGCCAAGGGCGCAGAAATCAAGCAGGAAGTCAAACTGCCGGTGGCCATGACTCCGCCCGGCGGCGCCGCCAAACCAGCGGCCATGGACCATGCCATGCATAACATGCACGGCGACAAGCCCGCAGCCAAGTAAGCCGGGCCAAGCCACCGTCAGCCCATAGCCCCCACTTCTGATGCAAGTTGCCAGCGTGCCACCCATCTTGACCCTGCCGCGCGCGCTGAGTTGTCTTCACCCCGCTGATGCAGCGTGCTCCCCGTTACAAGGGCAGGTTCGCATCCGCTTGACCTGTGCTGGGCGCTTTGATGCCTGGCACGTGTTGTTGGCTAAGAACTCAGGACTTTTTAAA
>Ga0210039_1001670_pt1 | contig 20034 bp, 15 predicted proteins | sample CryGeyCG2114_250_3_FD_185460 | JGI IMG/M metagenome (GOLD analysis project Ga0210039, IMG submission 185460) | Groundwater microbial communities from aquifer - Crystal Geyser CG17_big_fil_post_rev_8/21/14_2.50 (SPAdes) (version 2) | ecosystem: Environmental > Aquatic > Deep subsurface >...
AGTATCAACAACTTTTTATTTATCAAAAACTTTATTTAGCAGAACTACTTTACAAAGCAACATTACACGGAAGAACAAAACCAATAATTACACATTTGCCAAATGCAAAAACGGCGTCCGCCTTGATGGGCGGGTTATGTGCGTTTTCATATTTTATTACCATTGGCTATATTTTTAAAATAGTTGAGAATAACTTTATAATGTAAAAGACCATAAAATAAATCCAAATCAAAATTATAGTCGATCAAAAATATCTTGAGCCGTTTTGAGATCACAACCAATCATTTTTCGGATGATCTTAATCGCATCAATTCTATTCCCATTTAATTTAAGTTTTCGAGCAATATCATATTCGCTATCGTAAGGATCAGGTTGACCACAATGTGGGCAAAACTTAGCTTCATTGCTAACCTCTTTTTGACAACAACTACACAAACCAAGAGTCGGCATAAAATCCTCACTGTTTAAAAAATATTATTTATCGGCTATTGACGATGCCACTAATTAGCAAACCAACACAAAAATGCCGAATAGTTATGGCAATTATTTAAAAAATGTTTCTTAGAACAAACTACCTATTGTAAACTTGACACAGGATAAAATTTGTGTCTATTCATTGAAAACCATTCTTTATCATAATCATTCGCAAATTGTAAAAAAGTATCATCAATTGATTTTAACGTCATCTCATCAAAAGTAGGATACAATAAATTTTTATTCAGGGCTTCTTTAAATCCATTTACTATATATGCAACTCTGGAAGCACCTAGCTCATCATAATTTTTCCCCACTTGAAGAAACAATGCATTAGATTGAGCAAACATAAAAAAGAATAAAGGGTCTTCCATTGGTCCATATTTCATTTCATAAGATTGGAACATATCATCAAGATTGTTGGCAATATTCAAAAAATCGTTAGCCAAAAACGTTTCTTTAGAAAGTGCCTTCGTTAAATCTGTTGTTGCTTTTAGATATATCTCAAATGACGAATTATCCCGCCACAAACGTTTATTCTTATCCCAGAAACTCATTTATTTTTTCTCCATAAAATAACTTTTATAATTCATTACTTAATAAAACGTTTAGAATAAATCAGCACTTTGTTCCTTGTTTCTTGCACTTATTACAAACGGATATGGGTAATCCTTCTTCGAACTGTCCAGCAGCATTCCTAACGAATGGATCTCCGTGATTTGAACATCCCAAGTCATTACACCAATATCTATTGCAATTTTTACAATAGTATACTTGTTCTTTACTTCCACAATTTGGGCAAGATGTAACTTTTTCCATTAGAGTTCTCCTAAATTTGTATTGTTAATATTTTCTTGAAGCTTTATTAACGCATTTTGCTGGAACAGGTCTATCAGGATGAAAACCTTGTTCACTTGTATGTAAAGTGCAACTTGCCTTTTTATGGTCACTTGCCCATACTTTACAATGTGAACAATCTGCACATCTATCGCCCGATTTTATTGTTGACATTTTTTACTCCCTCTCTTTTATTTTGTTTGCGAATTTAATCAGCGGCATTACTATAAATATTTTTGTAATATTTTTTAAACTATTATTTCTTGAAATATAGTTTGCTATCGGAGGCGATACGAGATAATATAATTTAACAAACATCTTTCCCAAATTATATTTCAACAACCATCTGTCTCTAAAATCTTTTAATACTATTACTTCATTTGCGTATGGTGAACCATAAACAGCAGTAGCAATAAAACAACCAGACGATTTCTTTTTGTCTTGGGAATATGATTCTGTTAAAGGGAATATTTTTTTCCCATCAGAATCATATACTTCATGTGAACCATTTGGCAACCAGACAAAACGTTCAACGATCGTTTCAAATCTTGTAGCATGTGGATAATTATGAACGTGAACATAGAGTTTGCCAATATGTTGTTCGTTGGATTCTTGCGGATTGTGTGATGAATACAAACGGGCAACTATTTCGTAGTAACTTCCACCGACCATACCACAGTCAATAAAAAGCGCAGTTTTGAGTCTCTCTGGAAAATCAAATTCCACACTTGAAAGATCAGCAAATTGAAACATGCCCTCCGCTTTTGGTGTGGAATAAATTTTTAGATCTTTTATTTGATAATGCATATTTACCCTCTTGTGGTTAATTTATATTTATCAAGCAAATGCGCTTTCCCTTTGTCCATTACTTCAAAAGCAGAATATGTCTCGCGGTATTCTGGTTTACAAAAGTGTGAATATGTTGATTTTACCATGAATTTTCTCCTTTTCGGCTATTCAGAAATTTAAGCACATAACGACGTTGCCGATAACCCGCCGCCCAGAACAGCAATGCAGATTAGAAAGACAACGCCAAAGATTAAGCAAACTGCACTTATCTTTCTTTGCAAGTGCAGTTTGCAACAATGTTAATTAATAGGACTACTTAGAACAACAAAACCGAAACGGAGCAGCCAGCCCAAAAATTTTTAGAAAACCCGAAAGCGAAAAGGCGGTCGGGTTGATTGGCTTGTTAGCTGTTTTGATTAACTCTGACTAAAAATTTCATAAATGAACAAGTAAATTCAAAAATTATTTCAATTTCTGCATCTATAACTGAATCATCGTGCTTAATATATGTATTATGATATTTAGTGAAATAATCTAATTGCTTTACAAACATATTGGATAGTTCTTTTGATACATTCTTCCCTTTTAAAAAACCACCAATATCATTAGTCTGATTTTCTATGGATTTATTATTGCCTAATATTTGTTTTAATAATTTTTCTAAAGCCAATCTTAAGTCATCTAAAAGATTTCTTTGAAATATTTTATTTTCATATTTGTTCAAAGCATCTTCGTAAAGCTTTAATACATCGGGAAAACCGGCTAACCAATGTTTAGTTTCTTCAAGCAAAGCTTCATTGATTTTCTCATCAAGCTTATCAGAAGCTAAAAACCCATATCGAGAAATCAGCTTTATTTTAAGGTCTTTGACAGTTGAATTATTTATGAACTCATCAAGTTCACATAAATATTTAATTAGCTGAAATTGTTGTTGAGAAGAAAATGCTTTTATATTTTCTTTTAATGCGCTTCTTTTATTTGACAATTTCGCAGGGAATGGATATTCTGAATAAGGAATGTTTACATTACAATCGAGTGAGAAAGTTGAACAGTATTTTGCAATTTTACTCCCGCTTAATCCGTTTTGAGTATCACCAAGTATTTCAGAAGCGTATGTAATAAAAGTTAATGGTATCATTAGATTGAATCACGGCTTTCTAAATAAGTTTTAAAATTTTGAATATCTTTTTTTATTTGTAACCCTTTACTTAAATAGTAATCAGGAATTTCTAAAGTATTTTTTATCCTTTTCAAGTTAATTGCCAAGTAAAGAAAGCCCAGAACGTAAAACAATTTTTCTTTATAAGTATTTCTAATTAGATTTTTGTATTGTTTTCCCAAAAGTCCACTCTTTAAATCGGCAAGTTCTTCTTCTTTTATATCATTAAAAATTTGTATTACGTTATCGTCTATGATATAACAGATGCCAGCGTGAAAACTAAGATTGTGGTCTAAAACGCAAAGTTGCAATGGTGTTCTAGATAAACAAAGGAATCGCACTAGATCACCTTGCATTACTAATGTATCTGTGATTATAGGTTTACCATATTGATTAATATATTTAAACAATTCTAAATTATTCATAAATAGTTGTTGCTTTATCGGATCATCATAGTCAGGCGATAATAAATTTTTAAATAAACGATTGCCCGAAAATGGGTCAATATTAATATTGTTGAAAATAGATAAATGCAAATAGACTAGTAAATTTTTTATGCCATCTTCAGTATTCCCCAATCCAATAAGAACTTTTGCAGAATTATAATAAATATCTTGATTACTTGAATCAGCTTCTCGTGCTTTAGAATAAAACTTTAAAGCGTTGTCATAATTCCCTTTCTTTTTTTCCGCTATACCTTTATCACATAATAAAATGGATTCTTCTCTATTCATTCAAAACCTCTTTTTTATTGAAACAGCTAACACTTGTTTGAGCTGCAACAATATGTTGCATTTTAGTTTGTTATATAACAACTTTTTGTAATCTAACAAACCATTGTTTATTTATTTAATCTTTGTAACTTGTTAAAAAACAACAAATTATAAGCATTTCAAAATTTCAACAAGGAATGTTATCATGCAACTTTATGCAGTATAACATTCCATCTCTTTTATTCATCTAACGGACTTTTAATTCCAGCTCCCATGTTTGCAACATGAGTATAAATCATTGTGGTTTTTACAGAACTATGTCCAAGCAATTCTTGAATAGTTCTAATATCGTATCCATTTTCTAACAAATGAGTTGCAAACGAGTGACGGAAAGTGTGAGAACTTGCTGGTTTTAAAATTTTTGCTTTTCTAACAGCTTCTTTAATTGCTCGTTGTATTGTGCTTTCATGTATGTGATATCTAAAAACCAAACCATCTTCGTCTTTAATAAATTTATCGGCAGGAAAAACATATTGCCAATAAAAATCCTTGTTTGCGTTAGGATATTTTTTTGCTAAAGCAAATGGTAGTTTTGTTTCTCCTTTTCCTTTTAGCAAATCATTTTTATGTTGAATGTAAACTTTGTTGAGATGTGCCTTTAATTCAGGAATTATTGTAACTGGTAATGCTGTAATTCTATCTTTATCACCCTTTGCTTCACGCACAATAATTTGTCTATTATCAAAATTAATATCCTTAATTCTTAAGCTAAGCGCTTCGCCTAGTCGTAATCCTGCTCCATAAAGCAACGAGCAAATAATTTTTGCGTTTCCCTCAAGATAATTAAAAACATCTTTAACTTCACCTTTTGTAAAAACAACAGGCATTCGTTTGCTTCTTCGTGCTCTTATAACATCATCTAACCAACCAATTTCTTTTACAATAATGTTTTTATATAAATATAAAATTGCACTTAACGCCTGATTCTGCGTCGAGGCTGACACATTTTTTTTTACTGCAAGAAACGTTAAATAATTTTCAATGTTTTCTTTTTCTAAATCTTTGGGATGTTTTGTATCGTTAAAGCGAATGTAATCTTTTATCCAATATAAATAAGCGTCAATAGTTTTTATGCTATAACTTGAAGCACGCATTTTATTGCGAATTTCAATTAAAAGTTTTGGTTTGCCATTCTCTATATTTTTATTACGCTCTATGTCCACTCTAAATATTATTTAATTATAAAGTATTGGGTTCAATAATAGGTAATATTATCTTTTTTTGCAAATTAGTATTGTAGTTTAATTGGATTAAATCTTCCATGTTTTTTATACGAAATGCATGTTTTAGAAATTACTTCTAAATGACAATTTGGGGATAGACAAAAAAAGCACAGATTGCTAATCTGTGCTACAAATTTGTTTGGTTTTTTACTTTTTATAGCAAAGCTTCTTCGTCAAAAATTAAATGTCTAAATGTTTCTCGGCTTCTTATTACTTTATATTCACTTCCATCAACAAGAATTTCGGCAGGTCTTCGTCGTCCGTTATAGTTGGATGACATAGCCATTCCATAGGCTCCGGCGGACATAATTGCAAGTTTATCACCTCTTCCAACCATTGTTATTTCTCTCTGTTTGGCAATATAATCACCAGTTTCGCAAACTGGACCAACAATATCTGCTTCAAAATCAATATTATCAATATTTTCAATTGGTTGAACGTGATGATATGATTTATAAAGAGAAGGTCGCAATAATTCTGTCATAGACGAATCGACAACTATAAAGTTTTTACCAACAGAATTAGTTTTTGTATAAAGAACATTGGTTAAAAGCACTCCACCATTTGCCGTTAAAAATCTACCTGGCTCAAACATAATTTGAGCATCAAGCTGCATAAAAATTGGAATTAATTTTTCAGCCAGTTCTTTTGGAGAAAAAGGAGTTTCATCGTTATAAAGCACACCAATTCCGCCTCCAATATCAAAATGTTTTAATGGAATTCCAGTAGCTTTAATTTTTTTGAAAAGTTCAGCCATTTTAAGAGTGGCTTCAATAAATGGTTCTATTTTGGTAATTTGTGAACCGATGTGCATATCAATTCCAACAAGCTCAATGTTGCTTAATTTTGAACACTCAACAAACATATCGTAAGCGTAAACAGAATCAATTCCAAACTTGTTTTCTGCAAGACCCGTAGAAATATATGGATGAGTTTGCGCGTCAACATCGGGATTTACTCTTATTGCTAAAGGAGCAATTATATTTAGTTCCTCGGCAATGTCGTTAATAACATATACTTCTTCAAGCGATTCCGCTTTAATAACAAAAACGCCCTTTTCTAATCCAAGTGCTATTTCTTCATCAGTTTTTCCAACACCAGTTAGCAGTATATCTTTTGGATTAACACCAGCTTTTATCGCGCGGTAAAATTCACCAGCCGAGTTAACATCAACGCCGCTTCCTTGTTCGTAAAATGTTTTAATTACACTTAAATTAAAATTAGCTTTGGATGCAAAATAAATTTTATGATTAATTAATTTGAAAGCGTCATCTAATTCCTTAAATCTATCAATAAAGAAGTTTTTGCTATAAACAAATAGTGGAGTTCCAAACTCTTCGGTTAGTTGTGAAAGATTTACTTTTTCGCAATGAAGTTGGTCGTCAATGTATGTAAAATAATCCGATTTAAAATGCTTCATCTAATTCTCGTTATAAGTTTTAAAATAATAACTATAAAAATAGAAAATCTTTATATGAAGTACATAGAAGTTTATGCAAATAAGCATTTCTATTTTTGTAAATTCTATTTGGACGAAGTTTGTTGAAAGAGAAATCTTAAACATTTTTAAAGAGTTTTTACAGAAATTATTAAAATGCTTCCTCATCTGAAAAAAGACTAATGTTTTTTATTCCTGCAACATTTTTCAATTCACTAACCAAATTAAGACTTAGGTCGTTTCGTTTAAGCTTAATATAATAAGAAATTATAATATTATCGTTTTCAATTGTTTTGATATTTATTAGTTTCATTTTTTGGGTGAATTTTGAAATTACTTTCTCATAGTCCAAAGAACTTTTAGAGCCATTATCTTGCATTTGGAATTCTAGCAAAGTGTTTTTTTCATTACCGCTTTTCAAATTCATTTTTGCCATTATATAAGAAATTGAGCCGATAAAAAAAGTTCCCAGAATTGCAAGTGAATGCAACCCAACTCCAGCAGCCATACCAATTGTAAGTGCGAAAAAAATGTAAACAATATCGTGAGTTTCTTTAACGGCGGTTCTAAATCGTATAATTGACATTGCTCCAACTAATCCAAAAGCTCTAGCCAAATTATTTCCAATAGTCATAATAACAACCGCAGTAATAAGCGATAATAAAACAAGAGCATTAGCAAAAGAATCTAAATAACCAGGACCATTATAAGTCTTTCGATAAAAAAACGATATTAAAAATGAGCAAATAAGTGCAATTGAAATATTTTCAACAATTTCACCTGATGTAAGCGAAAATTGGAATATTGATGAAAAATCGTCAAACATGAATTGTCCTATATTTTAAATCTGTAAAAGAAGAGTTTCGAGTTAAACAAATAATCTCATCAACACTTTCGGCGTATTTTGAAAATGATTTTCGTGTTAATTTATGTGAAAATAATATTTTTTGAAGCCAATCTGGAAATCCAGAAACAAATTTTATTTCCAAAACAAAAAACTCGTTATTCACTTTTTCATAAAAATCATCAGCGAACAACGCGTCAAAATTTTCGGCTCTTTTGAAACGAATATTTTTGTCAAATGTTAATCGCAAGGTTTTATCAAATTTAGAAAAAAAAGCTTCTCGCTCATAAGTAACCAATGTAATTGGGCAAAGTGAGCCACGTGAGTAATGATATAAAAACTTTTCGGCATCATTGCGTAAATTTTTCGTTTTTATAAGCTCAATATTTCTAGTTTCCAAAAAATTATTTAATTCCGAGTAGAGAATAGTAGCTCTGTTTTTGTAAACATGTGAGCCAATTTTCTTTTTAAGTTCTAAAAATACTTTAGAATTTGGAGTTATATCGTTGTAACCCCTAATTCGCACTTTTTTTCGTCTGTTTATGCCTTCAATCTTGTCGTGATAATCCTTATAATTTCTTGTATCGAGATAAATACTTTTTACGGTATATTGATTTCCATTACCTTTTTTTGAATAGGGATCTATTTCACAAAATGGTAATAATTGCTGGCGTAAGATATCAAGTTGTGAAATAGGGATGATATATTTGTATTCCAAACGCATTATGAGAAACTAAAAATGGAGTTAAATTTATCAATCAAAATTGTTAAAATAGTGCTTTCCTTACCAATAATTGTGCAATTGTAAATACTGTTAAAAAGATTTTTGTCAGTTATAAGCATTGACTTAAAAACAACATATTTTTTTCCATTAATAAATTGAATTTTTGTGTCAACTTCATCAATATTAATTTTAATATTGTGGTTTGCAACACTAAATGTTACATTTTGTCCAACTTTAATGAAATTAGATTTTTCCAATTCAATTGGAATTAAAGCCACATAAGAATTTATTTCAGAAATTGTAAACAAAGTATCAAGTGAGCTAATTCCAGAAACAACTCCATCAAAAGGAGCAGTAATATTGTAATCTGAAACTCTGTTTTTTAATATTTCCATCTGCTTTTTTAGATAATTTATTTTGTCGCGGGTTATAGAAATATCTTCAACCTTTAACCCACTTTTTAAGGCAAGTAAATTTTGATATTCTTTTTCCTCATCCAATTTTAGTTTTACAAGCAAATTTTTAGCTAAATCATATTCTTCAACCGAAATCAATTTGGAATTATATAAAGAAACTGTTCTTTTAAATATTGCTTCTTGGTTAGCATAGGTAATTTTACTCATTTCATAAATTTTTTCTTGTCCAGCAATAATTGAGCTTTTTTCACCACTTAACTGCGAATTTAATAACTTTTCATACTCTGAAATTTGACCTTTAATTTCTTCAATTATGAAGTTTGTGTGGCTCGAAGTAAAAATTGCAACCGTATCGCCTTTTTCAACATTTAAATTTTCATTAATCAATTTTAATGAAGCAAAATCTTCTCTATCAACTTGAATTGTTTTAACATCTTCAACAATGCCCGTAAAATTATTTACGATATGATTAATTATTTGTCCGTTTGAACCTTTAATAGCAATCAATTCTTTTGCAGGCAAAATTTTAACAAAGGCTATAATATTATTTGGAATTTTAATTGGAATTAGTGCAATAACAAAACAGCATACTAATATTAAAATCCATTTGTACTTTTTAACAATATCCATTATTTAACTAATACCATTTTACGAGTGGCAAAAAATCTACCACTTAATATTTTATAAAAATATATTCCACTTGGTAAAGCTAACGAATTAAACTGAATTTCGTAACTACCAGCTTTTTTATATTCATTTACCAAAGATTTCACTTCTTTGCCAAGTATATCATATACTATCAATTTAACATTGCCTTCTAATGGAATTGAATATTTAATTTTTGTGCTTGGATTAAAAGGATTGGGGTAATTTTGATAAAGTGAATAACTACTTGGTAAATTATTTTCAGATTTAGCATCCGAAATAGTTACAAATTCAAACCAATTTAGGTTGAAACCACCTTTTTCTGCAAGTATTCTTATTTTGAAATTTCCTTTGTTTATATCAGCAATTGTAGAAGCTATTGTCCACGTTTGCCATCCTCCAGTGACTGGAATTTTGAGAGAAAATTGTTCTGTTTCATTCACTAAAAATTTAATTAGTCCTTCTGTATTGGCACTGGCAACTCTAAAATTTATAAAATATTCACCTGTGTTTTGAACATTGCATTCGTACTCAAGCCAATCACCGTCATCAATCCAACCAACATTTAATCCACCGCCAATATCGCTTGTTGCTTCGGTTTGAATTCCATTCATGTTAGTAAAATCTTCTGCTTCAACTTTGCCTGGCAACTGATTTAAGCCGGAAATGTAATCCAAATAATTGACTACATTTTGCAAATCAAAACTCTGAAGAGTGCCACCATCTTCCGATGCTAAATTTCCTGAAACATACGAAACAGAAACAATATCACCTTTTAAAATTTTATCGCTTAACTCAAGCAATATAACTTTATTATCAGTTGGACTTAAATCAAAATCAACAATTTGAAGGAAGGAATTTCCATTTTTAACAACCGTAAATTCAGCTGAGTTATTTCCGGAATTTTCCATTGATTTGTTGAATGCAAGTTCAATGTGCATACCATCTTCTGTTACCATTCCCGATTGGAAAATAGGATTTGAGCCTATTTCTGAATTTGCGAAAGACGTAATTCCAAATCCATAAGCAAAAAGTGGATTGTAATCAGAATCGCCAAAATTTATTGGAATTTGATTCATTGTTTTTGCCCAAGTCATTGGAAGCAAACCTTTTGGAATAGAATTACCAAATAAAACTTCGGCTATTCCATCAGCCTCCGTTCCAGGAAGCCAAGCAGCAATAAATGCATCGGAATTATGCAAAACTGGATTTATAATCATTGGTCTTCCAGAAATTAAAACTGTAACGACTGTAATTCCAAGATTTTTTAATTTTCTAATCATGTTGATTTGGTCTTTATCAATTGAAAGATCAACTCTATCGCCTGAACCTTCTGCATAAGGCTGTTCGCCAATTACCACAATTGCGTAATCAGCATTTGTGTCGTTAAAATTTCCATTAGCGTCATAAACAAATTCAACACTTGGTGCCACTTTCTTTAAGCCATCAAGTATTGTTGTTCCTTCTGTAATATTGCCTGTTGCTCCTTGCCATTGAATAGTCCAGCCACCACATTGAAGTCCAATATTATTTGCATGCTCACCAGCAACTAAAATTTTTACAGCCGATTTTGGAATTGGCAAAACATTGTCATTTTTCTTTAGCAGAACTGAAGATTCTCTAACGCACTGTCTTGCAATATCACGATGCGCAACAGAACCAACTTGCGATAGAAGAGCTCTATCAGCGTAAGGATTTTCAAAAAGTCCGAGCTCAAATTTTACTTTTAATATTCGGCTAACAGCATCATCTATTCTTTCTTGCGAAACTTTTCCTTGCTGAACAAGAGTTTTCAATATATTAAAGAAATTTTTATAATCATTTGGAACCATTATCATATCATTTCCAGCGTTGATAGAATTTTCCACATCCGAAGTATAATCACCTGGAAGTTGATCTATAGCCGCCCAATCTGAAATAATAAATCCATCAAAACCTAGTTCAGTTTTAAGCACATCTGTAAGCAAATATTTGTTTCCGTGCATTTTAACACCATTCCAACTACTGTATGAAGCCATTACGGTTTTAACATCATTTTGGATTGCAGAAATATATCCGGGTAGATGAATTGCTCTTAATTCTGTTTCAGAAATTTCTGTGTTTCCTTGATCATCACCACCAGTTGTTCCGCCATCGCCAATAAAATGTTTGGCACAAGCAACAATGCTTGTTGGCGAGTTTAGTGAATCATTCTGGAAACCTTGAACAGCCGGACCACCAAACATAGTAGCTAATTCGGCAGTTTCACCAAAGCCTTCGTAAGTACGTCCCCAGCGTTCGTCTCTTGGTACAGCAACACACGGAGCAAATGTCCAATCAATTCCAGTTGCAGCTATTTCAATTGCTGTAATACGTGCGGCAAGTTTAACTAACTCTGGATTTCGTGTGGCTCCAAGTCCAATATTATGAGGAAAAATTGTGGCACCTTCAACATTGCTATTTCCGTGAACTGCATCAATTCCATAAATTATTGGAATCCCTAATCTGCTTTCCAATGCTTTATGTTGGAATGAATCATATAAATTAGCCCAATCCAAGCTAGTATTTCCAGAAGAGGGATCTGAGCCACCGCCACTTAAGATTGAACCAAGAAAATATGCTTTTAAGTCTTCCATATTACCAACAGCTTTATGATCAGCTTGTGTCATTTGTCCAATTTTTTCATCTAAAGTCATTCTGCTCAATAAGTCATTAACTCTTTCATTAATAGGGGCATTTGGATTGAGATAAACTGGTGTTTGTGCAAAACAATTGATAGTAATTAAAATAAATATTACTAATAAAATTTTATATGTTTTTAATGCTGTCATTTTTTACCTTTTTATTTAAAAAAATCAATATTTGTTACTAGTATTGCGTCACATTTGTAAGGTCATTTCTTCGAAGAATCGCCGTCCCGACAGGTCGGGATTGTTGGAGTCTCCGCAGATATTGAGATTTCTCAGCTGCACAAAACGCTCCTTCGAAATAACAATCTTAATATTTACGTCATTACATTGTTGACATGACACTAGTTTAGTTGGCTATTTTAAAAGAATAGCCTTAATTGTTTCATTGTAATTATCTGATTGCATTCTTATTAGGTAAATACCACTGGATAAATCAGAACCATTAAACTCAACTTGAAATGTTCCCGCTTCATAAACTTTGTTAACAAGAACTCTAATTTTTTCACCTAACAAATTATAAACAGACAAATTAACAAAGCTTTTTGTTGGAATTTTGAATGTAATTATTGTAGTAGGATTGAATGGATTAGGAAAATTTTGAAATAATTTATAATCACTTGGAAAAAGATTTAAGTCGTTTTCAACTGATGTAAAAACGCTATTAATTTGTCCTGGAGTTCCAAAGCCAGAAGCAGCTTGCCAATTGAAATATTTTGAATTATCTAAACTATAATTTTTTAGTTCAAGTGTAGGTCCGCCGCCATCGCAAATAGGAGACCAAGGATCTTTATCGTCGTATGTTAATGAATCTACTAACAACCCAGTTTTATTATACAAGCTAATAAGTTCGCCACCGCCGCTTAATCCAAAACCAAAATTGCCATAATAATTTTTAACATCTGGGAATTTGGATTTAAATAAAATCGAATCGCGGCAAAGTATTATATATCCTTCTGAATCAATAATAGTATTTTCGGGAATTGTAAAAACTGGCACTGGATCTTCGTCCTTAAAAATCCAACCGGATAAATCTATTGGCTCTGTTGAATAATTATAAAGCTCAATCCAATCATCTGGATTAAAAGTATCGGATGAATTATAATTTATTTCATTTATAACAATTTGAGTATCACTTACTGGACTATAAACGGGAGAGATGTTTAATTTTTCGCTGGCAGTTATATTAATAGGATTTTCAGATGAAGCAATATCGCCTTCCCAATGTGAAAAAGTAAATTTTGGATTTGGAACTGCTGTTATTTTTAATGGAATATTATCGAAGAAATTTCCAGTCCAGGAACTTTCTTCAATTTTATAATCGGTTATCTCAACTGTGCCTTTTTGAATATCTTGATTAATGTTTAGCTGAAACTGCCCGCTAATTCTAAAATAATTCATAAAATGACTTGTTAAAAATGGCAATCTATTATTTGCAAAAGTTCTTAAATTATTAATTTCGTGTAACCAATAGGAATAATTTCCACCCCATCTTTCAAAATGAGTTGTAATTTCGCTACTTATTTTTGAAGAATAATCTGTAATAATTCTATTTACTCTATTTGGCAAAAATATTGTGTTATAATATGTTGAATATCTGCTTAAGAAAATGTTTTTAAATTGTTCGTTTTCCAATAATTTACGAAAAAGATACGTTGACCATGCAGGGTTTGGCCAATTTGGACCATTGGTTTCTAATGCAAAAGTAAGTGTATTTGCCATATAATCGTAAACATTCCAAATTCCAAAACCAAAATCGGTATCAAAAAGAATCCAACGCCATTTTGAATTTGTACTTGCCTGCTGCCAATATTTTACATTATTTCCTGGCCAATCCATATTATTAAAAAATATTTCGGAAATGTAATAATCGGCAAATTCGTTTACATCAATTTTGGAATTTATATAATTAAATGCGGAATCGGCTGTCATATCGATAGATTCTAAAGAATTATAGAAATTAATATAATTGTCACCATTTCCATTATTAAGAACCATATTGTTTTCAAGAATATTTATATCTTCCGCTTCAATTCCGTGATGCGATTCAATATAATTTTCATTTATTTTTTCACGAAGATTATGAATTCCCCAATATTGACCATTTAAATACACCACAACTGGACGATAATTTTGTTTGTCAATATCAAGTGGAGCAACAATTTCGTGCATTAATGCATCACGAAACATTGTGCTGTTCCAATCATTTCCAGAATTTCGGAGAGTAAAATTTTGATATTTATCTATTTCGGAATTTGGAAAAAGTTTGTAATTAATTTTCGAAAAACCATATTCACCGCGCACATAAAATGCTAACGATTTTTGTGCATTTAATCGGCTCCAATTTCCAAAAATCTTCACTCCACAATCAATTGCAAAACCAAAATCTTTGTCTTGCTCAAAAAATTCTACATGAATTGGACGCTCCCAATCTTGCCAATAATTTGCTCCATAATGTGGCTCGGCAGTTTCGGCATTTGGTCCTAAAACATAAATTCCAGAATCTGACGAGAAAAAATTATCTGGATTTGTAGTTAATGAAACTATTGGCAAATTAATATCTGTATTAACAAAATAAGTGTACGTTTCTGTTTTGCTTGGCAAAAAACCATCCGCAAATATTTTAGCTCTAATTACAGAAATTCCAGAAACAACAAGCTGATTTGTATAAATTGTTGAATATTTAGTTGGTTCAGAGCCATCTAAGGTATATCTAATTGTACCCACAGAATTGGGATTTGAAATATCAAGAAAAAATGGAGTGGAATAAAATCCGTGCTCTTTCCCAAAAATCGGAGGCTCAAGAAAACTTGAAAATCCATTGTCAATGTTTTTAGCTCCTGGAGTTGGTGAGTTAAAAAAAAATAGATTTTCAGAGCCATTTGGAAATCGCCCAAGTGAAATATCAACAATTTGGTTTCGAGTAAAAAGTGAATCTTCTATTTCGCCATTTTCGTTTGAAATTATTAACAATTCGCCCAATGAACTCAACTTAAAATTTGTATGTAAATAAGAATTTTGGAAAGTTAAGAAATCAACTTTTTCCCTTGTGTTTGATGGAATTGATTTATAGCCCAATGATAGAAAGGGATTTATTGTCAAATCGGAAGAACTGCTGCTAACATTATGGACTTCTATTGCCAAAACATTTTCACCATTTTGAAGCAAACTAATTTTATCATTAATTGAATAAGAGCTTATTGGATTTCCTTGATATAATTGGGCTTCGTGTTCGGATGTTGCTAAAGTATAAAAAAATGTTTCTGAGCCTATTCCACCAAGATTTTCGCGGGCAATTTCTTCGCCATTAAGATAAGCTACAAATCCATCATCAAAATCAACGTGAAACATAATTCCACTAATTTGTTCAACATCCTCAACATTAAATTTGCATCGCATAAGTGCTGTAACCGTTTGCGAAATGATTGTTCTATCATCTCCATCGCCAAATCCAATTCCCGAAAAACCAGACTTCCAAGTTGCGTCGTAGTAATTTGTTAATTTCCAATCGTTTGCAGGATTACTTTGTGGTACTAAATATTTACAAATATCACCTTCACGAAAAACAGTTTCCCAATGATTTACAATATTTGTCCTGTTTTTATCAGAAGCAAAAACAAGCAACAAGCTATCGGTAGCCAAATCAATATTAGGGAATTTCCATTTTTTAAGGTCATTTTTACTATCACTAATATAAAAATTGGAAAGATTTATATTATTTGTGGAATTATTGTATAATTCAAACCAATCGGAATAATCGCCGTCATCATCAACAATAATCTTGGAATTTGAACTTGATACTTCATTAATTTTTAACCTCTGACTCATAGTAATGATTGAGGTACTTAAAATTAATAATAATATGATTTTAAAATTATTCTTTAACATAGATACATTTGTCAATTTTTGTACCAACTAAAAAGAGGATTTGGAACTCACAAATTGAATTAAATAGACTATCTTAGTTAATAAAAAAATAATTTGTTATCATTTTAATAAGAGCAATGTATATTTAATTTGTTTGTTTTTAAGTAATTTTTGAAACTATTTTTAAATTCAAAATATACTTCATGGGCAAAAAATTAGATTTAATAAAGCATGGAGTTTTTCCAAGAACCTCTCCTAATTCTCCTTCTGCAATTTATTGCTCCAATAAATTAAATATTTTGGTTTTGTGGTAAAGTAAACACAAACTTGCTTCCTCCTCCCTTTTTACTTTCAACCCATATTTTACCATTATGTTTTTCTATAAGTTCTTTACAAAGAATTAATCCAAGACCAGTGCCAGCTTCGTTGTTTGTACCAACGGAAGTATGATAAACATCTATTCTGAAAAGTTTTTGTATGTCTTCAGAACTAATTCCTATTCCCGAATCAGTAATGGAAATAATAGATTCACCGTTTTTGTTTTCGGCTTCAACTTTAACCACGCCACCTGAGTTTGTATATTTAATAGCATTAGCAATTATATTTCTTAAAACAGTATCTATTGCTCTTGTATCAGCAAATATAAATGTGTTTTCTTTTATAGCATTTTCAAATGTTATGTTTTTGGTCATTGCATTAGTTTTAAAAAGTTCAATAACCTTTAAACTTTTTTCATAAACATTTATTTTTTCAAACTTGTATTCCATTCTTTCATTTTGTGTTTGTGCCCATTCAAGCAAACCTTCTAAGAGTTTATAAACATTTGAGGAAAGATTATGTGTTACATTAATCATGTCCTTAATTTCATCAGAAGTAAGATTGTCATAATCGGACACTAAGAGTTCTGTAATACCCAAAAGACCATTAAATGGACTTTTAAGATCATGTGAAATTATTGAAAAGAATTTATCTTTATTTGCATTGGATTCCAAAAGTTTCTTCTCAGATTGTTTTAGTTGAGTATTTAGTTTTTTTACAGAAATACTGCTTCTTAAAATTATTGCTAATATTAAAAGAATAAAAATACCGCCAATAATTAAGACGGCCCTAATTGTTTTTTCTTCTTTAATAGTTAGCTCTTGAATTTCATTGTTTTTTCTTAAAAGTAAATTTTCTTGCGACTTTTTTTCTAGATAATATTTTACTTGTAAATCGGTGAATTTAGACATTTTTTCTGTGTTAAAAATGCTATCCTTTACGATGGAACCATCTTTAAAATATTTGAATGCTAAAGCAGTGTTCCCTATATTCTCTTCAATTTTTGACAGAAGAAATTGATTATCCTTAATTATGGTATTATAACCGTTTGCAAGCGCTTTTTCCAAACTGGATAGTGAATAATTTCGGGCTATTATTAATTTATTTAACTCTAAATAAGTTTTAGCAAGAAAATATTCTGCAGTTGAATTACTAAACTGGTCATTTATGTTTTTTGAAAGATTATTTGATTCTTGATAATATTTTATTGCTGCGGTATAATTTTTTAATTTATAGTGAATATCCCCTATATGTTGAAGTACAACAGCAATAGAACGGTCTTTACTATTTACCGCAAAATACTCATCATAGGATAATTGATAATATTTTAGAGCATTTTGATAATCCCTTTGAAATTCATAGCAAATGCCCAAATTTAAGTTTGAAAAGGCACGTGCGGAAGCATCATTTGCTTTGTTTGCATTTAACAATGCTTCGTGGTGATATTTTAAAGCGTCATCAATCAGTCCCCATTCCTGGTAAACACCACCAACATTATTTGAAATTACAGATATACCTCTGTAATCTTTTTCAGCTATTCTAATTTTCAAAGCCTTTTGATATAGCTCTAGCGCATCGTTGTAATTACCAAGGCCCCAATACGTTGCAGCTAAATTGTTTTCAACCTTGGCAATTAAGCTAACATCTTTCAATTGTGTAAAAATTGACAAAGCTTCTTTATAATAATCAATGGTTTCAAGATAATTACCCAATTGCCAATTGTGAAAACCAATTTTATTTAACAAAACGCCTTTTCGATGAACATCTATTTTATCTTGAAATAAATTAAGCGCTTCAATATAGTAAGCTATTGTTTTTTTCTCATCAAAAGTATTGTAAGCATAACCCAATTGAACTAGTATTTCCGCTTTGCTAGAATCATTCTTTGTTATTTTAAGAACTTGTGTAAGACTATCAATATTAATAGGTTGAGGAAAAACACTACTTGATATTACGCTTACAAACATCAGGGCTATAAATATATATAACTTGTTTCTTTTTACCATTAACATAAAATTTTTACCAAGACTTTAATTAAAAATAACTCTAATTGTAGTACCAACACTTTTTTCACTTTCCACTTCAACCTCAATATTGTTTAAATCACAATATTTTTTTACTAACGCCATTCCTATTCCATTGCCTTCATATTTGCGTGTGTAACCCATTTCTTCTTGAGAAAAAGGTTCAAATAAATTAGGCAAATATTTTTCGTCTATTCCAATGCCTGTATCCTTTATTTCTACCTCTAAATTTTCTTCTTCATTGCGATAAACCTTTATTGCCACTTTGCCCACTTTTGTGTATTTAATTGCATTATCTATTAATTGAACAAATATTTGATTAACTGTGTTATAATCAGCAAATAGAATTGTATCTAATTCAGTGTTTGTTAATGTTAAATCAATATTTTTATTTTCGGCATTTTTTTTATTTTCGGCAACAAGTACTAATAGGACTTCTGAATATAAATCGAATTTATTATTTTCTTTTTCATAAGTGCCGGCTTGTATTTCGGATAAATTAAGTAGCAAATCTATTGTTCTTATTATTCTGTTGCCTGCTCTATCTATAATATTAAAACTCTGTTTTTGATCTTCTGTTACTATTTTTTCAAAATCGTATCGTAGCAAACTTGACATGCTTACTAAAGCATTTATTGGCGTGCGTATTTCATGGCTCATTTGTGCTAGAAAAATGGATTTCATTTTATCGGCTTTTTCTGCTTCTTCTTTTGCTTTTATTACCTCATCAATCATTTTTTTCTTTTCTGTTATATCTGATAAAATGCCATAACTACCTATTACAACATTATTTTGGTTATAAACCGAATATGACCTATCCGAGATCCATTTTAGTTCGCCAGACTTAGTTTTAATTAAATAATCTGCCGAATAAGTAGGCTTCATAGATGTCAATCTGGCATTTTTTATATTATGAGCTGTTAAAACGTTACCGTTTTTTTGTATTTCTAATATTATACTTTTAAGATTTATTTCATCGGTTCTATATCCTGTTAATTTTTCAATATTTGGGTGAATATATTTGTACTTCATATCTTCAAACATTAAATGATAATACACATCACCCGTTGCTTCGGTTGTAATTCTATATCGTTCTTCACTTGTTTTCAAAGATTCCAAAGTTTTTTTCTTTTCTGTTATATCTTCTTTTACTGCTACAAAGTTAGTTGTCTTACCATTATCATCTTTAATTGGTGAAATTGATGCTGATTCCCAGAATAATTCACCACTTTTTTTCTTGTTATGAAATTCGCCTGTCCATTCTTTTCCACTTAAAATTGTTTCCCACAATTCTTTGTAAAATATTTTATCATGTTTTCCCGAACTTAATATTCGTGGCGTTTTCCCTATTGCTTCGTTTAATGAATAGCCCGTTAGTTCTATAAATTTTCGGTTTGCATATTCTATTTTTCCATCAATATCTGTTATTACAACACTTACGGGACTTTGTGTAATTGCTTTTGATAACTTAAGAATTTCGTATTCTCTTTCTTTTTTTCTTGAAATATCTCTGAATGCTGTAACTCGTAAATTTTTATAATCATTCTCAAATTCAATTTTTCTTGATTCTACTTCTATCGGAATAATTTTACCGTCTTTTCTAATTACTTCAATTTCATAAGATACAACAACGGCATTATTCAAGTTTCCTAAAACTAATTTATGATATTTAATAGGAATTAGTAGTTCAATAATATTTTTATCAGTTAGTTCATCAATTGAATATCCAGTAATTCTTTCAAATGCAGGATTAACATCCAAAACAATTCCACTTTTATGAATCATTATTCCTTCATAAGTTAGTGATGATAATCTTGCAAAACGTTCTTCACTTTTT
>Ga0210039_1001672_pt1 | contig 20029 bp, 19 predicted proteins | sample CryGeyCG2114_250_3_FD_185460 | JGI IMG/M metagenome (GOLD analysis project Ga0210039, IMG submission 185460) | Groundwater microbial communities from aquifer - Crystal Geyser CG17_big_fil_post_rev_8/21/14_2.50 (SPAdes) (version 2) | ecosystem: Environmental > Aquatic > Deep subsurface >...
GACCGTTCAGCCAACCCGAACTTTGACCCCGCCGAGTCGAGTCGCCGATTCGGATAGAATACCGGGCTGGATCGCTCCCTCGCCTCGAGGACGAGTGGTCCGTCTTTCCCGCCGGTTCTCGGGGGCCGGTTGGCATTTTTCCCATTCGCACCGCGAGAAGTGCGAAGCCTGGAGGATTGAATGAATCTTTTCGAAACCATCCACACGACCGAGCACGAACAGGTCATCTTCTGCCACAACAAGGACGCTGGCCTCAAGGGCATCATCGCGATTCACAACACGACCCTGGGCCCTGCCCTCGGGGGCTTGCGAATGTGGCCCTACGCAACCGAGCAGGAAGCGCTCGATGACGTTCTGCGCCTGTCGCGCGGGATGACCTACAAGGCTGCCGTAGCCGGTTTGAATCTAGGCGGCGGCAAGTCGGTGCTGATCGGCGATCCGCGCACCGACAAGTCCGAAGCCCTGTTCCGCTCCTTTGGTCGCTTCATCGACTCGCTCAATGGCCGCTACATTACGGCCGAGGACGTCGGCATCGACGTCAACGACATGGAATACGTGTTCCAGGAAACCGACAACTGTGTCGGTGTGCATCAGGTTCACGGTGGTTCCGGTGACCCTTCACCGTTCACGGCCTACGGCACGCTGCAGGGCATCCGTGCCAGCCTGCAGCACAAGTTCGGCAATGAGGAAGTGGGCGATTATGGCTACGCCGTCCAGGGCGTTGGTCACGTCGGCTTTGAACTGGTCAAGCTGCTGCGCGCCGAGGGCGCCAAGGTGTTCGTGACCGATATCAACGACAAGGCCCTGGAGGCCTGTGTCGAGCTCGGCTGCGAAACCGTTGGTCTCGACGATATCTACGATGTCGATTGTGAAGTGTTCTGCCCGACCGCGCTGGGCGCGATCGTCAATGAGCGAACGATTCCGCGCTTCAACTTCAAGGTGGTCTGCGGCGCGGCCAACAACCAGCTTGCCACTGATGAAAGCGGTAACGAACTGGAGCAGCGCGGCATTCTTTACGCTCCGGATTACGCGGTCAACGCCGGCGGTTTGATGAATGTCTCGATCGAATTCGAAGGCTACAACCGTGAACGGGCCAATCGCATGATGCGCACGATCTACTACAACGTCTCGAAAATCTTCCAGATTGCCGAGCGCGATGGCATCCCGACCTGGCAGGCTGCCGACCGCATGGCCGAAGAGCGCATTACCACGATCGGAAAGCTCAAGCTGCCCTTCATGGGCCGTGCGCATCGCTTCCCGGGTCGCGAGCGCGGCAACCACTGATCGGTCCCCGGGCGCTGCGGTCTTCCGCGGCGTCCGATCCAGCCAGAACCGTTCCGTTGAACCGGCGCTGCAATGCACCGGCAACCCGATTCGTTTGATCGGGAACGGCGTAGCTGCGGGATTACGTAACCGGAGTTGAAGGTCATGAAGCTTTCCGAAGATATCGAAATGCTGCGCGATTCGACGCGGCGCTTTGCCGAGGATGAAATCGCGCCGCAAGCCGCAGCGATTGATCAGGCCAACGAATTTCCACAGGAACTGTGGCAGAAGCTGGGTGAAATGGGCCTGCTGGGGATCACCATCCCGGAGCAATTCGGCGGATCAGGAATGGGTTACCTGGCCCATCTCGTGGCAATGGAGGAGATCTCGCGCGCATCGGCCTCGATCGGCCTGTCCTACGGCGCGCATTCGAACCTCTGCCTGGATAACCTGTACCGCAACGGCAACGAGGATCAACGCTCGAGGTTTGTGCCAAAGCTGGTCTCCGGTGAGTTCAAGGGTGCGCTGGCGATGTCCGAGCCCGGTGCCGGCTCGGATGTAGTCGGATCAATGCGCTGCATGGCCGAACGCCACGGTGACGTATGGGTCGCGAATGGCTCGAAGATGTGGATTACCAACGGACCGGAGTGCGACGTGGCAGTGGTCTATATGCGCACCGCCGGCAAGGAAGCTGGATCGCGCTGCATGACTGCATTCCTGGTCGAAAGTGATTTCACCGGGTTCGGCAAGGCACAAAAGCTCGACAAGCTCGGCATGCGCGGCTCCAATACCTGTGAACTGGTGTTCGACAACTGCGAGATTCCCGAACAAAACGTGCTTGGCGAAGTTCATCAAGGCGTCAAGATCCTGATGTCGGGGCTGAATTCCGAGCGCCTGGTACTTTCCGGCGGGCCGATCGGCATCATGCAGGCCTGCCTCGAGCAGGTGATCCCCTATGTGCGTGAGCGCAAGCAGTTCGACCGCCGACTCGGTGATTTCGGCCTGATGCAGGCCAAGATCGGCGACATCTACGCAGCCTTGCAGTCCTCGCGCGGCTTTGCCTACCAGGTCGCGGCCGGCTTTGATGCCGGCGACAAGAGCCGCATCGACACCGCCGCCTGTCTGCTGCACGCTTCGACCAACGCGGTTCAGGTGGCGCTGGAGTCGATTCAGGCACTCGGCGGCAACGGCTACATCAATGAATATCCTACCGGCCGCTTGCTGCGCGACGCCAAACTTTACGATATTGGCGCCGGAACCAACGAAATCCGGCGCATGCTGATCGGCCGGGAACTTGTCAACGAGCGCTCCTGAACCCACGCCGAACCCCGGATGAGATCGACACGGAGCGCCGTTTCATTCGGAAAAGTCGCGGATCGTTTCGTGTCGTCACATCGCCATTCATCTGCTGGCCCGCAATCCAATCCAGCTCGACTGGGTCTACTGGATACCGGTACCAGGGTTTCCGGGATGCAGAACGAATATCGTTCGAAAAAAGCGGCCTCGGCGTGCTGGGCTTCAGTATTCATGGTGCTGATGGTCGGCGGGTGTGTGACCGTGCCGTTCGATTCCGAGATTGAGCATCCGCCGCTATGGCAGATCGAAAAGCCGGACGGCTCGATCATGTGGCTGCTTGGCACCGTTCACTGGCTGCCTGCCGCACAGCAGCCTGATCACTGGCGTCTGGAGATCTGGTTACGCCACCGGCGTGTCAATACTGGGCAGCCCCTACCCGTTCCCTGGAACCATGGGTCGGTCCACACCGCGATCGAGAACATGCAATCGCTGGTGATCGAGAGTATCGACCAACCGACCGAGGCTGAGCTTCTGGAAGTCGTTTCCAGGGTATTCGTAACCGACGAGTGTTCGGATTCATCCCGATCGAATCCTGATTCGTGGCGCGAAAATCTGATGACTGAAAATGACTCGATACCGCTGATCGGCAAGCTGTTCCTGATGAATGAAAGTCGATCAAACCCGGTCCAGGAGGCCGACAATGTCGGACTGGAATACTGGCTTGGAACATTCGCCGGCTTGCGTGGCGTACCTGTGTTTGCGCTGGAAAATCTCGAGACCCGCGCTCATGTGGTTTGGGCCAATCTGGGCCACAAGAGCTGCGAGATTCAAGCGGCTCTGATGGCGCAATTCGAGGCCGTCCAGTCCGAGCCCAGAGAAAGTCAACCCGAGCTGCCGAGAGCCTATGCTCTCTGGCGTGTCGGCGACATTGCTACCCTCGACCAGGAGCTGCGACGCTTCGATCGCGACGATCCCGAACTTTTTCGAGCACTTGTTTCGGGTCGAAACCGATTCTGGATCGATTTCCTCCTCGAGCACCTTGATCGGCCCGGCAACACGCTGGTCGCAGTCGGGATGGCTCACCTGGCCGGGCCGGACAACCTGTTGCAGTTGCTCGCTGAACACGATATCGAGGCGCGGCGCGTGCAGTAGGCGGTCCCCGCCCCTGCCCAAAACACGCTAAGCTGCCCTCCGCGCAACTGAAGCGGGCTCTTTATGACAGTCGAAATCGCGCTGGTGTTCATTATCATCGGAGTCGCGCTGTATCTGTTCGCGACCGAAAAGCTGCCGATCGACGTGACCGCGCTCGCGATTCTGGTCACCGTAATGGCCATTCCGATCCTGTTCCACTCCGAATGGCTGCTGGAGCGCGGCGTCAATCTTCAGGCCGCTTTCCCAACCGTCGCCGAAAGCCTGTCCGGTCTTTCCAGCACCGCCACTGTCACCGTGCTCTGCATGTTCATCCTTTCCGGAGGCATTCAGCGATCCGGCCTGATTCACATGCTGGGCAAGCGACTGTTTCCGCTCGTCGGCAACTCAGAGACTCGACAGATCATCGTCATTGGCCTGCTGGTCGGCCTCGTTTCGGGATTTATCAACAACACCGCGGCTGTTGCCATTGCGATTCCTCTTGTGCTGGACATGGCACGCCGCAGCAATCTGCTGGCCTCGAGGGTCTTGCTGCCGGTCAGCTTCTTCGGAATGCTCGGCGGCACGCTTACCCTGATCGGGACTTCAACCAACATCCTGGCTTCGGCCATCCTCGCTGACGATGCTCGGGTAGGGCGCGAGCTCGCCATGTTCGAGTTCGCTCATCTGGGTCTGATCGTGCTCGGCGTCGGACTCGTTTATTTCTTGACCATTGGACGCTGGCTGCTACCCGGAAGTGATGCGCGCCCGCTCGAGAGTGGTGTCGACGAGAGCTTCATCATCGAACTCAGCGTCACCCGCGACAGCTCCCTGCTGGGCAAAAGCCTGCAGGAGTCGAAGTTCGAGACTCACGCTGGGGTCAGCATCATGAAACTTACGCGGGGGGAACAGACCTGGATCAAACGTGCCCGCTCGACCTCGCTGGAGCCCGGCGACATCATCATGGTCGACGCGACTGTTCGCCAGATCATGGACCTGATCAAGGAGAACGAGGTCGACGTCCTGTCAGATTTCGGCGATACCCGAAAAGCACGGTCCGACGGCCAGCTTGTCCCCGTGCTTTTGCGAAACCGTGGTCTGTTCAATGGTCGATCGGCGCGCGCAATCGATTTCTGGAAGCGCTACCAGGCACGCCTGGTCGGACTGGACACCAAGAACGTACGCTCCCGTCGCCTGGCCGGAGAAAAACTGCATGTCGGTGAAATCGTTCTGTTCGAGATTTCCAAAACTGCGTTGGCGCGGCTGCATCGAAATTCCGACCTGGTCGTGCTGGACGAATACGAGGATGACTTTGACAAGCGGCGCATGTTGGTCGCAGGGGGCATCGTCACAGCGGTCGTGCTGGTGGCCACGCTGACTCCGATGCCGATCGTGCTTACCGCCATCGCAGGCGTGATCGCGATGGTCGCCTCCGGCTGCATCAGCAAGCAGGAGATGTACGACGATGTCTCCTGGGACGTGATCTTCTTGCTGGCGGGCATTATCCCGCTGGGCATCGCAATGACCAAATCCGGTGCAGCGGACTGGCTCAGCTCGCTTCTGGCTGCGCATGCTGCCGGCTGGGAGCCGGTGTATGTGGTCATGGCGCTATATGCTGCCGCGGCTCTGCTGACCAGTATTCTTAGCAATAACGCCGCCGTCGTGATTCTGGTGCCAGTAGCGATCTCCCTTTCCGGGATGCTTGGCCTGAACCCGGTTGCGCTCACGATCGCAGTGATGTTCGCCGCCTCGAACAGCTTTCTGACGCCGGTGGGTTACCAGACCAATACCATGATCTTCGGCACCGGCGTTCTGAGATTTTCAGATTTCCCGCGTGTCGGCGCCCCGCTCAATCTGATCCTGATGGTCGTCACCAGTTTCGCCGTGGTGCACTTCTGGCCGTAAACATTACACTAACGTACCCCGTCGTTGATCCTGTGACATTCAGAGTGTGACTGAGTCGACAGTGCAAGGCGCGACCCGCCGTGAATGGCAAGCCCTCTACAAGGGTCGCAACGCTTCAATGTCGACTCAGACGCACTCCCGAAGGGCGAGCCCGATCGAAAAACAATCGCGCTCATCTGCGGTGTCAGGGCTCATGGAAAGGCAATACGCATTCCCGGCAAGCCCTGCCTTGCAGCCAGGCGCTTTTCGACTCGCTCAACGTTACAGGATCAACGACGGGGTACACTAGTTGATTCCTGCAATAATCTCGACAAACCCCCATCGGATTTTCTGACATGAAACATTCCATCGTCATCTGCGCCGCGCGTCGTACCGCAATCGGTTCGTTCCAAGGTCAATTCGCTCCTGTCTCTGCCCCCGAGCTGGGCGCCGCCGCGATCCGCGCCGCTCTCACCGACAGTGGCCTCGAAGGCGAACAGATTTCCGAAGTGATCATGGGCTGCGTGCTACCGGCGGGTACCGGCCAGGCGCCGGCGCGCCAGGCGGCACTCGGTGCCGGGCTGCCAACATCCGTAGCCTGCAGCACCCTGAACAAGGTCTGCGGCTCGGGCATGAAGGCGGTGATGCTGGGTAACGATCTGATCCGTGCCGGCTCGGCCGAGGTCGTGGTTGCCGGCGGCATGGAATCGATGAGCAATGCGCCCTATCTAGTCAAGCGCGGCCTGCGCATGGGGCATGAGCAAATGCTCGACCACATGTTCTACGACGGTCTGCAGAATCCCTACGACGGCCAGATGATGGGCGGCTTCGGTGAGCAGTGCGCGGCGAAATACAGCTTCAGCCGCGAAGATCAGGATGCCTTCTCGCGCGCTTCTGTAGAGCGCGCCAACCGCGCGATCGCCGAAGGTCTGTTCAGCACCGAAATCACGCCGGTCACGGTCAAGAGCCGCAAGGGTGAGATCGAGATCAGCATCGACGAGGAACCGGGCCGGGTCAGTATCGACAAGATCCCGACGCTGCGACCGGCGTTTGCCAGAGACGGAACGATCACCGCCGCCAGTTCGTCGAAGATTTCCGACGGCGGCGCGGCACTGATGCTGATGAGCTCGGACAGTGCCGAGCGTCACGGTGCCCCGGTGCTGGCCCGGATCGTCGCCCATGCGACCCACTCGCAGGAACCGGAGTGGTTTACGACCGCACCGGTCGGTGCCATTGCCAAGGTGCTGGAAAAGGCGGGCTGGAATGCCGGTCAGGTCGATCTGTACGAGATCAACGAAGCCTTCGCCACCGTCACCATGGCAGCAATGAAGGAGCATGGCCTGGCGCATGACAAGGTCAATATCCACGGCGGCGCCTGCGCTCTCGGACATCCGATCGGCTGCAGCGGTGCGCGTCTCCTGGTTACCCTGATTCACGCCTTGCGCAGCACCGGCGGCAAGCGTGGTGTAGCCTCGCTGTGCATCGGTGGCGGTGAGGCGACTGCAGTCGCGGTCGAGTTGGGCTGATTTCGCCGTACCGCCCGATCCACGATCGGGCGGAGCAATCATCAAGGCGGTCGGGAAACGACACATGGCCGGTGCGAACTCGCAAAAGACCATTCTCTACGCAATGGGAGCCAACGGCGCCATTGCGATCGCGAAGCTCGCCGCCGCGGCAATCACCAGCTCGAGTGCAATGTTGGCCGAGGGCATTCACTCCCTGGCCGACACTGGCAACCAACTGCTGCTTCTGTTAGGTCTGAAGCGCTCCGGGCGTCCCCCGGACGATCTGCATCCACTGGGCTACGGCAAGACGATCTACGTCTGGAGCTTTATCGTCGCGATCATCCTGTTCTCGGTCGGAGGCATGTACTCCATCCTCGAAGGCTGGCACAAGCTGCACGATCCGCATGCCCTGAGCTGGCCGTGGCTGGCGATCGCCATCGTGCTATTTGCCATTGTCGCCGAGTCGATTTCGCTGCGCACGGCGATCATCGAAATCAACAAGGTGCGGGGCCCGCGCAGCCTGTGGCAGTGGTTTCATCAGAGTCGCGCCAGTGAGCTGATCGTGATCTTCGGCGAGGACGTGGCCGCCCTGCTTGGACTGGTGTTCGCGCTGCTCGCGGTCGGTCTGACCATGCTCACCGGCAATCCGGTGTTCGATGCGCTGGGGACCCTTGCGATCGGCATCCTGCTGATCGTGATCGCGGTATTGATCGGGGTCGAGATCAAGGCCATGCTGATCGGAGAATCCATCGACCCGCTGGAACAGGCCCGAATGTTCGAGTTTCTCGGTGCACGCCCCGAAGTGGACCAGGTACTCAATATGATCACCCTCCAGCTCGGCACGGATGTGCTGGTATCGCTGAAGCTGCGCATGGACCAACCGGACGGCCGCCGCCTGGTTGAGGAGATCAATTCCCTCGAACGCGATTTCCGGGCTGCCTTCCCGCAAACGGTGTGGCTGTTTGTCGAACCAGATCTGGTCGAATGACGCAGTTTGTGATTGTGCCGCCTGATGCGCAAGACTGAACGCAGCACAGCCGGAACCTGCGGCTCCAGCCAAGTGTAAAATTCAGCGTTTAATCACAACTGGAATCAGCGTGCAACAAAAAACCTTGCGTGGCGACCTGTTTGGAGGACTTACTGCGGCCGTGATCGCACTGCCGCTGGCGCTGGCGTTCGGTGTTGCTTCCGGGCTCGGCCCGATGGCCGGCCTATATGGCGCGATCGCGGTCGGCTTGTTCGCGTCATTGTTTGGCGGCACTCCGGCCCAGGTCTCCGGCCCGACCGGACCGATGACGGTGGTCATGGCGGCGGTCGTGGCGCAATATGCCGACAGCCTGACCACCGCGTTTGCGATTGTCTTTCTCGGCGGCGCGATTCAGCTCGGATTCGGCCTGCTCCGGGTCGGCCGCTACATCGCCTACACGCCCTACTCGGTGATTTCGGGCTTCATGTCCGGCATCGGCGTCATCATCATCGTGTTGCAGCTGTTGCCGCTGCTCGGTACGGTCGGCCCAAGCGGCCCGGTAGCGGCATTGCAGGCATTGCCCGGCGCAATCGCGTCGTTCAATATCCAGGCACTGGTCGTCGGCGGCCTGGCACTGGCGATCATGGCGCTCTGGCCTGCCCGGCTCGGCCGGGTGCTGCCCGCACCGCTGGCCGCACTCGTGATCGGCACACTGCTGGCATTGCTATGGCTGCCCGGTGTGGCCGTGATCGGTGAAGTACCGACCGGCCTGCCCGAACTGGTTTTGCCACAGTTGGCGCTGGCGGATCTGGGGCGCGTGCTGCAGCCTGCCTTCGTCCTGGCCCTGCTTGGCTCGATCGATAGTCTGCTGACCTCGCTGGTGGCTGACTCGATCACCCGAACCCGGCATGTGCCCAACCGCGAGCTGATCGGCCAGGGCATTGGCAACATGGCCGCCGGTCTGCTCGGTGCGCTGCCCGGCGCCGGCGCGACCATGCGCACCGTGGTCAACGTGCGCGCCGGCGGCCATAGCCGACGTTCCGGCATGATTCATGCGCTGATCCTGCTCTCGCTGGTGCTCGGCCTGGCACCGCTGGCCGAGCGCATCCCGCTGGCAGTATTGGCCGGCATCCTGCTCAAGGTCGGCTGGGACATCATCGACTGGGGCTTTCTGAAGCGCATCAGCCGGATGCCGCGCGACAAGCTGGTGGTGATGTTCATCACCCTCGGCCTGACGGTGTTCGTCGACCTGATCACCGCGGTCGCGGTGGGCCTGATCATCGCCGCCTTCGTCACCGCCGACTGGATGAGCACAGAGGAACTCAAGGGGGTGCATGCCGACCACGGCCGACTTGGCCCGGATCTGACAGCCCGACTTGCCGCGATCGAACCACAGGTCTTCGTGGTTCACCTCGAAGGCCGCTATTCCTATGCCTCGGCGCGTGGCCTGACCCGCCAGATCGGAATGATGTCACCGGGCAGTGAAATACTGATCCTCGACCTCGAAGGCGCCTCCCGGCTCGATATCACCGCAGCGATGGCGATCGACGAAGTCATTGCGGGCTCGCGACCCCAGAAGCTTCAGGTGCTGATCGCCGGCGCTCGCGACGAAACACGCTCGCTGCTTGATGCCGTAGGCGTGACCGAGCATCTACCCGAAGCGTACATTTGCGAAACGCTGGAACAGGCGGTCGCTCTGGCTGAGGAACTGGTGACTGGAGTTCAATTGCAGTAATTGCCTCCAAAAAAAGCCCCGCGCAAGGCGGGGATTTTCGTGATTGGCGGAGAGAGAGGGATTCGAACCCTCGATGGGGCTTTTAACCCCATACTCCCTTAGCAGGGGAGCGCCTTCAGCCACTCGGCCATCTCTCCGTAAACTGTCTCCCGCTCATTCTAGCGGGCAATTCCTGAAATCATCCACCGCGCAGCGCCGCGCGCTGCCGAGAGAGGGATTGACTGCGCCGAACTTCGTTCGGCTTGCCCTTCGGGTGCTTCGCATCGAGCTCGCTTGCGCTCGGTTCGAACCCTCGATGGGGCTTTTAACCCCATACTCCCTTGAGCCAAGGGAGCGCCTTCAGCCACTCGGCCATCTCTCCGGTTTGTGCGCCCACAATTACCGCGGGCCTGTGAAACCAAGCCCATGATTATAACAATTCAGAGCCCGCGTTTACCAGAGATCGGCTCCCCAATGCTTCGTTTTTTTGCGACAATATGCGCTGGTGGCCTTCGTCGGTCTCCCCGCACCACCAAGCCGTGAACCCCGTCAGGCCCGGAAGGGAGCAGCGGCAGCGGCAAGGTGGGTGACGGGATCGGGCGGTCGGGGGCCACCTTCTTTCATTCAGTTGCAACTGCTGCGACCTCTCCTGAAGCTTTCGACGTTCCACCGAACCAGGCCAGCCTCATGCACTGGCTGGATTGATTGGCAACCGGACCCACTCCTCCCTCGGCACTCTCGGAATTTTCCGAGCCCGCGCGGGAATTTTTCCTAGAAACATCGGCGCCATATTCCTAGCAATTGTGGCGAAGTTTGCCGATGGTCGATTCGACTTTCCCTTGCCAGACTGTGTCCACGGTCGACGGCAAGGGATCGCCGGCCGAAATCCAACAAACCGAAACGACAAGGAGAAGTCACATGTTCAAGCACATCATTCTCGCTATGGTCCTGGCCCTGGGTATTGCCAACGCCGCCATCGCAGCCGAGCCAGTCGACGTCAACACCGCCACTGCCGAACAGTTGGCCGAAGCCCTGAACGGTGTCGGCGAGTCCAAGGCCCGCGCGATCGTCGAATATCGTGAAAGCAACGGTCCGTTCACCCACATCGACGAGTTGATCAACGTGCGTGGAATCGGCATGGCCACGGTCGACAAGAATCGCGATATGTTGCGAGTTGAGAGCACCAGGTCTGGCGAATGAAGTCTGCCCTTGGCGCCGTCGCCCCGGCGATGGCGCCAGCCCTCCCCGAACCCGGCCGCTGGCCGGGTTTTTGGGTCTTTTTATTGGTGCAGCGGCTGGGCCGCCGCTGCACTCGCGGACTTCGGCACAGGTCCGAAGTTCGCTCCGCTTCGCGCTGGCGCTGAACGCGCCGACTGAAAACCCTGCGGCAGCGGCTGGGCCGCCGCTGCACTCGCGGACTTCGGCACAGGTCCGAAGTTCGCTCCGCTTCGCGCTGGCGCTGAACGCGCCGACTGAAAACCCTGCGGCAGCGGAAAAAATCAGCAATTCTCACGTTCCGAGAGGCTGTATTTTTATATAGTATGCAAGCTTCTTCAGGATACCCAGCCATGCCCGCGTCCATTTCCTCTTCCGATTCACTGCAGCAGCTGCTGACCGAACGTACCGACCTGTGGCGCGGCCGTCAGCGCTGTGCGGCGGCTGCGATTCCGACCGGGCGCGCAGCGCTGGATGCCTGTTTGCCTGATGGCGGTTGGCCGCGCGGCCGGCTGGTCGAGCTGTTGCCCGAGCGGCCCGGTTCCGGCGAACTGGAACTGCTGCTGCCAATGCTTGCCGAACAGACCCGCCAGGGTCGGCCAGTGCTGTTCATCGCTCCGCCGCTGGTGCCCTGCCCGCAGCGCCTTTCGAACGCCGGGTTGGACTTGACCCGGCTGGTGGTGGTACGCGAGCGCAAGCATGCGTTGTGGTGTGCCGAGCAGGCGCTGAAGAGTGGACTGTGTGGCGCGCTGGTGGCCTGGCCAGAGGGACGGGCTCTCAATGAGCGCGCGCTGCGCAGGCTGCAACTGTCCGGCGAACACGGCAGTGCGGCCCTGTTCGTCTGTTATCCACCTGGCTGCGCGCCACCGCCGTCATTGGCCAGCCTTCGACTGGGCATCCTTCCCGGCGGCGAGATTCGGGTTCTGCGCAGCCGCCAGGGAGCTGCCGGCAGCGCGATTCGACTGGGTGCCAGTAACGTCGTCACGCTGGAAGCGTACCGTCGCACCACGACCGTTTGAACGATGGCCAGGACTGCGCTCTGGGCCGGGATCGTCTGCCCGCAGCAGCCGCTGCAGGCGCTGCTGCGGCTGCTTCCCGGTGCGTCGTTTGAAGCCGAGCCGCTGGCGATATATGAACTGCAGCGCGGTCGCCGCCTGGTCGTCGAAACCAACCGGGCCGCCCGCATGCTCGGCGTGCGCATCGGCCAGCGCCTGGCCGATGCGCTGGCGGTCGCTCCTGCGCTGCACACCCTGACCCGCGATCACGCGGCCGAACGGCAACTGCTGGAAGAAATCGCGCTTTCGGCTTACCGCTACAGCCACCAGGTGGCGATCAGCGGCAACGGTGTAGTGCTGGAGGTCGGCGGCAGTTGCCGGCTGCATGGCCGCCTGGAAACACTGCTCGAGGCCCTGGATGCCGAGCTGAACTCGCTGGGACTGAAGCTGTGGCGAGGTACCGCGCCGGTCGCGGCTGCGGCCAGCCTGATGGCGCGTGCGCAACTACAAGTGCTTACTCTGACCGAGCTGGAAGCATGCCTGAGAAACTGGCCGCTGAAGCGGCTGATGCTACCAACCGACGAGTATTCGCGACTCGAAAGGCTGGGCCTGAAGCGCCTGAGCGAGCTGCTGGCGCTGCCGCGCTTCGAGTTCGAGCGCCGCCTCGGTCGAGGGCTGCTCCTGCATATCGATCGGCTGCTGGGCCGTGCGCCAACGCCGCTGAAATACTGGCAGCCGCCGGAAATATTTCGCCAGAAAATCGAGCTTCCGGTACCGACCCACCGCAGCGATGCGCTGCTGTTCGCGCTGAACCGGGTACTGATGCAGCTGCAGCGATGGCTACAGCTGCGCGATCGGGCACTGACCGGGCTGAAGGTGGAGTTGCACCCCGAGGATCCGGGCCGGGGCAGCGAATTGCACGCAGGGCTCAGTCAACCCGGCTTCCAGCGCGACAAGCTGCTCGAGATCCTGCGCTTGAAGCTCGAGCCGCTGAAGCTCGATGCCAATATCGGCAGCCTGGTGGTACAGGCCGACAGCACGAATTCATTCCGTCCGCCACAGGCAGAGCTGTGGGGTGAGAGCCCGACCGGGGACAGCTGGGAGGCGCTGCTGGACCGGCTGCAGGCCCGGGTCGGTACCGAAAACCTGTGCAGCATCGCGCCCTGCCCCGACCACCGTCCGGAAAGATCCTGGCGCTGGAGCGAGCCCGGCACCTCGACCGTCTCGGCCGCTTTTCCGGAGCGGCCAGGCTGGCTGCTACCGAAGCCACGCCCCTGCAAAATCAATGAGCTGCGCCTGATCGATGGCCCGGAACGCATCGAGTCCGGCTGGTGGGACGGCCATGACTGCCGCCGCGACTACTGGATCGCCCACGATCGCCATGGCAATCGACTCTGGATCTTCCGCGAATACAAGCCGCGCACGGGCTGGTTCGTGCACGGGCTGTTCGGCTGAAGCCGATGCTGCTATCCAAGCCCGGATTATTCATGACCCGACCGTCGCGAGACGGCTCCAGGTCTTGTCGCCGCGCAGTTTCGCGACCGAGCGCACCACAGCCGGACTCGCCCTGCTTGTCAATAACGACAGGAGGACGCGCGACCAGGCAAAACCTCGCGGATGCACAGCCTGGGGGCGTCGCAGCAGGTCGAGTCATGAATAAACCGGGCTCAGAGCAGGCCTGTTGTTGGCCTGCAGCGCTGGTCTATTTGAAGGTGCGCTGAATGCCGACTGCGTAGACCGTGTCCAGTTCGTCGATACCAGGTGCGGGGTCGGCGTTGTAACGGTTGCTGAGCAGGAAGCGAAGCCCCCAACGTCCATCGTTGAGCATCGTTGTCATCGCCGCCTCGCTGTCGACGCGGAATTCATTGGCCGGATCGGAGAAAGTCGGACGGTAGTCGAGAACATGGGTAAAGCGCCAGCGCGAATTCATGTCGTAGCGGTAGTCCCAGCCCAGCACGCCGACGATGTCTTCGTTGGTGCCGGCGCCATCGAAGGACTCATACTGGAAACCGATGCCAAGACGTGGCTTGAACTCCTGACGCTCCTCGCGGATCACGAAATAGCCCATGCCGAAGTCGATGTTGGCACGAAGCTCGATGTCTTCGAGTTCATCGCGCTCCAGACGCACACCGCCAAGCACGAACCAGCGTTCGCTGATGTCGCGCTCGAGCCCGACCGAGCCGATGATCTCGTTATCGACCTCGCGGCCGTCCTGGCGACCGAAGCGGCCCTGCAGACCCAGCTGCAGCCGCTCACCGTTGGACTCGCGCAGCGCGGCGAAGCGCGCCAGGCTCCGGAATTCTTCGGTATTGCCGCTGGCACCACTGATCGCCAGCGACACTTCGCTGGTCCAGGCAGCCGTCGGCCGTTGCTCGGCCACCGGACTGTCCGGATCTTCGACTGCGGTAATCGCGTCGCGCATCAGCGCAAAGCGCCCGGCGGTGTCGGAAGCGATACTCTGCGCGCCCGAGTCCTCCAGCACCAGCCGGCCGACCACGCGCTCGCCCGAATCCAGCACTACGCGCACCGGTGCGTCGGTTACGATGCCGCTGATTTGCTTGCGCTGGATATTCAGCGTGCCGGCAAATTCGGTTTCAAGCGTCAGGGTTTCAGCATCAATCCCGGTTACCGTGCCGAACAGGCGCGAGCCGTCGTCGAGTCGGATATCATCGGCACGTGCCGACAGACTGCCGGCCATTGTCAGCACCAGAATGAAGGTCAAACGGATCATGCACCTGCTCCTGCCTGAAGATTCGGGGCCGGATTATAGCGAGTCGAGCCCTCGATCCCTGGTCACGCTGCATCCACATCGGTCACAATGGCCAATCTTCCGGCAGATCCACCGCCGCCATGAAACGAAAACCATAAAGCGACAACCATGAAACGCTGGTTCATTTCCACCTACCTCACGTTGCTCGCAGCCCTGGTGGTGCTCGGGTTCTATGGCACGCTGCAGGCCCGGCTAGCCTGGGCGCCAGCGGGCATGCTGCTGGCGGCGCTCGCGCCGCTGGGTTTCTTCGTCTGGCTGTTGCTGGCCCGTCCGGCGCGCACCGACGCCCACCCGGTGCTGGTTTCAGTGCTTTCGGGCCTCGGGGCGCTGATCGCCATGGGCGCTGAGTATCGCTTCGGTCCGGCCAGCATGCCATGGCTGGTGGGCGCGACCCTGGCGCTGGTCGGCTGGCTGGTTTATGTCACCTGGTATTCACGCCAGGCCCAGGCCCCGGGTGCACCGGTCCCGGGTGAACCGCTGGCCATGTTCGAGCTGGTTGATGCTCAGGCGAGGCCGGTGGCCTCGCAGTCGCTGCGTGGTCACAAGGCAGTGTTGCTGTTCTACCGCGGCAACTGGTGCCCATTGTGCGTCGCCCAGATCCACGAGCTGGCCGCGGCCTGGCGCAAGGTCGCGCGCTTGGGCGCGAAGGTCTGGTTCATCAGCAGTCAGTCGCAGAAGCACACCCGCGAGATCGCCGCGAAATTCTCGATCCCGGCCGAATTCCTGCGTGATCCGGACAATCGTGCAGCACGCACGCTGGGCATCGATGCTCCGGGTGCGACGCCGGTGGGAATGGAATTGCTGGGCTACCCGCCCGATGCAGCACTTCCGACCGTGATCGTGATCGACGAGGACGGCATCGTCAGGTTCATCGAGGTGGCCGCCAACTATCGCCTGCGACCGGACCCGGACAGCTATCTTCGCTTTCTGGAGCCATCACCGTCATAGCGCGATTGCAGCGTCGAAGCACGAAACACCAGCGCCGAGGCCGCGGTGAAGGCCGCAACCAGGCCGAGAATGATCGCCATGCGTGCCCATTCCTGCTCGTTGGCGATTCGCATCAAGGCAATCATGAGCAGCGTGCGCAGCCACTCCAGCGCGGCCAGCACCAGCAGCGCCTGGAACACGCTGGGTACCCACCAGCGGCGCAACACCAGCAGCGGCAGCAGGCCCACACAGACCAGTGTGGCGGCCGGCCAGCCGGCACGGTAGAAGTGCGCGCCGAGCAGCAGCAGGCTCAACGCAACCGGAAGCAATCGAACAAGGTTCAGCATATCGACACCTGCATCGGTCAGCTCGGTTTATTCATGGCCGACCGTCGCGAGCCTGCTTGTCAATAACGGCAGCTGAGGATGCGCGACCGAGCAAAACCTCGCGGCTGCACAGCCTGGGGGCGTCGCAGCAGGCCGAGTCATGAATAAACCGGGGTCAGGCAGCACCCTCGCCGGCCTCGGCGCAGGCGATACACAGCGTCACTGCCGGATGGACCAGCAAGCGCTTGTCCGCGATCGACTCGCCGCATTCGATGCATTCACCGAACTCGCCACATTCGATCCGTGCAAACGCTGCCTTGAGCGCCGCAATCTGGCGCTGGCGCCGGAGCTCGGTCGCCTGCGCCATCGCCTGGCCCTGTATCGCGTCGATGCGCGACAGCCTGCCCTGCAGGGTCTGGTCCAGTTGCACCGGTGCGCGGTCATCGCGGCTGTCGGCACTGGATTCGACCAGCTCCGCGATGCGAGCCTCGATCAATGCTTTCCATTCAGCGTTGTTCATTCCGCCAGACTACCTGATCGTTTCGACTTGCGTGCGATTCGGCAAGCAACGGTCGAGATCAGAACTTGCCCGGTAGCAACACCGCCGCCAACAGCCCCGCCTGCGGCAGCGCGCAGGCCTCATCGACCATCTCGCAGAAGACCTCGGCCAGCTCATGGTCGTTTTCTTCGAGGATACTGAAGTCCTGAAACACAAGCACCCAGCGCCGCCCCTGCCTGGGTTCGAGGGCCGCGAGCGCATCGGCCAGGGCATCCAGGTTGAAGCCGAACCAGGCCGGCAACTCCAGCGCCTGGTAGAGCGCATGCAGCAACGTTTCCCGGTCGAATACCGGCGCCCGATCGACACGCACGGCATGAAAGCCGGCCTCAACGAAACGGTTCACGGCCTGTTCGGCATCCATCGGCTCTTCGAGTCTCATGATGCCGCCACGAAAGTCGAGATCCAGGCCCTTCATGGCGCTCGAACCTCGATTTTCAGACGCGTGAAGCTGCGGTAATGATCCGAGCTGTACCAGGCGTCTCCATCGCGCCCGATGACCAGGCGCTGCGGCCCGACCCCGCTCATTCCCGGGGTGCGGACAACGAACTCTCGGTAGTAGCCGCGCGGTCGCTTCGGCAATCGCCCCTCGCGATTCTGGAACACGCCACCGTCGTTGCGATGCCGATCCCGATCCCCGCGTTCAATCCGCGCGATCGTCGCACCGAGATCGATGTCGCCGCGCCAGGCAATGCGCCCGTCCGGATCGCGCACGACGATGTTGTGCATGATCGGACCACGCGACCCCGGGGTCGCGCCGGCAGCCGTATCACCATCCGTCGGGACAGTCGGATCCGATGCCGTTCCGGTTTGTTGCGGATCACCATCGCCGAGCGCCAGCCACGCGACCAGCGCAAGCAGAGCCAACGGCAGCAGTTTTTTCAAACCGCTCACCAGCGGTGGTAGGCCGGATGACCGGGCTGCACCGCGACGAAGATCCCGGTGCAGCGATCGTAGACCTTGTCGTCGAGTGTCAGCTCGGATTCGACCGTCACCATGTCACCTTCGATCGCGCTCGGCCAGGCGATCAGCGTCAATTCACGATCCGACGGTGTCGGACGGCGCAGCTGGATCCTGAACTCCGCCGTGACCGTGCACGGCGGCGCCTCGAGGCCGCGCAGCTGCATCAACTTCCAGGCCGCGGTCCAGTTGCAATGGCAATCGAGAATGGCACCGATGATGCCGCCATTGAGCACGCCGGGGAAGGCTTCATGATGCGGCTCGGGCGTCCAGCGGCAAACGACCCGGTCGCCTTCCGGCACCGATTTGATCCGCAGACCCTGAACATTGGCGGGACCGCAGCCGAAACAGGCATTTTGCGGCGCGTAGAATTCCTGCAGACCCCGGCCAGGTGGCAACCATGCCACCGGTCTACTCCTGAACGCCGCCGCGGGCCAGCTTGAGTGGATCAAGCAGCGACTCGAGCTCGTCGCGGCTCATTCCTGTCGTCTCCATCGCCACATCGATGATCGGCCGACCTTCCTTGTAGGCCTGCTTGGCCGTGGCCGCGCCCTTCTCATAGCCGATCACGCGGTTGAGTGCGGTGACCAGGATCGGGTTGCGTTCCAGCGCGGCCTTGATGTTGTCTTCGCGCACCTTGAAGCTTGCAATCGCCTGGTCGGCCAGCAGTCGGCTGACCGCGGCCAACAGATCGATGCTCTCCAGCAGCGTCGCAGCGATCAGCGGCAACATCACATTGAGCTGGAAATTGCCGGCCTGGCCACCAATAGTAATCGTGGCGTCGTTGCCGATCACGCGCGCGGCCACCATGCAGGCGGCCTCGGGGATCACCGGGTTGACCTTGCCCGGCATGATCGACGAGCCGGGCTGCAATGCCTGCAGCTCGATTTCGCCGATCCCTGCCAGCGGACCGGAGTTCATCCAGCGCAGATCATTGGCGATCTTCATCAGAGCCACGGCGAAGGTCTTGAGCTGGCCCGAAAGTTCGACCGCGCCATCCTGGGTGGCGATGCCCACGAACTTGTTCTCGGCCGAACAGAACCCGAAGCCGGTCAGGGCTTCGAGCTCGGCGGCAACGTGCTCGCCGAAGGCGGCCGGTGCGTTGATGCCGGTGCCGACAGCGGTGCCACCCTGCGGCAGATACTTCATGCGCTGCAGCACATCTTCAAGCCGGCCGATGCAGGATCGAACCTGGGCCGCCCAGCAGCGCAGTTCCTGGCCGAAGGTCACCGGCATCGCGTCCATCAGGTGAGTGCGGCCGGTCTTGACCACCGCGTCCAGCGCCTCGGCCTTTTTCTCGAGCGTGGCGTGCAGGTGCTCCAGCGCCGGCAACAACTGATCGTGAACACCAAGACAGGCCGAGACCTGGATCGTAGTCGGGATGACGTCGTTGGAGCTTTGCGACATGTTGACGTGATCGTTCGGGTGAATCCCGTCATGGCCGGCCTGTTCGGCCAGGTGCGCGATCACCTCGTTGGCATTCATGTTCGAGCTGGTGCCGGAGCCGGTCTGGTAGACGTCGATCGGGAAGTGCGCGGTGACGTTTCCGGCGATCACCGTTTCAGCCGCCCGGACGATCGCCTCGGCCTTGTCGGCTTCGATCAGACCGAGCTTCAGGTTGGCCTTCGCACAGGCCAGCTTGACCCGGCCCAGCGACTGGATGAAAGCCTCGGGCAGCGGCCGGCCCGAGATCGGGAAATTGTCCACGGCGCGTTGGGTCTGTGCGCCCCAGAGCGCGTCGGCCGGCACTTGAAGCTGTCCCATGCTGTCGGATTCAATGCGTGTGGTGGTCATGTCGTGGTTTCGTCGTCTGGTCGTTGGGTCGTTGGGTCGGCGGTTCAGTTATGGCTGTCGATACCGTAGCGGTCCTCGACGTAGTCACGAAAGCGCAGGAATTCGCCCTCGAAGTGCAGCTTGAAGTCGCCGGTCGCACCGTTGCGGTACTTGCCGATGATAATCTCGGCCAGGCCCTTGTCGGGCGAATCCTCCGGGTGATAAACCTCGTCACGGTAGATGAACAGGATCATGTCGGCGTCCTGTTCGATCGAACCCGATTCGCGCAGGTCGGCCATCACCGGACGCTTGTTGGGTCGCTGTTCCAGCGCTCGGTTGAGCTGCGACAGCGCAATAACCGGCACTTTCAGTTCCTTGGCCAGCGCTTTCAACCCGCGCGAAATCTCGCCGATCTGGGTCGCCCGGTTTTCACTGTTGCCCGGCACCTGCATCAGTTGAAGATAGTCGACCAGAATCAGGCCGATGTCGTGTTCGCGCTTCATCCTGCGGGCGCGGGCACGCAGCTCGATGGGTGACAGCGCCGGCGTTTCATCGATGAAGATATCGGCCTTCTTCAGCAAATTCATGGCCGAAGTCAGACTGGCGTAGTCCTGGTCATCGAGCCGGCCTGTACGCAGCTTGTTCTGGTCGATCCGTCCCCACGAGGAGAACAGGCGCAACACCAACTGCAGGTCCGACATTTCCATCGAGAACACCGCCACCGGCACCTTGGCCTTGATCGCTGCACTG
>Ga0210039_1001676_pt1 | contig 20006 bp, 22 predicted proteins | sample CryGeyCG2114_250_3_FD_185460 | JGI IMG/M metagenome (GOLD analysis project Ga0210039, IMG submission 185460) | Groundwater microbial communities from aquifer - Crystal Geyser CG17_big_fil_post_rev_8/21/14_2.50 (SPAdes) (version 2) | ecosystem: Environmental > Aquatic > Deep subsurface >...
TTACTCACTCACGGTCCTGCAAGACCAAGGCGGACACGATCCAACCGCCGCCACTGCCCGCCATAAATGGCGTGGCGGGCAGTGGCTCCCTTCTACCCCGGGAGCCATGGAAATGCATAAGACAAGGCGGAACAGAAAATGATCCGGGGGATCATTTTCCCGCCGAACGACTTGCCTTTCCACTGGCCGGACTCACGGCTGTAGGGGACAAGGCCGGCCAGGCGGATCAGAAAACAGTCCGGGGGACTGTTTTCCCGACGAACGCGCAAACATGGCGACACCAAACGGCGCGTCTGGCGCAAGATCCACATCGGAATTGACGAGCAAACACTGGAGATCCCGGCGGCCGAGTTCACCACCAGCGATGTGGGCGATGCGCCCATGCTGCCGGAACTTCTGGACCAGATCCCCCCCGATCAGGAGATCGCCAGCGTCACCGCCGATGGCGCCTTTGACACCCGCAAGTGCCACGATGCCATCGCCGCCTGCGGTGCCGCCGCGATCATACCGCCCCGCAGGAACGCCAAGCGCTGGAAGCCCGACACCGCCGGAGCGGTTGCCCGCAACGACGCCCTGCGCGCATCACGCCGCTTCGGCCGGACGATCTGGCGGCCCCGAACGCTATCACCGCCGGAGCCGCGTCGAAATATGAGGAGGATCAGAAAACGATCCGGGGGATCGTTTTCCCGACGATTGGATGCACTGTGTCAAACTGCTCGGCCAGCGACTGGCCGCGCGGGACTTCGACCGTCAGGTTGCCGAGTTCCAGGTCCGTGTGGCCGTCATGAACGGATTCACCGCGCTCGGCATTCCCGTCACTGAAGCCATGGGATAAGTCTGTCCGGGGAAAGGGGAGGTCCGCCTGTCACCCGATTTGTGCAACAGAGCCGGGCTGAGGCCAGTGCTCAGCCCAACCCGCATAACCCTCGAAAACAGCAGGAAATCACCACCGTAGCCCGATGGGGAGAAACTTTCCTGTAGGGAAAGTGGCGGTGGGGATGGGCCAGACGCCTAACCGTCTCCAGTGATTAAGTTATTGTAATCATTGAAATGCCATGCAGCTCGACACGCGTTCGCCCCAAGTGGAACTTGCAGCGAACTCCAATCAGTTGCAGCATCCTCAGAGCGTTTCTCCTACGCGGCCTCATGATGGGGCTTCCCGCCATCAGGCTGCGCAACCAGCTTGATGTTGAGCGAAGCCAGCACTTTGAGAACGGTGCCGAACTCAGGATTCCCGCTCGCACTCAGAGCGCGATACAGGCTCTCGCGGCTCACCCCTGCATCTTCAGCCACTCGCTTCATCCCTTTGGCGCGCGCAACAACACCAATTGCATCAGCGATAAATGCGGAATCTTGCGTTTCGAGTGCATCCGACAGGTATCCCGCGATCATTTTATCGTTGTCGAGATACTCAGCCGGATCGAAATCGGTGATTTCATGTTTCATTTCCAAGTTCCTTCCATATGCGATGTGCCTGCGCGATGTCTCTCTGCTGGCTTTTCTTGTCGCCTCCGCAAAGCAGAAGGATGATCTCATCCCCTTGCTGACGAAAATAGACGCGATAGCCTTTCCCTTCGTGAATGCGTAGATCACTCACGCCATGACCTACAGGCTCGACGTCGCCTAAATGTCCGAACTTCAGGCGCTGCAGTCGTCCAATGATTTTTTGCTTTGCGCGCAGATCACGCAAGCTGCGCAGCCAAGTTGAGAAGACTTCCGTTTGCCTGATTATGAACATGCCTGTATGTAGCCTGAAAGCTACAAATTTTCAAGTGCATTAAGTTGCAGCACGCCCATCGCTGATCTTTTGAGGCAAAGGGCGCGTGCGGGAGATCACACCGCCCGCAGCTGCTCCGCGCTCACTGCCACACGCGTCTCACCGCCCATGATCTCGATCAGCACCCAGACGCGCCGATCGGGCGCGATGGTTTCGATGGTGGCCACGAAATCGGTGAACGGGCCCGTGGTCAGCGTGACCTGATCGCCGGGCTTCAGAAGCCGTGGCGGCAGCAGCTTGCCGGACGCGTCGCAGCGCAGCATCAACTGGCTGACCAGATCGAGCGGCACCGGTGTGGGCTCGTTGCCAAGGCTCACCAGCCGCGTGATGCCATAGGTGGAATTAATCGCTCGCCAGCCGCCCTGACGTGGGTCCAGGGCAACGAACAGATAGCCCTGAAACAGCGGCCGCAACCGGGTGGCGAACTTGCCCCGCACGCGCTTGGTCTCTTCCTGCATCGGCAGAAAGGTCCGGAAGCCCTGCCGCGTGAGATTGCGCTCGGCGATCCGGTGGCTGTTGGGTTTGTACTGGGCCAGAAACCAACTGGTGCCGCTGTCGCGATTGCTCATGGGGCCACGTCCTTGCGTGCGCGCAAGCTGCGCTCAAATCCGAGCTGGATCAAGGCGCGAACTGCTGCACCTGCGAAGGCGCGTGCGGATGTGCGCACCACCGCCACCGAATTCATTGAATTCATGCCACAACGCGCTGTCTCGCCTTGATAGCTGCCGCAGGCTCGATCTGCCGCGGCAGGAAATCCGGCTCTGCAACCGCACCTCCATCGCTTTCGAGGCCTTTCGCTTCGATGATCTCGGCTTCTTCTACGGCATGGCCGAGCGCGTGGGGATCCTGCGGCGATGGGGATGAGGGGAATATTGTGCGACCAAAAATGGAGAACGAAACATGAATGCTACGAATAACAGGAGGCAACCTGATGCTGCCTGACACCCCTGACAGCGTGACGCTGGTGCCGATCGACCGGATCGAGGTGCTGAACTCGCGCGACCGCAACATGAAGGTCTTTGAAGAGATCGTGGAAAACATCCGCGCCATCGGCCTCAAGAAGCCGATCACCGTGACCGAGCGCGACGGCGCGGATGGGACGCCCGCCTTTTTGCTGGTCTGCGGCGAGGGGCGGCTCAATGCCTTCCGCCTGCTTGGCGAAACCCACATCCCGGCGCTGGTGGTCACTGTCAGCGATGAAGACGCCTTCATCATGTCGCTGGCCGAAAACATCGCCCGGCGTGGCCACAGGCCGCTGGAAATCCTCGCCGATATCGAGCTTCTGCTGGCACGGGATTACAGCATCGACGACATCATCCAGCGCACCGGGCTGTCGCCGAAATATGTGCGCGACATCGTCTTTCTGCTTGAGAAGGGCGAGGAGCGGCTGATCGAGGCGGTGCAGAACAACACGATCCCGCTCACGGCGGCGCTGGAAATTGCCCGCGCCAAGGATGGCGATGAAGATCTGGGCGACATGCTGGAGGAGGCCTACAAGACGGGCCAGTTGAAGGGCCACCAGATCACGGAAGCCAAACGCCTGATGGAAAAGCGCCGCGAGAAGGGGCCGACATCCGGCGCGCGGCCCAAGCTGCCCAATTCTGCCCATTCGCTGGTGAAGACCTACCAGAACGAGGTCGCCCGCCAGCACAAGTTGGTGCTGAAGGCCGAGCACGCGCATCAGCAGCTTCTGCTGGTCGTCCAGGGCCTGAAATCCCTTTTCATCGACGAGAACTTCGTGACGCTGCTGCGCGCTGAAGGGCTCGACACACTGCCCAAATACCTCGCCGACCGCATTGAAACCGCATGACCAAGGATCCTGAAATGACCGTGATGAACGCAGTCAAACCGATCTACCCCGGTGCTTTCCCGCCGCCTAGCGCCGAGGAAGACGGCGTGCAGGACTATCCCAAAGCACCGCTGAACCTGACGCTGGGTTTTGAACTCGAAACCTATCAGATCCCGATCAAGGAGCTGATGCCCTCGAAAATGGCGCCGGCCGGGATCATGACCACGCGCAAGTTCCGCCAGATCGTCTCCTCGATCCGCGAGATCGGTTTGATCGAGCCGCTCGCGGTGATCAAGCCGGATGCGGACGCACCGGGCTTTCTGCTGCTCGATGGCAACCTGCGCATGCTGGCGCTGAAGGAACTCGGGCAGGACTCCGACTGTGCACGAAACAGCATCAGCTCGGCGCAAAGCTGCACTCCATAGCCCCGATCTCGAAATTCAGGCTTGCAGCGCGGGCAGGACGCCTGTAGCGCTCAAAATCAAGCAATTATGTCGATTCTGCTTCACAGTGCGAAACCAAGTTCCCCAAGGTGCCTGACGGCAGTCCTTGTGCGGTAGCCTGCGAGAAAACCCCCATCCGATGACCACCCGACGCGACCAGCTAAGCCAGGACGGGCATTTCCGTATCCTGCGCCTTCTGCATGCCAACCCCGAGATGAGCCAGCGCGATCTGGCCCGCGCGGTGGGGGTGAGCAACGGCGGCATCCATTACGTGCTGAGTGCGCTTCTGGACAAAGGGCTGATCAAGCTGGGGAACTTTACCGCATCCGAGGACAAGCGGCGCTATGCCTATGTGCTTACCCGCAAGGGCATCGCGGAGAAAACCGCGCTGACGATGCAGTTCCTCGCGCGCAAGATGGCGGAATACGAGGCCATCAAGGCCGAGATCGAAGAAATTTCCGGAGAGCTTGACGACAAGGATGTCGCAGATCTCCGTGCACAGCTTGAACAATAATGCATCGGGCATGACGCATTCACAGCCACACCCCATCCGAAAAGCCGTTTTCCCTGTGGCGGGGCCTGGCACACGATTTCTTTCGGCCGCCAAGGTCATGGTGAAAGAAAGGCTGGCCGATCTGCGCAACCTCCATGAGCGTGATCGTGTTCCGCGTTGTCACGGTCCACGGGGTCGGCTGAACTATTTCAAGTTCGCTCGCACGATCCCAGCCGAGGAACCGATAGATACCTACAACCACGGCGAGATGTGGCGTGACTCCACCTATACATATGTCACAGATCTGGTGCGCGGCATCCGTCTCTTGATCGACGCGGTGCCGGGCGGGCCGAAAACGGCCGTGGAGGGCGACAACCAGAGCCCCGCCGCCTCCTTTCGCGTGGTCAATATCGGCAATTTCGACAAGATGCGCCTGCTGGATTTCATTGACGCGATCGAGGCGGAACTGGGGCAAAAGGCGCGCCGCAACTACCTGCCCATGCAGACCGGCGACGTGCGCCCGCCACCTGGGCCGACGCGACACTGTTCAAAACCTCACCGTTTACACCCCGCAGACCCGGTTCCGCGAGGGGCTGAGGTGGTTTGTCTCGGTTATTATGCCGCCAGCAGCACGAGCCATGTGTGAGTCCCCGAACCAACCGGGTTCAAGTCTGGACCGACAAGACGCCTTGGTGCCGATGGTCGAATTCGTGTTCGTGCACAGCTACACAAGCCGGGCGGCGAATTGGAAAGCCGTCATGATCGGCGAAGGTTTGCGCGAGGGACGGATAGCGACGGCGAAGCGCCTGGCCTGTGCACTTTCCGTTCCGGTAATCGCCGATGACAAGCACGACGCAGCCAATCATGATCTTTTCGCTCGCGAAGGGATCGAAAACATTGGCACGGCGCTGCGCACGCAGGACGAGGTATGCGCAGCGTTGCAACGAAGCCGCGGCGGTGCCGTGCTGTTTGTGACATCGCCCGATCATCTGCCGCGAGTGGTGCGCGACGTGCTCGCGGCCGGCGGAACGCGTGCGCTGTTCGCCTCCTCAGAAATTCCATTTTCCCAGGCCGGGCCGGGCGCGGTCCGAATAGATGAACCGGCACACGGATGAGAGCATCATGAGCACGTCGGAACACGACCCCTCAAATGAGATGTCCAGCTGGCCCATGGGGGGTGTCGATGCCGAATTGGGGCGTCTTCAGACAACCTATTTTCCAAGTCTGATTGAGGCCGATATCGCCGGCCTCCTGAACGATCCAATCCTTGCTGATACCGTGATCGTCTCGTCGTTTGGCGCCGAAAGCGCCGCGCTGCTGCATTATGTCACCGGGATACGCCCGGGGATCCCGGTGATCTTTTTGGATACCGGCAAGCATTTTCCCGAAACGCTGGCTTATCGCGATGCGCTGGTTGGACGACTGGGTCTGCGTTTGATCGTGACGCGGCCCGACACCGGCACGCTGGCCGACGAAGACCCGCACGGGCAGTTGTACGCGGTCAATCCCAACGGGTGCTGCACGATCCGCAAGACATTTCCGCTTCAGGATGCGCTGGCGGAGGTTTCGAGCTGGATCTCGGGGCGCAAACGCTTTCAGGGGGCATCGCGCGCGGCGTTGCCGCTGATCGAGCGCGATGGCACGCGGATCAAGCTCAACCCGTTCGCTCTGTGGTCGCGCGAGGACATCCAGGCCTATTTCGAAACCCACGATCTGCCGCGCCACCCGCTCGAGACGGCGGGCTATCCGTCGATCGGGTGCGCGCCCTGCACGCGGGCAGTTGCTGCGGGCGAGGACCCGCGCGCCGGGCGCTGGCCGCAGATGCCTGACAAAAGCGAATGCGGCATCCACCTCGGCCCCGACGGGCACTTCGTGCGCGGCTCGGCGACCCGGAACACAAAGGGCGAGACATGAATTGGCTTATCACCGGCGGCTGCGGCTTCATCGGCCGCGCGCTCATCGCCCGGCTGCTCGACGAGGGCGGGAACCGGGTTCGGGTGCTCGATAACCTGTCCGGCGGAACCCGTGCCGATCTGGGTGCGGTCGCCCCGGTCTCGGACCCCCGCGATGTGCAGGACTGGTCGGCACCGCTGATGCTGATGGAGGGCGACATCCGCGATGCCGACATGGCGCGGGGTGCCTGCACCGGCGCCGAGGTGGTCGTGCATCTGGCCGCCAATACCGGCGTCGCCCCGTCGGTTGCCGATCCACGCTCGGATTGCGAAACCAACGTCATGGGTACGCTCAACATGCTCGAGGGGTGCCGCGACGCCGGTTCGGGGCGCTTTGTCTTTGCCTCGTCGGGCGCGCCGCTGGGTGTGCAGACACCGCCCCTGAACGAGGAAATGGCACCGCATCCGGCGTCGCCGTACGGCGCATCCAAGCTGTCGGGCGAAGGATATTGCTCCGCCTATTACCACTGTTTTGGGGTCGAAACCGTGGTTCTGCGGTTCGGCAATGTCTATGGCGAGGGCTCCGGGCACAAGCAGTCGGTGGTGGCAAAATTCATTAAGCAGGCCATGCAGGGTGAAACGCTGGAGCTTTACGGCGACGGCACGCAGACGCGCGATTTCATCCATATCTCTGACCTGGTAGAGGCCATCGTCCGCGCGACGCGCATTCCTGGCATCGGCGGTGAGACTTTCCAGATCGCTTCCGCGCAGGAAACGACGGTGCGCGAGTTGACCGACGCCCTGATCGCCGCACTCGAGGCCGAGGGGGTGAAACGCCCCGATACCTGCTTCGGCGAAAAGCGCAACGGCGATGTCATGCGCAATTATTCTAACACGAGCAAGGCGCAAACTCATCTCGGGTGGCAGGCAAGCGTGCCGCTGCAGGACGGCTTGCGGCGCACGATCAGATATTTCATTGAAACTCCGGCGGCGTAACGCCCCGGATCCAGTATTGGAGGAAGACATGCGTATACTTATCCTAGGCGGAGATGGCTATCTCGGCTGGCCAACAGCGATGGATTTCGCGGCGGCGGGTCATGAGGTCATGGTCGCCGACAATTACCTGCGCCGCCACATCGCGGAGGCGACCGACAGCGATGCGCTGATCGGGGTGCCGAGCCTGAGCGAGCGTGCCGCGATTTTCGAGACGGTCAGCGGCAAAGCGATCAAGGTGCGTATCGGCGATCTGTCGGACCCTGAGGTGATGTTCGATCTTGTGCGGGAAATGCAACCCGACACCATCGTGCACTACGCCGAACAACCCTCGGCCCCCTATTCAATGCGCGGCTTCCGCGAGGCGAGCGAGACTTTCCGGAACAACCTCGACGTCACCTTCAATTGCATATGGGCGGTCAAGGAACACGCGCCCAAGGCACATATCGTCAAGCTCGGCACAATGGGCGAATACGGCACGCCCAATATCGACATCGAGGAAGGCTGGATCGAGATCGAGCACAAAGGCCGCAAGGATACCTTTCTCTATCCCCGTGCCGCGGGCTCGCTCTACCATACAACCAAGGTGCTCGATACCGACCTGCTGTGGTTTTATGTGCGCACCTACGGGCTGCGGGTGACCGACCTGATGCAGGGCCCGGTCTACGGGATGTCCACTGACGAGGCGGATCTCGACCCACGGCTGTGCCCGAACTTCCACTACGACGACATCTTCGGCACCGTGGTGAACCGTTTTCTGGTGCAGGCTGTCGCTGGCGTACCGCTGACGGTCTATGGCAGCGGCGGACAGATTCGTGGCTATCTCAACCTTCGCGATACGCTGCAATGTGTGCGGCTGGCGGCCGAGAAACCGGCCGACCCAGGAGAATTGCGTATTTTCAACCAGTTGACAGAAATCTTCAGCGTCAACGAGTTGGCCGAGCGTGTGCAACAGGCCGGCACCCAGATGGGTCTGAACGTCGAGATCAAGTCGATCCCGAACCCCCGCAAGGAGAAGGAGGAGCATTACTACAACCCCACCCATAGCGGGTTGATCGAGCTGGGGCTGAAGCCGCACTACATGACCGAGGCGGTGCTGGGCGCGATGCTGGAACGGATTGTGGAAAACCGCGACCGCATTGAAACCCGGCGCATCATGCCGCGCGTAAGCTGGAGCTGAGGCCGATGGATCGTTTCAAGGACAAGACCGTTCTGGTGACAGGGGCCTGTGGCACGGTGGGCGCGGAACTGGTGCGGCAGTTGGTGGCCAGCGAGGCGACGCATGTCGTCTGCCTCGACAACAACGAAACCGAGCTTTTCTTCCAGATCGAACAGTACCGCACCACCGGCAAGGTCTCGGGCCACCTTGCCGATATCCGCGACCGCGAGGCGCTGAAGCTCAGGATGCGCGGCGTCGACATCGTCCTGCACGCCGCCGCGCTCAAACATGTGGGCCTGTGCGAGGACGGCCCCGCCCAGGCGATCGCCACCAATATCCTGGGTACGCAGAACGTGATCGACGCAGCCCAGGAAAACGGCGTCGCGCGGGTGATCTTCACCTCGTCCGACAAGGCGGTGAACCCGACCAACGTCATGGGCACATCGAAGCTGATGGGCGAGCGGTTGATGACGGCGGCCGCCGAGACCACGGCGATCGGTCTCGATGCCCGGACACGCAACGTCGGCACCATCTTCGCCTCCACCCGCTTTGGCAACGTGCTGGGTTCGCGCGGCTCGGTGGTGCCGCTGTTTCGCCGCCAGATCGCGGCGGGCGGGCCTATCACGCTGACCGACCGGCGCATGACCCGCTTCATCATGACGCTGCAACAGGCGGCGGCCTTGGTGCTCGACTCGGTCTGGCTTGCCACCGGCGGCGAGGTAATGGTCACCAAGATGCCGGTCGCCCGGATCGAGGACATCGCCCATGTCATGCGCGCAGCACTCGCCCCGGACCGTGAGATCGCGATCACCGAGATCGGCGCGAAACCGGGCGAGAAGATGTACGAGGAGCTGATGAACGACGAGGAGGTGCGCCGGACCTGGGAGATGGGCGATTTCTTCGTCTCTCTCTCGGCCTTCGCGGACCCGGCAGCCCCGGGCTATTCCCACCTCGCCGGCTGCCCACAGCCCGACCGCCCCTACAACTCCGCCCACGAGCCGGCACTCAGCCGTGATGCGCTGGCCGCCTATTTCGCCGAGAAGAGGGTGTTGGGGTGAATTGGGCCCCCATCACGGGGCGTTGGCCCGCGGTTCGACACAAGGCCTTCGTGCGCGGATTTTCGGCGCTTGCGCCTTACTACCTGGTCAATGAGTTTCCTAAATCAGGCGGCACGTGGTTGGCTAAGATGTTGTCGGACACGCTTGATCTTCCGTTTCGCCAGAACGCACCGATCCGCCTGGAGCGATCGGTGACACACGGGCATTTCCTCAACCCCCTTGGCTTGCGCAACGTCGTGGTGCTCTGGCGCGATCCAAGGGATCTGCTGGTCTCTTTCTATCATCATTGTTACTTCGTGAACGAACACAACAATGCCGCGCTGGTGCAGATAATGAAGGCGCGCTGTCCATTTGACGACTACGCCGATATCCGCGTCAATCTGCCAGCCTTCATTCGCTTCCTGTCGAAGACGCCGGTGAGCCCGAGTTTCACCTGGCCGAAATTCGTGGCTGTCTGGGCCTGGCGGCCCGGCACCGTGCAGACCAGCTACGAGGCCCTGCGCGCCGACACGCCCGGCGAATTGGCGCGCGTCGCCGAGGCGCTGACCGACACCCCCCTGTCCGCAGGCCGGGCGGCGGAGGTGGCAGAGCGCCACAACTTTGCCCGTGTCAAACAGGCGGCGGACCTGGCGAAACCTGCCAGTGCGGAGGTTTCCTTCGTCCGCGAGGGCGCGCTGGGCGGCTGGCGCGCGCATTTTGATCCCGAGGCACAGGCCGCGCTGGAGGAGGGCGGATATGCCGACGGGATGCACCTCTTGGGGTATGAGTTGGCACAAAGCGAGCAAGGAAAGTCTTGTTGAAAGCCGCCCTTGCAGTTGCGGCGACGATGATGGCACGTGGCTTGGCGGCGCTCGGTGGCGCCTTGCTCAGTATCGTAGTTGCGCGTCTGGCTGGAGCCGAGGGGCTGGGGCAGTTCGCGGTTTTCCTGAGCCTACTGGGGGCGCTGGCGATCCTTGCGCGCCACGGCAAGGACATGCTCTTGATCCGCGCCGTCGCTTGGGCCGAGGGCCGTGCGGACGCCGCGACGTCGGTGGCGCTGCTCGGGCACGGGGCCCTGCGGGTTGCCGGGGTTGCCGTAGTGCTCGGGCTCGGCGGCTCAGCGCTGCTGGCCAGCGGCTGGCTGGGCACGGCCTTTACCGGCACCGTGGCGCTGATGCCGCTGGCGTTGCTCCTGCTGACGCTGCTGGCGCTGGTTTCGGGCTATGCCAAGGGCCGATCGCGCGCCTGGCTGGCGCCGCTGTTCGAAATCGGCGGTATCTCGATGGTCGCGGCGCTGATCCTTGCCGGGACCGCGTTTCTGATAACGGACCTCGGAGAAGCGGCCATCGCCGGGGCCTTCCTCGCGGCGCTCGGTCTGCTTATCCTCATGGCGGGGGCAATGCTCTGGCGCGACATGCCGGTGGGCGCGCCGCTGCCCCGCTTGGAGCCCGCTCAAAAGGCCGAGTTGCGCAGCGGGCAGGTGGATTTCACCCTGATCGCGCTGGCCACCTTTCTGACGCAGGCGGGCAGCTTCGTTCTGGCCGCGCCGTTCCTGACCGAGGCCGATCTGGGCCTTATGCGCGCGGCGGAGCGGCTGGCGCTGCTGGTCAGCTTTCCGATGCTGGCGATCAACCCGGTCATCGCGCCGCGCATCGTGCAATTGTCGCGCGGGGGCGATGCGGCGGGGTTGCGCCGCTTGACACTGCGGGCACTCGTGGCAAGTACGGGGATCGCGGCCTGCGTCCTGCTGCCGCTGCTGATCTTTCCCGAGCGGGCCTTGGCGCTGATGGGCGCCGAGTTCGCGGCGGCGGTGCCCTATTTGCGGCTCATGGCCGTGGCGCAGTTTCTCGCGGCGGTGATCGGGCCACTGGCCATGATGCTAACCATGTCGGGACGCGAGCGCGTGTCCATGTGGATAAACTTGGGCACACTGGCGCTGGCATTCGTGCTTGTCCCGAGTTTGTCAATGGCTCATGGCGCGTCCGGGTTTGCCTTGGCTTATGCTTCCATCATTGTCACGCGGTTGGGGCTGATCGGGGCAGTCGTCTTTTTGACTGGACCAGCGGTACCTTGTCGTACGGGGGCAAGAAAATGATTCCCTTGAGCAGTAGCCGCTTGCCGGTTTCGCGTGTACCAAGTCTTAGAAAACTGCGCACCTTCTGGATCGTCGTTTTCATAACTGTTATTATCCTTTGGCCATTTAGTGGCTTGACGGCATGGCATTTGATGTTTTTTGGTGCGATCTCTGTGGGGATATACATTTGCTACTCGCATTATATTTTGCCGCTAATTATATATTTTTCTATGATGTTGCTTTATTTTGTAATCACCCCCTTAATTCAAATTAGAACAGGCATTGGATATTACGTTTGGAGCGGTGATGTGCCGGATTTTGGAGTGATGGCGCTGGCATTTTTGGTAGTGCACCTTCTGGGTATTTTTGTCGGTTTCCAATTTAGAAGATTTTCTACGCCTCATAAATGTTACTCAAACACAAGTTTTTCTCTCGTCGGCGTTGCCCTTGTCGTGGCTTTGGCTCTAGGCTTTGTGGCAATTGTTGGTTTCACGACCATCCTACTTCCGAGAGTGGATCAAGACATGGGAGAGTTGCCGAGTTACATTATACTTCTGAGGAATATCGCGAAGCTCATACCGGCATTTCTTGTTGGTTACTTCATTTTAGAGAGTCACAACGGCCTCAAGAGAAATGCGAGGCTTCTTGTTTTCGTCGTGCTGGCGCTGTTTTTAATGGTCGTGTCAAACCCTGTAAACACGAGTCGATTCCTCTCGTTGTTTGGCCTTCTTGTGGCCATTCTTGTGTACGCCATGAAGTTTTCGCGACTAAACTTTCTAGCATGGGCATTAGCAATTCTTCCGCTTTATGCCATATTCGCGCTGGGGTTAACTTCAGCAATGAGGTTTGGTTTTGATAACATTGGATTGGTAAAAATATTTGGCAGTTTGCAAACTCTTGAATTTTCCTCGTACTCCTTATTTTTGGATGCAATTAATATAGATGAATTCGCACAAGACAATTATTTGTTCTCGCATATTTTTATTTTAGTTCCACGGTCGATATGGCCTGGGAAGGCGGGTTCTATCGGCATTTATGTGGCGGAGAACTCTGGATACATTTTTAATAATGTCGGGCTAACCTCATTCTTCAATGCTTACGCCGACTACGTTTTTTTGGCCTTTGCTGTCTTTGTGTGGTATTTCGGAATACTCGTGAAAAATATTAACCCCGTGTTTGAATATTTGTCCTTTCGGAATTGACGATTTATGTATGGCGTGATCTTCACAAGCATGATGCCAATGTTTTTTCGTGGCGACCTGAGCACAGCGATGCTTGCTCTTTACGCGGCAACAATTGCGTACGAGGTTATACGCTTCGCAACGAGGTTCCGAATTAAGCCAAGGGTTACTTGAATGACAATACGCATCGCTAACGTCATCGAAGAGGGCAAGCTGGCCGGGCCGCAGGTTCGGATGGTGCGGGTGGCCGCGGCGCTGAGGCCCCGGGCCGAGACGCTGATCGTGATGCCGCGCGCCAATTCCGGCCCGTTCCGCGAGATGTGCGAGGCCCATGGCGTGCCTTACCGGGCGCTGCCGCTCACCCGGATCACGAAAGAGTGGCGCGCGGCGCTGGCCTATCTGCTGTTCTCGCCCTGGGAGGTTTTGCGCCTCGCGTACCTCTTCCGCCGGGAGCGGATCAATCTGGTTCATGCCTCGGGTGGCAGTTGGCAATACAAGGCCGTGATCGCCGCGCGGCTGGCAGGTATCCCCGCAGTGTGGCATCTCAACGACACCTCGACGCCAGGTTGGGTGCGCCGACTGTTCCAGCTGGTGCAACCCTTGGCAAGCGGGTTCATCTACACGTCTCATAGTGTCAAGGCGTATTATGGTCAATATTTGAGCGGGAGCAGACCATTTGCTTTCATTCCCCCGCCGGTTGATGTTTCGGAATACGACCCTGCAGCGAAGTATTCTGGAGACGAGGAAACAATAGCCCTATTCGGCGATGATTTGGTCATAGGGACGGTCGGCAACGTCAACCCAATCAAGGGACTTGAAACGCTGATCCGCGCTGCCACCCGTCTGCGCGGCTTGGGCCATGCGCCGCATGTGGTGATCGTCGGTCCAATTTTTGACAGACAGCGCGGCTATCACCGAAGGCTTTTGGCGCTGGCCGACGAACTGGGGCTCGACCGACTGCATTTTATGGGAGCGCGCGTGGATGTGCGGCCGTTGCTGGCGCGGTTCAATGTCTATGTATGTTCGTCTGTCTCGGAAAGCTGGGGTATGGCGCTCTGGGAAGCGATGGCGATGGCCTGCCCCGTCGTCAGCACCGATGTCGGCGATGTGGCGCGGCATCTGCGCGATGGCGAAGCGGGGTTCATTGTGCCGGTGGGGGATGACGCAGCGATGGCCGACAGGATTGCGGAGATGCTTGACGCACCGGCCCGGCGTGCTTCGATGGGGCTGCGAGCAAGAGAGGCAGCGATACCGTTTTCTCCTGAAAGAATCGCTAGCGAGACTTTTGCGTTGTACGCGAGACTTTTAGATAAATAGGGTGGCCAGCATGATTGCGTGACGAGAGCAGTCACGGAGGGCGGATGACCGTGGGCTCAGCGTCCCAAGTCATGGTGGGATCGAACCAGATCGTCAGCGAGCCACGGCGTTTCAGCGCGGCGTTGTAGTCAGGCCAGTTCCTGGTCTTGTAGGCGAGGGGTGTGGGTCTGCTCATGCAACAAAGCTACCACACTGGATTCACGAGATGAATCCCTCATGGGATTTGTGCAACAGAGCCCCACCGAGGTCTTAAGACCCCTAACAATCAGCTTTCCACAGTCGCGAGTTGCCATGCCAGATTTCAGCATCATTACCGTCTGCTACAACAGTGCCGCCACGGTTGCCGACACACTGCGATCGGTGCTTGAGCAAACGGGCGTGTGCAGCACATCGTCAAGGAGGCGGGATTAACGGATGCGACAGATACCTTGTCCATGGCGTCCCGGTTGAGCCCAGCGGTGAGTGCGACGTGGTTATAAGAGAGCAAGTCCTCAGGTGCGGGCATCAAGGGTAGAAATGCTGATATCCATCATAACAGCAGTATATAACCGCAAGGCGGTAATCGGCGATGCGCTCGCAAGTTTTGCGGCGCAAACTCATGTAAAGCGTGAGCATGTCTTGATCGACGGCGGATCAACCGATGGTACGCTGGAGGTATTGCGCGCGCATCTGGGGCCGACAATGACATTGGTTTCGGAGCCGGATGGCGGAATTTACGACGCCTTGAACAAGGGAATCGCCCTTGCCAAGGGTGACGTTATCGGCCTGTTACATTCCGATGACCTGTTCGCTTCGCCTCTCGTACTAGCCAAAGTGGCCGCTCAGTTCTCCGACCCCAAGGTTGACGCGGTCTACGGTGATCTGCAATATGTAGCAGCCAACGATGTCAGCCGCGTCATTCGGCATTGGACCGCCGGTCGTTTTGATCCGACACTCCTGAAAAAGGGGTGGATGCCGCCGCACCCGACGCTGTTCCTGCGCCGACAAGTATATGAGAAATACGGCACTTACGACACATCTTTCCGGATCGCGGCTGACTATGACGCGATCTTGCGTTACTTTGGCAAGGGCGAGATCCGGTCCGCCTACATCCCCGAAGTGCTCGTCAAAATGCGCGTTGGGGGCGAAAGCAACAAGTCACTTCGTCGTATCATTCGAAAAAGCAGCGAAGACTATCGCGCGCTAAAAAAAAACGGAATGGGAGGTTTGGGAACTCTGTTCTGGAAGAACTTCAGCAAACTCCACCAATTCTTCGGCAAGGCAAATTGAACACATGACCAAACGCGCACTCATTACCGGTATCACCGGGCAAGACGGCTCTTATCTGGCGGAATTCCTGCTGGAAAAGGGCTACGAGGTTCATGGCATCAAGCGGCGGGCGTCGTCGCTGAACACCCAGCGGATCGACCACATCTATCAGGACCCGCATGCGCCGAACCCCAAGCTGAAGCTGCATTACGGCGATCTGGCCGACAGTTCCAACCTGACGCGCATTCTGGGCGAGGTGCAGCCGGACGAGGTCTATAACCTTGGCGCGCAAAGCCACGTTGCGGTCAGCTTTGAAGCGCCGGAATACACCGCCGATGTGGATGCCATGGGCACTTTGCGGCTTTTGGAGGCGATCCGCTTTCTGGGACTGGATAAGAAGACCCGCTTCTATCAGGCTTCTACCTCTGAGCTTTTTGGTCTGGTGCAGGAGATCCCGCAGACCGAGACCACGCCATTCCATCCGCGCAGCCCCTATGCCGTGGCCAAGATGTATGCCTACTGGATCACGGTGAATTACCGCGAAGCCTACGGCATGTATGCCTGCAATGGTATCCTGTTCAATCACGAAAGCCCGCGCCGGGGTGAAACCTTTGTTACGCGCAAGATCACCCGCGGCCTTTGCAACATCGCGCAAGGGTTGGAGCAGCGCCTGTACATGGGCAACATCGACTCGTTGCGCGACTGGGGCCATGCCAAGGATTATGTCCGCATGCAGTGGATGATGCTGCAGCAGGAAACTGCGGATGATTTCGTGATCGCCACCGGCAAGCAATATTCGGTCCGCGAGTTCATCACCTGGACGGCGGCAGAGCTCGGCCTGACGCTCGAATTTTCCGGCACGGGGGTGGAGGAAATTGCCACTGTCGCCTCCGTCACGGGTGACATGACCCCGGCGATCAAACCGGGCGACGTGGTGATGCGCATCGACCCGCGCTATTTCCGCCCGGCCGAGGTGGAAACCCTGCTGGGCGACCCCAGCAAAGCCAAGTGCAAGCTGGGATGGGAGCCAATGATCACCACGCAACAGATGTGCGCCGAGATGGTCGCCTCCGACCTGCAGACCGCCCGCCGCCACCGGCTGTTGAAGGAGCACGGTTTGGCGGTGCCGGTATCTCTGGAAAATTAGGTGCCAACGGCCAACGCGATGACCGAATAGCAAAGAAAGGCGTGACTATGAACAACCTTCTTCGATGGTTTCTAAGGAGAAACCGGGCCTGGTCTGAAAATCTGTTGAAATGGTTTCCTGGAATTTTCGCTGGCCCCAGCTACGTTGACTACTTGTTGGCCGAAATCAACAGCGGCATTTTATCAACACGACCGGCGGTGGTTCTGGAAGCGGGTGGGGTAGATCGACCCATGTTGGCGCGCTCGCCCAACTACCATTATGTGGGTTTGGACATCGAATTTCGACCTGAGTGCGGCCACGTTTATGATGAGTTTCTGGTGCAATCGATAGAAGACCCCGTGCCCGTCAAGTCCGACATGATCGTCTCAATCACATTGATGGAACATGTGCCAAACAACACCAAATCCGTCGCTGCGATCTTTGCTTCGTTGAACCCATCGGGGCGCACCTATCACTATATCCCGTCAGGCCTGCATCCCTATTCGATCGCTCTTCGACTGATAGGCCCAAAGCTACAGCGCAAGCTGATCCCACTGCTGCGTCCCGGGACGGAAGGTATTACCGGCTATCCGGCCTTTTTCGATAAATGCACACCCGCTGCGATGGAGAGGTTGTTTCGCCAAACTGGCTTCACCAAAATTTCGGTAAAGCCGTTTTACAGGGCCAATGACTATTTTGCCTTCTTCGTTCCCGCCTATGTGCTTGTGAGCCTGTTAGAGAACCTGTGCAATCTGCTTCGACTTCGTTTATTTGCATCGGGTTTCGTGATTAGTGCCCGACATCCCTGATCAGAATAAGATCTCAAATCCTTGAACGGTGAGACAATGACTTCAACATCCTGCATCTTTCTAGCCGGTCATCGTGGCATGGTGGGCGGGGCGATCCTGCGCCGGTTGCAGACGCGGGGCGACCGGGTGGTCACTCGCCGCCATGCGGAACTGGACCTCACCGATCAGGCGGCGGTGCGCGCCTTCATGGCCGCCGAACGTCCTGATACGGTCATTCTCGCCGCCGCGAAAGTGGGGGGCATTCACGCCAACAACACCTATCCGGCTAAATTCATTTATGAAAACCTGATGATGCAGGCGAACGTCATTCATCAGGCCCATGCGGCGGGGGTGCGTCGCCTGCTGTTTCTGGGCTCATCCTGCATCTATCCCAGGGCCGCACCGCAGCCGATGACCGAGGATGCGCTCTTGACCGGTCCGCTGGAGCCCACCAACGAGCCCTATGCCATCGCCAAGATTGCCGGCATCAAGCTGTGTGAAAGCTACAACCGGCAATACGGCACCGATTACCGCTCGGTCATGCCGACCAACCTTTACGGGCCGGGCGACAATTTTCACCCCGAGAATTCCCATGTCCTGCCCGCCCTCATCCGCCGATTTCACGAGGCGGCGCAAGCGGGACACGAGACCGTCACGATCTGGGGCAGCGGTGAGCCGCGGCGCGAGTTTCTGCATGTTGATGACATGGCCGAGGCGTCGCTTTTCGTGCTGGATCTCGACAAGTCGACCTATGAGGCCAACACCAAGCCGATGCTCAGCCATATCAATGTCGGCACCGGCACGGATATCACCATCCTCGATCTGGCAAAATTGGTGGCGGGGGTGACCGGATTTCAGGGCCGGATCACCACGGACCCCACCAAACCCGATGGCACCATGCGCAAGCTGATGGATGTCAGCCGCCTCACCAACATGGGCTGGCGCGCGCGCATCGGGCTGGAGACGGGGGTCGCGGAAACCTATCGCTGGTTCCTTGATCACCAGGACGATTTTCGCGGTAGAGCCCGCAGAGGGAGGTCTTAAAATGGCTCGGGAAATTCACCCCCTTCTGCTCTGCGGTGGCTCCGGCACCCGGCTTTGGCCGCTGTCGCGCAAGAGTTACCCCAAGCAGTTCACCAAACTGACCGGCGAGGAAAGCCTGTTTCAGGCCTCGGCCCGGCGGCTGGCGGGGCCGGGGTTTGCCGCGCCTGCGATCATCACCGGGGCCGATAACCGCTTTGTCGTGACCGAGCAACTGGCCGCAGCGAAAATCGCCGTCGCCGCCACGTTGATCGAACCCGTGGGGCGCAACACCGCGCCCGCGATCCTGGCCGGGGCGCTGGAATTGCACGCCCGCGCCCCCGGTGCGCTGATGCTGGTAGCCCCGTCCGATCACGTCATCCCCGACGCGGCGGCGTTCCGCGACGCCGTGCAGGCGGCGATCCCGGCGGCCGAGGCGGGGCAGGTGGTGACCTTTGGTATCCGCCCCGACCGGGCCGAGACGGGCTATGGCTGGCTGGCGCTGTCGCAGATGCCGGACGCCGATTTTTCTCCCGTGCCGCAACCGCTCAAGGGCTTTGTCGAAAAACCTGATGCCGCCACCGCGAAGGCGATGTTGGACGGCGGCCTGCACCTGTGGAACGCGGGCATTTTCCTGTTTTCCACCGACACGATCCTTGCGGCGTTCACGAATTATCAGCCCGCGATGCTGGCGCTGGTGACACAAGCGATCGCGGATGCCGAGCGTGACCTGCATTTTCTTCGTCTTGCGCCTGATCCGTGGGCGGAGTGCGGCGATATCTCGATCGACTACGCGGTGATGGAAAAAGCCGAAAACCTGACAGTCGTCCCCTTTGGCGGTGCCTGGTCAGACCTCGGCGGCTGGGACGCGGTCTGGCGCGAAAGTGGCCCGGATGCGGCGGGCGTCGTCACCGCCGGCCCGGCCATCGCCATCGACTGCACCGGCAGCTTGTTGCGCGCCGAGGACGGCCAGCAGGCGCTGGTCGGTATAGGGCTTGAAGATATCATCGTCGTGGCCATGCCCGACGCTGTGCTGGTCGCCCACAAGGACCGCGCGCAGGACGTCAAACTGGCGGTCGCGGCGCTGAAAGCGCAAGGCGCGGTGCAGGCCGAGACGCTGCCGCGCGATTACCGCCCCTGGGGCTGGTTCGAAAGCCTCGCCGTGGGCGGGCGGTTCCAGGTGAAACGCATTGTCGTCCATCCAGGTGCCGCCCTGAGTTTGCAGAGTCACCACCACCGCGCCGAGCACTGGATCGTGGTCGAGGGCACTGCGAAGGTAACCATCGACAGCGTGGTGAAACTGGTGACCGAAAACCAGTCCGTCTACATTCCCTTAGGTGCCGTGCATCGGATGGAGAACCCCGGCAAGGTGCCGATGGTTCTGATCGAGGTGCAGACTGGCAGCTATCTGGGCGAGGACGACATCATCCGCTACGAAGATGTCTACGCCCGCGGACAAGGGGCGAAAGGATGAGCGCTCTCACTTGCTTCAAGGCCTACGACATCCGCGGTCGCCTCGGCGTCGATCTCGATGAAGACATTGCCTATCGCATCGGTCGCGCCTTCGCGCAGGCCCTCGGTGCCAAAACCGTCGTGCTCGGGCGCGACGTCCGGGCCTCGTCGGAGGCGCTGGCCGCCAGCGTTGCGCGCGGGTTGGTCGATGAAGGTT
>Ga0210039_1001688_pt1 | contig 19885 bp, 17 predicted proteins | sample CryGeyCG2114_250_3_FD_185460 | JGI IMG/M metagenome (GOLD analysis project Ga0210039, IMG submission 185460) | Groundwater microbial communities from aquifer - Crystal Geyser CG17_big_fil_post_rev_8/21/14_2.50 (SPAdes) (version 2) | ecosystem: Environmental > Aquatic > Deep subsurface >...
TCACCGGCCCGACCTTCGAGGGGATGATTTCCAGCAGCATTTCCAGCCGGTTGCGCCGCGCCGCCTGATAAAGCCGGGTGACGGTTGCCTCCTGCTCGGCCTTCACCGCGTCGGGATCATCGGGGTGGTAGAAGCACAGCACCTTGACCACGTTTTCCAGCGGCCATTCCGCCAGACCGCCGCAATCGGCCCCCAGTTCCGGCTCCAGCGTCAGCGGGCGCGAGGCGGGCCATTCCACCGGCCGCCCGATCCACAGCCCGCTGCTTGAGGCCGCCTGCAACGCGCGGCTTCCCAGCCGGTTGTCGCACAGGATGCCGTAACCGGGCTGACCGTCTGCCACCCGCAACGCGGCCTGCAGGCAAAGCTGCTTGAACGCCCCGATCCGCTCGGGCGTGGCCCCCGGCATGACCTCAAGCTGGGCGCGGTGGTCGAACGCGAACACCCGCATGGTGGACCAGTCGCCGTGCCGGTTGGTGGACCAGTGGATCTGCTCCAGCGCCGCATCCTTGCGCAGCGCCGGGGTGACCACCCCGCGCGCAAGGAAGAACTGCAACTCCTGCCAGCTTGGGTAGGCCGGGGTGCAGCCGTGGCGGCTGACCGCGAACGCGCCGCAGGCATTGGCATATTTCAGCGCCACCGGCCAAGGCTCGGCGTCAAGCCAGCCCTTGATCAGGCCCGACATGAAGCCGTCGCCGGCGCCCAGCACGTTGAACACCTCGATCGGAAAACCGGGGCCGACCTCGCCCGCATCGAGGCTGTCGGGAATCGCCCCCGTAAAGGCCACCGCCCCCATCGGGCCGCGCTTGCACACCAGCGTGGCCGGCGTGATCGCCCGCACCGCGCGCAAAGCGGCGATGGTATCGGTGCTGCCGCCGGCGATGTGAAATTCTTCCTCGGTGCCGACGATCAGATCGAACAGATGCAGGGTGGCTTGCAACCTTTCGGTGACGGCAGCGCTGGCGATGAAGCGCGACTCACCCGCGCCATGCCCCGCCAGCCCCCACAGATTGGGGCGATAGTCGATGTCAAGCGCGGTCTGCGCGCCGTGCTGCCGCGCCAGACGCAGCGCCTTCAAAACCGCCGCCTCGGTGCGCGGATGCGACAGATGGGTGCCGGTCGCCACCACGGCGCGGGCGCTGGCGATCAGACCCTCGTCGATGTCAGCCTCGCACAGCGCCATGTCGGCGCAGTTTTCGCGGTAGAAGATCAGCGGAAAGTGGTCCTCGTCGCGGATTCCCAGCAGCACCAGCGCGGTCAGGCGCGCAGGATCGGTGATCACGCCGCGCACATCGACCCCTTCGCGCCCCAGTTGCTCGCGGATGAAGCGGCCCATGTGCTCGTCGCCGACCCGGCTGATCAGCGCCGATCTGAGGCCCAGCCGCGCCGTCCCCGCCGCCATGTTGCACGGGCTGCCGCCGATATATTTCTGAAACGACCCCATGTCCTCCAGCCGCCCGCCAACCTGCGCGCCGTAAAGATCGACCGAGGCCCGACCGATGGTGATGACATCGAGCGTTTTCATCGCCAGAACCCTTCCCCGCCAGAGTGCGATGTGGTGTCAGAGATTCTGACCACACCCCTTTTTGGAATATTTATTCCATTTATTCCGATTGGGAAAGCCTTTTCTGCGCCCTGTGGCAATCAGCCTTCGCGCCGCGCCGAACCCACCGCCACCGCCAGCGAAATTGCCATGGCAATGGTGGCCGAAAGCGAGCGGAAGGCGCCGAAATCGACCTCGGGCACGATCAGGATGGCGTCAGACTGGCGCGCCAGCGGCCCCGACAAGCGGTCGGTCAGCGCCACCACCGGCAGGCCGCGCTCGCGCGCCTGCGCAGCCAGCGTCAGGGTCTCCTCGGAATAGGGGGCAAAGGTGATCGCCACCAGCGCGTCACCGGGGCGCATCGCAAAGCGGTGGTCAAGTTTTCCGACCCCATCATGCAGCATCGCCGGAATCGCCATTTTCTCAAAGGCATAGGCCAGATAGGTAGCCACCGGAAAGGCCCGGCGCAGGCCCATCACATGCACCGTTTCCACCGCCGCCAGCACCTCGACGGCGTGGTTGAGCGCGCCCTCGTCCACCGATTTCGCCAGCGCTTCCAGCGACAGCCGCCCGGCCTCGACAAATTCGGCCAGCAGCGCCGCCGGGCTGCCGGTGCCGTTTTCCTTGAGATTTTTCAGCCGGGTCGAATAATCCGGCCAGCCCTGGGCATAGGCATCGCGAAACAACCGCTGCATTTCGGAAAAGCCGGAAAAGCCCATGATCTGGCAAAACCGCATCAGCGCCGAGGGCGGCACCTCGGCCACCGCCGCCAGTTCGGCCACGGTCGAGACCGCGATGCGGTCGGAATTGGCGGCAATATGTTCGGCGCACTGACGCAAGCGCTTGGGCAGAGTGTCAAGGATCAGGGCCAGCCGCTCGCGGAATTCCTCGACCGAAGCCGGGGCGGGCGGCGGAAGAGTCGGGGTGTCCATCGGTTTTTCCTTGACAGCGGGCGGCGGTTTGACGCTAGCACGCATGGAACAAATATTCCAAGCGTAAAGCGCAATGGGGGTGACGGATGCAGCGCATCGGCGTCGGTCTGATCGGAACCGGGTTCATGGGCAAGACCCATGCCCTGGCCTGGCGCAATGTTCAGGCCGTGCTGGGCGGCAGCCTGGGCGCGGTGGCCACGCCGGATCTGGCGCTGCTGTGCGACACCCCGCTGGCGCGGGCCGAGGCCCACGCGCAGCAGTTCGGCTTTGCAAGCGCCACGGATGACTGGCGCGCGCTGGTGGCCGACCCTTTGGTGCAGGTGGTCTCGATCACCACCCCCAACCAGTTGCACCACGACATGGCGCTGGCCGCGATTGCGGCAGGCAAGCACGTGTGGTGCGAAAAGCCGATGGCCCTGACCCTGGCACAGGCGCAAGCCATGGCCGTTGCCGCCCGTGCCGCCGGGGTGGTGACGATGGTCGGCTACAACTACCTGCGCAACCCCGCCTATCGCCACGCGCAGCGCCTGATCGCAGCGGGCGCGATCGGCCGGGTGGTGCAGTTTCGCGGCTGGGTGGACGAGGATTATCAGGCCGACCCCGAGCAGCCCTGGAGCTGGCGCGCGCGCCTGGCCGATGCCGGTCTGGGCGCGCTGGGCGATCTTGGCTGCCATCTGGTCAGCCTTGCCATCGGCGTGATGGGTAGGGTCGAAAGCCTGATCGCCGACACCCAGGTGATCCACACCACCCGCCCGCTGCCCGATGGCACGGGCTGTGCTGCGGTCGAAAACGACGACACCGCACAGGCGCTGCTGCGCTTTGCCAGCGGCGCACAGGGCTCGATGGTGATCTCGCGCAGCGCCTGGGGGCGCAAGTCGCGCCTCGGATTCGAGGTCCACGGCACCACCGGCATGATCGTGTTCGATCAGGAACGGATGAACGAGTTGCAGCTTTACCAGAACGCCGGGCCCAAGGCCGAGCAGGGCTTCAAGACCATCCTGACCGGCCCCGCCCATCCGCCTTACGGCGAGTTCTGCCCGGCCCCGGGGCATCAGCTCGGTTTCAACGACCTCAAGGTGATCGAATGCGGCGATCTGCTGCGCGCCATTGCGGGCCTCGCCCCCGCCTGCCCCGATTTCACTGACGCGCTGGATTTCGAGCGGGTGATCCACGCCATCGCCGAAAGCGCGGCAGGGGGTGGGCGGCGCATCACTCCCTGATCCCCGGCACCCGCGCCTTCTTCTTTGCAGAAAATACTCCACCGGGGGTGCGGGGGGTGTGAAACCCCCCGCCTTATACCGGCCGCAACCCGGCCCGGAACCGCCGCAGGTTGGCGCGGTAGCCCTCGGCCGAGGCGATCAGCCGCGCTTGCGCCGCGTCGTCCAGCGCCCGCACCACCCGCCCCGGTGCCCCCATCACCAGGCTGCCATCGGGAATTTCCTTGCCTTCGGTGATCAGTGCCCCGGCCCCGATCAGGCAGCCGCGCCCGATCCGCGCGCCGTTCAGAAGCGTCGCCCCCATCCCGATCAGACTGCCGTCGCCGACGGTGCAGCCGTGCAGCATCACCCGGTGGCCGATGGTGCAATTCGCGCCGATGGTCAGCGGATAGCCCATGTCGGTATGCAACACTGCGTTGTCCTGCACGTTGCTGCCTGCGCCCACCCGGACCTCCTCGTTGTCGCCGCGCAGCACCGCACCGAACCATACCGAGGCCCCTTCTTCCAACACCACCCGCCCGATCAGGGTGGCATCGGGGGCGACCCAGGCGTCGGGGTGAAGCGTCGGGGCAAGGCCATCGAGGGCATAGATCATCGCGTCTCAAACTCCTGGTTCAGGCCACGCACGAAATCCGCCAGCCACGGCTGGCGGTCGCGCTTCAGGCGCTCGGCTGCAAGGATGGTTTTGACCGCGGCAAAGGCCAGGTCAAGGTCGCGGTTGACCACGACATAATCATATTCCGCCCAGTGGCTGATTTCGGCCTGACTCTTGGCCATCCGCCCGGCGATTACTGCATCACTGTCCTGGCCGCGCGCACGCAGGCGCGCCTCAAGTTCGGCAATCGAGGGCGGCAGCACGAAGATCGACACCACATCGCGCCCCAGCCCCGAGTTGCGGATCTGCTGCCCGCCCTGCCAGTCGATATCGAACAGGGTATCGCGCCCGATCCGCAGCGCCGCCTCGACCGGCGCGCGGGGCGAGCCATAAAGGCTGCCGAACACCTCGGCATGTTCCAGCATCTCGCCCGCCGCCACCATCGCATCAAACGCCGCCCGGCTGCGGAAGAAATAATCGCGCCCCTCCACCTCGCCCGGACGGGCTGGGCGGGTGGTCGCCGATACCGAAAACCTTATGGTCGGATCCCACGCCATCAGCCGGTGCGCCAGGGTCGATTTGCCCGCCCCCGAAGGCGAGGACAGGATCAGCAGCAAGCCGCGGCGGGGGGCGGGCGGGGTCATGGTCATTCCACGTTCTGAACCTGTTCGCGCATCTGGTCGATCACGGTTTTCAGGTCAAGCCCGATCCGGGTCAGCGCCAGCGCCTGCGCCTTGGAACACAGCGTATTGGCCTCGCGCATGAATTCCTGCATCAGGAAATCGAACTTGCGCCCGACCGGGCCGGGGTCAGCCAGCAGGGCGCGGGCGGCGGCGACATGGGCGGTCAGGCGGTCAAGCTCTTCGGTGACATCGGTTTTCACCGCGATCAGCGCCAGCTCCTGCGCCAGCCGGGTGGCGTCAACGCCATCGGCATTGGCCAGCACCCGCGCCAGTGCGTCGCGCAGACTGGCCGCAGCGGTATCACCGCGCGCCACAGCCTCGACGCTGGCGGCGCGGGTCAGGGCTTCAACGCGGTCAAGCTGGGCCGCGATCACCTGCGCCAGTGCCGCGCCTTCGGCAGCGCGCATCGCGCTGAAATCAGCCAGCAGCGGCCCCAGATCGGCCAGCAGGGCGGCGCGCAGAGCCGCGGTATCGTCGTCGCCGGTCGCCACATCCAGCACCCCGCGCAGACCCAGCACATCGGCCTGACTGGCCTGCGCCAGCGTAACGCCCACCTCCATCGCGGCATTTTCCACCACCGCCAGCGCGGTCAGCACGGCGCGCAGCACGTTCGGGTTGACCCGCAACGTCTCGGCCCCCTCGCCCGCATCGCGGCTGACCTTCAGGGTCAGGCCGACATTGCCACGGTGCAGGGCGCGCCCCAGTTCGGCGCGCAGCGGCCCCTCCAGCCCGTCGATCCAGTCGGGCAGGCGCAGCCGCAAATCCAGCCCCTTGCCGTTGACCGAGCGGATGTCCCAGACCCAGCCGTAGCCCGCCGCAGCCCCCGCGCCCTGGCCCCTGCGGGCGGCAAATCCGGTCATCGAGATGGTCATGGGAAAGCGTCTCCTTGGCACAATCAAACGGGCGGTCGGCACCCCGGCCATCCGCGGATGCGAGGGCGGGTTTACCAATTCTACAGATTGTGCCCCGAATCCAGCGCAAATGGTGTATTTTAAGATTTGAGTAAGATGTGTTGTGCCAGAATTAACCCTGTCCGCAACCGCGCGAGTGGTTGATCGGATCAGGGTCTGGCACCTGGGCTGGAGAATGCGATATGCTAATTTCGCTGTTCGGTGGCAGCAAGGACGGCGCACGGGGCGGCGATCCGTCGCACTTGCCGGTGTCGGCACCGCAGCCGCTGGCCATGCTCGCCGAGGTGCGCGCCTATTGGGAGGCCCTGCGTGACGGCCCCACCCTGCCCCGGCGCGCCCAGATCGACCCGCGCGGCATCGAGGGTGCGCTGGAGGGGGCATTCATCCTGGAACGCATCGCCCCCGGCATTGCCCGCTTCCGGCTGGCCGGGATGGCGCTGGTCGAACTGATGGGGATGGAGGTGCGCGGCATGCCGCTGTCGGCGCTGTTCGATCCGGTCGGGCGGCGGGCGCTGGCGACCGGGCTAGAGCAGGTATTTTCCGGCCCCGCCGTGCTTGATCTGCGCCTTGTGGCGGAACGCGGCATCGGTCGGCCCGAGCTGACCGGGCGGATGCTGATCCTGCCGCTGGCCGACGACGACGGGCAAATCCGGCTGGCCCTGGGCTGTCTGGCAACCGCAGGCGAGCCGGGGCGCACGCCGCGCCGGTTCCGGATTACGGCCACCACCGAACAATCACTGGCGGCCACGCCCGCGCCACGGGCCAGCACTGCACCGGTGGCGGGCCTGGCCGAAGCTGCGGCGCGATACGATCCGACCGCAACCATTGAGCGCCCCTACCTGCGGCTGGTCAGATCCGACGCCCGGCGCTAGCGCGGTTTGCCCTTGATTTGACCCGGCTAAAGCCCGCTCATCACTCCCTTGCGGTCGTTCTTCGCTGGCGCCAGCGAAGAACGACCGCAAGGGAGTGATGAGCGGCTGGTCCGAATTTTTTTGCAACCCGCCTCATGCCGCAGCGGGGCACCTGACCCGTGTTTGTCGGTGCCCGATCGCGCCGGAGGGACGGTCCCAGGGTCGGCGGGCAGCACCTCCCCGCCGTGGTCCTACAGCGCCACGCGCCGCGCCGCGTCGCGCAGGTTTGACAGCTCTTCCGCCACCAGGAAGGCCAGCTCCAGCGCCTGGCTGGCGTTGAGCCGCGGGTCGCAGGCGGTGTGATAACGGTTGGACAGATCCTCGTCCTTGACCGCGCGCAACCCGCCGGTGCATTCGGTCACGTCCTTGCCGGTCATCTCGAAATGCACGCCGCCGGGAATGGTGCCTTCGGCCTTGTGGATGGCGAAGAACTCGCGCACCTCGCGCAGCACCGATTCGAACGGGCGGGTCTTGTAGCCCGACGCCGCCTTGATGGTGTTGCCGTGCATCGGGTCACACGACCACAGCACCCTGGCGCCTTCCTCGCGCACCGCCTTGATCAGGCGCGGCAGATGCTCGCCGACCTTGCCCGCGCCAAAGCGCGCGATCAGGGTCAGGCGACCGGCCTCGTTTTCCGGGTTCAACCGGACCAGCAGCCGCTTGAGATCGTCAGCGGTGATGGTCGGGCCGCATTTCAGCCCGATCGGGTTCAGCACGCCGCGGGCGAATTCGACATGCGCCCCGTCGGGCTGGCGGGTGCGGTCGCCGATCCAGATCATGTGCCCCGAGCCCGCCACCGGCTGGCCGGTGATGCTGTCGATCCGGCACAGCGCCTGTTCGTATTCCAGCAGCAAGGACTCGTGGCTGGTGTAGAAATCCACCACCGAAAGGTTGTGCGCGGTCTCGCCGTTCACCCCGGCCGCATTCATGAAATCGAGCGCATCCGAGATGTGGTTGGACAACTCGCGGTAGCGTTCGGCCTTGTCGTTTTCGGCAAACCCCAGGGTCCAGGCATGGACCCGGCGGATGTCGGCGAAGCCGCCGGTCGAAAACGCGCGCAGCAGGTTCAGGCTGGCGGCGGCCTGGGTGTAGGCCTGCAACATCCGGGCCGGGTCGGGAATGCGCGCCTCGGGCGTGAAATCAAAGCCGTTGATGATGTCGCCGCGATAGCTGGGCAGTTCCACCCCGCCGATCACCTCGGTGCCCGACGAGCGCGGCTTGGCAAACTGCCCCGCCATCCGGCCGACCTTGATCACCGGCACCTTGGCGCCGTAAGTCAGCACCACCGCCATTTGCAGCATGACACGAAAGGTGTCGCGGATGTTGTCGGCGGAAAATTCGGCAAAGCTTTCGGCGCAGTCACCGCCTTGCAGCAGGAACGCGCGGCCTTCGGCGGCCAGACCCAACTGGCTTTTCAGCCGCCGCGCCTCGCCAGCGAACACCAGCGGTGGATATTTGGCCAGTTGAGCTTCAACCGCGTGCAGCGCGTCAGGATCAATGTAATCGGGCATCTGCACCCGCGGTTTGGCGCGCCAGTCAGATTTGGTCCAGCCCTTGGCCATGGCTCTTCTCCGAAGGTTACGAGGTTGTGGCGCGGTATAGGGGAACTGTCTCGCGAAAGCAAAGGGCGAAAGGCACGCGGCCCCTTGTAGGGGCTGCAATTTGCTGTATCGATGCACCGGAAACGACGCATCAAGGTCGCATGATGTCAGGCACTACGGCAAAGGCAACCCATGTGACGAAAGCCGCGCAACCCAAGCGCTTTGTCTTTCTGCTGCTCGACCACTTTACCCTGCTGTCTTTTGCCGGCGCGATCGAGCCGCTCAGGATTGCCAACCGGGTGGCTGAAGCGCCGCTTTATGCCTGGGTGCTGGCCGGGGAAGGCGGCGAGGTCGCGACCTGTTCCAACGGCACCGCGTTCAAGCTTGACATCGGGCTGGACGAGATCGCGCGCGACGATACCATTCTGGTGTGCGGCGGCATCGACGTGCAGAAAGCCACCAGCCGTGCCATTGTCGGCTGGCTGCGGCGCGAGGCGCGGCGCGGGGTGGCGATCGGGGGCCTGTGCACCGGGGCCTATGCGCTGGCCAAGGCCGGGCTGCTGGATGGCCGCCGCGCCACCATCCACTGGGAGAATCAGGACGGCTTTCTGGAAGAGTTCGAGGACGTCAAGCTGACCAAATCGGTGTTCGTGATCGACGGCAACCGGATGTCCACGGCCGGCGGCACCGCCTCGATCGACATGATGCTGAAGATCATCGCCACCGATCACAACGAGGATCTGGCCAACACCGTGGCCGATCAGTTGATCTATTCGGCGATCCGCACCGATCAGGATACCCAGCGGCTGTCGATCCCGACCCGGATCGGGGTGCGCCACCCCAAGCTGAGCCAGGTGATCCAGATGATGGAGAGCAACATCGAGGATCCGATCAGCCCCGCCGACATGGCCGAAGAGGTGGGGATGTCCACCCGCCAGCTTGAGCGCCTGTTCCGGCGCTATCTGAACCGCAGCCCCAAGCGCTATTACATGGAGCTGCGCCTGTCCAAGGCGCGCAATCTGCTGATGCAGACCAACATGAGCGTGATCAACGTGGCGCTGGCCTGCGGCTTTGCCAGCCCGTCGCATTTTTCCAAGTGCTACCGCGCGCATTACAACACCACCCCCTACCGCGAACGCGGCACCCAGGGGGCCAGTGCGGCTGGCGGGCGGCTGTCGATCTGACGGCAGGCGGGGGGCTGTCTGCCCCCCGCACCCCCCGAGAGTTGATAGCAAAGAAGATGCCGGGGGGAACGGATTCTTGGCACTTTTCTTTTGCACCGGGCCTCTCTAGGCTCGTGTGCAGGATGTGAAATCCGACATGGGAGAGAACCAAGATGAAGAAACTGCTTTTGGCCACCACGGCTCTGGTCGTGATGGCGGGTGTTGCGGGCGCCGACGAAATCAAGATCGGCGTCATTCTGGGCTTCACCGGCCCGCTCGAGTCGATCACCCCGGCGATGGGGGCGGCGGCCGAGATGGCGATGAAGGAGGTCAGTGACTCGGGCAAGCTGATGGGCGGCTCGACGGTGGTGTCGGTGCGCGGTGATTCGACCTGCGTCGATGCCGCGGCGGCCACCGCTTCGGCCGAGCGGCTGGTGACCTCGGACAAGGTGGCGGCGATCATGGGGGCGGATTGCTCGGGCGTGACCGGGGCGATTCTGCAAAACGTCGCGCGCCCCAATGGTGTGGCGATGATTTCGCCGTCGGCGACCTCGCCCGCGCTTTCGACGGCCGAGGATGACGGGCTGTTCTTCCGCACCGCACCGTCGGACGCGCGCCAGGGCGTGGTGATGGCGGACGTCATCACCGGGCGGGGCATCACATCGGTGGCGCTGACCTATACCAACAACGACTACGGCAAGGGTCTGGCCGAAAGCTTCCAGGCGGCGTTCGAGGCGGCGGGCGGCACCATCACCATCTCGGCGGCGCATGAAGACGGCAAGGCCGACTATTCGGCCGAAGTGGCCTCGCTGGCGGCGGCGGGTGGCGATCTGCTGGTGGTGGCGGGCTATATTGATCAGGGCGGCAAGGGCATCATTCAGGGCTCGATCGATTCGGGCGCGTTCTCGGCCTTCTACCTGCCCGACGGGATGTATGGCACGCCGCTGATCGACGCCATCGGCGCACCGCTGAACGGCACCTTCGGCGATGTGCCCGGCACTGACAGCGAAGGCGCGGCGACCTTCCAGACCATGGCCACGGCGGCGGGCTTTGACGGCACCGCGTCGTTCACCGGCGAAAGCTATGATGCGGCGGCCCTGATCATGCTGGCGATGGCGGCGGCCAACTCGACCGCCTCGAAAGACTGGTCGGCCAAGGTGATGGACATCGCCAACGCACCAGGCGAGCCGATCCAGCCGGGCGAGCTGGCCAAGGCGCTGGATCTGATCGCGGCGGGCACCGACATCGACTATGTGGGCGCGACCGCGGTCGAGCTGATCGGCGGCGGCGAAAGTGCCGGCAGCTACCGCGAATACACCGTCACCGACGGCAAGATCGTGACGGATCGCTACCGGTGATCACGGCCTGAAGCAACGACGGACAGCGGCCCGGGTGCCCACTCGGGCCGCTGTCGTGACATCAAGCCCCCGGCACGGTGCAGCGCGGCACCGCAGACATGGGGGCAGCAGGGAGAACCAGATGATCGTTGTCGAGAATCTGCACAAGCATTTCGGCGGATTTCGCGCCGTGGACGGGGCCTCGATCAGGATCGGGACCGGCTCGATCACCGGCCTGATCGGCCCCAACGGGGCGGGCAAGACCACGCTCTTCAACGTGATCGCCGGGCGGCTGCCGCCAACCTCGGGGCGGGTGCTGATGGACGGCCAGGACATCACCGGCCTGCCGCCGCATGTGCTGTTTCGCAAGGGGTTGCTGCGCACCTTTCAGATCGCGCATGAATTCGGCTCGATGACGGTGCGGGAAAACCTGATGATGGTGCCGGGCGGGCAGTCGGGCGAGATCCTGTGGAACGCCTGGTTCCGCCGCAAGATGGTCGCCGCCGATGAACGCCGGATCCGCGACAAGGCCGACGACGTGCTCGAGTTCCTGACCATCAGCCACCTCGCCGACGAGCACGCGGCCAACATCTCGGGCGGGCAGAAAAAGCTGCTGGAGCTGGGTAGGGCGATGATGGTCGATGCCAAGGTGGTGTTTCTCGACGAAGTCGGGGCCGGGGTCAACCGCACCCTGCTGAACACCATCGGCGATGCCATCGTGCGGCTGAACCTTGAGCGCGGCTACACCTTCTGCGTGATCGAGCATGACATGGATTTCATCGCCCGCCTGTGCGACCCGGTGATCTGCATGGCCGAAGGCCGGGTGCTGGCCCAGGGAACCGTCGAAGAAGTGAAAAACGACGAGCGGGTGATCGAGGCCTACCTTGGCACCGGCTTGAAGAACAAGGTGGTGGCCCATGGCTGAGCCGTTTCTGATCGGCGAGGCGATGACCGGCGGCTACGGCGCGGCCGACATTCTGCACGATTGCACCATCGCGGTGGAAAAGGGCCAGATCGCGGTGATCGTCGGGCCCAATGGCGCGGGCAAATCAACCGCGATGAAGGCGGTGTTCGGGATGCTGAGCCTGCGCGGCGGCAAAGTCCGGCTGGCGGGCGAGGACATCACGGCGCTTTCACCGCAGGCGCGGGTGGCCAGGGGCATGGCGTTCGTGCCGCAGAACCAGAACATCTTCACCACGATGACGGTCGAGGAAAATCTTGAAATGGGGGCGTTTTTGCGCCGCGACGACATCCGCACCACGATGGCGCAGGTGTTTGATCTGTTCCCGATCCTGCGCGACAAGCGCGCTCAGGTGGCAGGCGAGCTTTCGGGCGGGCAGCGCCAGCAGGTGGCGGTGGGGCGCGCCCTGATGACCCAGCCGCAGGTCTTGATGCTGGACGAGCCGACCGCCGGGGTCAGCCCGATCGTGATGGATGAGCTGTTCGACCGCATCATCGAGGTCGCGCGCAGCGGCATCTCGATCCTGATGGTCGAGCAGAACGCGCGCCAGGCCCTGAACATTGCCGACAAGGGCTATGTGCTGGTGCAGGGCGCCAATCGCTTCACCGACACCGGGCAGGCCTTGCTGGCCGATCCCGAAGTCCGCCGTTCCTTTCTGGGGGGTTGAGATGGATATCCTGAACGGTCTGGTGACATTTCTGAATTTCGTCTTTGTGCCGGGCCTCGCCTACGGCGCGCAACTGGCGTTGGGGGCGCTGGGGGTGACGCTGGTTTACGCCATCCTGCGGTTCTCGAACTTTGCCCATGGCGACACCATGGCGTTCGGCACCATGGCGACGATTCTGGTGACATGGGCAATGCAGTCGGCAGGGATCAGTTTCGGGGTGCTGCCCACGGCGCTGCTGGCGCTGCCGTTCGGGATTGCGGCGACGGCGCTGTTCGTGCTGGCCACCGACCGGGTGGTTTACCGCTTTTACCGCCACCAGAAGGCCGCGCCGACGATCATGGTGATCGTCAGTTTGGGGGTGATGTTCGTCATGAACGGCCTGACGCGCTTCATCATCGGGGTGGGCGAGCAGAACTTTTCCGATGGCGGGCGGTTTCTGATTACGGCGGGCGAGTTCAAGACCGCCACCGGGCTGGCCGAGGGGCTGGCGGTCAAGACCACCCAGGCGCTGACGGTGGTGGTGGCGGTGATCGTGGTGGCGCTGCTGTTCTGGTTTTTGCAAAAGACCCGCACCGGCAAGTCGATGCGGGCGTTTTCCGACAACGAGGATCTGGCGCTCTTGTCGGGCATCAACCCCGACCGGGTGGTGGCGGTGACCTGGGTGCTGGCGGCGGCGCTGGCGACCATTGCCGGGGTGCTTTATGGCTTGGATAAGTCGTTCAAGCCCTTCACCTATTTCCAGCTTTTGCTGCCGATCTTTGCCGCCGCCATCGTTGGCGGTCTGGGCAGCCCGATCGGTGCAATCGCGGGTGGCTTCGTGATCGCGTTTTCCGAGGTGACGGTGACCTACGCCTGGAAGAAGGTAGTGACCTATCTGGTGCCCGACAGCATGGCCCCCGATACGCTGCTGCAACTGATGTCAACCGACTACAAGTTCGCGGTCAGTTTCTCGATCCTGATCCTGGTGCTGCTGTTCATGCCAACCGGGCTGTTCAAGGGGAAATCGGTATGAAGCTCAAGGCACCCGGCGCGCGCAACGCCGCCCTGTTCGCCGCCGTGGCGGTGCTGTTCATCGGCACCGGCATGTATCAGAGCTGGAACTCGAGCCTGGGGATTCTGAACATGGCGCTGATCTCGGCGATCATGGCGCTGGGGCTCAACCTGCAATGGGGCTTTGCCGGGCTGTTCAACACCGGGGTGATGGGCTTTGTCGCCCTGGGCGGGCTGGCGGCGGTGCTGACCTCGTCCACCCCGCTGCCGCAGTCGTGGCAGGCCGGCGGGCCGCGGATCGCGCTGGCGCTGGTGCTGGGGGCGGCCACCATCGCGCTTGCGGTGGCGATTTATCAGCGCCTGGCGGCGGGGCGCGGGCGCACCCTGGCGCTGCTGGCGGTGCTGGTCGGCGGCTTCATGCTTTACCGCTATGTGCTGGACCCGGCGGTAACGGCGGTCGAGGCGGTGAACGCCGCCGCTTATGGCAATATCGGCGGGCTGGGCCTGCCGATCCTGCTGGCCTGGCCGGTGGGGGGGCTGCTGGCCGCGTGCGCGGCTTGGGCGATCGGCAAGACCGCGCTGGGCTTGCGCTCGGACTATCTGGCGATTGCCACCCTCGGCATTGCCGAGATCATCGTGGCGGTGCTCAAGAACGAGGACTGGCTGGCGCGCGGCGTCAAGAACGTGATCTCGCTGCCGCGCCCGGTGCCCTACGAGGTTGATCTGCAAAAAAGCGCGGGCTTTCTGGCCTGGGCACAGAACTGGGGGTTCGACCCGGTCACGGCCTCGTCGCTGGTGGTCAAGCTGGCCTATGCCGGGTTGTTCGGGGCGGTGCTGCTGGCGGTGATCTGGCTGTCGCAGACGGCGCTGAACTCGCCCTGGGGGCGGATGATGCGGGCGATCCGCGACAACGAGGTGTCGGCCGCCGCGATGGGCAAGAATGTCACCTTGCGGCACCTTCAGGTCTTTATCCTGGGCTCGGCGGTGATCGGCATGGCCGGGGCGATGATGACCACGCTTGACGGCCAGTTGACCCCCGGCACCTACCAGCCGCTGCGCTTTACCTTTCTGATCTGGGTGATGGTGATCGTCGGCGGCTCGGGCAGCAACTGGGGCTCGGTGCTGGGCGGTTTCCTGATCTGGTGGCTGTGGGTGATGGTCGAGCCGATCGGTCTGCTGGCGTTGCAGGGCATCACGGCGGGCATGGCGGATGGCTCGTGGCTGAAGGTTCACCTGATCAACAGCGCCGCCCACATGCGGCTCTTGACGATGGGGGTGATCTTGCTTTTGGTGCTGCGCTTCAGCCCGCGCGGGTTGATCCCGGAAAAATGACGCTCATCGCTCCCTGCGGGCGCTCTTCGCTGACAGCGAGGACCGCCCGCGAGGAAGGGACGAGCGCCTTGCGACGTTTTCTGTCGCGCCCTGACATGCCACCAACCATAGCCGCGGCCAGATTGCAGAAAACATGCAAGGGAGTCGTCGCATGAAATCCCATACCCGCGTTCTGGTGATCGGTGGCGGTGTTGTCGGCTGCTCGGTGGCCTACCACCTGACCAAACTTGGCTGGAAGGACGTGACCCTGATCGAACGGGCCGAGCTGACCTCGGGCTCGACCTGGCACGCGGCGGGCGGGTTTCACACCCTGAACGGCGATACCAACATGGCGGCGCTGCAAGGCTATACCATCCGGCTTTACAAGGAGCTTGAGGCGATCACCGGCCTGTCGTGCGGGCTGCACCATGTCGGCGGCATCACCATGGCCGACAACCGCGAACGCTTCGACATGCTCAAGGCCGAGCGCGCCAAGCACCGCTACATGGGGCTTGATACCGCGATCCTGACCCCCGCCGAGATCGAGGCGATGACCGACGGGCTGGTCAACACCAACGGCATCCTTGGCGCACTTTACGACCCGCTCGATGGCCACCTTGATCCTTATGGCACCACCCACGCCTATGCCAAGGCGGCGAAGATGGGCGGGGCCGAATTCGTGCTGCACAACCGGGTGCTGTCCACCACCCAACGCAGCGATGGCGGCTGGGATGTGGTGACCGAGCACGGCACCATCGTGGCCGAGCATGTGGTCAACGCGGGCGGGTTGTGGGCGCGCGAAATCGGCGCGATGGCTGGGGTTTACCTGCCGCTCTTGCCGATGGCGCACCAGTATCTGGTGACCGACGACATTCCCGAGATTGTGGCGCGCGGCAAGGAATTCCCGCATGTGATGGATCCGGGCGGCGAAAGCTACCTGCGCCAGGAAGGCCGCGGTCTGGTGATCGGGTTCTACGAGCAGCCCTGCGAGCCATGGTCGATCGACCGCACGCCGTGGGAATTCGGGCAAGAGCTGCTGAACGAAAACTATGACAAGATCGCCCACAGCATCGAATTTGCCTACCAGCGCGTGCCGGTGCTGCAACGCGCCGGGATCAAGCGGGTGATCCACGGCCCCTTCACCTTCTCGCCCGACGGCAACCCGCTGATCGGGCCGGTGCCGGGGTTGCGCAACTACTGGTCGGCCTGCGCCGTGATGGCAGGGTTCAGCCAAGGCGGCGGCATGGGGCTGGCGCTGGCGCAATGGATGATCGAAGGCGAGGTCGAGCGCGACCCGCGCGGCTTTGATGTGGCGCGCTTCGGCACCTGGACCACCCCCGGCTACACCGTGCCGAAGGTGGTCGAAACCTACCGCACCCGGTTCTCGGTCTCGTTCCCGAACGAGGAAAAGCCCGCCGCACGGCCGTTCCGCACCACCCCGATGTATGACACCTTTACCGCGATGCGCGCGGTCTGGGGTCAGCAATACGGGCTGGAAGTGCCCAACTATTTCGCCCTGCCCAATGATCCGGTGTACGAGACCCCGACCTTCCGGCGCTCGAACGGTTTTGATGCGACCCGGCAGGAAGTGCTGGCAGTGCGCAGCGGCGTCGGCATCAACGAGATGCAGAACTTCGGCAAATACCGGGTTTCGGGGATCAAGGCGCGGGCCTGGCTCGACCGCATCATGGCCGGGCTGATCCCGCAGCCGGGCAGGCTTAGCCTGACCCCGATGCTGGCGCAAAGCGGCAAGATCATCGGCGACTTCACCGTGTCCTGCCTGTCCGAGACCGAGTTTCAGTTGACCGCCAGCTATGGCGCGCAAGGCTGGCACATGCGCTGGTTCGACCAACACGCCGAGCACGGGGTGAAGGTCGAGAATGTCTCGGACGCGCGCTCGGGCTTTCAGATCGCGGGACCGAAAGCGCGCGCGTTGCTGGCGCGGGTGACGCGGGCTGACGTGTCAGCCGAGGTGTTCCGGTTCATGGATGTCAAGCGCCTGACCGTGGGCATGGCCGACTGCATCGTGCAGCGCGTCAGCTATACCGGCGATCTTGGCTACGAGATCTATTGCGACCACATGTCGGTGCGCCACCTGTGGCAAGTGCTGACCGAAGCGGGTGCCGACCTTGGCCTGCGCCCGTTCGGGATGCGGGCGATGATGTCGCTGCGGCTGGACAAGTTCTTTGGCAGTTGGGGGCGCGAGTTCAGCCCCGATTACACCCCCGCCGAGACCGGGCTGGACCGCTTCATCCGCTGGAACAAACCCAGCGACTGGATCGGCAAGGCGGCGGCGGTTGCGGAAAAGGCGGCAGGTGCCAAGCGCAAGCTTTGCGCCTTTGTGGTTGACGCCAAGGACGCCGATGTGGTGGCCTGGGAGCCGATCTGGCTTGACGGCGCGGTGGTAGGTTACTGCACCTCGGGGGGCTATTCGCACTTTGCCCGGAAATCGGTGGCGCTGGGGTTTGTGCCATCCGCGCGCGCGGTGGACGGGCTCAAGGTCGAGATCGAGCTTCTGGGCGAGCGCCGGGCGGCGGTGCTGGTGAGCACGGCGCTGTTCGACCCAGATGGCGCAAGGATGCGCGGTTAAGTGCCGGCCCCGTCATTGACGGGGCGGGTTGGCAAGGGGGGGGCTGCGCGCCCCCCGGTCAGGCTGCGCCTGCCCTCCCCCGGCGGGATATTTGGTCAGACGAGAAATTGGCAGGGGGCACGCGGCAGGGTCTTGGCGCGCGGCTTGACGGGGGCCGGGTGCTGGCGCAGGCTTGGGTCATGAACCGACCTCATGCCAGCATCCTGATCCTTGCGGCAGGGGCCTCGCGCCGGATGCGCGGAGCCGACAAGATGCTCGAGGTCGTCGATGGCGTGGCGCAGCTACGGCGCATCACCCGCGCCGCCCTTGCCACTGGTTGCCCCGTGACCGTGACCCTACCGCCCGATCACCCGGCGCGCGCGGTGGCGCTGGCGGGGCTGGCAGCCCGGCAGGTGATCGTGGCCGACGCGCGCGCGGGCATGTCCGCCTCGATCCGGGCCGGGCTCGCGGCGCTGCCGCCCGGGGCGGCGGTGCTGGTCGTGCTGGCTGATCTGCCGGAACTGACCGCGACCGATCTGCGCGCCATGCTGGCGGCGCAAGGCGAGACCCCCGATCTGATCGTGCGCGCCTGCTCGGCCAGCGGTGTGCCCGGTCATCCGGTGTGCTTTCCAGCCTGGACGCGCGACGAGTTGATGGCCCTAATCGGTGACACCGGCGCGCGCGATCTGCTGGCGCGGCAGGTCGGGCGCACCCGCATGCTGCCGCTGCCGGGGGACCACGCCGTGACCGATCTTGATACCCCCGAGGCCTGGGCCGCCTGGCGCGCCGCGCTTGGAACGTCACGCCCCTGATCGGGAAGCGGCATGGGCGCAGGGTCGATCGGATCAGCCCTTTTCGTTCAACCCCTTTGCCGCGCAAGCCGCACAGCCCGCGCGCGGCGCGACCGCGATCATCCGGCTCTCGCCGTAAAGCCCGTCGAACAGCATCAGCCGCCCGCGCAGGCCCTGCCCGGCACCGACAATGTGCTTCACCGCCTCCAGCGCCATCAGCGCGCCAATCACCCCCGGCAGGGGCGAGACCACCCCGGCCTCGGCGCAGCTTGGCACCATCCCGGGCGCGGGCCGGGTGGGAAACACGCATTCATAGCACGGCCCGCCGCGCGCCGGGTCATAAAGTGAAATCTGCCCCTCCCACTGGGCAATCGCCGCCGCAATCAGCGGCAGGCCCTGCGCCACCGCCACCCGGTTCACGAGATAGCGGGTGTCGAAATTGTCCGAGCCATCAAGGATCAGATCATAGTCGGCGAACAACTCCGCCGCGTTCTGTTCCGTCAGCCGCTGCTGGTAGGGGCGCACCACGACCCAAGGGTTCAACGCCCGCATCGCGATCGCGGCCGAGGCCGTTTTCGCCATGCCAACCCGCTGATCGGTATGAATGATCTGGCGCTGCAGGTTAGAGGCGTCAACCGTGTCGTCGTCGATCACCCCGATGCAACCGACTCCGGCCGCGGCAAGATAAAGCAGCGCGGGCGAGCCCAGCCCCCCGGCGCCCACCACCAGCACCCGTGCCGCCTTCAGCCGTCGCTGCCCCGGTCCGCCGATCTGGTGCAGCATGATGTGGCGGGCATAGCGACCCAGCTCGTCCGCCGCAAAGCCCCCCGGCACCATCAGCCCCGCCCTGTCGAGCCAAAGCCACCCGAGCCGCGCGCCGTCTCGTCCAACTCGGCTACCGCCTCGAACCGCGCCTGCACCACCGGGGCCACGACCATCTGCGCAATCCGGTCGCCGTGCCGGATGGTATAGGGTTCGGCCCCCAGATTGATCAGCGCCACCCCCAGCGGACCGCGGTAATCACTGTCGATGGTGCCCGGCGTGTTGGGCAGGCTGATCCCGAACTTGACCGCCAGCCCTGAGCGCGGCCTGATCTGCGCCTCGAACCGCGGCGGAATTTCCACCCGCAACCCGGTCGGAACAATCGCCCGCTGCATCGGCCCCAAGGTGATCCCTCGCGCGCGATCCGCGAGGGCCAGATTGGCACGCAGATCGGCCCCGGCCGCCCCCGCCGTGGCATATTCGGGCAGCGGCAGCCCCCGGTCGGCCCCGTCATCCCACCTTACCCGCACCTCAGGCCCCATTCCCAACCCCATGTTCTTCTTTGCAAAAATACTCCCGCGCGGAGCGCACTCAGCCCTGCCCCAACGCGACCGCAATCCGCCCGGCCAGCGCCCGCGCCACCGCCACCTTGGTCATCCGCGGCCAGCTTTCCGTCCCGTCCGCGGTGATCAGGGTCACCGCATTCTCGGCCCCGCCCATGATCCCGCTCGCCGCGGATACGTCGTTGGCCACGATCCAGTCGCAGCCCTTGGCGCTGCGCTTGGCACTGGCATGGGCAATCACGTCGTCGGTTTCGGCGGCGAAACCCACCACCAGCCGGGGCCGCCCGGTGCCCATCCGCGCCACGGTCGCCAGGATGTCGGGGTTCTGGGCGAACTCCAGCACCGGCGCCCGCCCCGAACCATCCTTCTTGAGCTTGTGGCCCGCGGCATTGGTCACCCGCCAATCGGCCACGGCGGCGGCAAACACTGCCGCATCGGCGG
>Ga0210039_1001691_pt1 | contig 19833 bp, 14 predicted proteins | sample CryGeyCG2114_250_3_FD_185460 | JGI IMG/M metagenome (GOLD analysis project Ga0210039, IMG submission 185460) | Groundwater microbial communities from aquifer - Crystal Geyser CG17_big_fil_post_rev_8/21/14_2.50 (SPAdes) (version 2) | ecosystem: Environmental > Aquatic > Deep subsurface >...
CATCGATTTCAGGCACCATTTTTGCCAGAGCAAAAATGGATGCTTCTTCTGTAAGGTCGCCAATATATAGCTGGTGTTCAGAGCCAGTCATCATGGTAAGGGTTTCCATCAGTCGTGCTTCATCGCGTCCGGCAATAATCACTTTGGCTCCTTGTTGCGAAACCAGGATGGCTGTTTGCCTGCCTATTCCCGAGGAGGCTCCGGTGATCAGGATGGTTTTTCCGGTAAGGTTACAAAAGTTCATGGCGTTAAGGATTAGGATGTACCAATATGGCAGGACATAGCAGGTGGTCTGTTTCCAGTAATACCGATCCCCACGAAAGGCCAACGCCAAAGCCCGAAAGCAACATCCGCGATTTGCCTGCCTCCAACACTTCCCTAATCTGGGTGACCATCGTTAAAGGAATGGAAGCCGAACTGGTGTTTCCGTATTCTTTCAGCGAAAGCGGCACTTTCACGGGTGATAATTTCAATTGTTTACGGATGGTCTCGTTCATCAACTTATTGGCCTGATGAAGCACCAGGTAGTCCACCTCATCCAGGGAAGACCCTGCAAACTCCATCAACAGGTTTACATTTCGTTTCACTTCACGCAGCGAAAAATTGAACACCTGAATACCATCCAGGGCAATGTTAAACCCATTTCGATAAATGCCTTCGCTTATTTTGTGGTACTCAAACGAGGTTTCTTTGTCGGCAAAATTCCGGATGCCACCATCGGGAATGAGAATGGCATCGTATCCTGAGCCATCGGTTTGTAAGTTGAACACCATTGGCTTGGTGCCCGGACTGTATTCGAGGGCCGTGGCCGTTCCTGCATCACCAAAAAGAGGAAAAGCGCTTTTGTCGCGGAAGGATGTGTTGAGGGTTGAAATATCACCGGTAAACAGTAAGGCTTTTTTTATCCGACCTGTAGACATCAGGCTTCCGATGACAGAAAGTCCGTACACATAGCCTGAACAACCCAGTCCGATATCGAACGCCATGGTAGCGTGAGACAACCCCAACCGGTCCTGCAACAATCCCGCAGTAGCGGGAATAATATAATCACGTGATTGTGAAACGAAGATGACCAATTCGATGTCTTTTCTTTCCCAGCGAAGCAATTCCAGTAATTTTTCGGCAGCATCATAACACAGGTCCGCAGTAGTGGTGCCTTTTCGTGCGTGGCGTTTTTGTTCTACACCAATGGTTCTGATGAGGGTAGCGCGTTCTTTTTCCTCCACCCAATCGTACTCACTGTTAAGGTACACATCCTCGGGCACGCAGGCTGCAATTCCTGAAATTTTTATATCCGGAACCGAAAAGAGGGCCATTTACGCTATCTTAGTCAATTTTGATTCTACCAGGTTGTATAAATCGTTTACCGAAACAGCTTCAATCAGCTCGTTGGCACTAATTTCCACATCATATTCTACATTAACGTGTGCTAAAAAAATCAACGCGTTCACCGAATCCCAGGTGAATGCTTCTTTTAGTATGGTAGTCGGAGTAAGTGTGCCGGGTTCTACATCTTCAAACTCGGCTTCTACTTTAGCAATAAAGTCACTAATGTTCATAGTTATCATTTTGTGCAAAAATACTGGATATATTCGAATAATACAATCCGGCTATTTTGATGGTGGTGGAGGCTGGTTGATAGAGGAGGTCAGATTGATACAGCTATTCATTTTTCATCCAAATTCACATTAATTGGGATGGGTTTTTAATGGTTCCCTTCTGGTAGTTCGCAGCTTTATATTTTCAAATTAACCTTAAATCCGCAAGCAAATAATCAATTTTAATGGATAACCTTTTTAACTTTTTCACTCCATTCATCCGCCAAAAGTTTTGCCTGTTGGAGGATATTTTCTGTGGCGAGCAGTTGCATGTCAGGCGGATATCCATATTTGCGCAAGGTTCGTTTCACAATCGTTCTGAGCTTCGCCTGAACGCTTTCCTTTATTGTCCAGTCAATGGCGGTATTGGCACGAACCCGCTCCACCAAAACGTGGGCTAGTTCCTTTAATACTTCATCACTCATAACTGCCTTGGCACTGTCGTTATTTGCCAAGGCATCGTAAAAGGCGACTTCATATTCGGTAAGTCCCAATTCTTTGATTCTGTTGTCCTCTTTGCGTATTTCTTTCGCCAATTCAATTAACTCATCAATAATCTGGGCTTCTGACAATAAATTATTTTGATAGCGTTTAATGGCATTTTCCAACATCTCCGAAAGTTTTCTGCTTTGGATAAAGTTGCGCTTTGTTCTGCCCTTTATCTCGTCGTTCAGAAGTTTTTTCAGCAATTCCAGGGCAATGTTCTTCCGTTTCATGTTTCTGATTTCATCCATGAATTCATCAGACAAAATAGAAATATCAGGTTTTTTAATTCCGACAGCATCAAAAATATCTACCACGTCATCGGCAACTACAGCACGATCAATAATCCGACGGATGGCGGATTCAATTTCTTCATCGCTTTTCCCACTACCAGTTGGTTCAAACTTGGTGAGGCGGGCTTTTATTGCCTGAAAAAAGCCAATGTCGTCTTTGATTTCCATTGCCTTAAGATGTGGTACTGACAATGCAAATGCCTTTGAAAGCAAACCTACCTCTCTGGTAAACCGATTCTTTCCATCATCTAAACCCAAAATATGTTCCTGGGCTTCCAGAATGATCGTCAATTTATCATGTGTCCCTGATGTGAAATACCGCTCGTAGTTAAACCTGTCAAAAAGCTGACAGACAACCTCTTGTTTTTCAAGCATCATAGCCACAGCCTCAGCTTGGTCAAAGGAAGGTTTTCCCTGTCCTCCACTTTCCGTATAGGTCGCCATGGCATTCTTTAAGTCGGAAGCAATGCCAATATAGTCCACAATCAACCCACCTTCGATATCACCATAAACACGATTTACCCTTGCAATGGCTTGCATGAGGTTATGTCCTCGCATGGGTTTATCCACATACATGGTTTTTAAACATGGGGCGTCAAATCCGGTAAGCCACATATCTCTTACAATTACCAGTTTTAATTGGTCTTTGGTGTCTTTTAACCGGGTTCCAAGTGCTTTTCGTTCTTGTTTAGAGGTGTGGTGAAGTTGCCAATTTTCCGGGTCGGAAGAAGTGGATGTCATGATGACTTTGACAACCCCTTTTGTTTTGTCTTCACTGTGCCAGTCTGGTCGCAGTTTGGTGATTTCTTCATATAATTCAACGGCAATCCGGCGGCTCATGGTCACAATCATTCCCTTGCCATCAAAGGCTTCACGCCTTTTTTCAAAATGATCAACAATGTCTTTTGCTACAACTCTTATCCGATCACGGTGACCAATGATAGCTTCCAATTGTGTCCATTTCGCTTTGGCTTTTTCACTGGCAGTTGATTCTTCACCTTCGGTAATGGACTCCACTTCTGCATCCAGCTTCTCTTTTTCGTCTTCTTTTAAGTGGATTTTTGCAAGTCGTGATTCATAGTAAATCCGAACAGTAGCACCATCTTCAACAGCTTGTTCGATATCATACACATCCACATAATTTCCAAATACAGCAGGTGTGGATGCGTCTTCTTTTTCAACTGGCGTGCCGGTAAAGCCAATAAACGTAGCGTTTGGCAATCCATCGCGCAAATATTTTGCAAACCCGTAACGGGTGAGCATTTCTCCATCCTTTTCAACATTTTTTGCACCAAAACCATACTGTGTGCGGTGGGCTTCATCTGCGATAACAACAATGTTTTCACGAACTGAAAGGAGGTCAAAATCATTTTCACCATCTTCAGGAGAAAATTTTTGGATGGTGGTGAATACGATTCCTCCACCAGTTGTTTTGAGAAGTTTCTTTAAATCAGCACGGCTGTTTGCCTGCACAGGTTCTTGTCGGAGCAACTGCTTGCACCCGGCGAAGGTTTCAAACAATTGTTCGTCCAGGTCGTTCCGGTCGGTAATTACCACCACCGTTGGATTATTAAGCTCCAATACAATTTTTCCTGTGTAAAACACCATCGAAAGTGATTTCCCGCTTCCCTGGGTGTGCCACACTACTCCGGCTTTGTGATCACCAAAAGTTTGCCGTTCCACGCTGGGAAGCCCATAGTGTTCTGGTTTTTCGCTCACCAGAGAATTCATCCCAACCGCACGGGTTGTAGAAATTACGGCTTTGTTAACCGCATGATATTGATGATAAGCTGCAATTTTTTTTACAGTTTCAACCCGAACCATTCCGGTTTTGGGGTCTTCGCTTTTTGATTTCTCAAAAACGGTGAACTGTTTAATCATGTCCAGCAATACATCCGGACGTAATAAGCCCCGAATCAAAGTGTCCATTTGTGGAATAGTCGATTTGTCCTCCTTTACCCCATCAACTGTTTTCCAGTTCATAAACCGTGAAAACCCGGCAGTCAGTGATCCTGTTTTGGCATCCAGTCCATCGGAAGCAACCAAAATGCTGTTGTAAAAGAATAAGCCGGGGATGGCATTCTTATAATTCTGCAGTTGAGTAAACGCCTTTTTTACCGTGGCATTTTCATCGGTGGGGTTTTTAAGCTCAATAACCACCAATGGTAAACCATTGATGAGTAAAACTACATCGGGACGTTTGTTGGCGTGGTCTTGAACTACGGTAAACTGATTGGTTACAACAAGATTGTTTTTTTCAGGATTTTCAAAATCAATCAATTGAATCTCGGCTCCCCGGGAGTGCCCGTCTTTCAGGTATTCAACTTTTACGCCTTCGGTAAGCATGGTGTGGAAAAGTTCGTTGTTTTCCACCAGGTTTTGTGTTGCAAGGTTTATTACCTGTTTGTAAGCGTATTCTAATGCATCTGACGGAATTCCCGGATTTAAAGAATCAATGGCATGCCTCAGTCTATCTTTCAATATTACCTCAGAAAGTTCTCCGCGTTCGGTTTCCTGATCTTCCGGCGAGAGATACCGGTATCCCTGCTCTTCCAGCAGTTCAATACATAGTTTTTCGACGTCGGATTCGTAGATTGGGGTCATCTTCTAAAGTATTTTAATTTTCTTTTATCAAACGCTGGCATCGTTCCTTCTAGAATATCAACAATTTTCTTATTGATATTAGTGTTCTCAATTGAACCTGTATCGTAGGAAAAGATATGCTGATTTTTCTTGTCAATATTGACATGTATTATCTGCTCTGCATCTGCGCCAACTGCTAAGTTTGGGTTGTGGGTAACAATAATAATTTGTCGTCTTTTTTTTGCAAATCGTATAAAGTGGGTCAATACTTCAAACACACTTTTGTTGTCCAGATTATCTTCTGGTTGATCAATTATTAATGGAGTATCTTCTTTGTCTATAACTAAGTAAAAGACCAGAAGTAGAGCACCTTTTTCACCAGGAGACAGCTCCTCAAGACTCTTTTTATCTAATTTTAATTCATAATTTGGTTCAAGATATCCTAGTGAAAAAATGAATTTGTAGAACTCTTCAACTTGATCAATTTGGTCTAATATTTCCCTTTCTCTTTCATTGTCTTTTAACCCCAACCTTTGATCTTTTTCTAAAAAAACAATAATGTCAGTTAAAATATTTGTGACGTCTTCCTCTTCCTGCAAGTTCTTTTCTTCAAAAATATTTTTGAGATATTTCTCTCCATCCGCAACTCCATAAAATGTTCCTCGTTTCCCCTGATTTATATAGTTAAAGAAGTTTTTACTGAAGTTTTTGTTTAGTTTGAACGAAACGTCAATTTCCATTTTAAATTTATCCTTAAACTCCTTGTCTTTATTAATTTCTTGATCAATAGAGTTTTTAAATTCCTTATATAGCTCGATGATTTCTTTCCTTTTTTGGAGAATCGTTATTGCCTTAGCAATTCTTTGTTGTCGCTTTTCTTCGATTTCATTGACAAGCTTAGTCTCAATGAATAACTTTTCCGCTTTATAAAATTCAAGCGTGCCAGGGGTACTTGATGGAGTAATTTCAAGCCCTTTAATGCGGGTATTTTTTTTCTCCCATTTTCTTATTTTCTCTTTAAATTCTTGATATTCTTTTTCTGGTTTTGTGAGTTCGTTTTTAATGCTCAGTATTTGGTTTGTAATATCTATTTTTCGGATAACAATACTTTTTGATTTAACTTGTTCAAGTATTTTGGGGTCTTCCTGATGAATCTCGAACTCCTTTGATATTTGTTCAGGTGTTTTTAGCTTCTTTTCAATTTCTTCAATATTGACAGTTTTCTTTTGTATTAACTCAACAATTTTAGTTGTGTTGAATTCTAATTTAATGAGTTCATTAATATCTAAATCATATTTTTTAAACCTAGAAAGGTTGTCTGTTTTATAATCTTTAATAGTGGTTTCAAACCTTTTTTTGTCATCAAGAATTTGCTTCAAATCTTCTAATTCATATGTTGCCTCATTTTTTTGGGTCCTTAAGGACGAAAGTTCAATATTGATTTTATCTATTTCCTCATTTAAATCGCCGATCTTTTTAATCTTCCGCTGTTTTTCTTCATTTCCAACCTTATTTTCATCTTTAGAAGGGTCTGGAATCTCCTTGGGTTTGTTTTTTAAATGTTCATCTAGTTCTCTCTGCTTTTCCAGTAGTTGACTTTCAACTTTTTGTTTGTACTCCTTCCGATTTTTAGTTTCTAATTCAATAATTTTAGATGAAATGGTTTCAATATCTTCATTTAGCTGAACCAAATCTTTATTTATACTCAAGCTTTTATAGCGTTCTAACTCTTCAAATGTAGTTTTTCCAAGTCTATTTTCATCTGGTATATGCAAGAAAATAACGCTTTTGAGCGTACGATCAAACCCTTCCCCATCCAGATCATTAGTTAGTGATTCAAAGTAGTTCTGTGGTAAATATTTTGCTCGTTCTGATTCCGAAGTGTTTATTTCATCATCCAATTTGTTCTCATATTTTTTCCCATCTTCCCACTCAATTTGAGCGACAAAGTTTTCTGCAAATCCTTTTTGTCGAAATCTTTTTTTGTGGGAGGTGTTATTTAAAAATGTTAGATTTTTATTATTCTCACCACCATTGTGCGTGTTACACAAAAGTCCCAATATATCGGAAATGGCACTTTTCCCACTTCCTTTATTGCCTATAATTGCTACTAACTCCTTGTTAAGCAGCAATTCAACATTTTTAAACCATACACCTTTGTCTTCAGTATATCCAGGTTTAGGATTGATTTTTAAAGACTTTATGTACTTCGTCTTGTTGTTTTGAACCCTTTCGAGCACTTCTGGTTTTGTGCCGATGAATACCCTATCATCAGATTCATAAATAATTTGTTTTAACCCTTCAAAAGTTGGATCTGCTTTAATCCATGTATTACATTTATAATTCTCTGGAGGTAAATACTCACCCGATTCACTTTTAGTTACGGTGTCTAAAAAAGTAAAATCGTGAATATCCCCAGAATACAACAATGGTTTATTCCCGTACTCGTTAAGCCAATTTCTACTTTTCCCCCAAGTGACTAAATTTGAGGTAAAGAAGGCGTCTACACGTTTATATAGATCCTCTTTTAGCGGTTTAAGCTGTTGATTCTTCTCGAGATTTGACCACTCTTTATAGCCAAGGAATAAAAATGTTTTGTCCCTCCAGGTTGGACTTTCAAGAAGTTTGAAGACCTCTTTTGTTGGGGGTATTAGATTGCTGAATCCGTTTTTAAGATCATTACCACCCTGTTTTGTTAAGTTTTCAATTGTAAGCACTTTCGTAGAATGTTTTTCAACACTCGAAATATGAATTTGCTTAATGAACTCATCCTTTATTAGTTGGATCTCTTGCTGTAAATTAGCTTCGTCAATATCAAAGAGGATGTGTAAATTAATTTTCTGAAGAGTGTTTTCGCTACCACTACCAAAGGTGTCTATGCGAAATTCAAGTATTGGAAATATTTTTTCTATATTACCTAATCGACCTTTAGCCTTGTAGGACATAACCTTTTTATAACCATCAATAAAATAGTAATCCGTAATACCAATTACCTTAACTTCAGAAGGAAGTTGCTCTAAGGCTTCAATAAAATTGTCCCATTTAGTCTCTCCTCCATATTGCTGGCATATCGACATTGGTGTATGGATATGCAAGTCCCATTTTCTCCACTCAGATCCTAACGTATAATTATGTGTCATGGTTTTATTGTTTTACCCTCACCTCTCCGCTCATCAGCTTAGGCAGTAATCTGTCTTTTATCTGAGTAAGGGTTTGGATTTCGTTCTTATTTGAGTCTATTTTTGAAAGCATTGGAAAAACTCTTTCGTTGTAACTTAACAAAATTTTCGCATTAGGTATTACAACCGAAGTATCTAGAATGTCTTGTGGACTAACTCTCTGATGACTACTACTTGTTCCTTGAGCCTTCGATGCCAGTATTTGGATAAATAATGAAGAAGAAAATAATGAAAAAATATAGGGTAAGTGCTCTTTATTTAATGGTTTAATTACTTGAAATTCTGTTGAGCAAACTGAATTCTCATGCGGTTTGAGAACCATCCAATTTCTTGGAGAAATAGGATTAAGTTTTGATACAAGAATACAGTGTTCGACTACTTTATATTTATTACTTAAAATGCTTTTTCCTAGAACAAATTCCGGAATTTGGAAGTTGTCGTATGCAGGAATGCTAAAATGGTGAAATTCTACTTTTGGATTATTTAAAGGAGTAATACTAATTTTAACATGTTTTACTAGACTTCTTATTCCATCTACTTTCCACCCCTCCGGTATCATCCCCAATTCCGAATCAACCATTTTCCCAACTCCCGGAAACCGATAATACACAAACCACTCTTTAAACAGCGTTTGTGCCATTTCTTCGAGAGTTTGGTTTTGTTGACGAAGAAGTTCGATTTTATCATCGAACGAAGTAAGGACATCGGCTATGGCTTTTTGTTCGGGAAGTGAAGGAAGAAGAATAGGAAACTCTGCGAAATTTTTGGCATTTGCTCCTCCTTGGGCTGAGCCGCCCTTTATCGATTTCACAAAGCCTTTCCAAAAGGCTGAGCGCAAAAGAAAATCAATAAATCGAAAATCTGCTTGTTTAATGGTTGATGTAGCTCCTGTGGAATTCCCTGTACGAGCGATTACGACATCTCCAATTTCAAGCTTATATTTTTTATGTTCTCTTTCGGATATTGGACAATATGGGACAGAATTCCAGTCAATAAAATCATTTTGAATATCTGTAATTCTAAGGAATTTCGGACCGATCTTTTCTAATGTGGCACTTTCAGTAAATCCATATGCAATATTTGAAGCCCCTTCTCCAAGTGTTGTTTCAGTCCAGCCGTTTCGAGTACTCCAATCGTTATTCATACTTTTTCCCTTTAGCATTTAATTTTCCCAGCATTTCAATGGCTCCGGTTTCCATTTTTGAAAAAGCAAACCACTTCTTGCCCAGGTCTTTCAGCGATGCCCCAAAATGGTACAATTCGCTTTGATCCATAATCAGGAAACGGTCATGGGCGTTTTTCAACTCTTTCAGTTCAACTGGCGCATATTGGGCATTGTGCTTTTTTATGTCCAACAATAGCTGTTTGCTGATTTTGTTGGTGTAAATGGTTGCTGATACTCCTTTTTTACGTTTGGTAAGCAGGGTAAGTACCGAATCGTCAATATAATTGTCAATTAGCACAATAGAACTTTCCGCGCTTCTAACCAGATCAGAAACAAAGGTATAGGCATCAAATACCTGCCCATCGAAGAAAATCCCCTGTTTGGGTTTAATGCTGTTGTCTTCAAGTGCTTTGTAAACCATATCCACTTTTTCATCGGTTCGCAGCATTTTTTGTTCAAGCGTATCCATTCGCAAAAACAACTGCGAATTGGCTGAAATGTATTTTCGCATTTCAACAAAAGCCTGCACTATCCTTATACTTGCCTGAACCGCTGTTTCTGATTTAAGAACGCTTGCGAGCATGATAGCACCGTGTTCGGTAAAAACGTATGGGTTTGTTCTTCGCCCTCCCCAACTTGAGGTCGCAATTTGCGGCTTCAAGTCACTTTTCTCTAAGGTCGCATTTTGTGACCTTAGGAATTCATCTCCACTTGAGGTCACAAAATGTGACCTCAAGAATTCGTTTCCGCTTGAGGTGCCCATTTGGAACCTCAAGTTTTCATACTCTTCAGCCGTAAGTTGAAACCGAAACGGAGACGGAAACCGCTGAACGTTTCTTTTAACCGCCTGATTAAAAACCTTGGTTTCTACACCGTAAATCTCAGCAAGGTCGCTATCAAGCATCACCTTTTGATCCCTGATGATATATATCCTGTTAACCAAGGGCTGAAATGCGGATATCTGATTTTCTTTTGTCATTCAGTAGTTGAGATAATAGGGTGTTATATTTTAAAACCAATCTTCGAGAGTTGCTCTTTTATTTCTTCATCCAAGCCCTTCTCTTTTTCCATCTGTTCTGCCAGTTTACCGGTCAGTTCAGCCATTTTCACTTCAAATGAAATTCCGTCGTCTTTTTCATCGGGAATGCCAACATATCTTCCCGGGGTGAGCACAAAGTTGTGTTTTTGTATCTCATCAATTTTTGCTGACATGCAGAACCCCTTTTCGTCTTCATATTTACCGTTTGGTTTTCGCCAATTGTGGTAGATATCCACCACTTTTCGGATGTCCTTTTCGTCAAAAACCCGGTGGGTGCGATCTTCCATAACGCCCAATTCTGAAGCATTAATTAAAAGTACCTCTCCGGTACGTTTGCGGTCGCCGTTTCCGCTCCGTTTCCGGGAGATAAACCATAAACACGCCGGAATTCCGGTATTGTAAAACAATTGTTTTGGGAGAGCCACAATACAATCAATCAGATCATCTTCAACAATGCGTTGTCGGATTTCTCCTTCTCCGCCCGAATTGGAAGATAATGAACCGTTTGCCAGCACCAGTCCCATGATTCCTTTTGGTGCCAGGTGATAAATCATGTGTTGCATCCAGCCAAAGTTGGCATTTCCGGCAGGCGGTAAACCATATTTCCAACGCGGGTCGCTTTGTAGCACATCACGTCCCCATTCGTCTTGGTTAAAGGGAGGATTCGCAAGAATAAAATCGGCTTTCAGGTCGGGATGGGCATCTTTCAAAAATGAGCCCTCACTATTCCACTTTATTTGTGTGCTATCTATTCCGCGGATAGCCAAATTCATCCGGCTAAGCCGGTAGGTTGTCTGGTTACTTTCCTGTCCATAAACGGAAATATCATCAATTTTACCTGCATGTTCCAAAATAAATTTTTCGCTCATAACAAACATCCCCGAAGAACCACAACATGGATCATAAACGCGACCTTTATAAGGTTCTGTCATCTCCACCAGAAGTTTCACGATGGATTTTGGGGTATAAAACTGACCTCCCTTTTTTCCTTCGGCATTGGCAAATTCTCCCAGGAAATATTCGTAAACCCTCCCCAGAATGTCTTTTGACTTTGCCGCTTCATTTCCTACGGCAGTGTCTCCAATGAGATCGATTAAACTTCCCAGCGCCGTTTTATCAAGATTTGGTCGGGAATACACTTTTGCCAAAATCCCTTTTAGCGAAGGGTTTTCTTTTTCAATGGCTTCCATGGCATCGTCTATGTCTTTGCCAATGGTTGGAAGTTTTGATCGTGAATGAAGGTAATTCCAACGGGCGACCGGAGGAACCCAGAAAACATTTTCTCCTTTGTATTCGTCTTTGTCTTCGGGATCAGCCCCTTCAAACTCTCCTTTGCCTTCTTTAAGCTTCTGGTATAGCTCCTCGAAAGAGTCGGAGATGTACTTTAAAAACACAAGCCCTAAAACGATGTGTTTGTATTCAGCAGCATCAATATTTTTCCTCAGTTTATCAGCGGCTTTGAAAAGTTGTTTTTCAAACATGGCGGTACTCTTAATCATATGGTAACTATACAAGCAGTAGGTTAAATATACAAATGTAATTAAAGCTCGGTAATAGAGGACTAGTTTCTGAGTGTCATTTTTATCTTTCCCGGCAGCAGTAAAAACCTTTTTGAAAATGCAAATTGCAACAACGCTTTGTAAATTATGCCAGTGTCCGGTGGGAGCAAGATTTTCTTTTGGCTTTAGAGGAATAAAAAAAGACAGTTACATTTTACCGTAACTGTCTGATTTTTAAGTAGCGGGAACCGGATTCGAACCGATGTCCGCCTTAGGTGGATATGAGCCCAAGTCTCTTTTGTAGCGGGGACCGGATTCGAACCGATGACCTTTGGGTTATGAGCCCAACGAGCTACCACTGCTCCACCCCGCAATATGGTTTGCATTTGCGGGTGCAAAGATATATTTTGTTTCTTTGCAAAACAAACTTTTCTTTAATATTCTTTATGGAACACAGGGCCGGATTTGTCAACATCATTGGTTACCCGAACGTTGGCAAATCGACGTTAATGAACGCGCTGGTGGGCGAGAAGCTTTCCATCATCACCTCGAAGGCTCAAACCACCCGTCACCGCATTTTGGGCATGGTAAATGGCGATGATTTCCAGATTGTTTACTCGGATACTCCCGGAATTGTGCGAAATCCTTCGTACAAAATGCATGAGTACATGAACCAATATATTCACTCGGCACTGAAAGATGCTGACGTTATTTTACTTATGACCGAGGTGAACCAGCCATTCGAGCAAATGGAAATCATCGAGAAATTAAAAAAATTCACCATTCCGGTGCTGGTGCTCATTAACAAAATCGACTTGTCGGACCAGGAAAAAGTGGTGGCACAAATGGAAGGCTGGAAAACCGCTTTGCCTGCAGCAGAAATTATCCCCATCTCGGCATTAAATAATTTCAATCTCGAAAAGGTACTGGATTCAATACAGTCTAAGCTTCCCATACACGAACCGTATTATCCCAAAGACGAACTCACCGACCGTTCGGCCAGGTTTTTCGTTTCGGAAATTATACGTGAAAAAATATTGTTAAACTTCAAGAAAGAAATCCCTTATTCAGTTGAGATCGTTATTGATGAGTATAAGGAAGACACAAAAATAGACCGCATCTATGCCACGATTTTTGTCAGCCGCGAATCCCAGAAAGCCATTATTCTTGGCCATCAGGGTGCTGCAATAAAAAAATTAGGGACCATGGCACGTATTGATATTGAGAAATTCATCGAAAAGAAAGTCTATCTTGAGCTTTCTGTAAAGATAAATAAGGATTGGCGCGATGATGACAACGCACTTTCACGGTTCGGTTACGATCACTAATTTTGTACCTTTGATAACCTGTAAATACCCTGTAAATAATGAGTAATATTTTGGCCATAGTAGGCAGGCCCAATGTAGGCAAATCCACTCTTTTCAACCGATTGATCCAAAGCCGGGAAGCGATTGTTGAATCGGAGAGTGGCGTTACACGCGATCGCCTTTATGGCAAAAGCGACTGGAATGGGTATGAATTTTCGGTGATCGATACCGGTGGGTATGTGCACGGATCGGATGACACATTCGAAGGCGAGATTCGAAAACAAGTCATCTTTGCCATCGAAGAAGCCCAGGGAATTGCCTTTGTTGTGGATGGCCGCGAAGGCCTTACCCCGTTGGATGAAGATGTGGCCAACTTGTTGCGCAAATCCAAAAAGAACATTTTTCTGGTCGTGAATAAAATAGACGAACCCAATCAAACCGGAAATACCAGCGAGTTTTACTCACTCGGGCTGGGTGACATTTATCCCATTTCATCTTCCAATGGAAGTGGTACCGGTGACTTGTTGGATGATGTGGTAAAAGTGTTTGAAAACATGAAGATGGAAGACGTGGATACTGATCTTCCGCGTATTGCCTTTGTTGGCCGTCCAAATGTGGGTAAATCCTCTCTGGTAAATACCTTATTGGGAGATGAGCGCAACATTGTCACTCCCATTGCCGGCACTACCCGCGACTCTATCTACACGCGTTACAAAGCTTTCGGACATGATTTCATGTTGGTGGATACTGCCGGATTACGTAAAAAAGGAAAAGTTTTCGAAAACATTGAATTCTATTCTACGCTGCGTTCTATTCGTGCCATTGAAAACTCGGATGTTTGCGTGGTGATGATTGATGCAGAAAATGGAATTGAACGACAGGACATCAATATTTTTCATCTGGCAGAAAAAAATAAAAAAGGCATCGTATTGGTGGTAAACAAGTGGGATTTGGTTGAAAAGAGCACCAATACCCACCTCAAGTTTGAACAGGACATCAAGACCAAAATCGCCCCTTTTACCGATGTGCCCATCGTTTTCACCTCCGTTATTGAAAAACAACGCATTTTCAAAGTGCTGGAACTGGCAAAAGATGTTCATGAGCGCAGGAAACAACAAATCCCCACCTCAAAACTCAACGACCTGTTGTTGCCCATTATCGAAAACAACCCACCTCCCATGGGAAGCCGGGGCAGGTACCTCAAAATCAAATTTATTATGCAGCTTAAAACAGCTACGCCTCAGTTTGTATTTTTCTGTAACCTTCCGGAGGACATGAAAGACAGCTACAGGCGGTTTCTTGAAAATCAATTGCGCGCTCATTATAACTTCACCGGAGTTCCCATTCAGTTGTATTTTAGAAAAAAATAATCCTGCAATGGATGCAGTTAGAATAGACAAATGGCTTTGGGCCGTCAGGTTATTTAAAACAAGATCGCTTGCCGGCGATGCTTGCGGTGGTGGCAAAGTGAAAATAAACGGGCAAAATGCCAAACCTTCACGCGAAGTGAAGGCCGGGGAAATCATCGAAGTGCACCTAACCGGAATCAAGAAAACGGTAGAGGTTCTACAACCTATCAAGAACCGCATCGCGGCAAAAATAGTTGCTGATTTTATGAAAGATTTAACCCCGCCGGAAGAATACGAACGCCTGGAGTTTATGCATCAAATGAAAGCAGAGCACCGCGACCGGGGCACAGGACGGCCTACGAAAAAAGACAGAAGGGAGCTTGGCAAAATTAAAAACGATCAATAAAAAAGGAAAAAATATTCATCTTTAGCAAAATAAAAAATGAAATCAAAAAGTATCTTATTGGTATTGGTGGCCTCGATTTTGTTCACATTTACCAACTGTTCGCGCAAAGCAACCAACCTCAGTTTTGCATTCTACAACGTCGAAAACCTGTTCGACACCATCAACGACCCGGCAATCAACGATGAAGATTTTCTTCCTGAAAGCGAAAACCCGTGGAATACAGAACGGTATAACCACAAACTCGATCAGCTTACCAAGGTGATGAACGACATCGACAAGTCAGGCTTCCCAAGCATTTTTGGTCTGTGTGAAGTTGAAAATAAGTTGGTAGTTGAGCAACTCATCAACCATCCTGCCTTGCAAAAATCAGGCTATCAGATCATCCATAAAGACAGCCCGGACGAACGTGGAATTGATGTTGCTTTGTTATACCAGCCTTCTGTATACCAACCATTGCAAAACAGGTTTATTCGCATCACCCTGCCCGAAAACCCTGACAATAAAACCCGGGATATTCTCTATAGCAAAGGTCTGGTTAGCGAACGCGATACCCTTCATCTATTTATCAATCATTGGGTTAGCCGCTGGGGAGGACAAGAAGAAACCGAGCCTGCACGCCAATACATTGCAGGTTTGATTAAAACCATTACCGACTCCATCATGCAAACAAACCCTGATGCCAATATATTGATAGCGGGTGATCTAAACGACAATCCCACGGATGCTTCCTTATTGAATTTCCTACAGGCAAAGGAAGTGGTTCCAACTCCAACCGGCAAAACCTTGTACAACATGTCGCTCGCATTGTACAAAAGCGGCGAAGGATCACTTTACTATAAATCATGGGATATGTTTGATCAGATCATTGTGTCGACTGCCATGCTCACCGGAGCCGGTGGAATGAAGGTTGCTGCTGACAAGCAGACTGTAATTAAACACGATTATCTCTTGTTTAAACCTAAAAATGGTGAGCCGCGGCCCAACAGAACTGCTTCAGGCAAAAAATATTTCGGTGGTTTTAGCGACCACTTGCCTGTTTATTTGGAAATGACGGTTAAATAACCTGCCGGGAAGGGGTTACTTCTTGCTGAAATCAACTTCCTTAATCAAGGTGCCTTCGGCATTCCAAAACTTCCAAAGGCTATCTTTAGCACCTTGGGTGTAATACCCCTCGTAGTAGAGGTTCCCATTGTCGTGGTAAGTTCGGGTCAATCCATTTCTGACCCCCTCATTAAATTCCCCTTCGCTCCACAGGATGCTGTTCTGAAAATAGGACTTCCATAATCCATCGGGTTTGTCATTTTTTAATGGCCCTTCTTTAAAAAGCTGTCCACCTGGATAGTACTCCCGCTCATAATAAGTCATCCTAACTCCTTCTGGCGTGTGATACATGCGATCAACCTTCACTGAACCATCAGGAAACGTAGCCACTACTTCAAGGCCCTGCCCGGGCATGGAGTTATTCTGGCATCCAACCATCCAAAGTAAAACAACAAATAAACCCGGTATCTTTCCCATGCTATCCTGATTTTTATGAGCGGTGAAACAACAAACGCTCGCCTCTTACGGCTTCGTTAACCATACCATTTTTATAGGCCGGTTGTCCGTTTACAAAAGTTGAAATCACCTTAGAATGAAACTCAATTCCTTCCATAGGTGACCAGCCACATTTGTACAGCACATTGCTTTTATCAACTGTCCATGAGCTATTCAGGTCAACCAACACCAGATCGGCGGCGTAGCCTTTGCGGATGAATCCCCTTTTCTGAACCCGGAAAAGTTCAGCCGGATGATGGCACATCATACTGACTACTTTTTCAATGGACATCTTTCCCTGACGGGCCAGTTCCAACATGGCTACAAGTGAATGTTGCACCATGGGACCACCCGATGGCGCTTTAAAATAAGGCCTTTGTTTTTCTTCCAGGGTATGAGGGGCATGATCGGTGGCAATCACATCAATTCTGTTATCCAACACGGCCTGCAATAAAGCACTGCGGTTGGCCGGGCTCTTGATGGAGGGGTTCCATTTGATCATGTTTCCTTTGGCTTCATAGTCTTCACTCGAAAACCAAAGATGATGCACGCAAACTTCGGCTGTAATTTTCTTCTCTGAAAGTGGCAGTTTATTATCAAAAAGCTCCATCTCACATACTGTTGACAAATGGAGTATGTGCAGGCGCGTCCCATGTTCTTTGGCCAGTTTTACCGCTTTCGCGGATGACAAATAACAAGCTTCTTCCGAACGTATTTCAGGATGGATGCCGGAGGGAGCATCTTCACCATATTTTTTGGTAAATTCTGCATAATTTTTTAGAATTGTCGCTTCATCCTCGCAATGAACCGCTACCAAGGTAGGTGCCGATTTGAAGATCCCGGATAAGGTTTGCTCATTATCTACCAGCATATTCCCGGTAGAAGAACCCATGAAGACCTTGATTCCACAAACAGTTGCAGGATTGGTTTTAATCACTTCCTCCAGATTGTCGTTTGAAGCACCCATATAGAAACTAAAATTGGCTGACGAAACCTCTGCCGCGTGCTTATATTTTTCTTCCAACAATGTTTGGGTCAAACAATTGGGAACCGTGTTGGGCATGTCCATAAAACTGGTAACACCTCCGGCCACAGCCGCCCTGCTTTCAGTTATCAGATCACCCTTGTAGGTAAGGCCCGGATCACGAAAGTGAACCTGATCGTCAATCACACCGGGGAGCAGGGTAAGCCCTGTGGCATCTATCAATTCAAAACCTGAAAAATCCTGATGCTCATCGGGCGATCCTTCATTCACGGAGGATATCAGTCCATTTTCGATGGTGACCCAGCCGAAAAATGTTTTGTTCTCGTTTACTATGGAAGCCCCTACAATGGCTTTTTTAGGTGAATTCATTTAGTTTAGATTGTTTTAACCGGTTTAATTTTTCCCAATATACTGCGTATCCGCAAATCGATAACACCAAAAATGGCCTCACGAAAAATGCTTTTATTCATCTTGGAGGTTCCTTCGGTACGATCGGTAAAAATAATGGGCACTTCAACTACCTTAAACCCAAGCTTAACTGCGGTAAACTTCATTTCTATCTGAAAGGCGTAGCCAACAAACTTGATCCTGTCGAGGTTTACAGTTTCCAGCAAACGCCTGGTCCAGCACATAAAACCCGCAGTGGTATCCATAATTTTCAACCCCGTAACGGCGCGTACATAAGCGGAGGCATAATATGACATTAATACCCTACCCATTGGCCAGTTCACCACGTTTACCCCGGTAATATAACGTGAACCAATAGCAGCGTCATTTTCAACCTTACTGGCTGCCAAATATAACTGTGATAAATCTTCCGGGTTATGCGAAAAATCGGCATCCATTTCGAATAAATAATCATATTCGCGTTCCAGACCCCATTTAAATCCGGCAATGTAGGCCGTTCCCAACCCCAATTTTCCTTTTCGTTCGTGTATGAAAAGCCGGTCGGGGAACTCGTTCATCAAACGCCTGACGATTTCCGCCGTTCCATCCGGGCTATTGTCTTCAACAATCAGTACATCAAACACTTGTTCCAGACTAAACACCTTGCGAACAATGCGTTCAATGTTTTCTTTCTCGTTATAAGTTGGTATAATAACCAGGCTATCACTTTTCATTCATAAAAAATTTCTGCGAAAATAAGCTAAAGTTCAAAGAAACAAGTCTTAAAAAAAGCGAAATTGTCGCAGCAGATTACCTGCAACCAAAAATAAGCCATTGTTTACCAAACAGGCAGAATGCATTTTAGTGAAATGGTTTTCACCAAAGAATCAAAATTCACCACACTTTGTACCATGACAGCACTTTTTTCGTCGTGGCAGGTTAAACAAGCACCAAGGGTGAGGATGGATTTTTGCTGATCGACCGAAAACGGGAATACATCCGTGCGGGTAGAAACCACCTGTCCTTTTCTATCATCCAAAAATCCCACCCAGGCATCTTCGGGCAGGCCATCATGGGAATTGTTTTTATAATGAGAATTGAATTTCCAAAAGCCCTTGTCCTCATCGATCACGTAGGTCAGTATTCCCTTTCCATAACCCAATGCTTCGGAATTGTTGTGACACGAAACGCATGAACGGCCTTTGGCGGCTGTGGTATGGGGTGCTGCAGGAGCAAACAACCGCTTGAAGAGCAACGAATCGTGTTGATCTTTAGTATAGCTCGCCAGGTCGATGGTCAGCACCATTCCGGGCACCACCGGAATTATTTCCTGACCGGAAGCGGTTTTTCTGATTCCCAGTACAGGCAATCCGGCATTGTATTCACCAACAAATTCTACCCAACTCCCTTGTTTTTCAAGGTTTTTAACCATGTCGTAGCCTGGTTCATTTTCGTCGTAGGCATTGTGACAGCCTATGCAGCTCGGTGCCCAGGCCGAATGGCAGGCATTGCAACTCACCTCATGGTGGGCTTTTCCATAGGTACAAACTGCATTCGGAGGACGCAAAACATAAACTGTATCACGGTTTTTTCCATGCATCCACATGGTATCGTTCCTGACTTCGGTATTAATAAGTGCCTTGTTTCGCTTTTCGGTGGTTAAAAACACCCGATTGGCAATGTTGGCATATCTGAGGCCCGCGATGAGGGCCGACTCCTGATCCAGTTGAGCATAAGTAACCGTGCGATCCGCTTTGTTCCGATGACAATCCGCACATGCAATATCCACCTGCTGTTCCTGATGGGCATAACGCGTATCATCACCCATCAACTCATAGGAATTATGACAGTCGATGCAATCCATTTTCAATTTATGGTGCACATCTTCCTGAATGTACGTAAAAACCCTGGTTTGGTCAATGATGCGATAAGAGTGCTTGGTGGGCAATTCATCCGGGTTCAACAGTGTTTCGTGCCAGCCTTCGTAATTGGTCGAAATCCTTCCCGATCGGTTATGGCATCCA
>Ga0210039_1001699_pt1 | contig 19799 bp, 16 predicted proteins | sample CryGeyCG2114_250_3_FD_185460 | JGI IMG/M metagenome (GOLD analysis project Ga0210039, IMG submission 185460) | Groundwater microbial communities from aquifer - Crystal Geyser CG17_big_fil_post_rev_8/21/14_2.50 (SPAdes) (version 2) | ecosystem: Environmental > Aquatic > Deep subsurface >...
GCACCACTGAACGCAAACAGGAGCTGGCAGCGGAAAACAAGGCTCGTGCAGTGACCAACCTAAAGCCAGCAGAAGCTGTGCGCTATAACGAACGCAGTACGGTTGAGCGGGTGAATGGTCGTTTGAAGGACGAGTTTGGAGGTCGTCACCTGCGCGTACGGGGTCATGCCAAAGTGATGTGCCATTTGATGTTCGGTATTCTTGCACTTACGGCTGATCAGCTCATGCGCATGATTCAATGAGCTGGCTTTATTCCATAGCTGAAGGCAAAAGGCTTCATGATATGAATGTCGTGGAACTGCCTGCCCTGAAAATCGAAAAACACCGGAGAACGGTACTCATCTGGAAAAACACACGGGCAAAACAAAAATTAAAACGATCAATTCCACGAACGAGTCATTGCCGATCAATATCACTCAGACTTTTGCAAGTGGCTCAATGGTAACTTTGTTTTAGATTCACTCAGGTCGATGTTGTTGCTCAATAGAGATGGTTCTTGGGGTATTACGCTTCTAAAATATTTTTGGCCCTATACAGTCGGCTCTACTTGCGCTGTCCATCAAAAGGAAGTTCAGGCGTTAATTTTTTACACTTAATGCGCTTTTAAAAGTTCCGGGGCACGATATTTAATTAGAAAAAATAGTCGAGTGGATAGGGCCATGCCTTGAATGGCGGACGTGACGCCGTTTTTGATGGCAGGTTTTGCCAAGGGTGAATCTCTATCAGATACTACAACTCCGATAACTACAGTTGTTGGTGTCGGAATCGATCCGGTTGAAGCCGAAGCCGGCTTGCGGCGTGGCCTCTCTCCTGCGGGAGTGGGTGTTTCTCCCCGGGTGAGGATAGCGTGCTGCGCATCAATGACTGTATCCTGAAGGAGTCAACATGGTCTATCTCTATCTTTCGATCGCTATTGTCGCTGAAGTGATCGGCACAAGTGCGTTGAAAGCATCAGCGGAGTTCAGCCGGCTCTGGCCGAGCCTGCTGGTGGTGACGGCTTACTGCACCGCCTTCTATTTTTTATCGCTGGTGCTGAAAACCATGCCGCTGGGCATTGCCTATGCGATATGGTGTGGTGCGGGTATTGCCTTGATCGCCATCGTTGGAGCCGTCGTGTTCAGGCAGATGCCGGATCTGCCAGCGATTATCGGCATGTCATTGATCATCGCCGGTGTTGTTGTGATGAACCTCTTCTCAACAACGACGGTTCACTGATCCCTTATAGCAGATCCAGCGCGCGATCCAGGCCACCATGGGAGAGGGAGTAGGGGGCAAGCTCGCGTACGCGTGGCTTGGCGTGGAAGGCGATGCCCATGCCTGCTGCCTCAATCATCGGCAGATCATTGGCGCCATCACCGATGGCAATGGTCTGCGTCATTGGAATATTCCATGCTGCAGCCTTGCTTAACAGGGCTGTGCGTTTGCTGTTGGCATCAACGATCGAGCCGTGGAAACCGCCGGTGAGCTTACCGTCAACAATCTCCAGTTCATTGCCCATCGAGAAATCCAGCCCGAGCATTTTCTCGAAATGGTTGGTGTAGAAGGTGAAGCCGCCGGAGACAAGTCCGGTTTTCCAGCCGTGTGCCTGCAGACCCCGGATCAGCGACTGGGCCCCTTCGGTCAGGCGGATGCGCTCATCGAGCACCTGTTGCAGGACGCCGGCATCCAGCCCTCTGAGTAGTTTGACACGCTCGGTGAAGGAGGCGGCGAAATCGAGTTTACCCTCCATCGAGAGTTGGGTGATGGCGGCGATCTGTGGCTTGATACCCATGAAGTCGGCAATCTCGTCGATGCATTCACACTGGATCAGCGTTGAATCCATATCCATCAAGAGCAGGCCCGGTTCGGCCAGACTGGGGCTGGGTTTAAGTGGCGTGATGGCAATATCGACCCCCAGACGTTCGGAGAGCGGGCGCAGATGCATGGTCATGGTTTTGGCATCGATTCCCCCGCTCAGCAGCATGCGACAGTAACCCGGCTGTGTAGCCACCTGCAGTATGCCGATGCGCTCAAGCGCCAGCGATGCGCAGATCTCCCTGAAGGTGGTGAAATCATGACAGCCGAAAATATGCGCGTTCAGGTGTGTCGCTTCCAGATCGGCATGCCAGATATCCAGGCGTTTACCCTGTTTCAGGCTGATCTGCAGCTGTACCGCTTCCAGCGTGGCGCAAGCGTAATGCTCACGCAGTCGCCAGAGGTCATGGGTGCTGCAGAGCAGCAGCTTACCTTCGCCGGGCACATCAAATTGCGGCGACTTGACCGGGATCGGCAGCAGGAAGTCCGGCGGCAACAGAATATTACTCAGCATGATATTGCTCCTTGCGGGGGAAAGAGGTGAAGCTCACGATGTTGTACTCTCCAGCAGCGAATCGAGGAAGGCAATGCAAGCCTTCAGGCGTTCGCGCTGGTTCTCACTGCCGTGCAGCAGGGTCAGATTGCCATCCGGGGTGAGGCGGAACAGATGCGGTTCGCGCTGCACACGGCTGAACAGCGCGGCCGGCTCAATCGGGGAGTCGGCAGTGAAACTCAGCCGCAAGCCGAGGTTGTCGGCGCGGATGGCGGAGAGGGCAAGTGCCTGCGCCCGCCAGCGGATACGGGCGTTTTCCAGACAGTATTTGGCTTCATCCGGCATACGACCGAAACGATCGGTCATCTCCTCGAACAGTAGCGTGATCTGGGCATCATCATCAGCGCGGGCAATACGCCTGTAGAGGCTCAGTCGCTCGCCTGGCTGCGGCATATAATCCGGTGGCAGGATGGCGTTGTTGCCCAGATGCATATCCAGTGGCTGCTTCGGTCTGGGCGCCTTGCCGCGTGCTTCGGCAACCGCATCGCTGAGCATATCCAGATACATATCCAGCCCGATCTCATCGATTCTGCCGCTCTGCTCGGCACCGAGCAGATTGCCGGCACCGCGAATCTCCATGTCCTGACGGGCCAGCAGAAAGCCTGCGCCGAGCTCCGAGTGTTCGGCGATTGCCTGCAGCCGCTCGCGCGCATCGGCGGTCATCGCACGCGCATCGGGTGTGAACAGGTAAGCATAGGCCTGACGATGGCTGCGCCCGACACGGCCGCGAATCTGATGCAGTTGCGACAGCCCCAACAGGTCGGCGCGCTCGACAATCAGTGTATTGGCATTGGCCACATCCAGTCCCGATTCGATAATGGTTGTACAGACCAGCACATGCAGTCGTCCCTCATAAAAGGCGAGCATCTGCCGGTCCAGCTCGGCCGGTGTCATCTGGCCGTGAGCGATGCCGATGGCGGCTTCCGGCACATCTTCACGCAAGCGCGCGGTAATGCGTTCGATGCTCTGCACATGATTGTGCAGATAATAGACCTGCCCGCCGCGGTAGAGCTCACGGCGGATGGCTTCGGCGGCGATATGCCGGTCAAAGCTGGATACCATGGTGCGGATGGCCTCCCGCTCGGCCGGCGGAGTACTGATGATCGATACACTGCGCAGGCCCGAGAGTGTCTGATGCAGTGTGCGCGGAATCGGCGTGGCAGTCAGCGTCAGCAGATCCACGCTGGCATGCAATGATTTCAGTTTCTGTTTGTGTTTGACGCCAAAGCGCTGCTCCTCATCCACAATGACCATGCCCAGATCGGCGAAGGCGAAATTGTCCGAGAGCAGGCGATGCGTGCCGACTATGATGCGGATCTCGCCACCGGCAAGCTCACGGGTAATGCGTTCGGCCTCTTTTTTGCCCTGCAGGCGCGAAATCAATGCCACCTTCAGGTTACTGCCGATAAAGCGTTCGCTAAAGCTGGTAAAGTGCTGGTTGGCCAGCACAGTGGTCGGTGCGAGTATGGCTACCTGCCGGCCTGATTCGGCGACGATAAAGGCAGCCCGCATGGCTACCTCGGTTTTGCCGAAGCCGACATCACCGCAGACGACCCGGTCCATGGGTTTGTCGCGCGCCAGATCAGCCAGAACGGCATCAATGGCCTGCGCCTGATCGTCGGTCTCTTCAAACGGGAAGCGGGCGGCGAACTCTTCGTAGGCATCCTGCAGTGCGCCTTGCAGCAGGCATGGCGGGCGTATGGCACTGGTGCGCTCGGCTTCCAGCTCGATTAGCTCATGAGCCATGGCCAGCAGGTCGGTTTTAACCCGCTCGCGTGTGCGTTTCCATTTCTCCGAGCCCAGCTTGTTGAGCTTTGGAGCATCCTCGCCGGTATAGCGATGCAGGCGTGCCAGCTCTTCGACAGGCACAAACACATGCGCCTTGTCGGCATATTCGATCTTGATGAAGTCGGCGAGATCACCATCCTCATCAATTGTTTCCAGCCCGTGGTAGCGACCGACGCCGTGATCCTCGTGTACAACCGGATCGCCCGGCTTCAATTCGGCAAGGCTGGTGAAAATATCGGCATGCAGGACTGTTCTGCCCGAGCGGCGCTTGCGCGGCAGTCGCTGGCCGAGCAGCTCCCTGCCGGTAAGCAGCATCCGTTTTGTTTGCGGTAGCACAAAGCCTGTGTCGAGATAGCCGATGCAGCTGGTGATGGCGCCGGCAAAAGCATCACTGAGCTCCATACAGGCTTCCAGCATACGCTCCTGCTGGCCGAGGCCGTGGGCGACCAGTTCAATTTGCCAGCCCTGTGTCAATTTTTCAGTCAGCGCATCGCGCAGCGCATGCAACGGCTGTTTTTCAGTTGCGAAATCGACCAGTGACGGTGCCGGCTGAATCACAGTGACAGAGCGCGGTGCCCGCGGTTTGATTGCGCTTTCAACAGCGTAGAGCTCCTGCGGGCTGATGCTCGGCTCGCTGCTTGCGCGCACCATGTCGAACTGCCCGCGCACCTGCTCGGCAAACGCTTCGCGGCGACTGTTGATATTGCTGACGGTATAGATTTCAGCATCTGCGGGCAGATAATCGTTCAGTCGGGCTGTGCTTTCATAAGCCAGAGGCAGCAGCGCTTCGATGCCGGGGTGGGGGCGTCCAGCCTGTACCGATGTCAGCATCGGATGTGTACGCAGGTGCGGAAAGCGGGCGCGGAAAGCGGCGGTAAAAGAGTCCCTGCCGTGTTGATCGAGAATCACCTCTCGCACCGGTACCGAGGTGAAGGCGGGCAGCGATTCACCCGAGCGCTGCGTTTCCGGATCAAAACGGCGAATCGATTCGATCTCATCACCAAACATATCGATGCGTAGCGGCGTCTCTTCCGTTGCCGGCCACACATCAAACAGGCCGCCTCTGGCGGCAAACTCGCCGGCAGCGAGCACACGCTCGGCCGGTGACATGCCGGCTTCAGCCAGCCGCAACTTCAGTGTGGCGATATCCAGCATATCGCCCGGTTTAATCTGCCACACATGTGCCGCCACCACTTCCGGTGGAGCAATGCGCTGCAGCCATGCCGGCAGGGCGGTTAGCAGCAGTCCGGTCGGATTCGGTGTGTTGAGCAGCCGGGCCAGTGTGGCGAAGCGCTCGCCGACAAGGCCGTGATGCGGGGAGACACGGTCATAGGGCAGTACCTCCCATGCGGGCATGCGCCAGAGACGCTGCGGTTGATCGCTGAGAAAAAAAGCCACCTCTTCGACCAGCTGCCGGTAGGCGCGCAGGTCCGGGCAGATCCAGACACTGAAACGGTCAGTTCTGGCCAGCTCTGCCAGTTGCCAGGCCAGTCCTGTCAGTGATGATAAGTCGGATGAGTTCGGAGTCGATTGCATGCTGGCGCGGCATGCTGCCGCAAAGCGGAAGTTGCAGCTACCGCTTCAGATGCCTGATGCATCGACAGAGGCAGGCTTCGGATCTCTGAGCGCCGCGCGATGCGTCTTGATGATGCCGTTGATCTCGTCACTCGATTGAATAATCTCATTGACCGACTCGATGGTATCAGCCGGCGGGTCTGTCAGCAGGATCATTTCGGCTGTCATCATGATGCCGGTCAGCGCATTATTCAGATCATGGGAGAGGTCGCTGCAAAATTTTTCCCGCTCCTGCTCGGCCTTGTGCAGTTTCAGTTCGGCCTCGGAGACCCTGCTTTCCAGTTGCTGGATGGTGCGGCGGGTCTGGATGTCTGCCAGTGCCCGGTTCATCCTGGCTTTGAATAGTGTGGCGTTGAATGGTTTGAGCAGAAAATCATCGGCACCGGCCTGAATATATGTGGCCATGGTTTCGAGGTTGTCATGGGCGGAGATCATAACAATGGTGGTCTGCCGGCTGTGATCTCCCTGGCGGATGCTTTTCACGATATCCATGCTGTTGTCACCGGGCAGCACAATGTCGAGCAGCACAATGTCCGGATGCTGTTGCTGGACAATGGCGATAGCCTCCTTGCTGCCGGAGGCGGTGATCGCTTCATGGCCCAGTGCGAGTAGCAGTTTCTTGAGGATGTTACGGATAATATCCTCATCATCGACAATCAGTATGCGCGCCTTTCTCTCCATGATTGAAATCCCCGGTGTTTTGATCGGCTAAAACTTTATCAGTCATTGCCGGCCGATGGAAGTTGCCATTTCGCGGGCGCGGTGGCTGGTGTAGTGTTTGCTCCCTGATCAAGGTGGCCAGCTCATCCGGTCAGACCCCTGAAGGAGGTTCGCTTGTCAGACGCCCCGAACAACACTCCGCTGCTCAATAGCGATGAAGCACTTCAGCTGGCGAAGTGGGATGAAACGCGCTTGCGCGAGTTGCTGGGTGATATGCACGCCTCCGAGCTTGCCGAGCTGCTGCTCTCCTGCCGCAAGGATGAAGAGCGCAGTACGCTGATTGAATCCATTCCTGATGAACTGCTCGGTGAGGCGATGCTCGAGCTGCCGGAAGGTATGCAGGAAGACCTGCTGACCGATTTCAATGCTGATGAAGTCGAAGAGGTGGTGGAACATCTCGATTCCGATGATGCCGCCGATTTCCTGCAGGCTGTGGACAAGGACGTTGCCGATGAGGTGATGGAGCGGCTGGAGCCATCCGATCGCCGTGAAATCGAACAGCTGATGAGTCATGACGAGGAGACAGCTGGCGGCCTGATGCAGGCGGAGCTGTTCAAGGTGCGTGCAGGCTGGTCGGTCGAGAAGGTGCTGCAGGTGCTACGCCGTTTCGGCAAAGAGATTGAAAACCTCAACTATGTCTACGTGGTGGATGATGATGATCTGCTCGTCGGCGCACTCTCGCTGCATGCACTGCTGTTTGCCGAGCCGGACGTCATGGTCAGCGATCTGGCCGATGTTGATTTCCCGCGGGTGCTGGCCGGACAGGATCAGGAAGATGTGGTTCGCATCTTTGAGAAATTCGATGTGTTGGCGCTGCCGGTGGTCAATGAGCGCGGTGCGCTGATCGGCCGCATTACTGCCGATGACGTGATCGATGTGATTCATGAAGAGGCGACAGAGGATATGTATCGTCTGGCAGCACTGTCTGATCAGGACGATCTGGCAGAACCTGTTGCTATCACTGCAGGCCGGCGCGGTGTCTGGCTGGCGGTGAATCTGGTGACGGCCATTGCCGCTTCACTGGTGATTGCCCAGTTCGAGGCGACGATTGAAAAGGTAGTGGCGCTGGCCGTGTTGATGCCGATTGTGGCCAGCATGGGCGGTATTGCCGGTACGCAGACGCTGACGGTGATTGTGCGCGGTATTGCGCTTGGTCGTATTACCTTTGCCAATGCCCGTCGCACGCTGATCAAGGAGGTGTCGGTCGGGCTGGTTTCCGGGCTGGTCTTCGCTCTTGTTATCGGCACGATCGCATCGTTATGGTTTCCGGATCTGGGTGTGCAACTGGGCGCGATTATTGCGGCGGCAATGCTGCTTAATCTGTTTGCCGCAGGCCTTGCTGGTTCATTGATTCCACTGACATTGCAGCGCTTGAAAATCGATCCGGCGCTGGCATCCGGGACTATCCTGACCACGGTGACCGATGTGGTCGGCTTCTTTGCGTTTCTCGGCCTGGCTACACTTTTCCTTATTTAGGGATACTCTGAATAAGTCAGAGTACCCGTGCAGGCCATGGACGGCCTGCCACAATCCGCAGGAACGCGGGATTGGACGGCGCCGCCGCCTTCAGGCGAACGGCACGATGCCGCGAGTCAAAATAAAACGCTGTAAGCGCTTGATTTTGTGAGCAAAGGAAAAATCACACTTTTTCCTTTGCGTGCTGAAAAACTACATGGATGTAGTTTTTCAGAGCATCCTTAGAGTTGATGATGGTTAGTATGCCAGGAGCAGAGATGAGCAGAAGCAGATTACCCGCCGAATGGGAAGTGCAGAGCGGCGTGTTGCTGGCATGGCCGCATGCCGGCAGTGACTGGGTGGATACGCTTGCGGTGGTTGCACCGTGCGTGGCTGCCATTGTGGCTGCCATCAGTCGTTTCGAGCAGGTCGTGCTGGTGGTTGATCATGCCGAGCAGGTCAAACCGTTTCTGCTTGCCGCCGGTGTACAGCTTGAGCGGGTACGCATGATTGCATTGCCGACCAACGATACCTGGGTACGCGACTTCGGTGCGATCACTATTGAAGAAGAGGGTAGATTTCGCCTGCTGGATTTCAACTTCAATGGCTGGGGGCTGAAATTTGCAGCCAATCTCGATAATCAGGTGAGTGCCCGCCTGCATGCCGCAGGCGTGCTGGGCAGCAGTCCGATGACATCACCCGGCCTGATTCTGGAGGGCGGCTCGATCGACAGTGATGGCGCCGGCACTATTCTGACCACTGCCGACTGCCTGCTGTCAATCAATCGCAATGCCCATATGTCGCAGGCTGAGATCGAGCAGCAGTTGCGCGGCTTGCTTGGTGCCGACAGGTTCCTGTGGTTGCATCATGGTCATCTGGCCGGAGACGACACCGACAGCCATATCGATATTCTGGCCCGGTTTGCCACACCCGATACGATTATTCATATGCACTGCGATGATGCGGATGATGAGCACTATGCCGAATTTGCCGCCATGCAGTCCGAGCTACAGGCATTTCGCACCGCTGCTGGCGAGCCCTACCGGCTGGTGGCGCTGCCCTGGCCGAAGGCGAAGGTGAATAGCGATGGTGATCTGGTGGCTCCCTCCTATGCCAATTTCCTGATTATCAATGGAGCGGTGCTGGTGCCTACCTATAAGGATGCGGCCGATACAGGTGCACTGGCTCTGATTGCGGCCTGTTTTCCGGGGCGCGAGGTGATCGGTATTGATTCAACAGCTTTGATCGAGCAGGGCGGTAGCCTGCACTGCATGACCATGCAGTTTCCACAAGGGGTGTTAGCATGAGTGTATTGCGTACGGGGTTGGTGCAGCAGCACTGCGGTGAGGATAAAGCGGCCAATCTGGCCGCGAGTATCGAGGGTATTCGTGAGGCGGCTGCGATGGGAGCCAGACTGGTTGTGCTGCAGGAGCTGCATGCAACCCCCTATTTCTGTCAGGTTGAGGATCCGGCCAATTTTGACCTGGCTGAATCGATACCGGGACCGTCCAGCGATATCCTGTCCGCGGTGGCAGCCGAGCTTGGGGTGGTGATTGTTGCCTCGTTATTCGAGCGGCGGGCTGCAGGGCTGTATCACAATACGGCTGTGGTGCTGGAAACGGACGGCAGTATTGCCGGCATCTACCGCAAGATGCATATCCCGGATGACCCGGCCTTTTACGAAAAATTCTATTTTACCCCCGGTGATATCGGTTTTGAACCGATTGATACATCTGTAGGGCGCCTCGGTGTGCTGATCTGCTGGGATCAGTGGTATCCGGAGGCTGCTCGCTTGATGGCCATGGCCGGTGCCGATATGCTGATCTATCCAACAGCCATTGGCTGGGCGCCTTCGGAGCCTGAGGATGAACAACTGCGTCAGCGCGATGCCTGGGAGATCAGTATGCGCGGCCATGCCGTGGCAAACGGTTTGCCGGTACTCTGTGCTAACCGCACCGGCTTTGAGCCGCATCCGCATGATGATAGCGGCCTCGACTTCTGGGGTGGCAGTTTTGTTGCCGGACCGCAGGGTGAAATGCTGAGCGTTGCTGCGGCTGATGAGCAGAGCGTGATGGTGGTCGATGTCGATCTGGGACGCAGTGAGGCGGTGCGCCGCATGTGGCCTTTCCTGCGCGACCGGCGCATCGATATGTATGATGAGCTGGCATTAAGGTACAGGGATTAAACCAGCTTTATCGATTATGCGGTTCTCATTCGCCGCTCATCCGGCTAGTCTCGCCGGTCAATTCAGGAGATTTTACTATGTCCCAAACGATCCATCACAAGCTGATTATTCTCGGTTCCGGTCCTGCCGGTTATACCGCAGCAATTTATGCCGCACGCGCCAATCTGAGTCCTGTGGTGATTCAGGGTCAGCAGGCAGGCGGCCAGCTGACGACAACGACCGATGTGGATAATTACCCGGGCTACAAGGATGGCGTGCAGGGCCCCGAGATGATGGAAGATTTCAAGGCTCAGGCAGAACGCTTCGGTACCGAAATTATCTGGGACCACATCAATGATGCGGATCTCTCAGCGCGGCCGTTTACGCTCAAGGGCGATGACGGCACCTACACCTGTGATGCGCTGATTATTGCCACCGGAGCTTCAGCTATGTATCTGGGGCTGCCGAGTGAAGAGACTTTTGCCGGACGCGGTGTTTCGGCATGTGCCACCTGTGACGGCTTCTTCTACCGTGGTAAGGATGTGGCTGTTGTCGGCGGTGGCGATACAGCCGTTGAAGAGGCGATCTATCTGGCCAACCTGTGTAACAAGGTGACGCTGATTCACCGTCGTGATGCGCTCAGAGCCGAGAAGATCATGCAGGACAAGCTGCTGGCCACAGCCAATATCGAAGTGGCCTGGAACAGTACCACCGACGAGATCCTCGGTGATGAAACAGGCGTGACCGGTATTCGTTTGCAATCCACCGTTGATGACTCCACACGCGATCTGGCCGTTCACGGTGTGTTTATCGCCATCGGTCACAAGCCGAACACCGGCTTTCTGCGCGGGCAGCTGGATATGGATGCAACCGGTTACCTGAAAACCAAAGGCAAGAGTACAGCTACCTCGGTTGAAGGCGTATTCGCTGCGGGCGATGTGGCTGATCCGATCTATCGTCAGGCGGTCACCAGTGCCGGTGAAGGTTGCAAGGCGGCACTTGATGTTGAGCGCTGGTTCTCTGCACAGGAGTAATTAGACGTCATTATGGCGGGCAAGTGAGGGAGGGCACTGTTTACAGTGCCCTTTTTCTTTTCCGGTGACCGTTCCGGAAAAGAAAAAGGTTTGGGCCCGCATGGCGCCTTTTGGCACTGATATTGCTCAAGTTTTGAGGCGCTAAAAACAGGCAGTCTGGCTAGGGGTTTTATCATGTACACAGGCAGTTGCATCGATGACTGAATTAGAGAAGAAAAAACGCCAAAGCCGTTATCGCGGCGATCTGCTGGTTGCCCTTGCCACGGCTGTCTCACTGTGGGTGGCCGGCGTATATTTTAAACTGTTTGCCTACCTGCATGATGCCGCCAATGCCTATGATCGCTGGATGGATGATGAGATTTTTGCAGCACTGCTGTTCCTGTCGCTGGCAGCAGCCTGGTTCGGCTACCGGCGCTGGCAAGAGGCGGAGCAATCGATCCGCCGGGAGAAGAAGACCGAATCATTTATTCGGGATATAGCCGATCATACAGCCGATGTCTTGTGGGTAGGCAACCTGAGTCTGAGCGAGATCTATTTTATCAGTCCCGCATACGAAACGGTTTGGGGACGCTCCTGCAGCTCTCTGTATGCCGCACCGCATACATGGCTGGATGCGGTGCATCCCGATGACAGGCAACGTATTGAACGGGCCTTTGTGCAGCAATCCGATGTGCGCGGGCATGAAGAGGAGTTCAGGATCATCCTGCCTGACGGATCGATCCGCTGGATACTCAACCGCTCTTTTCCGGCTCTGGATGAGGCGGGAAAAGCCTGCCGGCTGGCCGGTGTGGCCAAGGATATTACCCGGAGAAAACATTCGGACATAGCATTACATGAGAGCGAGAAACGCTTGCAATCGATTCTGGATAATACGACAGCCGTGATGTACCTCAAAGACCTGGAAGGCAGATATGTGCTGGTGAACAGGGAGTGGGCAAAACGGTTTAACGTTACTGAATCGTGGATGGTTGGCAAAACCGATTACGACGTGTTTCCGCAAGAGGTAGCAGATGCCTTTTTGCAGAATGACAAGCAGGTGCTCAAAGAGAATCGTGCCCTCGAGATGGAAGAGTATGCGCCGCTTGGCGGTGACATGCGTACCTATATCTCGGTCAAGTTTCCACTCGCCGATGAAAACGGAGATGTCTACGGCACAGGTGGCATATCGGCCGATATCAGCGAGCGCAAGAGGGCTGAGACAGAGCTGCTTGAGAGCCGGGCCCGCTTCTCTGGTATCGTTGAAATGGCCGCCGATGCCATTGTCTCGATCAATGCAGAGCAGCGGGTAGTCCTGTTTAATAAAGCGGCCGAGGCGATGTTTGGTATCACGGCAGCCGAGATGATAGGAAAGTCTATCGAAAGGCTGATGCCGCAACGATTTCATGCATCTCACAGCCGGATTGTTGCAGCTTACTGTAGTGAAGAGGATTCAGCGCCTATGCACAGGCGAGCCGGTATATTTGGGCTACGCGCCAGCGGTGAGGAGTTCCCGCTGGAAACGTCGATTTCCAAACAGGGGATCGGAGATGAAGTGGTCATGACGGTCATGATGCGCGATCTCTCCGAACAGGTGAAAGCCGAGGCCCAGCAGCGCAAGCTGCTCAAGGCGATCGGTGAGGCCGGCGAGGCAATTATCATTACCGATCGCAATGCGGTGATCGAATATGTGAACCCGGCATTTGTCGAGATCACCGGATACAGTGCTGATGAGGCGATCGGTAATACGCCGGCGTTGTTGAAAAGCGAGGCTCAGGATCCGCATTTTTATGAACAGATGTGGCAGACCATCACTGCCGGCAGTGTCTGGCACGGTACACTGATTGACCGGCGCAAGGACGGCAGCTTTTATCCCGCACTGATGAGTGTGGCACCGATTCATGATGATGCCGGTGCGATCACCCATTTTGTATCGCTGCAGCAGGATATGAGCGAGTACAAGAAGCTGGAAGATCAGTTCCTGCAGGCGCAGAAGATGGAGGCGATCGGCACACTGGTCGGCGGCATCGCCCACGACTTCAATAACATGCTGGCAGCGATCCAGGGCAATCTGTTTCTGGCTAAGAGAAAAGTGAATGATCCGCTGGCTGTGACCGAGAATCTCGAAAATATGGAGCGAGTGAGCCACCGTGCGGCCGAGATCGTACGCCAGCTGCTTACCTTCGCACGTAAGGGCAGTGTTACGATGCACAGCCTCCCGCTCAATGCCTTTATCAAGGAGGGATTGAAGCTGGCACAGAGTGCGATCCCGGATAATATCAGCACTGTCAGTGATATCAGCGGGCAGCCGATGGTGATGACGGGCGATGCCACGCAGTTGCAGCAGGTGGTCATGAATCTGATCAATAATGCGCGCGATGCTGTCGAGGATACAGAAAACCCCTGTATTAACATATCCCTGACATTGTATGAAGCCGATGCAGACTTCCTGCGCAAACATCCGGATCTCAGTGAGGGGGAGTTTGCCCATCTGAGCGTGGCGGATAATGGCAGTGGCATTCCGGCCGAGTTACTTGATAAGGTGTTTGAACCATTTTTTACAACCAAGAGTGTGGGCAAGGGCACGGGGCTTGGTCTGGCCATGGCCTTTGGTGCTGTACAGCGGCATGGCGGTGCGCTGGAAGTTGATAGTGCGCCAGGTGAGGACACTATCGTGCATGTCTATCTGCCGGTTCGGCATGAGCGCAGGCAGGAGAGCAGAGAAGTAGAGCAGCAGAGTGTTGCCGGTCAGGGTGAAATGATCCTGTTGGTGGATGATGAAGTGATGATTCTGGGAACAGTCGGTGAGGTGTTAAGGAAACTCGGCTATCGGGTAGTTGAGCGCACAAACGGCCAGACCGCCCTTGATTACTATCAAGAGCATCGCCATGAGATCGCCATTGTCATCTCCGATGTGTTGATGCCGGTGTTGGGCGGCATTGAGCTGCTGCAGGGGATCCGCAAGCTGGAGAGTCGTGTGCCGGTGATCCTGATGACCGGTTATGATGCTTCCGGTCGTGCTGAAGAGATCGAGCATGTTGAACATTGTACATTGCTCGATAAGCCGGTGGCCATTACCGAGTTGAGCCGGCTGATCAGGGAGATGATTCAGTCAGCATAAATGATGTCAGGGAGAGGCTGAAAAGTTTGCACATCCCCGCATGGTATGAATGGCCTGAAGTCGCACGCATATTTTTTTCAGAACACCGTTAGCTTTTCTCCATAGGGAACAGGGCGTATTGTTCCGGCATGGGTGAGAGGAGAAGGGTGCAATGATGCCAAAAGCCGTACTGCTAGACCGCGACGGGGTTATCAATTTCGATTCGCCCGATTATATCCTTGCGCCGGATCAGTGGCTGCCGGTGCCCGGCTCGCTGGCGGCGATTGCACGTCTGCATGCTGCCGGTATTGCTGTGGCGATCGTCAGCAATCAATCGGGGTTGGGGCGCGGCATGATGGACCAGCACGCCTTCAATGCCATTCACGGCAAAATGATGCTGGCTATCGAGCAGGCCGGCGGCTTTATTTCGCATGTCGCCTACTGCCCGCACGGGCCGGATGATCACTGTCATTGCCGCAAACCGAAGCCCGGCATGGTGCTGGACTCGCTGGCCGCACTGGGTTTGTCCGACAAGCCTGAAAATGTACTGTTTATTGGTGATTCCATCCGTGATGTGGAGGCAGCTAGTGCTGCACATGTGCCTGCCATGCTGGTGCAGAGTGGTTATGGCGATAGTGAAAAAATTCTGCAGCAGTCGCGGCTCTTGCAGCCGGATATCGCCTGCTGCGCGGATCTGGCCGCCGCGGTGAATATGATACTGGGAGATCAATGCTGATGCTGATGATCCGATCCGCACTGTTTAATCTCTGTTTTATGCTGTTAACGCCGTTGTTCTCGTTGCTGGTTATCCTGTTTCGCCCGTTCGGCTTTCGGGCCTCTTGGCTGTGGGCACGGATGTGGTCCAAAACGACATTCATGCTGCTGCGGCTGCTCTGCGGTATTCGTATTGTCATTGAGGGCAAAGAGCATATGCCGGATCACGCCTGTGTGGTGGTGGCCAAGCATCAGTCGGCAGCCGAAACCGTGGCCATGCCGATTCTGGTTCCCCCCTATACCTGGGTATTGAAACGTGAGTTATTCAATATTCCTTTTTTCGGCTGGGCGCTGGCACTGATGGGTACAATCGGTATTCGACGCGGATCGCCGCGTGAGGCCATCAAGCAGGTGATGCAGGATGGCTCGGCCATGTTGGAGCAGGGGCGCTGGGTGGTCATCTTTCCGGAAGGCACACGCGCAGCAGTGGGTACCACCGGCAACTATCAGCCCGGTGGCATCATCCTGGCGCAGAAGGCGAAGGCCGGCATCCTGCCTTTGGCGCACAATGCAGGAGCCTTATGGCCGAAACGCGGTTTTATCAAGCGGCCGGGTATCATCACTTTCCGTTTTCTACCCTATATTCCGGCGGAAGAGGTGACAGGTATCCGACGCGCTGAGCTGATGCAGCGTCTGCAGGCCGATATTGAGGCGGCTACCCGCGAGTTGGGCGGTTAAATCCCTTCCGGTGCTGCCCATGTGATCAGCTCCCGATTGTTACGCCGGCAGTTTTTCTCTGCGTTAAACGCATTTTATGTCGATGGGTGGAAGCCTTTACGGCTTCACTGACTTGTCGCTGCTGCTCTTCTCCGCTTCGATACCGGTTTCTGATTCGGCCTCGACGATGACAGCCTCTTCGGCGTCGGTCTCCGATGCGTCATCCCACGCTTCACCTGCCGCTGCTTCTTCAATCACTTCGGGCACGAGCGCGGTTGCATCCGGCCAGTCGGCAAATGGGAAGGGACGCGTCTCGCTATTGAAGGTCAGATAACAGAGAATCTGATAGACGAAGGTGGCCAGCTGGCCACCGAAGGCGAGCAGTCGGGCATTGGTGTTGCCGGTAAACAGTAGCCAGAGACATTGGGCTACAACCACGGCCAGCAGTACAAAGCGCGATACGGCATAGACAATGCCGAACAGGGCCATAAACAGCAGCCGCAGCCATACATTGGTATCTGTTACGTGATCTTTCAGCTCTTCATTCATAGCTCTCTCCATTTGTCTGTCAATTCAACAGCGGCGCAATGATCAGTAATACGATGGCCATCACACTATCAGGATGTTCATCGCAGGAGCCGAGGCATCCTGCAACGGGTTGCCAACTGCATCGCCAACGATCACGGCCTTGTGTACACGCTAACCCTTGCCGCCCTGATTGCCTTTTTCCACATATTTTTTTGGCATTGTCCCATGCGCCGCGAGCGTGATGCTCAGTGTAATAAAAAAGGCGGTCGATTGCTCAACCGCCTTTCTGTTATGAAGTGGCGCGGGGGTGATGCATGTCGCTTACAGTTCACCCTTATAACGGGCGATGGAATCGACGATCTCTTTTCTGGCCGCCTCGGCCTTGCCCCAGCCGGTCACTTTCACCCATTTATTGGGCTCCAGATCTTTGTAGTGTTCGAAAAAGTGGCAGATCTGGTTGAGCAGGAATGGGTCCACATCTTCCAGGCACTTTACGTTATCAAATGACGGCTTCAGTTTTGATACCGGTACAGCCAGAACCTTGGCATCCATACCCGCTTCGTCTTCCATATGCAGTACCGCGATCGGACGGCAGCGCACGACGCAGCCGGTAATCAGCGAGAACTTGGAGATCACCATAACATCTACCGGATCGCCATCCTCCGACAGTGAGTTTGGCATAAAACCGTAATTGCACGGATAGTGCATCGCTGTATGCATGAAGCGGTCGACAAAGAATGCACCCGATTCCTTATCCAGCTCATATTTTACCGGATCGGCATGCTGAGGCACTTCGATGATGACATTGATGTCATCAGGCGGATTCTCGCCGGCAGGAATTTTGCTGATATCCATGTTGTTTCCCCTCTGGTGTGATAAAAGGCAATTGTAGACTTGATTGCTTCATGCACAAGCAGCAAAGCTGCTGGCGGATTGGTCTGCATGGAAACAGCGGCTCTCTTCTGCCATGGCTATTCTGGCGTGTTGATGAGGTTGTATGATGATGCACTGCGTCCCATAAACATGGGATAGGTCTGCCCACAGCCACTGCTAGATTTTGTCAGTGGAGGTGTTTTATGCCGTCACAGTCGCTTCAAAAACGCTTGCAACAGATTCAGCGCCGCCTCGGCCTGCGGGCAGATGGCCTGCTCGGGCCGGATACCCTCTCCCGAATCGAGGCTTTGATCGATCAGTCGAATTCCCCGCAGGCGGCTGAACCATCTCGGCAACAACATGATGATCAGCTGACCTGCTCACGCACAGGCTTACAGCAGATTGCCCGCTTTGAAATATCTTCCGATGCCTACTATCGCCGCTTTCTGTCACACCCCACATGGCCGAAGGGGCAGAGCGGCATCACCATCGGCATCGGTTATGATCTGGGTTACCAAACACCTGCCCGCATGCGCAAGGATTGGCAGGGGCTGCTGGCCGATGCCGATCTGGAACGGCTGGTGATGGTGGTCGGCCTAAAGGGGCGCGCGGCATCGGCTGCAGTTGCCACTGTTGCCGATATCACCATCCCGCTGGTTGCCGCCAATCAGGTCTATTATACCGCCACGCTGCCGGAGTATGCGGCGCGCACGCGCAAGGCCTATCCGGGGGTGGAATTGCTGCCGGCCGATGCGCAGGCGATGCTGCTGTCGCTGGTTTATAATCGCGGCACGTCATTCAGTGGCCGCCGGCGCAGGGAGATGAAGGCGATTGTGCCGCTGGTTGCGGCAGCTGATCTGGCCGCTATCGCAGCACAAATCCGCGCGATGAAACGGCTCTGGGGCAGTGAGCTCTCCGGCCTGCGCAAACGCCGTGATATCGAGGCGAAGCTCATTGAGCAAGCCGACAGGGATTATGCCCCCGATGAGCTGATCTACGTCTAGGTTTGCACATAAATAGGCATCGCCCAACAGCCATGCGAATCAGACGAAGCTCAATTGATTGAGAAATAACGCCATGTCTGACTCAGGGATACAATTCATCCAATGGTAGTTCCGGCCAAATTCGGACAGTCGATGTGCCTCTTAGTTCGAGTTCCGCATAGCTCCCCATGCCGGACAAAACAGGGCACCATTGGAATGAGGTGGTCATTATATAATACCGAACGGCAATTTCCGGCCAAACCCGGACATTCAGAAATCCTTCTTATTCCATAAGGATTACATGATACGAGGCCAACGAAACCAGAAAGTTTGAGTGCCTCCTACCGGAATCAACCATAATGCTAAGCCGAGGCTTCCCCGATTATCTTCACCTATTAATGAACCATCACTGCCGATAGATAATCGAAATGTACTACTCGCCTGATATCCGCCAAATCCATCTACGGTTGACTCATTAACGGTTGGAAAAATAATTTTTCCTTTTTCTATATCCCAATCACCGTTCTCCCTTAAAAGTTTTCTAGTAAGAACAGTGGCATTAGTTCTTATTGCATGAAGTTCTATTACTGCATTATCAATACATTTTATTTTTACTGTTTTAATAGATTCAAGGTCTTGCACGTATTTAACGTTCATGCCAAACCGATAGGCTAAGAATGGAGACCCACCTTTCGGCGAATAAGTCGAAGAGCCATAATTACGGTATTCACCACTTAGTTGCTCGCACAAATCTGAAGGTTGCGTAACGAGGGTCCAATCACTGGGCTTCTTATTATCTATTCCAGTTAATGTGCTACACCCCAGCAAACAAATTGTCGTTATAACTAGGAGCAATAAATTTCTCATGACTAGTAGGTAATTAGGGAAATATGAGCATTTGATGTTCAATATATTCCCCTCCATAAGCTGTCAAAATATTCTAGATGATGAATGTCCGCTTTGGGTCGGTTACAGTCATTCATGATTGTCTTTAAATCTAAAATCAAATTTGCCTGGGCTGGCGATGCCAAGCTCAACCCATTTGCCATTGACCAACACTTCGGGATGTTCGCTTTTTGGTTTCTTTTCGTACCACTGTCCTTGTACCCAATACTCAACTTTTCCAGAGACATAATATCTTACTTCTGCTTGCCCATCACGATTCCAGTCAAATACCTCACCTGATCTTTCACCGTTCTCATTCAAGGTTGTATAAGACACCACTGCTAAATATCCCTTACCTTGAGTGTCTGAAACTGAAACGATGGAATTGTTAGATGTGTCTGAAAGAGATATGTCCTTCTCATCAATCAAAATTATTCGATTATTTCCGATGATCAACATTTTGTTTGCATCTGGGTCATTCGGTGCATAGGCATAATATTTGCCAAAGCGAAACCCAATAGCATTTTTATACCAAGGATATGCTTCTATGGCATTTGTTTTTATTTCTGGACACTGCTGTCCGGTTAAAGATTTCGCAGTAATAAAGTAGGCCTGAATTCCCAACGTTTATGGTATATTTGTAGTTATCTAGACAGCAAATTTACCCACTGGAGAATTCAGACCATGCAGCACACTAACACGATTTTTCACCAGATAATAAGAACTGTTCCTCGTCACCTTTTCGATCAGGTGGCACAGCGTTATAACGGGGATAAACGGACGCGCAGTCTCTCCTGCTGGACGCAGTTTTGTGTCATGGTTTATGGCCAACTCTGTTCCCGTCAGTCGCTTCGTGATGTCATCTCAGCATGGGATAGTCATGCCAGTGCGCACTACCATGTTGGAGCCCGGAAGGTTAAGCGTTCCACCTTGGCAGATG
>Ga0210039_1001701_pt1 | contig 19798 bp, 18 predicted proteins | sample CryGeyCG2114_250_3_FD_185460 | JGI IMG/M metagenome (GOLD analysis project Ga0210039, IMG submission 185460) | Groundwater microbial communities from aquifer - Crystal Geyser CG17_big_fil_post_rev_8/21/14_2.50 (SPAdes) (version 2) | ecosystem: Environmental > Aquatic > Deep subsurface >...
CTTCGTCAGGGCGGATATATTTTAGGATCCGATTATAGTGGGTAATTATCAAATAAGTTTTTCCTTTTTTATTTTTCTCCATAAATTTTGCCATTGTTTTTAAAGCATCAACGTCAACTCCCGTATCTATCTCATCAAACATTAAGAATTTTGGATTAAGGATGGATGCCTGCAATAATTCCAATTTCTTTTTTTCTCCGCCTGAAGACCCTTCGTTAAAAGACCTTTCTAATAGCTCTTTTTTAATTTTTAACTGTTTGGCTATTTTTTCTATTTCTTCGCGCAATGCCAGCGGGTCTTTTTTTCCGGCGATAGCCGTTCTTAAAAGTGAAAATACACTTACGCCTGATAATGATAGTGGCGATTGAAAAGAAAGAAATATCCCTGCTCCAGCCCGCTTATCAGATTCTGATTTTGTAATATTTTTATTATCAAAATATATTGTTCCCGACTTAATCTTGTAAAGTGGATGACCCATTAAAGTGAGAGCTAAAGTTGATTTACCACAACCATTTGGACCCATCAGAACATAGACTTTATTTTTTTCTAATTTTAAATTTAAGTTTCTAATTATTTTTTTATCAGAAACGTTAATTGAAAGATTTTTTAATTCCAACATAGTTATGTTAACTAATTAGTTGAAGCAATTTAATTTTTTTAAGTTCTTTTGTTAAAACAACACTTAATTTTTTTTTAATGAAATCTTTATGATTACATATCTTTTCAAACTTACATTCATGATTGTTGTCGACGCAGCTACTGACCACAACATCATTTTCAAAAATGGTTAGATAGTCAAAAAAAGAAATTGTTTTGATTTTAGGTAAAATTAAATATCCTCCATTTTTTCCTTCACGACTAATAAGTAATCCTTTTTTAACTAATTCAGCGGCGATCCTGGCTAAAAATCTTTGAGGTAATTTAGTCTCTTTTATTAACTCAGACAATCGAACCTGTACATTTTTTTTATAAATGTATGATAGTAATATCAATCCGTAGTCAGATTGTTTGGTTATTGCTAACATATACTTGTGTAGTAATAGTTTAGCAAAAAAAAATATGAAGTCAATATAATCTCACAAACTCATTCTTGGGATTCGATCAAGTCGTCCAACATCTTCAACAAACAAACTCTTCTCTGCCTTAAATCCAGCGACGATACCAATCATTGCGGCGTTGTCCCCAGTCAAATATTTGTAAGAGGGAAATAAAACTTCCCCATTATATTTCTTTATCAGATCCCTCATCAATTTTCTTAGGCGAAAATTGGCTACCACTCCTCCCACTACAATTAATTGATTAATTGTAGTGAACTTGATTGCCTTCTCGGTTTTTTTGATCAGGGTGTCAAAAACCGCTTCTTGAAAAGAACTGGCTAACTGACGAAGATCATACTTTGATTCCTTCGTCATCCCCGACCTGATCGGGGATCCATTCAACTGGATTCCCGCCGGAGCCTGTCCCCGAATGGGGACGGGAATGACGTGATTATTGCTTTTCAAAAAATAATAAAAGGATGTTTTTAAACCGGAAAAAGAAAAATTTAGATCTTTCGACTTTAACATCGGCCGGGGAAAATTATGACCATCTTTGTTCCTAACTTCTTTTGCTAATCTTTCAAGAACCGGTCCACCTGGATATCCTAACCCTAGTAACTTTGCCGCTTTATCTAACGCTTCGCCAGCCGCATCATCTAGAGTCTGACCAATTATTTCATATTCAAAGTGATTTTTAAAAATCACAAATTCAGTATGCCCACCTGAAATAATTAGTGCTAAATACGGAAAATTAAAATCCCTTTTTGGATTTCCTTGGCTATTTTGAACAAAGGCAGAATAAATATGACCCTCCAAATGATTAACGGCAATTAATTTTTTCCGGTATTTTTTTGCCAATTCTTTGGCTTTTTTTATTCCTACTTCTAAGGCAACTGCAAGACCTGGACCCTGTGTAACAGCAATATAATCAATTGAATTTAAAAGCTCTGGATCCCCGCCTCCTCGGGGATGACAGGCACTCTCCACTACAAAATTTATTCTCTCTTCATGAGCCCTTTTGGCAATTGACGGTACAACTCCTCCCCATTTCTTATGAAGTAAAACTTGGGAATAAATGACGTTGGACAAAACTTTTCGGCCATCAGTCACGGCAACGGAAGTTTCATCACAAGAGGTATCAATGGCTAGGATATGCATAAAATTTCTAATTACTAATTTCTAATTGACCTAAATAATTTCCAAAAACCAATTGAGGATTGGGATTTATTTAGAGTAATTAGATCAATTAGGTTAATTAGGTCAATTTTTAATAATTATTTCTCTCTCCTTCTCATTCACATACTGCATCTTTACATATACTATATTCCCTTTTTCTTTAAGCATATTAATAATCTCTCCCGCCTTTTCTCCCCACTCAAAACACAGAATATTTCCTGTCTTAAGAATTTTTTCTAGCCCTAGATGTCTAAACTCTTCACTGTTTTCAATATTATAAAGATCAAAATGATAAAAATTTCCATATTCGTAATAAATCACAAATGTTGGAGAGATAATGTTGTTAATCCCCAATTGTTCTGCAATGCCCTTAACAAAAACTGTTTTACCTACTCCCATTTCCCCTTCGATGATAAAAATTAATGGTTTGTTTCGTAGAGACGGAGTAGGTCCTGTTTCTACATCTTTAAAAATTTGTTTGGCGATATTTTTTGTTTCTTCAGAAGTTTTTGACAAAAAGGTTTTTGATTTATTTAAAAAATTAATGTCTCCTTGGCGTAAAATCTTTACTTCAGGCTGAGATAAATCTACAATTGTCGAAGGCTTATTTCTTGGTAATTTTCCGACGTCAACAATCAAGGCTATTAACTGTTTTTGTTTTTCCGTTAACGCCTTTAGTAATGATTCAGTTGAGTAATGAGGAGATTGTCCTGCCAAGTTGGCTGAAGTGGCTGTAATCGGTTTCTTAAACTTATTGACTAATACTTCGATGTATCGATACATCGGTATTCTGATCCCCAGAGTTCCTATTTCTGATTCTAACAATTTACTTACCTTGTGTTTTGACGGAAGAATAATTGTGAAAGGGCCAGGAAGAATTTGTTTGAGAATTGTTAACTGTTGATTGCTGATTTTCACCAACTGATTAATTAATTCAAAATTGGAAAAAACTGAAATTGGCTTTCCTACCGGACGATTCTTAAATTCAATTAGTTTTTTGACCGCCTGTTCATTAGTGGCATCGCACAACAAACCATAAACAGTATCAGAGGGGAAGACAACAAGCCCTCCTGAATTAAGAATATTAATAGTTTGATCTATTATTAGATTAATTTTTTTTATATCGATCTTAATTATCTTCATATTTTAATTTTTAAATCTTAAATATTAAAGGTTAAATAAATATTAAATATTAAACGTTTAAAATTTAAAAATTAACATGTTTAATATTTTTTTAATATTTAAGATTTAATCTTTAATAATTTGAACTCTATTTTATCAAACTTTCTGCTAAAATAGCCATTATGGCTAAAAAAAATGGTAACTTTAAAATTACCCAATTTAAGTTCAATGTAAACCTTCGTAATTTTTTTGTTATTTTTTTCGTTTTTCTGTTTATTTTTTATGCTTACCGTTCAATCAAAAATGAAGTTAAACAAGTAGCACCGGAAAAGTCTATCACAACTATTGTTAAAGAGGCCAAAGAAGGAAAAATTAAGAAAATAGATTTAATAGATAATAAACTTCTGATTTATTACAAAAACGATACTTTATCAATCTCTTATAAAGAAGCTGGCGAAACTTTCATTAAAACCTTAAAAGAAGCCGGTGTTAATCCGGAAAAAATTGACATTAATGTCAAGGACACTCAAGGATCAACGGGGCTGGCAAATATTATTGGTAATATTTTACCAACGATATTAATGGTCGCATTTTTTATCTTTCTTTTTCGTCAAGCCAAGGGAGCCCAAGACAATGTTTTTTCTTTCGGACAAAATCGGGGAAAAAGATTTCAAAAAAGCATGACCCAAACTACTTTCAATGATGTTGCCGGAGTCGATGAGGCCAAGAAAGAATTGGTTGAAATTGTAGACTTCCTAAAAAATCCGGAAAAATATAAAAAACTTGGAGCCAGAACTCCAAAAGGTGTTTTATTAGTTGGCCCAGCTGGATGTGGAAAAACACTTTTAGCTAAGGCAGTTGCCGGTGAAGCTCATGTTCCTTTCTTTTCGATTGCAGGATCAGAATTCATGGAAATGTTGGTTGGAATTGGAGCTGCTCGAGTCCGTGATCTTTTTGCAACTGCAAAAAAAAGCGCTCCTTCAATAATTTTTATTGATGAGATTGACGCAATTGGACGAGCAAGATCAGTTGGTATGATGCCATCTCACGATGAAAGAGAACAAACTTTAAATCAAATTTTAGTAGAAATGGACGGATTTAATCCAACCGAACAGGTAGTTGTCATTGCGGCAACCAATCGAGGAGACTTATTAGATACTGCTCTTCTTCGACCGGGACGATTTGATCGACGAGTGATTGTTGATTTCCCAGATGTTGAAGGCCGAAAAGCAATTGCTAAAATTCATGCTAAAAATAAACCTTTTGATGAAGATGTTAATTGGGACCGCGTTGCTAGACGCACAGTCGGTTATTCCGGAGCTGATCTGGAAAATATGCTAAATGAAGCAGCAATTTCAGCTGCACGCGTCGCACGTGAAAAAATCAATATGGAAGATATTGAAGATGCAGCCACTAAAGTAAAACTTGGACCAGAAAAAAAGAGATTGCAGTCTGATTTGGATAAAAAATTAACTGCTTATCACGAAGTTGGACACGCAGTTGTTTCTCACTTTTTACCTCATACCGATTCTGTCCATCGTATTTCTATTGTTTCACGAGGTATGGCACTTGGGTATACTTTAATTCCTCCCGATAAAGATAAACTTCATGAAACAAAAACTAATTTATTGGAACGAATTGCTGTCATGATGGGTGGACGGGCAGCTGAAGAGATAATATTCAACGAAATAACTACTGGCGCTTCAAACGACTTTGACCAGGCCACTTCGGTTGCCAAAGCAATGGTCGTTGAATATGGAATGAGTTCGCTCGGACCAATAAATTTTGGGCCAACCCGCGATGTAACCGAATGGGGAAAAACTTATTACGAACAGAATGTTCTTTCTCAGGAAGTAATGAATAGTATTGATGCTGAAGTAAAAAAAATCATTATGACTGCATATAACCGAGCAATTGAAATTGTGAAGTCTAAAAAGAAATTAATGGACAGAGTGGCTGATGTTCTAATTAAAAAAGAAAGCATAGATCAGGATGAGTTTGAAAAGATAGTGGGGAAAAAACAGTTAAATATTAAATCTTAAAGGTTAAAAAAACTATTAAACGGTTAAGTATTAAACAATTTTTTGCAGTTTAACGGTTTAATATTTAATAGTTTATTTAAGTTTTAACTGTTCAACCGTTTAACTGTTTATATTTATGCAAACACTCCTTATAATAGATGGCAACGCCATCATGCACCGCGCCTATCACGCTCTGCCACCTTTTAAGTCTTCTGATGGAACTCCCACTAATGTTGTTTACGGATATCTTTCAATGCTCAATAAGGTGATTGTTGATTTTAAACCTGATTATTTAATTTCTTGTTTTGACACACCAGAAAAAACATTTAGAAACGAATTATTTAAAGAATATCAAAGTCAAAGACCAAAAATAGATGATGATTTTATTGTTCAAATTCCTTTGGTTAAACAAGCGGTTGACGTAGCTGGAGTCGTAAGAATGGAAAAACCAGGATACGAGGCAGATGATTTAATTGGAACAATCACAAGGATTTTTGAAACTAATAAATTTAGAGTTATCATACTCACCGGGGATAAAGATATTTTTCAGCTAATAACTGATAATGTATTTGTAGCCTCCCCTCAGCTGGGATTGGCTAATATAAAAATTTTTGATAAATCTGAGGTAGAAAAAAAACTTGATATCACTCCGAATCAAATAATTGAATATAAGGCTTTGGTGGGAGATCCCTCAGATAACTATCCGGGAGCATCGGGCATTGGTCCAAAAACCGCTTGCAAATTAATCCATCAATTTGGAACTGTTGAAAATATTTACAAAAATATTGATAAAGTTGAATCAGAAAAGGTCAAAGAAATTTTAAAAAAAGAAAGGGAAAGTGTATTGCTATCTGAAAAATTAGCGACTATTATGACCGATATCGAGATCGATTTAGATATCGAAAAATTAAAGTTTAAGGGATTTGATAAAAAATTAATTGATTTCTTGACACAATATCAGATGAGTACGCTAACAAAAAGAATTTTTAATATAAAAGAGGTTGAGAAGAAAGAAGAAGTTAAGAAAAAGCCAGACCAGATAAAATTATTTTAATATCATTACACTATGTGCGGAATATTTGGAATTATTAACGACAAAAACAATCAGGCTGCTCAAACCGTTCTTGAGGGTTTAAAAAAACTGGAATACCGCGGTTACGATTCCTGGGGTATTTCAATCATTCCTCAAAACCAAAAAGAAATTCAAGTCGATAAACATATTGGGAAAATTGGAGAGGCTAAAACTAATTTGCCTAAAGGGTTAATCGCTCTAGGTCATACCCGTTGGGCCACTCATGGTGGAGTTACAGATAACAATGCCCACCCTCATCTTGATTGTACTAAAAAAATTGCCGTTATTCATAACGGGGTCGTCGAGAACTATCAGGAAATAAAAGTAGAACTATTGCAAAAAGGCCATAAATTTATTTCTGAAACTGACACAGAGGTAATTGCTCATTTAATTGAAGAAAAATCCAAATCTAAAAAAATCAACGAAGCTATTTTTGAAACTTTTAAATTACTCCGAGGATCTAATGCCATCGCTGTTTTAGATTATAATTCGCAGACAATTATTGCTTGCCGCAATGGATCTCCTCTGGTTGTTGGATTGGGACAGAATCAATATTTCCTTGCTTCCGACGTTCCGGCTTTTTTGAAAGAAACAAATAAAGTTTATTTCCTAAATGACGGTGAGGGAGTTATTTTAAGTAATTCCGGAGCAAAGCTTTATGATATAGATTCGGAAAAGGAAAAAATTCTTACGCCACAAATTCTCGATTGGAAATTGGAAGATGCTGAAAAAGGCGGGTATCCGCATTTTCTCCTCAAAGAAATTTATGAACAACTAAAAACTATTCCAAAAACGACTTCCATTAATGAAAAGGAAATAAATATATTGGCGGAAAAAATTAATTCAGGATACAAAGTTGTTTTAACGGGATGTGGAACTGCATCTTACTGCGCTTTAGCAACCAAATATTTTTTTGCCGAACAAGGTATTGATGCAGCTGTAATTCCATCTTACGAATTTATGCCATTTTCCAAATTTATTAATAATAAGACTTTAGTTTTTGCAATATCACAGTCAGGCGAAACAGCTGATACTTTGATTGCAGTAAAACAAGCTAAAAAAAAAGGGGCAGAGATTGTTGCAGTTATCAATGCCCGTGGATCGACCTTAGAAAGACTGTCAAATGTAGTGCTTTCGGTTGGGGCCGGACCGGAAATTGCCGTTGTCTCAACTAAAGCTTTTACTTCCCAACTCTCAACACTATACCTATTGACGACGGCCGTCGCGAATAGGTATGAAGAAGGAAAAGAAAAAATAATTAATTTGAATAAAGTTCTAACAAAGTGGCTTAATAATCAGTTAACTAGTCAACTAATAATGTTGGCTAAGAAATTAATGAATGAAGAACATATATATTTAATTGGAAAACATATTAATTACCCGGCTACTTTAGAGTTTGCGCTCAAGATCAAAGAAACAAGCTATGTCCATGCTGAACCATTTGCCGCCGGCGAACTGAAACACGGTGTAATTACTTTAATCCAAAAGGGAACTCCTTGTTTTGTCCTTGCTTCGAACGATGATGTCCGCGACGAAGTTCTTTCAAGTGCCTCTGAAATCAAAGCCCGGGGAGGATTAATAATTGGTGTTGCACCATTTGAATCAAATGAATTTGATGTTTTAATAAAAACTCCTGATCTTGAAGACCTGACAATTTTTGCTAACATTATCGTCGGCCAGCTACTTGGATATTATCTTGGCGTCGGCCGTGGCGCTGATCCTGATAAACCTAGAAACTTAGCGAAAAGCGTTACGGTGAAGTAATAAAAATTATTTCCACTCATAAGTTTGTTGATAGCTATAGTGAGATTTTTTATTACATTTTATCCAACCACCAGAACTAAATGTTGCGCCGTATTTCGTGGCAGCCAAATCAATAGGAACGGATAAACTATCTATTGGATCTTTCGAAAGATCAATTTTTTTATTTGAACCTTTGAACTTTATTCCAAGCTCAAGTATACCAGTGTTATAAAACTTTGGATTTGAAAAACCAAGAAGCCCAACTTTTAAATTTCCCGATTCAAAAGGAATCTCATCTATAAATCCTCTCATTTTATCAAATAAAGCACCTACTTCTTCTATTTTTGATTGATGCCGTACTTCCATCATATGGCGATTATACTACTACTACTTGTCAAGCGGCGCTAATAAATATGTTACACCGTAACATTAGGGTGTAACAATAATTATTATCTTGTGAACGATCGTTGATAAGATAATAAATAAAATGAAATTTTATAATTTGATAAAATAAACTATCAATGACCTGGACTAATAAAAAAAAATTAACAATCTATGTTTTGGTAATTATATATGCTGTTATACAGTTATTTTTCGGCAAAAATAATCCCCTGCCGAAGGTTTCTTTAATTCCAACAAATGTTCCTACCCCAACCACGTTTATAGGTGAAAAACAAACCGTCAACGTTACCCGCGTCATTGACGGAGATACGATTGAGATTGAGGGAAATATCAAAGTTAGATACATCGGGATCAATACTCCGGAAATTTATCATGATACGACAGGCAAAAAGACCGGAGAACAATGTTTTGCCAATGAATCTTACTTAGAAAATAAAAAATTGGTTGAAGGAAAAACGGTTACACTTGTCAAAGATGTTTCAGATAAAGATAAATATGGAAGATTACTACGGTACGTTTACATTGATCCTTCGACAAGCTCAGGACAAGAGATCTTTGTTAATGATTATTTAATAACAAATGGTTTTGCAAAAATTATGACGATTAAACCCGATACAAAATATTCTTTAGTTTTTAAGCAAAAAGGAGAAGAGGCCAAGGTAAATAATTTAGGAATATGGAAAAAGTGCCTCTAACTCTTCCTTTATTTATTTAGCATTGGAAGAAAGGGAGCTAAGAAAAGCAAAAAAATCGAACTAAAAATCCACTCTGTTTCCAATCCGGCTGTGCTTTCCAAGATTTCGGTTGACATATAATTTAACAACTGCCAACATCCATATTATAAGGCTAAATTATTTTAAAAGTCAAGTTTTTGAATGTAGTTAATTTTAATTAGGATAATGACACTTCTTATACTTCTTCCCGCTCCCGCACCAACACTTTTCATTGCGACCTAATTTTCCATGAGGTTTGGTAATTGGTCCTTGAATATTGGAATTTGTTTGGTTTTTAGTTATTGTTTCTTGGTTATTTGTTTTAAAAGGATCGATAGCGGAAGCTGATTGCAGAATCATCTTTGGTTGTTCGTGATTGTGCACGTGCAAATCATGATTTTGCCCAACATTAATTTCAATTTTAAACAACCTTCTTGTCACTTCAAAATTAATATTTCCAATCAATTTTTCAAACATCGAATACGCTTCATTTTTATATTCAACCAACGGATCAAGCTGTCCGTAACCGCGCAAATTTATTCCTTCACGTAAATCTTCAATTGCCGTCAAATGGTCCATCCAAAATTTATCAATTGTTGAAAGAACTACTGTCCGAATGACATCCCCCCAAATTTCTTTTCCAAATTTTTTCTCTCTAATATTATATTGTTTATCAATAATTTGATTTAAAAAGTTAACAATTTTTTCCTGATTTTTTGATTCTATCATCGAACTCAATTCTTTTTCATCAAACGGGATCATCATGTTTAATTCCTGTATCAATTTTCCTTTATCTTCATCAGTTAATTGGTCAATGTTCATCATATAATTATTAACCAAGACAGATATTTCCTCTCGATAAATATCTGCAATAGTTTGCTTAAAGTCGGCATTATTTTTACTACCGAAAAGCATCTTTTTTCTTAGCTCATAGACTATCTGTCTTTGTTTATTTAAAACATCATCAAAATCAACCAAATGTTTTCTGATATCAAAGTTGAATCCTTCAACTTTCACTTGGGCTTGTTCGATGGCCTTGGTCACCATTGAATGAGTCAGAGGTTGATCCTCCGGAAAATTTAAAAAGGTCATCATTTTTGAGATTTGTTCCCCGCCAAAAATCCGCATCAAATCATCTTCCAAGGAAACAAAAAATCTAGACTCACCAGGGTCTCCCTGACGTCCTGAGCGACCGCGTAGTTGGTTATCAATTCTTCTTGATTCGTGCTTTTCCGTTCCGAGTACATAAAGGCCTCCCAATCTAACAACCTCATCATGTTTTTCCTGCCATTTTTTGATTTCTTCATTTTTGATCTTTGATTTTTGATCTTTGATATTACTCGGTGGTTGTCCTCCAAGCACAATATCAACTCCGCGTCCTGCCATATTTGTGGCAACGGTCACTGCACCTTTTTCACCGGCACTGGCAATAATCTTTGCCTCCTGTTCGTGGTTTTTAGCATTCAATAACTGATGGGGGACGCCTTTATTTTTAAGTAACATTGATAGGTATTCGTTTCTTTCAATTGAAGTGGTTCCAACTAAGATTGGCCGACCAAGTTTAAAATTTTTAGCAATTTCTTCAACCACAGCATTAAATTTACCTTTTTCCGTTTTATAAATCATGTCTGGCTCGTCTTTTCGCTTCATCGGCAGGTGGGTGGGTACTGAAATAACGTCAGCATTATAAATTTTATGGAATTCTTCAGCTTCAGTTGTGGCCGTTCCCGTCATCCCGGCTAATTTTTTATACATTCTGAAGTAATTCTGCAAAGAAACGGTCGCCAGTGTTTTTGATTCTCTTTGGATTGTGACGCCTTCTTTGGCTTCAATTGCCTGGTGTAAACCTTCAGAAAATCTCCGCCCTTGAAGCAGGCGACCTGTAAACTCATCTACTATGATCACTTCGTTATCTTTAACGATATAATCCTTATCCAATTTAAAAAGCGCATTTGCTTTCAAAGAAGCCTCAATATGAAATAAAGTGTCAAAATCTTTTTCATAAATATTACTCACATTTAATATTCCTTCAATTTTTTTTATGCCAGCATCGGTTAAATTAGCTGTCCTTAATTTTTCATCAATAACATAATCTAGTTTTTCTGTAAGCTGATTAATAATTTTCGGATAAAGATAATATTTGGAAGTATCTTCTTCGTTTGGGGCGGAAATTATATGTGGCGTTCTCGCTTCATCTATTAAAACTGAGTCCGCCTCATCAATAATCGCATAGTGATATTTTCGCTGCACCGCATCATCTGGATTTTGAGCCATATTATCCCGTAAATAATCGAACCCAAATTCACTGTTGATACCATAGGTAATATCAGCCAGATAGGCTTCTTTACGTGTAATTGGCTTAAGATGTTGGAGACGCCAATCAAGTGCTTCTTTATCGGTATATTTTAAATCAAATAAAAATGACTTGTCAGAAATCATGGCGGCTGTTGTTAACCCTAAAAAATTAAAGACTGTCCCCATCCATCCGCAGTCGCGGCGGGCGAGATAATCATTAACTGTGACTAAATGAGCACCTTGTCCGGACAGTGCATTCAAATATAAAGCCGGCACTGAGGAAAGAGTTTTTCCTTCACCTGTTTTTTGTTCACTAATCTTACCTTCATGAAGGGATAAAGCGGCAATCAGTTGAACGTCAAAATGACGTTGCCCCAGGGTCCGACGAGCCGCCTCACGAGATAAGGCAAAAGCCCAAGGCAAGATTTCATTGATCTTGCTTTCATCGGCTTGAATAGTTTTTTGAAGTTTTCTTGTTTCTGTTTCAAATTGACTATCCTTTAAAATTCTTGTCTTATCTTCAAGCCTATTTATCTCCTCAACTTTTTTTTGTAAACGGTTAATCTCTTTTTGATTGTAATCAAAAAAGGATTTGAATATGTTAAACATTATTTTATAAAGTATTCCTGCGGAATTATCAAAATCTTTACAGCTGAATAGTTATTATTTTTTTCTTTTCCGGTTTTTTTAACAACAAAATGAACTGTATCACCTTCTTTTAACTTACTAAATCCGATTGCCTCCCTTAATAAAGTTTTAATATTGACCATATACTGCTTAGTGCCTGTTTCTACGTCTAAACTATATGTATTTTTGTCGCTCGTTAACACTTTTATATTATAGCTTTCTTTGTTTATTTCAGTGATTTTTCCAGAATCCACTAAAAAATTTTCATCAATTAAAACTACATTCGCAGTGATGATATTATCTGTCACAACTCCACTGACAATTACATAATCATCTTTTGCTATGTCATCAGTTTTAATTTCTTTTTTTGTTGTCCCTAATACCTTAAAAACCTTTGTTAAAGTGTCATCAAATTTTACTTGGTTTACTTCACCATTATTGGTTAATTTCATCATATTTCCATCAATACTTTGAACGAATCCAGAAACAGCTTTATTATTTTGTTTTCTGATTTCCGAAACCTTATTGGCTATTTTGTCTTTTAATTGTTGAATGTCTTTATCAACTGCAATCGTTGGTGACGATGAAGCAGTAGAGGATGGAGTTTGTCCCAAAGCAATTGAACTTGTGAAAAAACAATAGAACAATAGAACAATAAAACAATTTTTTATGGTGTTTTTCATAATTCGCTGTCAATATAATAAACTTTTATAAATTTTTCCTGCGGTTTAAACTGTTTTTCTTTTGGGTAAACAACTATTTTTATAGAATTTTCACCTAGTGCTAAAGGAAATTCTAAATTAAACTTTCCCTGAATATTTTTTACGACCAAATCCTTAATCGGAGATTGAATTATAATCAGAGAATTTTTGGCTGCGGTACCTTTAAAACGAATAATGTCTTTCTCAAAAATTGCATTGTTAACCGGTTCAGACAATTCCAAAGTTTGTATTTCAGTTCCGGTCAAATTAGGCGATAAAATCTTTTCTTTAGAAGGAGCAATCACTTTATTTGTTGAAAGTTCTATATCCTTGCTTTTTAAGGAAATAAAAACAGCTACAACCCCACCAAAAAGTAAACCTAAAAAAATTGCAATGATTGTTTCTTTTTTCATAAAATAATTTCATTTAAAACTTCTGGAATCATTTCAATTATATTATCTACATTATACCAGTATCCTTTCGAGCGGAAAAGCTTTTCTCCAGTTTTTTTTAGTAACAACGAGGCGGTGACAGCTGAAGTCAAAGCTGAATTATTTGAAGATAGTGTGGTTGTTAAACCTGCTAGAATATCTCCTGTACCTCCTTTTGTCAATCCGGCATTGCCCCCTTCAACTAAATATACTTCATTTCCGTCAGAAATAATATCAATAATTGCTTTTAACAAAATAATTATTTTATATTTTTTTGCCATTGCCTGAACTAATTTAATTTTTTCTTCGACACTAATTTGATGTATCGACACATTAAATAATTTTTCAAACTCTTTTTGATGAGGAGTAATAATTGCTGATGTTTTTAATTTTAATAGCCAATCCGGCTCCATCACCTGTAAAGCCCCGGCATCAAACACAAACTGTTTTTCTGGAAAATTTTTGATTAGTGACTTAGTTAAATCAAAAGTATATTTTGCCTCGGCTCCTTCGCGCATCATTCCGGATCCAACTAGAATTACATCGTCTTCTTTTACATAATCCATTAGTTTTTCCTGAGGAACAATTATACCGTTATGAAATTTTTTCTTTAAAGATAGAAATATTTCCTGATTTTCTTCGGTTGACGAATAGTGAACCATATCACAAAAATGGGAAGCCACTTCAGCCGCCCAAAGAGATGCGGAATGGAATAGGGATGAACCACCGATGATCAAAACCCGTCCGTTCTGACCCTTGTGAGAGTTAGGTTGTGGAAGTTTGAGTTGGTTAAATATTGATTTTACTGACCTAGTATCTGATGTTTTTATAAGCATAATGTTATAATTTTACAATATTATGTTAACTCATGTCCAACTAAGAAAAAAATTTGCTGATTTTTGGAAAAAAAATGGGCACAAAGAAATTCCACCCATTCCGCTTGTTCCTCAAAACGACCCAACCACTCTTTTTACTGGTTCAGGAATGCAACAATTAGTTCCGTATTTACTTGGCGAACCCCATCCCTTGGGTAAACGTATTTTTGATATTCAACCGTGTTTTAGATCTCAGGATATTGAAGAGGTTGGAGATAATCGTCATACAACTTTTTTTGAAATGATGGGAAATTGGTCGCTAGGAGATTATTTTAAAAAGGAACAACTGACATGGTTCTGGAATTTCCTAACAAAAGAAGTTGGTCTACCTGAAGAAAAACTTTATGTGACGATATTTGCCGGAGATGAAAAAAATAAACTTCCTCCTGATAATGAATCTATTAAAATTTGGAAAGAACTTGGTATTCCTGAAAATAAAATTAAAAAGTACGGTCCGGAAAAAAACTGGTGGTCAAGGGCTGGTGTCCCTAATAATATGCCCGCTGGTGAACCTGGTGGGCCTGATTCGGAAGTATTTTATGAATTCACTCAAATTCCACATGATAAAAAATTTGGTGAAAAATGTCATCCCAACTGTGACTGTGGCAGGTTTATGGAAATAGGAAATTCAGTCTTTATGCAATACAAAAAAAATGATGACGGAACTTTCTCTGATTTGCCGAAAATGAATGTTGATTTTGGTGGAGGACTAGAAAGAATTCTCGCCGCATCAAACAACGATCCGGATGTTTTCAAAACGGATGTTTTTTCAAAAATAATTTCAGAAGTAGAAAAACTTTCGGGAAAAATTTATGAAGGTAATAATAAGTCCAAAATGAGAATTATTGCTGATCATTTAAAGGGAGCTACTTTTTTAATTGCTGGGGGTGTTATGCCTGGTAACAAAGAACATGGGTATATTTTACGTCGATTACTTAGGCGAAGTGCAATCAAAATGTACGAGTTGACAGATGGAAAGACAACTGATTTTGCAGAAATTGCAGATATCGGTGTTCTTAAAACTTACGACGGAGCTCAGGGGATTGAAAGAAAAAAACTTCAAAAACAAGTCGTCGCAATTATTGCTGAAGAAATTAAAAAATTTAATTTAAGTATCACAAAAGGCCTTAAAGAAATTAAAAAAATTGAAAAAGTTGACGGAAAAATTGCTTTTGATCTTTATCAGAACTTTGGTTTTCCTTACGAGTTAACTGAAGAATTATTTAGAGAAAAAGGTCAAACAATAGACAAAAAACAATTTGCTGAAGAATTTATTAAACATAAAGAGTTATCAAGATCCTCGTCTGTTGGAATGTTTAAAGGTGGACTAGCTGATAATTCAGAACAAACTATTAAATATCACACCGCCACTCACCTGCTTCATCAAACGCTTTTTGACACTTTGGGTGATTCGCTCAGACAGGAAGGGTCTAATATAACAGGGGGGAGGTTGAGGTTTGATTTTTATTCGATTAGTAAGCCAACTCCAGAACAGATCAAAGAAATTGAAAAAAATATTAATGATAAAATAAAAGAATCATTATCAGTTAATTTTAAGATTGTTCCAAAAGAAGAAGCATTAAAACTTGGCGCTAAGTCTTTTTTCCGGGAAAAATATCCTGATATGGTTAAGGTTTATTTCGTCGGAGACTACTCAAAAGAATTTTGCGGCGGACCTCACGTCAAAAACACTTCTGAAATTGGTAAAATAGAGATTTATAAATTTGAAAAAATCGGCAGTAATTTATACCGTATTTACGCTAAATAGAAACATGATCAAAAATAAAATCATTTACAACAGTTTTTCTGAATACCAATTTAAAATCTCGAAAGCAAAAGATAGTTATATTTGGGATGAAAACGGAAAGAAATTAATTGATTTTACTTCGGGTTGGAATGTAGTTAATTTAGGCTGGAATAATAAAGAAGTAAATGATGCTATCGTCAAACAAGCCAAAAAAAATATTTATACTTCAATGTGGCTCGCCGATCCTATCCAAGAAGAATATGCTGAAAAACTAACTTTATCACTCCCTAAATCATTGACTATAATTACCAGAGAAGTCAGTGGAGTCACTGCTAATATCATGGCTATAAAAACTGCTCGAGCCTATACTGGTAAAAGAAAAATTTTATCTTTTAGAGATACATTTCACGGATCACTTTATCAAACGCTTCAACTTGGTTATTCTCCAGAATATCCAATATCAAAAGCCATTTTTCTAGACTTTAAAGATCATATCCAATTAAAATATCCTCGAGTCAATTTTGAGGATAAAAATGAAAAACAAATATTGATTGATTTTCTATTTGAATTTGAAAAAATATTGAAATCAGATAAAGAAATTGGCGCATTTATTACAGAATCAGGAATTATCACTGGTTGGGGCTCAACTTTTATTGCGCCAAAAGGTTACTTAACTGAAGTTAGAAAGTTGACTAAAAAATATGGAGTTTTGTTAATTCTTGATGAAGTTGGAACCGGTTTTTCTCGAACCGGAAAACTTTATGGAATGAATCATGAAAATGTTATTCCGGACATCGTCACGTTCGCTAAAGGAATTGGAAATGGTGCTACGATTGCAGCAACTGTCACGACTCAAGAAATTGCACAAAAAACTTTTGACAAATCAAACCCTCAATCTACTTTTGGCTGGAGTCCACTGAACGTCGCCGGAGCACTTAAAACTTTAGAGATTCACCAACGAAACAAAGTTTGGGAAAAAGCAGAAAAAGACGGAAATTATATAATGAAAACTCTAAGAACAGAATTAAAAAATATTTCTTATGTTGAAGATATTAATGGTCTAGGAATGGAAATCGGCGTGAGACTCGCCAATGGTTTGAAAAATTTTAATATGATTAAGTTTATAGAAAAAGCCAGAAATAAAAGATTACATTTGGCAAATGCCGATTCTTATAGTTTTCAAATAATGCCCCCTCTGACTATTGAAAGAAGTATTTTAGATAAAGGACTAGAAATATTTATCAATGAAGTAAAATCTTTTTCTTGACTTTAAAATATAGAAACAACCTCGCACATCTGCAACGGCCGTTGTCAATAGGAGAGGGTATTTAATATATTTTTACTCGACTAAGCAGTAAAATTTCTACATGAAACTTAAAATATTAGGAATAAAAGATCTTATTAATTGAAACATAAACTAAAAAAGTATATCTCGTTTGGAATATTATTTTTATTATTGATATTTAGATATTAATAATTTATTATATCTTATTATGAAAAAAGGTTCAATAGATTTTCCTGATTTTGCCAAGTTTGATCTTAGGGTCGGCGAAGTTAAAGAAGCCTCTCTACTTGAGGGATCTAAAAAATTAATTATTTTAAAAGTAGACCTTGGCGAAGATTATGGTGTCGTCGAAATTTTATCAGGTCTTTCTCCAACCTATCAACCTGCAGACTTAGTTGGTAATAAATATATTGTTCTTGCCAATCTTGCACCAAAACAAATGATGGGCAGCAAGTCCAACGGAATGATATTAGTCGCCGATGATCCGGAAAAATTTGCCCTTCTCCCCCTTGACAAAAATTTAAAAAACGGTACAGTTATAAGATAGAAAAATTAAAAGTTAAGATTTAAAAATTAAAAATTTTAAAAACTATGGCTAAAATAAAAAGAAAGAGTGCAGTAGAAAAAGTTGAGCCTGTTGTTCAACCTCAAGTTAATTATTCTCAACCAAACAACAACATTCTTTACGTAATGATGGGAGTGATTACTCTCTTTCTTATTTTCATGACGGTAAAAATGTTTTCTTTAGAAAAAAAGATTAATTCTGGGGCTACCGGAAGTGCACCTGTTGCTCAGCAAGAATCAGTAATTTCCGTACCTAATTTAAAAAAATATGCCAAAGAGCTTAAGCTAAATACGGGTAAATTTAATAAGTGTTTGGATTCCGGAGAAAAAAAAACATTAGTTGATAAGGACACTAAATATGGATCTTCCCTTGGGGTTCAAGGCACACCAGGATTTTTCATAAACGGTAGATTTTTAGGAGGAGCGTTTCCTTTCAGTGCCTTTAAAGAAATAATTGACAAAGAAATCAGTGGTACGGGTTCAAATTCCTGTGCTGATTACACTGAATCTAATTTGAAAAGCCAGTGTGACGAAACTGGTACCGATCAAAGTAAAGCATTCAAGCTTTTGGCCAAGGATATTGATGTAACCGGTATGACAGCAGAAGGAGCAAAAAATGCCAAAGTCACAATTGTTGAATTCTCTGATTTTGAATGTCCTTTTTGTGTCCGCGCTTATCCAACAGTAAAGCAAATTTTAAGTGAGTATAAGAATGATGTCAGAGTATTTTATAAACAATTTCCACTAACCCAAATTCATCCACAAGCTGAAAAAGCTGCTGAAGCTTCACTTTGTGCAGGTGATCAGGGAAAATTCTGGGAATGGCACAATAAAATATTTGAGTTAGAAGCTCAAGGCCAAGCTCAATAAAAAATAAACAATAATTGTGCTATAATTTTGTTGTTATATAGTTTAGATTGTTAACACAATGAAAAAATATTTACCCGAACAAATTATCAAAAAATATTCTAATAGTTGGGTCGCAATATCTGATAAAGATAATGAAGTGATTACACACGGAAATGATATTCTTGAAGTTGAAAAAAAATTGAAAAAAATCGGGAAAAAGGCAGATGTAATAACGTTTATTTTGCCGGTAAATCATTTTTATGCCCCCTAAAAAATCAGAAGAATTTAATTATACTCCTAGGATTGTTATTGGTAACGATGAAAAAGTATTAAAGATAGTTGATTATCCAATATTAAGAGTAAGAATAAAATATAAACACACTTTAACATCGACTCCTGTTGAATGTTTGGTTGATAGTGGCTCCGTTATAAATTTATTTCCTGCTAGTTGGGGAGTGTTGTTAAAGATTCCAATAAAATCTGGACAACTTCAAAAGATTTATGGAATTGGAGGTGTTTCAATTGAAAGTTATAGACATGATGTGCATTTTTATATCATAGATTCAAAAATAAATTTTCGTACTTATGCTTATTTTAGTGAAAAACAAAATACGCCTTTATTAGGCAGATATGGTTTTTTTGATATGTTCAAAAATGTATCTTTTAATCAAGATAGAGGTTCGTTTACATTAACAAAATAGTTATAACGAAATTGATAGCAATTCTTATCTCCCTACAAGAGTTGTTGGAACTTGATATATAATTAAATATGTTATTCTGAATATATGGAGAATCAAACTCAACCAAATACTCCACCATTCAAACCGCAAACACAAAATCCGACTTCACCATCAACTAACTGGGTAAAAAACAAATAGCAAAACAACAATCAATAACTGAACAAACAAATATTATCCCTACTCAAACTGTTACCAATCAAGAAGTGATATCTACAATATTGGAACCAAGGATATGAACCCCAAAAACTGTACCACCACCTAGTCTAGATTTTTGTCTTCTTTAATGACTCCTGTAAACTAAGAATCTATGGATACTCAAGGTTCAAAGCCTACGAGGAAGGCATACTCCTCACATGTTAAATTTCAGGTGGTAATGGAAGTGATTAAGGGAAAAGCGG
>Ga0210039_1001705_pt1 | contig 19754 bp, 19 predicted proteins | sample CryGeyCG2114_250_3_FD_185460 | JGI IMG/M metagenome (GOLD analysis project Ga0210039, IMG submission 185460) | Groundwater microbial communities from aquifer - Crystal Geyser CG17_big_fil_post_rev_8/21/14_2.50 (SPAdes) (version 2) | ecosystem: Environmental > Aquatic > Deep subsurface >...
CCGCAGTGTATGTCGGTATCCATGAGGATTCCGAGCACCGCCGGACGCCGGCCACGACCCGCTGACGGTTCCTGGCGGCGGTTTTCAGCCGAGTTCGCGCGAAACCTTGAACACCTTCGGGTTACGCCGCAAGCGCTGCAACACACGCGCCAGCTGGGTGCGATTCTTGAGCCCGATCAGAAAAAGCAGCTCGGCGGTGTCACCGGTGGATTCACGCTGTTCGACACGTTCGATGTTGGCCTGGGCCTGGCCGATCGAAGTCGAGACCGAGGCCAGCACGCCCGGACCATTGACGGTAATGATCTTGACCTGCACGCTGTAACTGCCGCGTGGCACCTGCTCCCAGGCGACATCGAGACAGCGCTCGGGGTGGTCGCGTTTGAGTGCGGGTATATTGGGACAGTTGTCGCGGTGGACGATCAGGCCGCGCCCCGGCGACAGGTAGCCGGTGATGCGGTCGCCCGGAATCGGGTGGCAGCACTGACCGTACCCGATGGTATTACCCTCGCCTCCACCGACGGTGAAAATCTCGCCGGGTACCCGCTCGCCGCCCCGGCGCTGGATGATCGGCAGCAATTTCTGCGCTACGGTTCCGGCAAGCAATTCACCGCGTGCGATCCGCACCAGCAGATCTTCCAGCCGGGCCATGCCGGCTTTCTTCAGGTAGCGCTCCAGCCGGCGGGCCGAGACCTTTTCCAGCGAACTGTCACGCCTGGCCAGGGCCTGGTCCAGCAATCGGTGACCAATGGCAACCGAATCAGCCTGCTCGAGATTCTTCAGGTGCGAGCGGATCGCGGTGCGGGCCTTGGCCGTGACCGCCGACTCCAGCCACTCGGGCCGTGGCTTGATCGATGGATCGGTATCGATCTGCACGGTCTGACCGTTCTCGAGAACGGTATTCAGTGGTGCCGGCTTGTTATCGATCAGCGCGCGGCGGGCATGGTTACCGACGTCGGTGTGGATCGCGTAGGCGAAATCCAGCGCAGTGGACTCGGCCTTGAGGTCGATGATCTTGCCCCGGGGCGTGAACACGAACACCTCGTCGGGAAACAGCTCGGCCTTGGCGGTGTCGATGAAATCCAGCGACTCCTTGGCACGCGATTGCGACTCGACCAGTTTGAGCAGCCAGTCGCGCGCGCGTACCGCGGTCGAGGCATCCGGCGGTGCGGCCTTGTAGAGCCAGTGCGCGGCGGCACCCTTCTCAGCCACCATGTCCATCTCTTCGGTGCGGATCTGGATCTCGATCGGTACGTTGTAGGGCGAGGTCAGCACCGTGTGCAGCGATTGATACCCGTTCGGCTTGGGCAAGGCGATGTAATCCTTGAAGCTGCGCGGGCGCGGCTTGTATAGCGAGTGCGCCACGCCCAGGGCCTGGTAACAGTGCGATTCTGAGTGGGTGATGATGCGGAAGGCATACAGGTCGTAAACCTCGCGGAAGCTCAGCGACTTCTCACGCATCTTGTGATAGATGCTGTAGATGCTCTTCTCGCGACCTTCAACCCGGCACGGGATGCCGGCTTCATTGAGCCGCTTCTTCAGTGACTCGGTAACCGAATCAACAATCTGCTTGCGATCGCGGGTCCGGCTGCGCGCCGAACGCTCGATCACGCGGTAGCGATGCGGAAAGAGGTTGGCAAGGCCCAGTTCCTCGAGTTCGTGCTTGAGCGCATTCATCCCGAGTCGATCGGCGATCGGGGCGTAGATCTCGAGCGTTTCGCTGGAAATCCGGCGCCGCGCCACGACCGACATCGCGCCGATGGTGCGCATGTTGTGCAGCCGATCGGCCAGCTTGATGAAGATCACTCGCAGGTCACGACTCATCGCCAGTAGCAGTTTGCGGAAGCTCTCTGCATCCGCCTCCTGGCGGGTGCGGAACTTCATCTTGTCGAGCTTGGTTACGCCGTCGACCAGCCGCGCGACCTGCGAGCCGAACTCGTTCTTCAAGTCATCCAGCGAGATTTCGGTATCTTCAACCGTGTCGTGCAGGATGGCTGCGGTGATGGTCTGGTGATCCATTCGCATGCCGGCCAGAATCGAGGCGACCGCCACCGGGTGAAGGATGTACTCCTCCCCGCTTTGGCGAGTCTGGCCCCGATGCGCCTGCTCCCCCAACTCGAAGGCACGCAGCGCCGTGGCGACGTGCTCGGGCTCAAGGTAGGTATTGAGCAGCCGCCTGAGTTCTCGAACCGGGGCCGGATAGCTCATTCGAGCACGGCCTCCAGCCCTGCGGCCCGGGCGGCGGGCAGCGTCCGGCGGTGCTCGGAATCCTCATGACTTCGCATACCCGATAGCTTATCGGAAGAATGCAGCCGGGGGATCAGAAACCTTCGAGACGTGTTCCAGGCAGATCACGGGCAGGAGCCAAGCACAAGCCCGCACATCAAGAGTGCGAGCACCGCCGGATGCCGTCAGGCGCCCGCACAGCAACCGGAAGCGTCGCGAGCGGGTGGCTGACGGTAGCCGCCGGAGCGCAGCAACCGCAGTGTACATGTGGGTACATGAGGATTTCGAGCACCGCCGGATGCCGTCAGGCGCCCGCACAGCAACCGGAAGCGTCGCGAGCGGGTGGCTGACGGTAGCCGCCGGAGCGCAGAAACCGCAGTGTACATGTGGGTACATGAGGATTTCGAGCACCGCCGGATGCCGTCAGGCGCCCGCGCAGTAGCTTCCGGGGGGAGAGTCGTCAGTCTTCGTCGGGCGGCGGTGGCGGAAGCTCCGCCTGCATCGCAGCCAGCCGGGCGTCGAGCTCGGCCTGGTAGGTGCGGATATTGTCGTGATCGATATGACCTTCGGCGATCTCGCGCAACGCGATCACGGTCGGCTTATCGGTTTCCTCGGGCACCAGGGTGTCGGCGCCGTTGGCGATCTGGCGCGCCCGCTGGGCGGCCATCACGATCAGGTTGAACCGGTTCGGTTCGATATCGATACAATCTTCTACGGTGACACGGGCCATGGGGGCTCCTGCAGAGTTCGTGCCTGAAAGCAAGCCTTCAAGTATAGCGCATGAAGCGCTTCAGGCCAACAATTCCCGGAGCCGCACCTGCTGGACCTCGCGTTGACGCCGGCGTCGCAGCGGCCAGGCGCGAATGATGGCGATCAGCTCGGCGCGCGCGGTCTCGAAATCATCATTGACCACGACCCAGTCGAATTCAAGGCAGGCCGACATTTCGGTGCGGGCTTCGGCCAGACGGCGCTCGATCACCTCGGGCTGATCGGTACCGCGGCCCCTGAGGCGCTGCTCCAGCACCTCCAGCGAAGGCGGCAGGATGAAGATCTCGCAGGCCTCGGGGTGGCTCTGTCGAACCTGGGCCGCGCCCTGGACATCGATCTCCAGCAGCAAGTCGCAGCCTTGTGCCCACAGCGCCTCTATCTGCGCCCGGTCGGTGCCGTAGCCGTTGCCGAACACATCGGCATGCTCCAGGTACCGGCCGGCGGCAACCCGGGAATCGAAGGTGGCGCGATCGATGAAGTGGTACTGCTCGCCGTCGAGCTCGTTGCCGCGCGGTGGCCGGGTGGTATCGGAAATCGAGAAGCGTAGCCGGTCGAACTCCGCCAGCGCGGCCCGCATCAGACTGGTCTTGCCGGCGCCCGACGGCGCGGCGATGACGTACAGCTCGCCGCGGCGGGCCTCGGCCTCACTCGACATTCTGGATCTGCTCCCGCATCTGCTCGATCAGCACCTTGAGTTCAACCGAAACTCCGGTCGTCTCGGCCGCAACCGATTTCGACCCCAGCGTGTTGGCCTCGCGGTTGAGCTCCTGCATCAGGAAGTCCAGACGCCGCCCGGCCGGTTCGTCCGCAGCGATGATGCGACGAATCTCGGCGACGTGCGCCTCGAGTCGGTCGAGTTCCTCGTCGACGTCCAGCCGGGTCAGCTGCAGCGCCACTTCCTGCTCCAACCGGCCAGGATCGAGGTCCACACCCAGGCCCTCGAGCCGTTCGTGCATGCGGCGCTCCAGAGCGGCCCGTACTTCGGGCAGGTGGGCCCGAACCCTGGCGATCTGCTCGAGCATCGCGGCCAACCGCCCCTCAAGCATCGCGGCAATCGCCTCGCCCTCTCGGGCCCGGGCCTCGGCCATCTGTTCGAGGGTCCGGTCCAGCAGTGCCGTGGCACGTGCCTGCTCGGCCTCGAAGTCGACCCGCAGCTCCGACAGCAGACCCGGCCAGGCCAGCAGCCGGACCAGGTCGACATCGCCGCCGCCGGCCAGGTCACGCAGCTCGCCCGCACGGGCCAGCAACGCATCGGCCAACGGCCGGTTCAGCACCAGCTCTGCCGCGGCGGCTCCGGGATCGGCCTGGTAGCGCAGGCTGATATCGATCTTGCCGCGGGCGAAGCGCTGTTTCAGCCGCTCGCGCAGCACCGGCTCCAGGACCCGAAATTCCTCGGGCAGACGCGGATGCACGTCGAGATAACGCTGGTTGACGCTCCTGAGCTCCCAGGTCAGCGTCCCGGCCGGCCCGGCTTCGGCCAGGCTGGCATAGGCGGTCATGCTGTTGAGCACGGCGGCTCCGAATGAGGTGAGAGCGAGAATGGTACCTGATGGGGCGGTTGGACGATTGTCTGAACTGGAGCGGCTCATGCCGGTTCCGCAATCCGCTGTGCCCGTGGCGCCCGGTCAGGTTGCCAATCACCTCCCAGGCCAAGGCCAGGTCCTGCACCCGGCCGGCGCTGTCGGGCTTGTGCAGCAGACGATAAGAAATGGCGCTAAACCAGATTTGACCCCAAAGGTCCCACGAATGAGATGAGAGCGAGAATGGTACCTGATGGGGCGGTTGGACGATTGTCTGAACTGGAGGGGCTCATGCCGGTTCCGCAATCCGCTGTGCCCGTGGCGCCCGGTCAGGTTGCCAATCACCTCCCAGGCCAAGGCCAGGTCCTGCACCCGGCCGGCAGTGTCGAGCTTGTGCAGCAGACGATAAGAAATGGCGCTAAACCAGATTTGACCCCAAAGGTCCTGACCCCAGTGGTCACTGAATCCTCAATCCGTGTCCCTGTACCCTCGCAACACAGCCGTTGCCCCGCTATGCTTGACCCTTGCGCCGCTTCGAATCACCAATGAGCCATCCCGCGACCGAGCCCGCTGCTGTCGAGACCCTGCCCGGAATCGGGCCGGTGGTGGCGGCGAAGTTCAAGGCGCTGGGGCTGGAAACCGAGATCGACCTGCTGTTCCACCGCCCGCTGCGCTACGAGGACCGGACCCGGATCCTGCCGATGGCCGCACTGCGGCCCGGCATCACCGCGCAGATCGAGGGTCGGGTGCTGCACCAGGAAGCCCGCCAGGCGCGCAAGCGCAGCCTGCTGGTGGTGCTGGAGGACGACTCCGGCCAGGTCGTGCTGCGGTTCTTCAACTTCTACCCCAGCCAGCGCCGCCTGTATGCAATCGGCAACCGGCTGCGCTGCTTCGGCGAGGTGCGCTACGGTCCCGAAGGCTACGAGATGGCGCACCCGCAGTGCACGGTTCTGGGCGTTGACGCGGTGCCGTTGCCGCAATACCTCAGCCCGATCTATCCGACCACGGCCGGGCTCGGCCAACAGCGCCTTGCGCAGACCGTGGAACATGCGCTGGAGCGGCTGCTCGATGGCGCATTGGTGCTACCCGACGTCCTCGGCCGACCGGCTGGACTACCGTCGCTGTGCGATGCGCTTTCCGCCGTCCACCGACCGCCGCTGGATGCGCCGCTGGGCGACCTGATCGAGGGCCTGCATCCGGCGGTGCAGCGCCTGGCGCTGGAGGAACTGGCCGCGCATCACCTGGCGCTGGCGCGGCTGAACCGGGCACGCGCCCGGCAGCGCGCCGAGGCGCTGGTCGATGTCGATGGCCTGGTTCAACGCATGCTGGCGCGGTTCCCGTTCGAGCCCACCGGCGCGCAGCGTCGCGTGATGGCCGAGATCGGCGAAGATCTGGCCGGCACCCGGCCGATGCGCCGCCTGCTGCAGGGCGATGTCGGCTCGGGCAAGACACTGGTTGCGGCTGCAGCCGCGGCCCAGGCCATCGGTGCAGGTGCTCAGGTGGCGATCGTCGCGCCGACCGAGATCCTGGCCGAGCAGCACCTGCGAAACTTCAGCGATTGGTTCAAACCGCTGGGCATCGAGCCGGTGTGGCTGGCCGGCAAGGTGACCGGGCGCAAACGGAGCTGGGCATTGGAGGCGCTGGCCGACGGCGCGCCACTGGCCGTCGGCACCCATGCCTTGTTCCAGGACGGGGTCGAGTTCCGGCGATTGCGGCTGGTGATCGTCGACGAGCAGCACCGCTTTGGCGTCGGTCAGCGCCTGGCGCTGGCGGCCAAGGGCAGCCGCGGTGCGCGCATACCGCACCAGCTGGCGATGACCGCCACACCGATTCCACGCACCCTGGCCATGACCGCCTATGCCGGCCTGGAAGTCTCGGTCATCGATGAACTACCGCCGGGCCGCACGCCGGTGACCACGGCGCTGATCGACGCCGATCGCCGGCCCGAGGTTATCGAGCGCATCCGCGTCGCGCTGGCCGAGGGCCGCCAGGCCTACTGGGTTTGCCCGCTGATCGAGGAGTCCGACGTGCTCGAGGCCGAAGCGGCCGAGGTCACCGCCGAGGAACTGACCCGTCAGCTGCCCGAGTTCAGCGTCGGCCTGGTCCACGGTCGGCTCAAGTCGGCTGAAAAGCAGGCGCAGATGGACGCCTTCAAGGATGGCCGCACCCGACTGCTGGTCGCGACCACCGTGATCGAGGTCGGCGTCGACGTATCCAACGCCAGCCTGATGATCATCGAGAACGCCGAGCGCCTCGGGCTATCGCAACTGCACCAGCTCAGGGGTCGAGTCGGCCGCGGCAGCGACAAATCGGCCTGCGTGCTGATGTACAAGGGCCCGCTGGGGCAACTGGCGCGCGAGCGCCTGAAAGTGATGCGCGAGACCACCGACGGCTTTCGCATCGCCGAGCGCGACCTGGAGTTGCGCGGCCCCGGCGAAGTCCTCGGCACCCGCCAGACCGGCATGCTGCGATTCCGCATCGCCGACCTGGCCCGCGACGCCGAGCTGATTTCGAAGATCCCGACCCTGGTCAACCGCCTCAACAAGACCCAGGCCGACACGCTGATCGAGCGCTGGCTCGGGCGCTCGGAGCGATTTGCGGATGTGTGACAGAAACACATTAGCCTGGAAAAGGCCGCCAAGCCTTTGGGGGTAGAGTAGAGAGCATGCTTCCGCCTGCCCTCTCTCATCAAATCACCCCGTTTCCCTCTCTCGATGCACTGAAGGGCGCTGCTTAGGCCACAAACCTGCCGTTATTTGATGCAACACTGGGGTTCATGCGCTATCGAAGACCTTCTGATTGTCGTGCTTAAAGAACGCTGCCCGGTGTCGGCGGGGCTGGCGGTGGCTCCGGATGAGTGCGGAACATTCCCACCTGGCGGCCGCCGGGGGAGTGGGCCGATTGTTCCGGGATGGTGCCGAAGACTTCGGTGGGTAGTCGATTGCGCATCACTTCGACAGTGACCTGGTCGCCTGCTTCCCGGCTCATCAGAATTCGTCCAAGGTCAACCGGACGACTGACCGCCTCGCCGTCGATGGACAGGACCACATCGCCGGACTGGAGATTCAACGGGTTGTCTTCGGCGATGCGAAGTACCAGCACGCCATTTCCCGTTCCGAAATACGATGCCAGTCCGGCATGGTTGCTGATCAGATCGGTATCACGGCCCAGCCCGGCCAGGCGCGGCGGCATGGGTGGCATCGGTGGTACGGGCATGCCTTCGCCGCTGGGACTGACTTGAATGATATGGCGTTCGATATTCTGCGTCATCGGTTCCAGCCGCTCACCCAGCACGCTCAAGTCGCGCAATGCCGATCCGACAGTTACCGGCATCACCAATTCGATGCTGTCGCCGCGCTGAATCACCACGTCCACGATATCGCCGGGTTTGACCTCCGAGAGCACCTCCAGGATCCGGTTGGATGTGTTTTCTGTCACGTTGCGTCCTCCGACCGAGATCAGTCGGTCGTCCTTGCGAATACCGGCTTCCTCTGCGCCACTTCCCGGAGTCACGCCAATTACCCGGTTACGCTCATCTGACTCACCAAGCAACACCCCCAATCGTGGCGCAAAACCATCGAAGACCATGTGCCTGAACTTGTCTACGTCGGGACCTTGAACGAAGTCCAGCTCTCGTGCTTCGCCATCCTCGCTTCGTAATATCCAGGCATGGGCGTTGCTGCCGGATTGAACCAGTTCGCGCTGCAGTCGCGCAAGGCGCTGGGCGGCCTCGGCCATGTCGAGTCGAGCTTGTTCAAGCTGCTGGCGCAACTCTTCAAGTTCTACTGGTGCGGGGTCCTGGGCCTGAACCACGCTGGCTGCCAGGATCAGGATGAAGCTGAATATCAGTCGAGTCATCATTTCTTATTTCTCCATGTTGGATCGGTTGGATCGATTGTCATGTCAATCGTCATAGTCAGAGTTGTTGGAGACTGGCATGCTGCATCTGGGCCTGCCAGCTGCTTTGGCCGTAGAGTCGATTCATTTCGTTGAGCAGCTGGTTGCGTTGCTGCCACAGGTCGAGGTCGTTCGGGTTGCTGGCAAGACGGGTGTCCAGCCATCCCAGTTCGTTTTCCAGCCAGACCAGACTCTCAACCGAGACGGTGTTAACCGCGCCTAGATTCTGCCGGCGCAGGCTGGCTTCGAGCAGCGCCGACACTTGCCGGGCCTGGATCAGGGCGGATTCGTCGGCAGACATCGCCAAGATGCTGGTGCTATCGGGTCCTGGGCTCAGATTTGGTTGATGAACCAGGTTGATGACAACCGCCAGCACCGCCACCGCCACCGCGGCCACGGCCGAGGCGGAAAAGGTTCCACGTCGATGGCGCCGCGCGGTCTGGCGTTGGTCCAGTTCAGAGCGGATCGATGCCCACAGCGCCGGCGGCGGATCCAGCGGAGGCAGGGAACTTAGATTCAGTGAGTTCATGTCATTGATAGCATCGTTGTTCATCGGGGCATCACCTTGACGACCGGTTCGTGACCGGTATCTTCAAGAGAGGGGCGGATTCGGGCACGCGCGCGACTCAAGCGGGATTTCGACCAGGACACGGTCTGACCGACCAGCTCGGCGATCTCGCCGTGGGTCATACCTTCGGCATCGTGCAGCCAGAGAACGGTTCGATCCATGGATTCCAGCCGATCGAGCGCCTTTTCCAGATCCAGAATTTCATGGTTGAATGGTTTCGTCGTTTCCAATGCATTGTCGTTCTCTGGCAAGGGCTCGAAGCGATGTCGATTCAGATCCATCACCTGATTGATGACGATCCGCTTGAGCCAGGCGCCGAAGCGGTCGGCCTGGCGCACTTGGCCGGCTCGTTCGAAGGCGCGTACGAAGCCAGCCTGGACGGCATCCCAGGCCTGTGCATCGCAGCCGCACAGACGCACCGCCAGGGTCCAGGCTGCCGGGGAAAACATCCGGTAGACCTTTTCCTGTGTGCGCCGGCAGTCCTTTTTCAGGGCAGCAAGGCTGATGTCATCAAGAGGCGTGGAAAAATCCATGGGGTCGCTTTTGTTGTTCCTGTCACCAAGACGGTGCCGGGCCCGAAAAGGTCGCAGCGAATTCCAAATGTTCCGGATGCAGAATTGGCGGCTGTTTCTCGACGGGCTCACGGTGATCGGTTCAGTTTGAGAGCGCTGGCTTGTTGCACCGCACCCCTGCGACTCTCGCCGATTGAACTGGCAGGGGCGCTCGGAGTGGTTTGCAGATATGAAGCAGAACCCGCTACCCCAGGCGCCCGCTCATCACCAGCCCCGCCACCAGCCCGGCGCCACCGGCCAGGCCACCGCCGACCATGCCGATCCAGCCGTAGATGCGCTGACGGCGCTGACGGCGGGCAGCCTCGGGACTGGCTTCACGTTCGATGCGCAGGCGCGGCTCGAGGATCCGCGGCAGTGCGATCTGGGTGTGCCAGTAGATCGCGCCGAGGAATGCCAGGAACACCAGCGTCGGGACCTGCCAGCCGCTGCTTTCGGTGCTTGCAAGAAAGCCGGCGCAGGCGGCAATGACAACGAAGATGCCGATGCGCCGCTGACGCAGCAGTGCGGCGCGCTCGAGCGGGTCGGTCGAGGTCTTGAGGTAGGGCCGGATGCCGAACACGATCCCGGCGATACCGCCGATCAGACCGAGCAGGATGCCGAGCCCGGCGCCGAGCACGAACTTGGCCCCGGTCTTGGCACCGATGCCGACCGCGACGCCGGCCGCAGCCGGGGGACTGGCGACGCCCAGCAGGGTCGTCACCGCGGCGGTAAAGGCCGCACCCGGCGCGGTGGCCACCACCACGGCTGCCAGGCGCCGCTCCAGGTCGGTGCGCAGCCGCAAACGGGCCCGGCTCAGGCGCTGGCGCACGGCCGCGCCGGACAGGCCGAGCAACTCGGCGACCTTGTCGGAGGACTGACCCTCGCGGTAATACATCGCCAGCACTTCGCGCGCTTCGGGCGGCAGCCGGTCGAAGGCCTCGTTCAAGGCATCGAACTGGCGCTCGCGCTCGATGCCGGCGGCCGGGCTTTCGGGCTCGTCGGCAATCGACTCCAGCACGTCGGAGTTGCCCGGCCGGTCACCGGGTCGAGCCTTGCCGCGCCGCAGCTGATCACGCGCCAGGTTGCGGGTGATCTCGCGCAGCCACGGCAGGAAGCTGTCCGGGTTGTTCAGCTCGCCGAGCTTCTGCCATACCTTCAGGTAGGCCTCCTGGGCGATGTCCTCGGAATGCTGGACATCGCGCACCACGGCCAGGGCGATGGCGCTGACGGTGGACTGGGTGGCGCGCACCAGCTCGGCGAACGCGCGTCGGTCGCCGCGCTGTGCGGCCGGCAGGTGGCGTGCAATGTGCAGCGCGATCTCACTCATCGCCGAGCGCCTCCAGGAAGGCCAGCACCTCGCGGGCGGTGAACTCCGGATCGTCGAGCTGGACGAAATGACTGCCCTGCCCGGCAACGACGTGGCGATGGTCCGGGATCGCCGCAATCTGGGCGCCGAAGGCAGCTCGCACGGCCTCGTTCGAGCCGCTGTCGGCGGCCTGCAGCAGCAGCGCCGGCACGGCGACATCGGCCATCAACGGACGCAGATCGGTGGTCATCAATTCGGCCACCGCGCGCCCGACCGCGGCCGGGTCGGAGCGGGTGCTGGTACGGGCGATGCGCTCGCGTTCGGCTTCATCGTGCAGCATGGCCTGCAGACTCATCCGATTCTGCTGGGCGAATTGTTCCGGGCTCAGGCCGGCCATGAAGCTTCGCATCTGTTCGGCCCCAGCGTCCTGCGATTCGGGGTTCGCGGCGGGGTCGCCCAGGGCCGGCAGGTAGGGTACGCCGTCGACGGCAATCACGCCGGCCAGGTGGGCGGACTCGGTCGCACCGAGCCAGAAGGCAAGAAAGCCGCCGAGGCTGTGACCGATCACGACCGGTTTCGGGCCGTCGGTCTGTGCCAGTTCCATTGCCAGCGCATCGCGCACCCGGGGCATGAACGGGGCATCGTCCGGCAAGGCCGGGCGGCCGCCGAAGCCTGACAGCGTGAGCACATGCGTGCGATACCCGGCCTGGCGCAGTTGCGCGGCCAGCGGATCCCAGACGTCGCCGGCGTTGGAAAGACCGGGGATCAGGTAGACATCCCGGCCTTCGCCGGCGGATTCGATGGCGAAAGGACCGGCTTCGGCGGCGGCGATTTCAGCGGCAAGGACCAACAGGATTGCGATCGAGAAGCGAGCGATAAGGTTCATGGTGGGTCTCCGTGGATTTGCCTACGAAGACGCAGCCGGTGGAGAAATGTGACAGGAAATCCGGGCCGTCGTGTTGAATGCGCGCCGGGCCGTCTCCGGCGCGCGACGTTCGCGAATCAGTCCTGCGGCGGGATGCGCAGCGCCTGGCCGGGATAGATCTTGTTGGGATCCTCGAGCATCGGCCGGTTGGCTTCGAAGATCGCCATGTACTTGCCGGCGTTGCCGTAGTAGGTCTTGGCGATCCCCGACAGCGTATCGCCGCTGACGACAGTGTGGAAACGGGCCGTCGGTGCGTCTTCCGGCGCGGGCTCGGGCGCCGTCTCGATGCTTGTCGGCGCCGGCTCGGGCGCTTCTGCGGCCAGTTCTGCGGCGCGCACCCGAAGGCGGTCGTCGACCTTCTCGACGCCCTTGATGTTGCCGGCCGCAACGATGGCCTTTTCCTTGTCTTCCAGCGTTTCGGCCACACCGAGCAGGCTGACCTGCTTCTTGACCTGGTCGGCGATCACGGTCAGCGAGGAAAGCTTCAGCCCGAGGCTGCGGATATGGTCACGCACCGCATTCTCGTCGATCTCCTTGCCGCCGAACAGACTCTTGCCAGCATTGCCGACGAAATCGAAAAGTCCCATGTCTTGATACTCCGTTGTGTCAGTTCAAACCGAAGTTTACGACGGCAAGCCGGGCTGTGGCGCGGCTCACGGTTCGAGGCGCACGCTGTGGCGTGGTCTCTCGTCGCGCACTTTCGGCGTGTCGGCGAACGCGGCCCAGCTGACGATGGCATAGCGGGTGCCGGCGGTGACCGGGTTGGCGCCGTGGAAGTAGCGCGCATCCGACGGAAACCAGACCAGCATGCCGGGCTTCGGCCGGAGTCTGTAGTTGAAGTATTCAAAAGAAAGCTCGCCACCCTCGAATTCTTCGTTGAGATACAGCAGCAGGCTGATATCACGGTCCAGATCCTGGCGCCAGCGGCCGATTTCGGGCTGGTAGCTGTCGGCGTCGGCATGGGCCTGGTAAAAGCCGCCGATCTCGTACTTGAGCGTCTGCGGCGTCTCGAACCAGGCAAATTTGCAGCCCAGATGTGGCGCGATCGTTTCGGTATAGGCAGAGCGCAACAGCGCGACCAGCGCATCCTCATGCTCACCCATGTGGACTCGCTCGGTAACCCGCCGGTCGTCAAGCTTGCGCTTGATCTCGCCGGCGCTGCTGGTGGCTTCCAGGTCGAGCACCTTGAGTCTTCTGGATGGGCGGGTCGCAGCGTAATCAACAAGCATCCGGCAGCGCCCGACGCTCAGAAAGTTCTCGATCACGACGACCCCGTGCGGCGGCTTGCGGCCGGACTCATTGGAGCCGCAGCAATGCTTGAAGCGACGACCAGAGCCGCAAAAGCACGGCTCGCCTCGACCCGGCGGAAACGGAGCTCGATAGTTTGGTTGGATTGCCATGGCCTAAATTTTACCCCTGCCGGGGTTACTGCAGTTCACTCGGGCTGGTATCGCGCCGTCCCAGCCAGTGCAATGCAGCCGCCAGAATGTGCAGTCCCAGCAGCAGCGGCAGCAGCCATTCGCCGGAGAAGGTATGGACTTCCTCGATCGCCTCGTGCACAGCGTGACTGGCGGGCACCGGGATGTAGAAGGTGAACCAGCCGAATACATCCATGCCCTCGCCTTCGGTGAACAGATACAGCGGACCACTCAGCACCAGGGTCAGCAGCAGCAACAACAGCAGCCGATGCATCCAGCGCGCCGCGGTGCGTTGCAGGGTGTTCGGGACTTGCGCACGCGATGCCCGGGTCGCGACCCGGTAGCCGATTCGCCACAACACGAACCACAGGACGAAGAAGCCAAGCGCGATGTGGATGCCGATGATGTAGTCCTCGGCCGCATCCGGCGCTTCGCTGGCGGCTCGTCCCAGCACCCACATCGCGGTCACCAGCAGTGCGGTGATCCAGTGATTCAATGTGGCGATGCCGTTATATCGATCGGGGATATTCATGAAGTTTCCTTGGAACTACATTGAAAAAGAGACGGCGGATTCGAGCCCCTGTGACGGTGAGTCGGCCACCATCGGCAGGAAAACACCGGACCTGCAATTCATTATCGGACCCACCGGCGGGCTGACCCCGGACCATTCATGAAGCGGTCTGCTGCGACTTCCCCAGGCCCCTCGTCTGCAGTTGTTCACTCGGTCGCAATAGCACTGTAGCCGCGGAGCCCGGAACTGTCTCACGCCATCCGGATCCTGAATCGTCCTGAATGATTTGAATTCTGCATATCTGCCGCCGTATGCGCCATCCGGCAATTGACGGATCGGCAGTATCCTCCACAATATTGCCTTGATCATGGCCGGGAAAACTTGATGCAGATCGGTTCAATTTCGGGTTCAAACCGCACCTCGCTGGCACTGGCGGTCGTATTCGGCCTGATCTTCGTGCTGGTGGCCTGGGATCTGCTGTCCGACTATGGGGAGGGTGTCAACCGGCTGCATGTGCTGATTGAATCGGCGGTGCTATTGATCTCAGGTGGTGCGATGCTGACGCTTCTGGTCCAGCTGTTGCAGCATCGTCGACGACTCAACGCAATGTCGACCCGACTGGCGAGCACGCGCGAGGAGGCTGCACGCTGGCGTAGCGAGTATCGCGAAGTGGTCGCCGGCCTGGCCCAGGCAATCGAAGCTCAGTTTCGCGAATGGCAATTGAGCTCCGCCGAAGCGGAGATCGGGCTGTTACTGCTGAAAGGACTCGGGCTCAAGGAGATCGCTGGGCTGCGTGGCACCAGCGAACGAACCGTGCGTGACCAGGCGCAGAGCGCCTACCGCAAGGCCGGGCTGGCTGGTCGCGCCGAACTGGCGGCATTCTTTCTAGAAGACCTGCTGCTGTCGAAGGATCTCCGCTCCTGACCCGCATTGCTCGAACACGCTGCTTGAACACTCTGCCCGGGCAATCCGCCCAGGCAGAGTGCGCTGCAAGAAAGCTACGACCAGGCGACCGGATGATTCAATCCAGCAGATCGCCGGGACCGGCGGGCAGACGCGGCAGGACCAACTCGGGAAATGGTCCGCTGAGCGCATCGAGAAAAGCGACGATATCGGCGACATCCTGCGCGTCAAGGGTCCGATCGAGCTGGGTTGATGCCATCACCCGAACAGCCTCGTCCAGCTCTTTTACCGAGCCATTGTGAAAATAGGGGGCGGTCAACGCGATGTTGCGCAGGGTCGGCACCCGCCACATGTGGGCATCGGACTCCACGCCAGTCGCCGCCGCCCGGCCACGATCGTCGGTCAAACGGTAGCGCTCGACGAAAGCACTGCGCTCGAAGGTCGGGAACTTCTGGAAGAACCCGGTACCCACAGGTAACGTCGGACCGGAAAAGTTGGGCCCCGAGTGGCAGGCGGTACAGCCGGTCTGGGCGAAGCTGCGCATGCCGCGCTGCTGCGCCTCGGTCAGCGCCTCCGGATCGCCCTTCACGAAGCGATCAAAGGCGGAATCCGGCGTGATCAAGGTGCGTTCAAAGCTGGCGATCGCCTGGGCGATGCTGTCCTCGTCGATCTTCGCGTTGGCACCGAAGGCTTGATCGAAATACGTCCGGTAGCCGGGAATCCGCTCGATCCTGGCAGCCGCATCGGCAATCGACGACATCCCCATCTCGATCGGATTGACCAGCGGGCCCTTGGCCTGATCCTCCAGGGTCGCGACGCGGCCATCCCAGAACTGGGTCGACAGGAATGCTGCATTCCAGACCGTCGGCGCACTGCGCCCGCCCAGCTGGCCATGCACGCCGAACGAGCCGGGCCGGCTATCGTCGCCGCCGGCCATGACATTGTGGCAACTGTTGCACGAAACCGTACCGGTCGACGACAGGCGCGGATCGAAAAAAAGCATCTTGCCGAGCTCGACCCGGGCTTCGGTGGTCGGGTTGTCGGCCGGGGCCGGGGCGCGGGTCGGCAATGCCTGCCAGCTCTGCGCAAGCGCACTTGAGATGCATAGCTGCAGGGCAAGGAAGACAATCCAGCGCGCAGCGCTGGAACCTGGATGGAGCTGATTCATGCTGTGACCTCATGCGGATTCAAGAGCCACAAGGTGTAGCATGCAGCGCTCGTTGAAGCACTCCGTCAAATGACGTAATACCCCACAACGCCCCCACCAGCATCGGTTTGGCGGCTTGTCGGCAGCCGCACTCAGCCCCGGACGTAGCTTCCGGGCGCGGCTTCGAGCACATCGAGGCCGCCATCGCCGGGCACTCGTGCACGAACCCGGCTGCCGGCATGCGGCCGCAGCCAGTCGTTCCAGTGGCCCCACCATGAGCCCGTGTGATAGTCGGCGCCTTCGATCCAGTCGTCGGCGTCAGCCGGCAACTCGGGGTTGGTCCAGTAGCCGTATTTTTTGGCCGATGGCGGATTGATGACACCGGCGATGTGGCCGGAGCCGGCCAGCATGAAGGTGACCTGGCCCGAGTAGATCCGGGTCGCCTTATAGACCGACCGGTACGGTGCGATGTGGTCCTCGCGCGAGGACTGGATGTAGACCGGCAGGTCGATGGTCGAAAGATCGATCGGCACGCCGCCCATCTCGACCCCGCCCGGCTCAACCAGCCGGTTCTCCAGGTACATGTTGCGCAGGTACCAGGTATGCATGGTCTCGGGCAGTCGGGTGAAATCGGAGTTCCAGTACAACAGGTCGAACTTCGGCGGCTGGCGCCCCAGCAGGTAGTTGTTGACCACGAAGGACCAGATCAGGTCGTTGGCCCGCATCAGGTTGAAGCTGGTCGACATCGCCTCGCCATCAAGGTAGCCGCGCTTGCTCATCCGCTTTTCCAGCCCTTTCAACTGCGGCTCGTCGATGAACACACGCAGCTCGCCGGCCTCCTCGAAATCGACCTGGGCGGTGAAGAAAGTGGCCGAGGCAATGCGATCCTCGCCCATCGCCTTCATCCAGGCCAGCGTGCCGGCCAGCAATGTGCCGCCGATGCAGTAGCCGATGACATTGACCTGGTATTCGCCGCTGGCCTGCTCGATCGCGGTCAGCGCCTCGAGGATGCCTTCGTGCATGTAATCCTCGAAGCGCTTGTAGCGCAGCGTCTCGTCGGGGTTGATCCAGGAAATCACGAACACCGTGTGGCCGCGATCGACCGCCCAGCGAATGAAGGAATTCTCCGGCTGCAGATCGAGGATGTAGAACTTGTTGATCCACGGCGGCACGATCAGCAGCGGGGTGCGGAACTGCGTTTTCGTTCGAGGCGCGTACTGGATCAGCTGCATCATCGCATTCTGGTAGACCACCGAGCCTTCCGTGGTGGCAATGTTGCGGCCGACCTCGAAGGCCGAGCGATCAGTCATCGAGATCAACAGACTGCCGTCGCCGGCGGCGAGATCCTCGAGCAGCATGCGATAGCCGCGAAGCAGGTTCAGGCCCTTTTCGCGGCGGGTTGCTTCGAGGACTTCCGGATTGGTCAGGACGAAGTTCGACGGCGATAGCGCGTCGGCGAACTGGCGCGTGTAGAAGCGGATCCGCATCCGGTCGTCGGCCGACATCTCCTGCATCCGCGCCGCATTGGCCAGCATCCAGTCGGCCGTGGTCAGGTAGGCCTGCTTGAGCAGATCGAAGATCAGCGACTCGTCCCAGGCCTCGGAGCGAAACCGTCGATCACCTTTTGGCGCGGTCGCCACAGGCTCGCCCGGCTTGCCGATCGCGCGAAAGCCGAGGTACTTCATCAGGCCGTAATAGCGCTTGAGCAGGTCCCATTCGGCAATCAGGATGCGTTGCGGATGGCGGATCGTGTTCCAGGTGGCCTGCAGCAGCGGGCGCTTCAGGTTGAGCGCATCGACAGTCGGCAGCTCGACCTTGCCGATCTGGTTGAGCACCAGCACACCGGACAATTGCGCAATCCGGGTCAGTTCACGGCCCAGCTCGGCAGCTGCGCGGGTCGATTCGGTGAGGTCGGACATGGGCAGGGCTCCGGCTACAGGCGCAGACCGCCGTCGATGGCAAAATCTCGGCCCGAGATGAAATCATTCTCGAAGATGAAGCGAACGGTACTGGCGATCTCTCCAGGAAGACCGAGGCGTCCGAGCGGGATCTGCGCGGTGATCCGGTCGATTGCCTTCTGCGGCATCTGTCGCACCAGCTCGGTACCGACAAACCCCGGCGAGATCGAAGCGGTACGGATGCCGTGGCGTGCCAGCTCCCTGGCCCAGGTGACGGTCATTGCCGCCACGCCGGCCTTGGCCGCGGCGTAGTTGCTCTGGCCGAAATTGCCGTGGCGTGAGATGCTGGCGATATTGATGATCACACCACCGGTGCCGGAGCCGATCATGCGCGTGGCCGCCTCGCGGCCGCACAGAAAGACGCCGGTGAGGTTGACGTCGATCACCGCGCGCCACTGCGCCAGCGACATCCGGCTTTCGATCTCGCCATCGCGCGCCTTGACCAGCAGGCCGTCGCGGGTAATCCCGGCATTGTTGACCAGGCCAGCGACTGTACCCAATTCGCGCTCCAGAAGATCGAATGCAGCGATTACCGCATCTTCGTCCGCCACATCTGCCGTGGCGCAGGCATGGCCATCGCCCGGCAGACCGGCACGGGCCTCGGCAAGGCTGTCGGGATCGAGGTCGATCAGGCCAATACGGGCCCCGGCCGAGGCCAGCTCACGCGCCATTTCCAGACCCAGTCCGCGCGCGGCACCAGTGATCACGATAGAGCTTGCAGATAGATCCATGAATATATTTCCAGATAGTGGTCCGAAATGCGCGGCGCGGATTCAGTCGCGCTCGTCTTCATCGTCGGCCGTGGCCAGTGGAGGCTTGATCGCCTCGGACCAGAGTGTGAACATCTGCTGCTGCAACCGACGGTACGGCGCCAGAGCGACCTTGCCGATCCGATCCAGCCCGGTGCCGCCGAGCGTGGCACCGAAGGCCTGCTCGAATGCGCCCTGCTGCGACTGCAGGTGGGTCATCACCCGCTCCAGGTACTCACGCGCCATGTCACGCATCGGATTGGAGTTGACCCGGATCATCGCTTCGAGGAACTCATCGGACAACACCGGCCGGCCCAACATTTCCTGATCGGCGACAATCTGCAGCAGTACCTGCCGGGTCACGTCCTTGCCGGTGCGCGCCTCGACCACCTGGATCGATTCACCACTGCCAACCAGGTCGCGCACATCATTAAGCGTGACGGTCTGGCTGGTGGCCATGTCATACAGCCTGCGATTAGCGTACTTCTTGATGGTGCGGCGCGGCTGGACCATCGGTTCGGCATCCGGCAAAAAAGAGAGCAGATCGCAATCCTAACCCGGAAGGCGGATTCGGTTTGCAGTGCAAAATGAAGCCCGACCCGCGGCAAGGCGGGCCGGGCCGGGGAGCGACGCGCTTGTCGTCAGGCGGCTTTGGCAGCAGGCTTGGCCTTGGGCTTGGCAGCCGTCGGGGCAAAGTCGAACAGCTTCGAGAAATCCATGCTCTTGGCGAAGTTCTGACTCAGCCCGGTCAGCTTTTCGCGTGACTCGTTGCCGATTGCGGCCAGTTCCTCGAACTGCTGGTTGACCTGCTCGGCGTATTCCTTGAACGCGCTGGACTGCCGAGCAATGAAATCAGCCGGGCTGCTCACGTCCTGCAGTCGGGCGAAGCTGGCGCGGTTGAGATCGAACATCTTCTCGATCGACGTCATGTTGACGCGCGCGGTCTTGTCAATGGTTTCGGCCAGAATCTCCTGGGCCTTCTTGAATTCTTCGAACGTGTCGGTACTGGTCATGGGTACGATCTCCTTGGAAATTGGGAACATCCGGTTCGGGGCGCACCGCACGGGGCGTTGTGCAGCGCACAAAAACAAGTCTAACAGAGATCATTGTGCAGTGCAACAAGAACTGCCGGAAGACCTGGGATGTCGGCAATCAGGCGCTCGATCTTCTTGTAGTGGTTCGGATGCAGCGGCAGGGGCCAGACGTCCTCGCCGGCGGCCTTGCCGACCTCCATCATCTCCAGGCTGAGCGCCATGTCGCGGGTGATGACCGCGGCGTACTCGGGCCCGGTCGCGCGCATGGCGGAGCCG
>Ga0210039_1001716_pt1 | contig 19653 bp, 17 predicted proteins | sample CryGeyCG2114_250_3_FD_185460 | JGI IMG/M metagenome (GOLD analysis project Ga0210039, IMG submission 185460) | Groundwater microbial communities from aquifer - Crystal Geyser CG17_big_fil_post_rev_8/21/14_2.50 (SPAdes) (version 2) | ecosystem: Environmental > Aquatic > Deep subsurface >...
TAACCTGATTCCACACACGCTGCAAAACACCGCGCTGGGCACGCTGGCTGTCGGTTCCAACGTCAATCTCGAAGTGGACTTGATCGCGCGCTACGTTGAGCGCATGCTCAATCCCACAGCGCCAGCCCCCGACTCTGCCAGCTAAACCTTCTGCAATCTTTCAAAAACCCTGACATGACAACGCACAAACCCGTGGCGATATCGCCCGTAGAAGACATCGTGGCCGACATGCGCGCCGGGCGCATGGTGATTCTGGTTGACGAGGAAGACCGTGAGAACGAAGGCGACCTGATCATGGCTGCCGACCATGTCACCGCCGATGCCGTCAACTTCATGGCCCGCTTTGGCCGTGGCCTGATTTGTTTGACACTCACCAAAGAGCGCTGCGAACGCCTGCAACTGCCGCCCATGACGGCGCGCAATGGCGACAAAAAAGGCACTGCGTTTACTGTGTCCATTGAAGCCGCCGAAGGCGTGACCACCGGCATTTCCGCCGCCGACCGCGCCTGCACCGTGCAAGCTGCCGTGGCCAAAAATGCCAAGCCCGAAGACCTGGTGCAACCCGGCCACGTGTTCCCGCTGCAAGCGGTCGAAGGCGGCGTGCTGATGCGCGCGGGCCACACCGAAGCCGGTTGCGACCTGGCCGCCATGGCTGGTTGCACGCCAGCGGCCATGATTTGCGAGATCATGAAAGACGACGGCACCATGGCACGCCTGCCCGATCTGCAGATTTTTGCCGCGCACCATGGTCTGAAAATTGGCACCATTGCCGACCTGATCGCCTACCGCAGCCGGGTCGAGTCGATGGTCGAGCACATCGGCAAACGGCCGCTGCATACCGCGTTTGGCGAATTCACCGCCCACGCCTTCAAAGACAAAACGGCGCACGGCGTGCACCTGGCACTGGTCAAGGGCGAGTGGGCCGCAGGCGAAGCCGTGCTCTGCCGGGTACACGAGCCGCTGTCGGTGTTTGACGCGCTGGAAGTCGGCCGCACCATGCACTCCTGGAGCCTGGACGCCAGCCTGAAAAAAGTGGCCGATGAGGGCAAGGGCGTGGTGGTGTTTCTTAATTGCGGCGAAACCGGCAAACAGCTGCTGGCGCAATTTGACGGCACCGCGCGCGCCAGCCACGGCCCGGGGCGCGGCCAGATGGACCTGCGCACCTACGGCATTGGCGCGCAGATTCTGCGCGAATGCGGCGTGCACAAAATGAAACTGCTGGGCACACCCCGGCGCATGCCGAGCATGACCGGCTACGGCCTGGAAATAGTTGGCTACGTTACCCCTTAACCCCTGAGCCACCCCACCACCATGTTGATCGCAGACCAAGGCGCACTGGACGCCACCGACCGCCGTCTCGACGGCAGAAAACTCACCATTGGTATCGTCCAGGCGCGCTTTAACGCTGGCGTGACCGACGCACTGGCGCAGGCCTGCCGCGCTGAGCTGCTGCGCCTGGGTGTGACTGAAAAGCACATCACGCTGGTGCAGGTGCCCGGTGCGCTGGAAGTGCCCGTGGCCCTGCAGGCGCTGGCCGAAAAAATGACCTTTGATGCGCTGATCGCCCTGGGCTGCATCATCCGCGGCGAAACCTACCACTTTGAACTGGTGGCCAACGAATCGGGCGCGGGCGTGAGCCGCATCGCGCTGGACTACCAGATGCCGATCGCCAACGCCATTCTCACCACCGAAACCATGGACCAGGCGCAAGCGCGCCAAAGCGACAAAGGCCGCGACGCCGCCCGCGTTGCCGTCGAAATGGCCAACCTGCTGGAAGCACTTTAATGACCCAAGCCAATAGCCACACCAGCGCGTCCAAACGCCCACCCCGTCAACCGCGCAAGGGTCTCACCAGCACCGGCGCGCGCAAAGCCGCCAGCAAAAACGCCCGCTCGCGCGCGCGTGAATTCGCCCTGCAAGCGCTGTACCAGGTGCTGGTGGGCAAAAACGACGTGGCTGAGGTCGACGCCTTCACCCGCGACCTGCTGGGTTTTTCCAAAGCCGACGCCGCGCACTTTGACGCGCTGCTGCACGGTTGCGCTGAACAGGCCGGCGCGCTCGATGCGCTGATCTCACCGGTGCTCGACCGGCCGTTCACCGACATCTCGCCGGTCGAACACGCCACCATGTGGATCGGCGCGTATGAACTGCAACACTGCCTGGATGTGCCTTGGCGCGTGGTGCTCAACGAGAGCATCGAACTGGCCAAGGAGTTTGGTGGCACCGACGGCCACAAGTACGTCAACGCCGTACTCAATGCACTGGCCGGCCAGGTGCGTGCGGCCGAAGTGAAGGCGGACCGTTGAGGTGAGGATTACCGAGCGCGCGCAGCGCATCGCGCCTTTTTACGTGATGGAAGTCGCCAAGGCGGCCCAAGCCCTGGCCCCCGCAGCAGCGCAAGCCGGCTCGCCCATGATTTACCTCAACATTGGCGAGCCAGATTTCACCGCCCCGCCACTGGTGCAAGAAGCCGCGGTGCGCGCCATCCACAACGGCTTGTCGCACTACACGCAGGCGACCGGCCTGCCCGAGCTGCGCGAGCGCATCAGCCAGTGGTACACGCAGCGCTTTGCCGTGGGCGTGCCTGCCAGCCGCATTGTCGTCACCGCTGGCGCCTCGGCGGCGCTGCAACTGGCCTGCCTGGCGCTGATCGAGTCTGGTGACGAGGTGTTGATGCCCGACCCGAGCTACCCCTGCAACCGGCACTTTGTGTCAGCGGCAGGAGGCACTGCGGTGTTGATCCCAACCACAGCCGCTGAGCGCTTTCAACTGAATGCAAACAAGGTCGCAGCTGCCTGGAACGCCACCACGCGTGGGGTGCTGCTGGCCTCGCCTTCCAACCCCACCGGCACCTCTATTTCGCTATCAGAACTGAAGCGCATCCATGAGGTAGTACAAGCGCGGGGAGGCATTTCAATCATTGATGAAATTTACCTGGGGCTCAGCCATGAGGCCGACTACGGGCACACCGCCCTGGCGCTGGGTGACGCCGTCATCAGCATCAACAGCTTTTCCAAATACTTCAACATGACCGGCTGGCGCCTGGGCTGGCTGGTGGTGCCCGAAGCGCTGGTGAGCGTCATTGAGCGGCTGGCGCAAAACCTGTTCATCTGCCCCAGCACCATTGCTCAATACGCGGCGCTGGCCTGTTTTGAGCCCGACAGCCTGGCCGAGTACGAGCGCCGCCGCGCCGAATTCAAGGCCCGGCGCAACTACTTTATCCCGGCGCTCAACGCGCTGGGTCTGACGGTGCCGGTCATGCCCGACGGCGCTTTCTACGCCTGGGCCGACTGCGCTGCGGCGTGCCAAAAGCTGGGCGTGCAAGGCAGCTGGGACCTGGCCTTTGTGCTGATGAACCGCGCCCAGGTGGCCGTGACCCCCGGGCGTGACTTTGGCCACCAGAATAGCGGACATTTCATCCGCTTTTCAACCGCCAATTCGATGGCGCAACTGCAAGAAGCGGTGCGACGTTTGGCTGCGTTACTGACATGACCCACGCATTTTCCTGGCCGGTGCGCGTTTACTGGGAAGACACCGACGCTGGTGGCATCGTCTATTACGCCAATTACCTCAAGTTTTTTGAGCGCGCCCGCACCGAATGGCTGCGTGCACTGGGCATCCACCAACAGGCCATCAAACAGGCCACCGGCGGCATGTTCGTGGTCGGCGAGGCACACGTGCACTACCGCAAAAGCGCGCGCCTGGACGATGAACTTCTGGTAACAACTTCGCTCAAGACGCCGGGCCGGGCATCCATGACAATCGCGCAACAGGTCTGGCTGCAAACCGGCGCCGCGCCCGTGCTGCTGTGCGAAGCCACCATTCGCGCCGGCTGGGTGGGCGCCGACGGCAGGCCCACCCGCATTCCGCAAGACATTCTGGACAAACTGACATGAACCAAGACCTTTCCATTTTGACCATGGTGCTCAACGCCAGCTTGGTGGTGCAGCTGGTGATGCTGCTGCTGATCGGCGTCTCGATCGCCAGTTGGGCAGCCATTTTCCGCAAGCTGTTTTCGCTGGGCAAGGTGAAAAATCTCAACGACAGTTTCGAGCGTGACTTCTGGTCCGGCAGCAGCTTGAACGACTTGTATGCCGCCGCAGCCAAAAATGCCCGCGCGGGCGGCCCGATGGAGCGCATTTTTGCCAGCGGCATGCGCGAATACCAGAAACTGCGCGAGCGTCGCATCACCGACGCTGGCACGCTCATGGACGGCGCGCGTCGCGCCATGCGCGCGAGCTTTCAGCGCGAGATGGACGCGGTCGAAACGCACCTGAGTTTTCTGGCCTCGGTCGGCTCGGTGTCGCCTTATGTGGGGCTGTTTGGCACCGTGTGGGGCATCATGCACGCCTTTACCGGCCTGGCGGCGCTGACGCAGGTGACGCTGGCCACCGTGGCGCCGGGCATTGCCGAGGCGCTGGTAGCGACCGCCATTGGCCTGTTTGCCGCCATTCCGGCGGTGGTGGCGTACAACCGCTTTGCGCGCGACATTGACCGCATCGCCATCCGGCTGGAAACCTTCATGGAAGAGTTCTCCAATATCCTGCAGCGCAATGTCGGCGCGCAGTCGGCCTCGGGCCACTGAGCCACGGGAGGCGACAGACCATGCCAGCAGTTGCACATCGGGGGCGCGGACGGCGCACCATCAACGAGATCAACATGGTGCCGTTCATCGACGTGATGCTGGTGCTGTTGATCATCTTCATGGTCACCGCGCCACTGATCGCGCCCAGCGTCATTGACCTGCCCAGCGTGGGCAAGGCGGCCAAGCAGCCCGACCAGGTGGTGCAGATCATCATTGGCAAGGACGAGACGCTGTCGCTCAAGCTCAAGGACAAGACCAGCGCGATCACCCTGAAAGAAGTCGCCCGTACCGTGAAGCAGGCGCAGGCGGGCGCCGAGAATCCCGCGGTGGTGATCAGCGCCGACAAAAGCGTCAAGTACGAAGCGGTGGTCAAGGTGATGGACACGCTGCAGCGCGCCGGCGTGGCGCGCGTGGGCCTGTCGGTGCAATTGGCCAACTGAGCCTGCCTACCCTGCCGTCATGAACGCCGCCGCAGAACGCCTGGAATTTACGCCACCGGCCACACCGGGGCTACTGCGCGCGCTGCTGCTGGCGCTGCTGGCGCACGGCTTGCTGGTGGCCGCGCTGACCTGGGGCGTGCAATGGAAGCGCGACGCACAACAGCTCAGCGCCGAAGCCGAGCTGTGGGCCGCCGTACCGCAAGAAGCCGCTGCGCCTGAGCCACCACCTCTGCCACCAGCTGCTGAGCCCGTCCAGCAGCCCCCTGCACCGCCACCCGAGGTCGAACCGCCCAAGGTCGACATTGCGCTGGAGCGCGAAAAGCAACGTCTGCAAAAACAGAAACAGCTCGAGCTGGAGAAACAACAAGAAAAACTCCAGCAGGAAAAACTGCGTCAAGAGCAGTTGAAGGCCGAGAAACTCAAGCAGGCGCAGGCCGACAAAGCAAAACTGGCGCAAGAGAAGAAAAAAGCCGAGCAAGAGACCAAACGGCTGGAGGCGCAGCGCCTGCAAAACCTGCAGCGCATGGCCGGCATGGCTGGCGCCACCGGGGGCGCCAACGCCAGCGGCATCGCGCTCAAGTCGGCTGGGCCCTCAGCCAGCTACGCCGGCCGTATCCGCGCACGCATCAAGCCCAATATCGTTTTCACCGAAGAACTCCAGGGCAATCCGACGGCCGAAGTCGAGGTGCGCACCGCGCCCGACGGCACCATCGTTGGCCGCAAGGTGACCCAGTCCAGCGGCGTCAAGGAATGGGACGAAGCGGTACTCAAAGCCATCGACAAAACCCAGGTCTTGCCGCGCGACATCGACGGCAGCATGCCGTCTGCGCTGCTATTGGTGTTCCGTCCGAAAGATTGACAGCCGTCTTAGCTACAAAATAAATAGCTCTTTGCGCTTTATTTACAAGGGCTAGAGGCCAATTTAATCATAAACAATTTCAGCCACCCCCGGCGCTGCTTGCGCCCACCAGCTGGCCAGCGCGGCGTTGCTGGGGAAGAACTTGTGCGGCTCGCCCAGTTGTAGTTCGGCACTGGCGGCGCCCTCTTCAGCCCGACAGGTGAGCGCCAGACGCACTCCCAGCCCGTGCCACAGGTCGCCCTGCTCGGTGGCCTCGCGCTGCGCCGGGTAGTCCTTGAACAAACGGGCCAAGTCCAACGGTCGCCCCACCGGTAACGAAGGCAGCGTCAGCCGCAAAAATTTGCCAAAGCGGCAGCGCGCCCGCTCCAGGCTCCATATCTGCTGAACCGTCAGCTGCATACCACCTGAAAAACGATCAGGCTGCTGCTTGCCCATAACGATGACGAGTTCGTCGTCCTGAAACAGCGCCTTGTTGGCGTTGAACAGCGCCTCGTCGGCACGGGCGTCGATCACCCCGGATTTGTCGTCGAGCTTGAACAGCGCAATCTTGCCGCGCTGACCGTTGATCAAGCGAAAGTCGGTGACGATGCCCGCCACCAGTTGCGGCTCGCGGGTGTCGATCAGGTCGGCAATGGGCCGCTTGGCAAAGCGGCGCACCTCTTGCGCCACCTCGTCAAACAGGTGGCCGGTCAGATAAAAACCCAGCGCGGTTTTTTCAAACGTCAAGCGCTCTTTCACACCCCAGGGCGTGGCCTGCACCAGCTCGGGCTCTTGCGTGCTGGAGCCAATCGCGTCGTCGTCCATGTCAAACAGGCTGCACTGGTTGGCGTTGGCCACCATGGCGGCGCCAAACTCAAAAGCCAGGTCCAGGCTGGCGAGCAAGCTGGCACGATTGAGGTGTATCGCATCAAACGCACCGGCCTTGATCAGCGCTTCAACCGTGCGTTTGTTGATGCGGCTGCGATCGACCCGGGCGCAGAAATCGAACAGGCTTTTGAATGGCCCCTTGACCTCACCGCGCGGGCCCACGCCGCGCCCTTCGCGCGCCGCCACCACCGCCTCGATCGCACTCTGGCCACTGCCCTTGACGGCGCTCAAACCATAGCAGATCACCTTGTCTGACAGCGGTGTGAAACGGCTTTGCCCGCGGTTAACGTCGGGCGACTCAAACGACAACCCCATCTTGATCGCGTCGTCGAGCAACACCTTGAGCTTGTCGGTGTCGTCCATTTCCACCGTCATGTTGGCGCAGAAAAACTCGGCCGTGTAGTGCACCTTGAGCCAGGCGGTGTGGTAGGCCAGCAGCGAGTAGGCGGCGGCGTGCGACTTGTTGAAGCCGTAGCCGGCGAACTTTTCCATCAAGTCAAACACCTCGTCGGCCTTGCTCTCGGAAATGGCGTTCCTGGCGGCGCCGTCGCGAAAGATCTGGCGGTGCTTGGCCATCTCGGCGGCGTCTTTCTTGCCCATGGCGCGGCGCAGCATGTCGGCGCCACCGAGTGAATAGCCACCCAGAATCTGCGCGGTCTGCATCACCTGCTCCTGGTAGACCATGATGCCGTAGGTTTCCGACAGCATGTCGGCCACCAGCGGGTGCGGGTACTCCACCACCTCGCGGCCGTGCTTGCGCGCGACAAAGCTGGGGATCAGGTCCATCGGGCCCGGGCGGTACAAGGCGTTGAGGGCAATCAGGTCTTCCAGCCGCGTCGGCTTGGCGTCGCGCAACATGCCCTGCATGCCGCGCGATTCAAACTGGAACACCGCCTCGGTCTTGCCTTCCTGGAACAGCTTATAGACGGCCTTGTCGTCGAGCGGCAAATCCTCAAAAGCGAAATTTTCCTGACCCGGATGGCGCGCCATGATCAGCTCGCGGGCAATTTCCAGAATGGTCAGCGTGGCCAGACCCAAAAAGTCAAACTTGACCAGTCCCACGGATTCGACGTCGTATTTGTCGTATTGGCTGACCGCCGAATCGCTGCCGGGCTGCTGGTACAACGGACAAAAGTCGGTAAGCTTGCCCGGGGCGATCAGCACGCCGCCGGCGTGCATGCCGATGTTGCGCGTCATGCCCTCCAACTTGCGCGCCAGCTCCAGCAGCGTGTGCACATCTTCTTCTTTGGCCTCGCGCTCGGCCAGCAGCGGCTCGGCCTCGACCGCGTAGACCGTCTTGTCGTCGGGCTTTTTGTCGGTTGGCGGCAATTGCAGCGTCACCGACACGCCAGGCTTGTTGGGGATGAGCTTGCTGATGCCGTCGCAAAAGGTGTAGCTCATGTCGAGCACGCGGCCGACGTCACGGATGGCCGCACGCGCGGCCATGGTGCCAAAGGTGGCGATCTGGCTGACCGCGTCCTTGCCGTATTTCTGCTTGACGTAATCGATCACCCGGTCGCGGTTGGTCTGGCAAAAGTCGATGTCAAAGTCAGGCATCGACACCCGCTCGGGGTTCAAAAAGCGCTCAAACAGCAGGTTGTAACGCAGCGGATCCAGGTCGGTGATTTTGAGCGCGTAGGCCACCAGCGAGCCCGCACCCGACCCACGCCCCGGCCCCACCGGGCAACCATTGTTTTTGGCCCAGTTGATGAAGTCACCCACAATCAAAAAGTAGCCCGGGAAATCCATTGTCAAGATGGTGCCGAGCTCGAACTCAAGCCGCTCAAGGTAGCGCGGCATTTCTTTGTCGCGCAGCACCGGGTCCGGGTACAGGCGCTGCATGCGCTCTTTGAGCCCCTCGTGCGCGGCGTAACGAAAGTAATCGTTGACTGACATCACCTGCCCGTTGACTTGCGGGATCGGGAAGTTGGGCAGTTGCGGCTTTCCCAGCACCAGAGTCAGGTTGCAGCGCTTGGCGATTTCAAGCGTGTTGGCAATGGCCGAGGGAATGTCAGCAAACAACGCGCACATCTGTGCCGCGCTCTTGAAATACTGCTCACGCGTGAAACGCCGCACCCGCCGCGGGTTGGCCAGAATCTCACCCTCGGCGATGCAGACACGCGCTTCATGGGCTTCAAAGTCGTCTGGCGTCGCAAACTGCACCGGGTGCGTCGCTACCACCGGCAACTGCAAGCGCTGCGCCAACTGCACGGCGGCTGCGACGTGTGGCTCGTCTTCGGCGCGGCCGGCGCGTTGCAGCTCAAGATAAAACCGGTGCGCAAACAGACCCGAGAGTTGCAGTGCCGTGGCCGCGGCGCGCGCTTCGTCGCCCTGCAGCAAGGCCTGGCCGACCGGCCCGGCCTGCGCACCAGACAAGCAAATCAAGCCACCCTGCAACTCGGTCAGCCACGCCAGACTGACACAGGCATGCGCCTTGCCGCCGTTTTGCGTCCAGGCGCGTGCCAGCAATTCAGACAGGTTCAGGTAGCCCTGATGATTCTGCACCAGCAACACGACGCGCGAGAGTTGCGCCGGGTCAGAGGCCAGGCCTTCAAGCCAGATTTCTGCGCCGATAATGGGCTTGACGCCGCGTTTGCGCCCTTCTTTGTAAAATTTGACCGCGCCAAACAGGTTGGCCAGGTCGGTGATGGCCAACGCCGGCTGTCCGTCTTGAGCGGCGGACTTGACGGTATCGTCAATGCGGTTGGTGCCGTCAATGACGGAAAATTCGGTGTGCAGGCGCAGGTGAACAAACATGGCTGTATTGTAGAAAGGCAACGGGGGCAGTATTTTGAAAATCCTGGTGGTTGACGATCACGCCTTGGTGCGCGAAGGCTTGTCACAAGTGCTGCAAGGCCTGAGCACGACAGAGATAACCGAGGTGCTGCAAGCGCCACATTGCGCACGCGCGTTTGAGTTGGCGCAGGCGCACCCCGATCTGGACCTGGTGCTGCTGGACTATCACCTGCCCGATATGGACGGCCTGGCCGCGCTGGCCATTCTGGGCCAGCGCCACCCCGAGCTTCCGGTCGTCATCCTGTCGGGCTCGGCCAATCCGGGCATCATGCAGCGGGCGCTGGAGCGCGGTGCAGCCGGATTCATCACCAAATCGGGCTTGAGTGACGATTTGCTGGGTGCTTTGCGGCGCGTGCTCGAGGGCGAAGTGGTGGTGCCGGAAGATTTCACAGCATCCTTGGGCCAGTCCACCCAGGGCACGGCCTTCCAGGCGCCGGTCTTTACGGCGCGCCAGGAAGAAGTGCTCAAATTGTTGCAGCAAGGGCGCAGCAACCGCGAGATTGGCGAGGCGCTCAATCTGGCCGAAGAGACCATCAAAAGCCATGTCGCCTTGATCTTGCGAACCCTCGGTGTGAAAACGCGCCTGCAGGCCGCCATGGAAGCCAGCCGCTGGGGCTACGGCAAGTCAGGGTTTCAGCAGCCCTGAGCGGCGGCACCTTACTCCACCAATAAACGACGCAGCAGGCTGCGCAGCTTGGCTGGGCGCACTGGTTTGTGCAACAGGCTGAGCTTGGCGGCTTGGGCCTGTCCGATCAGCGTCGTGTCGGTATCACCACTCATCAGGCAAGCTGGCACGTCCGCGTTGAGCGCGCTGCGCAACTGACGGATGGTGTCGATGCCGTTGGCGTCGCCGGGCAAGCGGTAATCGCTGACGATGACATCAGGGCGCACACCCTGTGCCACCTGCTGCAGCGCCGCCAACGTGCCATTGACGCCTACGACCTGCATGCCCCAACCCTGCAATACGCTTTGCAGGGCGGCCAGCGCCAAGGCGTCGTCTTCAACCACCAAGGCGCGGACACCCTGCAAGTCGGCAAGCGTGTTTTCTTCACCGCCAAACACCACCTCCGAAGCGCTCGGTTGGTCAATAACAGGCAGCGTCAGACTAACGCGGGTGCCGGCGCCAAGGCGCGAAGTCAACGTGACCGGATGCCCCAGCAGGTCAGCCGTACGCCGCACAATACTCAGTCCCAGCCCCAAGCCCTTGGTGCGATCACGTGCGGCATTGGCCACCTGAAAAAATTCGTTAAAGACCACCAACAGATGCTCTGGCGCAATACCTACGCCGGTATCCCACACCTGAATCTGTAGCAACCCGAGTGCGCGCTGCTGGCGCACTGCCACCAGTACACCCCCGTGCTCGGTGTAGCGAATGGCGTTGTTCACCAGGTTGAGCAAGATGCGGTAAACCAGCGTGGCGTCGCTCAAAACCCATGCACCCGTGGGACGAATACGCAAGGCCAAGCCTTTGTCACGGGCTGCGTCAGACAGATCCTGCGCCAACTGATCAAACAGGGCTGCCAGTGCAAACGGCCGCTTGTTGACTTGCACGGCGCCGGCCTCCAGCCGGGAGACATCGAGCAAGCCGTCGAGCAGGTTTTGCAGCGCCTGCACCGACGCCTGTACGTTGCCGATCAGCGCGTGCGTTTGCGCGCTGTGTTCCAGTTGCGCCAGGCGTGACACAAACAAACCCAGCGCGTGCGTTGGTTGTCGCAAGTCATGGCTGGCGGCAGCCAGAAAGCGCGATTTGGCCAGGTTGGCTTTTTCGGCCTCTTCCTTTTTGTCGCGCAGCTCCTGGGTGGCCAGCGCCACCTGCGCCTGCAGCTCATCGCGGGTGGCCCAGATCTGGTCAGACATGGCGTGGATGCTGACCTGCAAATCGTGCAGTGGGTCGGTTGGTGAAATTTGTGCGCGCTGCGCATGCACCTGCTGAAAATCAGCTTGGCCAATCTGGTGCACCAGGCTTGAGATTCTGGCGATCGGCAACAACACACCGCGACTGAGGACAAGCGCCAGCATCATGCCAAACAACAAGCTCAGGCCACCGATGACAGCGCCACCCAGCGCCAAATTGAGCTTTTGGTCATCCACCGTCTGACGCGAAAACGCCACCACAACCTGCCCCAATTGCCTGTTTGCCCGCACGGTAGGCTCCGCCGCGCCGTCAAACAAATCATCCAGCGCAATATCACTGGCCAACACCGGCTGGCTCACCCAATCCAGCCGACGCCTTGGCATATGGCCTTGTGCAGCAAGCAAGCTGGCGGTCAATGCTGGCGCGTCCAGTGGGTTGCCCGCGCTGGCCAGCACCAATCCCTGGCGGTCGATGATGCCCACCCAGCGCACGTCTGCCTCGTGCAAGGCGCTGGCAGCCAAACCCTGCAACTGCGTCCGGTTGCCGGCAAATAGCCCGTATTCGCTGGCCATGGCAATCTGTCGTGACACCAATCGATTGCGTTGCTCGTAGGCCGATTGCACATCGTCATAGCGCGCAAACAAGGCCCAGGAGGCCAGCAAGGTGCTGATCAGTGCAAGCGGCAACATAGCCGCCAAAAACATGCGTGCGCGAATATCCAAGGTCTTCATGGCAGACGCTCCAGCCGCCGCAGCGCTTGGCGCAACTCAACGCCATCGAGCGTCAAGCCCAGGGCACGCGTCACATTGGGATTGACATCCACCAAAAAGTCATCAGGCTCAATGGGTTGCTCTGGCAGGTGACCGCTGCGCAGAGCAGCCATCACGACCAACCCAGCCTGCTTGCCAACTTGTGTCGGACTTGAATACAGCGCCAGCGACGCACCGGCGCGCACATACGCAGTTGAAAACGCCATCATCGGTACACGCGCGCGAAAGCTGGACAACAAAATATTCTGAATACTGGTACTGTTGAACACCACTGGGTCGGCCAGCGCCAGAAACACATCACTGCCGTCAAGCACCTCGCGCAGTGCAGGGAAAAGCGCTTGGTCGCTGACCACTTCAGCTGGCCGCACCAGCAAGGCAGCGCCTTGCGCCTGCGTGCGCAACTCGGGCAATTTAGCAACAGAATCCGGGCCCAGCAACACGCCTATTTGCTGCGCTTGCGGCAGCGCCAGGCGCACCAGGGCGATTTGCCGACGCAGCGATTGGTCGAGATAGATCGCGCTCAGCTGATCCGAGGCCTTGCGACCGCTCGCCCGCAACAATTGCTCAAAACTGCGCCGCGGAATGAGTGTGCTCAACACCGGCGCGTTCACATCAACGGCCAGCAGCGACTGCGTCGCCCGAACGCCAAGACCCACAAAGATACGCGCTGGGCCCAAACGCCCGGCGTCGGCCCGGCGCGTCAGTTCATCCGGTGACAGGACATCAACCGCACCTGCTGACAGACCACTGCGCTGCAGGGCGTCGAGCAAGCTCCTGGTGGTTTCTGCGTAAGCTGGCGCAGATTCACTGCTGACCAACACCACCTGAGCCGACAGCGGCTGTGCTGACGCAGCCAGAGCCATGCCAAGCAAGCAACAAAGGATCAGGTGACGCAAGAGTCGACGCATCGGGGACAGCTTAGTCTTGCAGACGCAGGGTCACGAAGGCCTGCCGGGGAAAAGAAAAGTCTGTGCCGTAGTCCAACAGATCACCACCTGCGTTTTGCACGGTTAACGCGATTTCGCCGCGGTACTGCCCCCACCGCAAGGTCTTCGCCACGCGCCAATCAGTGCGTGACAGCGAGCCACGGTAACTGCTGGTGGACGGCAATGTGACTGAATCCAGGTAACGATGGTTGACGGCAAATTCCCAGCCGGCCGGAAGTTGCTGCCGCAACGAGACGGTATAGGCCGTTCGGGGAACAGCAGACAGCAGATCCAGGTCAAGCCCGGGCGCGGTAAGAACCATCTGGCTTCTCTCAAGGTTCAGTGCCAAACGACTGCCTAGCCAGGGTCTTGACTGCCACTGGGCCTCCAAGCCGCGTATGGATAAGCTCTCGCCATTGATGTAATCGCGTGGCTCGGACGGATAAAGCGAGGTGCCAGCGGGCAACGCGTATTTTTGGCTTTGTATGAAACCTCCGATGGCCTCGTCGAAGACGCGCACATCCAAGCGTGAATTGAACAACCCCACCTCGGCGAGGTAACCCAACTCACGGGTCAACACCGACTCGGGCTCTACTCGTCCACGCGCCAGCGTTGTGACCAGCAAAAGCTGATTGGCCACTGAATACCGAATGTCGCCCTGCTTCTCAAACACACTAGGTGGACGAAAAGCCTTGGCTACCCCGGCGCGTAATGTGTGCCCGGCTGTGGCCTGCCAGTTCAACATCATCCGTGGCGCAAAAGTCGATCCGCTGGCACTGCTGCGTTCAGCCATCCCCCCAGCGTTGAGCAGGACATCTTTAGCCAGACGCCATTCAACGTTGGTGAATAAGCGTGTGAAATCCGTCACGATCGCGCTACCGGTGTTGTACAGCGGCTGCGACGTCACCGACTCACGACGCCACTCGGCACCCCACACATAGCGAAGATCGGAGTCCAACCGATGGACACTTTCAAACTTCAATGAATCATTGCTGGCCACACCGCTGTAATCCAGCGCAACAGGAGCCAGCGCATACGGGGCAACGTCAACAAAGGATTCCTGCATATGGGCAAAACCAACAGCGTAGTCATGGCTGCTGCCAACCGATTTCTTCCAATCAAACTGAACAAAACTTGACCCATAAACCGTATCGCGTAGCGGTGCGTTGGCGTTGGTGGCAAAGCCTCGCCCAGCATCGATACCCAGCCAGCCAGCGCGCACCTCCAGCTGCGCGTCAGCCGCCACCGCCAACTCCGCCCTAAAGTTGGCGCGCTGCACCCGGTTATGGCCGTTGGACCCCGTCAAACCATCGTCACCGCGCTGGTCCACGCTCAAGCGCATAGGCGAGCCCATCACCTGCCAACCCAAGCTTAATTGAGCATCCTGAATACCGTTTTCGCCGTGGTTAACACCGGCTCGAATGCCAAGAGAATCCGCTGCACTACGCGTCACAATGTTGACAACACCCAACATGGCTCGCGCACCGTAGACCGCAGAGTTCGACCCTCGAAACACCTCAATACGCTCGATATCGTCAAGCGTGACCGACATCAAGCCGGGCGCCACACTACCAAACAAATAGGTCGAATAAACCGACCGTCCGTCTATCAATACCTGAATACGCGCCGAGTAAACGCTGAACGAGCCGTGGTAATTGGCCTGCGGCGCATCCGACTCAAACGAGGTACTGGTCTGGAAACCCGGTACCAGTCGCAAGACATCCACCACATCACGCGCACCCGATTGCCGGATGAACTCGCGGTCAATGATGGTCATCGCTCCCGGCGTTTCATCAAGCCGCTGTGGCAAGCGCGACACACTCAACACCACGGGCATGTCAGCCAGGTAGTCTCTTTCTGACACAGCTGTTACCTGCGCACCCACAGTCGGGCACAGCAAAACCAGGCAGAGCGCCACTGCGCTCGCCCGGTGGCCCGTGCTATCGCGACGGGTGGCGTTCAACGGAGATTTCATAGGGCATTTTTTAAGGTCGTTATAGCCCCGGATTTTGCCCTCAGTCGGCCTGGCCGACCCGGCGCACCAATCAGCCCTTGAACTGGGCGGCGATGGCGGCCACGCGCTGGCCAAACAAGCGCGCAGTTTCCAGGTCACCCGGCAGCATTTCGGCGGGCGAAGCGTCTGACGGCGTTTGCGCCATGGCGCCCGCTGACGAGCCCACGTAGTTGACGTCATTGCGCTGCGCCGCCTTGGCGTTGCTGGGCATCATGCCGGTACCCACCCAGATACCGCTGTGCTGCATCGCCAGCGTAAACAAGTAATGCAGCGTGCTGTGCTTGTCGCCGTTCATGGTGGCGCTGTTGGTAAAGCCAGCAAATATCTTGTCTTTCCAAACCTGGCTGTACCACGGCTTGCTCGACGCGTCGGCGAATTTCTTGAACTGCCAGCTCACGCAGCCCATGTAGGTGGGGCTGCCCATGATGATGGCATCAGCGGCGCCCAGAATGTCCCAACTGGCCTGCGAGACGTTGCCTTCAGCGTCGATCGGCACCAACTCAGCGCCTGCGCCCTCGGCAACCGATTGCGCCATGCGCAGCGTGTGACCGTAGCCCGAATGAAAAACAACCACAATCTTCACCATATGGAAACTCCTTGGAACGGTAAATCAAAAACCCGATGCTAGCGAGTTTGCCCGGCGGGAAAAAGCCCCGCCCGCAAACGGGTAAAGTCACACCATTTACAACTCGGAGACTACCTCATGCGCGCAACCCCTCGCCCCCCGCAACATATTGCCGTCGTGGGCGCTGGCATGGCCGGTATCACCTGTGCACGCACCTTGCAGCAGGCCGGTCACCAGGTAACCGTATTCGAAAAAAGCCGTGGCCTGGGCGGACGTATGGCCACGCGCGACAGCGCCTTCGGTTCGTTTGACCACGGTGCGCAATATTTCACCGTGCGTGACGCCCGTTTTTTGCTCGCCCTGCAAACCACACCGCAATTGTGCAAACGCTGGAGCGCCAACACGGTGCAAGTGCTGGATGAATTGGGGCGTGTAGCAGCTGCGGGGCTGCCGACGCACGAGGCACATTGGGTCGCTACACCCGGCATGAAGTCACTGGTGGCAGGCTGGGCCGAGCCGCTGGTGCAAGCCGGACGGGTCGAGCTGCAAACCAGGGTGGTGCGGGTCGAGCGCGACACCGTGCAAGCCGGCCAATGGCAGCTGCGTGCGCATGGCGCCGACGACAGCCAGCATGTTTTTTCTGGCTTTGACGCCGTGGTGCTTGCCATGCCCGCAGCGCAAGTGCAGACGCTGCTACAAACTTCAAAGCAAATGGTCACCTGGTCAAAACGAATCGATGCGGTGCAGGTGGCCCCTTGCTGGACGCTGATGCTGGCCTTTCCACAAGCGGTGCAGCCAGGGCTGACAACGCTGGGGCCACAGTGGAACGCCGCACGCAGCACGCACCACCGTATCGCCTGGCTAGCGCGCGAATCGAGCAAACCCGGCCGCAGCGCCATCGAACGCTGGACAGTGCAGGCCAGCGCAGCATGGTCACAAGAGCACTTGCACGACGACGCAGCGCGGGTCGAAGCAAAATTGATCAAGGCGTTTACCGAAGTGACGGGCATCCGCGCCGAACCCACCCATGTCGACAGCCAACGCTGGTTGTACGCCAAGACCATCACACCGCTGGGCAAGAGCCATCTGTGGGATGGCAAAAAAGGCTTGGGCGTATGCGGTGACTGGTGCCTGGGGCACCGCGTTGAAGACGCGTTTGCGTCGGGCCTGGAGCTGGCGCTGGCGGCGGCTTGAGCTTTCGGTGTGGGGGCGGTCAATTACATCGGGCGGTTTGCGCCCTCACCGACCGGCCCACTGCACGCGGGCTCACTGGCTACCGCGCTGGCCAGTTGGCTGGACGCTCGGGCGCACCAGGGCCAGTGGCTGGTTCGCATTGAAGATGTAGACACCACGCGCTGTCTGGCGGGCCTGGATCACATCATCTTGCAGCAGCTGGCGGCTTGCGCAATGCACAGTGACACGCCAGTGCTTTACCAGTCACGCCGCAGTGCGACGTACCAGCGGGCACTTGACACTTTGATCAGCCAGCAGCGGGCCTACCCCTGCGGCTGTACGCGCAAGGACATCGAAGCCGCGCTTGCGCTTACAGGCTTCAGCAAACAGCGCCATGGCGAACTGGTTTACCCCGGCACCTGCCGCGCCGCACTGCACGGCAAGGCGACCCGCGCCTGGCGATTTGCAATCGAAAAATTTATAACAAATAACACTTTAGCCCTTATAGATAAAGCGCAAGAAGCTATAAATACTATAGTTTCAGAAAAGCCAGCGGCAGCCCAGATGCACGTGTTCTGGCGCGATCGCCGCCTGGGAAAACAACAACAAGACGTAGCGACCGAGGTGGGCGACTTTGTACTCAAACGCGCCGATGGCTGCTTTGCCTACCAACTCGCCGTGGTGGTGGACGATGCGGCACAAGGCATAACCGACATCGTGCGTGGCGAAGACCTGGCCGACAACACGGCGCGCCAGATGCTGTTGCAGCAGGCCCTGGCGCTGCCAACGCCGCGCTACCTGCATACACCGTTGGTGCTGGGAGCCAACCACGAAAAGCTGAGCAAACAAAACGGTGCGTCGGCCATCGACATCCGCAATGCGCAGACCACACTTAACCAGGCGGCGGTGTTCCTCGGCTTATCAGCACACCCCGGCCCGACCAGCGACGCCCTGCTGAGCTGGACGCGGCAGTGGGCGCGCCTGTACCCTGACTAACCACTTCTATTCTTTTGCCTTTATGTCCCAGACTGCTTCAGGCCATGCTTTGCCGATCGCTCTAAAAGATGCTGGGATGTTCAGGGGGCGATTGATCTTGGATTTCGACGGACGCAACATCCTGCTCAAAGCTGAAATAGAAGCCCTGCAGCAACCTCACGCGCATCATCCAGGAAACGCAGCCCGACGATATCTACAACCTGGGCCTGGAAAAGAAGACCCGCTACTTCCGCCCCACCGAAGTCGAAACCCTGCTCGGCGACCCCAGCAAAGCCAAGCAAAAACTAGGCTGGGTGCCTGAGATCACCGCGCAAGAAATGTGCGCCGAGATGGTCGCCCACGACCTGGCTGAAGCCAAAAAACATGCACTGCTCAAGCACCACGGCTACAGCGTCAACGTCAACGTCAACGTCAGTATTGAATGAAACCAGCCTCTAGCCCCCGTAGAATAAGCGTTAGCAGCTATCACAATAGTAACAAAACTTAATATGAGCACCATTAAACTGTTCGAAACAAGCCAAGTCCGCTCCCAATGGGATGCGGAGAAGGAAGCCTGGTTTTGCCTGAAATCAGTCGTTTTTTGGGCATCGTGATTGCCATCTATTACAACGAACACAACCCGCCGCATTTTCATGCACGGTATGGGCCATTCAAGATTGAAATAGCCATCAGAACGCTGACTGTTCTAGCAGGCAAGTTGCCCCCAAAGGCACTGGGCTTGGTCATGGAGTAGGCTATCTTGCATCAAGATGACTTGATGGCTGACAGGGCTCTTGCGCGGGATAATGCCAAACGCAAGCATATTGATCCACTGGAGTAAAACCATGTTTCTGATTGGTGTAACCCGTGTTCAGCCTTTGCCCAATCGCAATTTGGACCTTACCTTTGAAGATGGATTTCACGGCATTGTCGAAATGGATCGGATCGTCAAAAACTACACCGGCGTTTTTGCACCGCTGCTGCAAGACGAATTCTTCCGACAAGTCATGGTAAATACCGAACTTGGCACCGTTGTCTGGCCAAACGGTGCCGACCTGTGCCCAGACGTTTTGTATTCACAAGCAACGGGCATACCTGTTACCACTTCCAGGAATTTGTGAAAGAAATTAGCCTCTAGCCCACGTAGAATATGCGCAAGCAGCTACTAACCATATAGCAATATTAGCCATGCGTCTTTCAACACAGCAACAGTCCATCATTCGAACAACCGCCACCGAAGCCTTCGGCGCGGGGGCGACATAGACCTGTTGATCGAAACAGACCAGACTGACATCAACGCCCTGACGCGCGCCGAAATTACATTTTTGCCCCAACTTCAAATGAAATTAGGCGAACAAAAAATAGACGTGCTGCTGGACTACCCCTCACGCAAAACAAGACCCCCTATTTTTGCGATTGCAAAGACCACCGGTATTTTGTTATGAATTACTCCGTTTCAAACCTTCGGCTACAAGATGCATGGCGTGAATGCGAACGCAATGCCTACCACCTGCAACGTGCGGTAGACCTGCTCAACCCAATTTCGCCAATGACGGGAGGCAGGTTTGAACACCTGACTGATGAACAGATTCAAACGCTGGATCAATTTATCTTGCGTTTTACAAAACTGCAAGATGCCACGGGTGGACGACTGTTTCCTGCAATACTGGAATACCTGCAAGAATCCTAGGAAGAGCGCCCCATGCTCGACAAACTTAACCGCTTGGAAAAACTTGGCTACCTGAAAAATGCGCAGAAGTGGCAGGACATTCGAAGCATTCGGAACAAATTTGCTCACGACTATCGGGATGACAGCGAAAAAAATGCT
>Ga0210039_1001719_pt1 | contig 19610 bp, 18 predicted proteins | sample CryGeyCG2114_250_3_FD_185460 | JGI IMG/M metagenome (GOLD analysis project Ga0210039, IMG submission 185460) | Groundwater microbial communities from aquifer - Crystal Geyser CG17_big_fil_post_rev_8/21/14_2.50 (SPAdes) (version 2) | ecosystem: Environmental > Aquatic > Deep subsurface >...
GTTTGTCCATTATCCAATTTAAAGCTTAGAGTTATTGATGATTTAAAGAATCATCCGCTAAAAATTATGTTGGATAGAGGAATTAAAGCAACAGTTAACTCCGATGACCCCGCTTATTTTGGTGGTTATATAAATGAAAATTTTATTCAAACAGCAGATGCTTTGCAACTGACAATTAATGATATTAACAAACTTGTTAAAAATTCATTTGAAGCAAGTTTTGCTGATGATGTAAGAAAACAAGAAATGTTAAAAACACTGGAAGGGTTTAATCTCTAATCCATTTTTGGAATTAGAATTGAATATTAAATAAATCCAGCTTAAAATTAAATATTAATCAATATTTGCTGATGCTAATTCAAAATTTAAAACAGAGACAATCATTCCCAATATTGGTGTTAATATTTTTATCACTAATTTGGGGCAGTTCATTTATCCTTATCAAAAAAGGATTATTGGCTTATTCCCCACTTCAAGTTGGTACACTTAGAATTCTCTTTGCAAGCATTGTTTTACTACCTATTGCTATAAAGAATATGAGTAGCATCATAAAAATCCATTGGAAAAAGTTATTTCTTCTTGGGCTAATTTCTAATTTGATTCCTGCAATATTATTTGCAACTGCCGAAACAGAAATGAGCAGTTCGTTGGCTGGAATGCTAAACGCATTAACACCAGTAATGACAACAATTGTAGGAGTTCTTTTTTATAAATCTAAAATTAGTTTACCCATAGCCCTTGGGTTAGGATTAGGGTTTGCAGGCTCTTTTGTACTTAGTTTTGTTGGAGGCTCTGGTGAACTTGGCAATTTCAATTTTTACGCGCTTTTTGTAATACTAGCAACTCTATTGTATGGTATTTCGGGAAATATGGTTAAAGAATATGTTAAAACTTTTAATCCTGTGGTGCTTGTTTCATTGGCAACATTACTAACTGCGCCAATCTCATTAGTTATACTTTTTTCGTCAAACTTTACAACACGCATAACTTCTCATCCAAATGCTTTACTTTCTCTTTTAAGCATATTTATATTAGGATCAATAGGAACAGCATTTGCCCTCGCAATCTTTAACAAACTTATAAAAAGCACAAGCGCTGTATTTGCATCCTCCACAACTTATTTAATTCCTATTGTAGCTATTGCTTGGGGAATATTGGATGGTGAATCACTTTTCCCTCTACATTTTGTTGGAATGGCACTGATTATTATTGGAATTATAATACTAAATAAATACAAATAATTGATAAATAATTGATAAATAATGATAAATATTAGCAATTCTTATTTTTGATTTACTTCCCAATTGCTATTACTTGCCAAAAAGAATATTTTTTGATGTAAAAATTATGAGGTAAAAATGAATGCAGAACAGATTATTAGAGAAGTTCCTAAAGTGCTTCTACACGACCATTTAGATGGTGGTTTACGTCCAGAAACAATAATTGAACTAGCTGAACAAATAGGTTATAAAAAACTTCCAACAAAAGACCCAAAAGAATTAGCCGAATGGTTTTTCCGTGGAGCAAACAAAGGTAATTTAGTTGAATTTTTGCAAGGCTTTGAACATACAATTGCCGTTATGCAAACCAAAGAAAATCTTGAACGAATTGCCTACGAAATGATGGAAGACATGCACAAAGATGGAGTTGTTTATGTTGAAACGAGATTTGCTCCAGTTTTACATACTAGCAACGGACTTTATTATGATGATATTATGGAATCAGTTCTTGATGGATTAGAACGTGGGAAAAAAGATTTTGGGGTAGGCTTTGGAGTTATTCTGTGTTCACTTCGTAACATGAAAAACTCACTTGAAATAGCTGAACTTGCGGTTAATTTTAGAGATAAAGGAGTTGTTGGATTTGATCTTGCTGGTGAAGAAGGTGGTTATCCCCCAAAAAATCATTTAGAAGCTTTCCAATTTATTATGCGGGAAAATTTTAATATTACTATTCATGCAGGCGAAGCTTTTGGAAAAGAATCAATTTGGCAGGCAATTCAAATTTGCGGTTCGCATCGCATTGGGCATGCAACTCGTTTGAAAGAGGATATTGTTTATGATTCAAACGGTGATATTTTAAAACTTGGCGATTTAGCACAATACATTTTGGATAAGCGCGTTCCGCTGGAAATTTGTCTAAATAGTAATGTCCATACTGGTGCAATTGACAAATTAGAAAATCATCCGTTCAAAAAATTATATGATGCAAAGTTCAGAGTATTCTTAAATACCGATGATAGACTTATGAGCAATATTACATTAACTGATGAATATTTAACTGCAACAGAAAAATTTGGAATTACTTTTGACGATATTGAAAAGTTAAATATAAATGCTATGAAATCTGCATTTACTAATCACTACGAAAAATTGGAATATATATATAACGTTATTAAACCAGGATACCAAAAGATGAGAGAAAAGCTTCTCTCATTAAAAGCTTAAAATGAAGGATATTTACTAATGAAAAAGTTATTTAAAAGTTACACATACGATTTTGATAAGAACGAAGCTAAAGTCTTAACTAGTTTTTGTAAACAAGCAATTAAACAAATGAGTTCTAACCAAGATTTTTATAAGGATATTAAAGCTTTCGAATCAATTCAAGATAAAATTTCTGAAAATCCATCTCAAGTTAAATTGCTAAAAGATGAAAAGACAAGATTAGTACATCAGCTAACCCAGAATAGAAATCAGTTAAAAATGACTATGGCTAAAAGTGGATTTTTGAAGAAATGGTTTTACAAAGCTATGTTTAATCAATATAATAATTTGTTGGAGACACATTTTTCGGATTAAGCGAAAAAAAATAGCCGCGAATAAGCGAATGAAATATTAGGAAATCTATTAGCGAATTCGAGGCTAACTTGTCTAATTTTAAAAATAGGTATTGAAATGATAAAAAATATTCATGCTCCCAAAGGCACAGATTTATCTTGCAAAGGTTGGATTCAAGAAGCGGCAATGAGAATGCTTATGAATAACTTAGATCCAGAAGTTGCAGAAGACCCCGATAATTTAATTGTCTATGGCGGTAGTGGAAAAGCTGCTCGTAATTGGGAATCCTACGAAGCAATTATTGAAACACTAAAAAATCTTGAAAATGATGAAACAATGCTTGTTCAATCTGGCAAACCCGTTGCAGTTTTTAGAACTCACGAAAATGCACCACGGGTAATTATTTCAAACTCAATGCTTGTACCAGATTGGGCAAATTGGGAAGAGTTCCGAAAGCTTGAGGCAAAAGGATTAACAATGTACGGTCAAATGACTGCTGGTAGTTGGATTTACATTGGCAGTCAAGGGATTGTTCAAGGCACTTACGAAACATTTGCAGAATGCGCGAATCAGCATTTTGATGGAACTCTATCTGGTAAATTTTTATTAACTGCAGGACTTGGCGGAATGGGTGGCGCTCAACCACTTGCTGCTACTATGAATGGAGCTGCTTGTCTTGGAATTGATGTTGACAAATCAAGAATTCAAAAAAGAATTGATACTGGATATGTTGATGTTTTAACAGAAGATTTGGATGAAGCGCTTGAATTAGTTTTAAAAGCCAAAGAAGAAAAGAGAGCGCTTTCTGTTGGATTAGTTGGCAATGCTGGTGAAATACTTCCACAAATTTTAGAGAAAAATATTTTGCCAGATGTGGTAACAGACCAAACATCTGCACACGATATGCTACAAGGATATGTTCCAATGGGAATGAGTTTTGAAGATGCACGTAAACTAAGAAAATCCAATCCAGATGAATATATTAAACAAGCACGCAAAACAGTTGTAACTCATGTTAAGGCTATGTTGGAGTACCAAAAACGCGGCTCAATTGTTTTTGATTATGGGAACAACATACGAGGCGAAGCAAAAGAAAATGGATTAGAAAACGCTTTCGATTTTCCTGGATTTGTTCCCGCTTACATTCGTCCATTATTCAATGATGGTAAAGGTCCTTTCCGTTGGGCTGCCCTTTCTGGTGATCCAGAAGATATTTATGTTACAGATAGAGCTGTAATGGAGGCATTTCCAGAAGATAAAGCTTTAATTCGTTGGATAAAATTAGCACAAGAAAAAATACATTTTCAAGGAATGCCAACTCGAATTTGCTGGTTAGGTTATGGCGACCGTGCAAAACTTGGCAAAATATTTAACCAACTTGTTGCCGATGGAAAAGTTAAAGCCCCAATTGTTATTGGTCGCGACCATTTGGATTGCGGCTCGGTTGCCTCACCTTACCGAGAAACTGAAGCTATGAAAGACGGAAGTGACGCAATTGCAGATTGGCCCATTCTTAACGCTTTGTTAAATACGATAGGCGGCGCAAGTTGGGTTTCTGTTCATCATGGCGGAGGAGTTGGTATTGGTAAATCAATCCACGCAGGAATGGTGATTGTTGCTGATGGTACAAAAGAAGCAGAAATACGTTTAGAACGAGTACTTACTTACGACCCTGGAATGGGAATTGTCCGTCATGCAGATGCTGGATACGAACGAGCAATTAAAAATGCGAAAGAAAAAGGTATAAAAATTCCAATGATGAAATAATATTCATTTTAATGATTAATATTGGCATATATTTTAACTTTTAGAAGAATATGTTTTTCAAAGAACGTTGTTTAATTGTTAAATTGTTAAATTGTTGATGTTGGTTTTTTAACAATAAAACAATAAAACAATAAAACAATAAAACAATAAAACAATAAAACAATAAAAGTAATTCATCCTTAAATCAATATTATAAAATATTTACAAAAATTAACTTTGAGGCTTAAAATGAAAGTATTAGTAGCAACAGACAAACCGTTTGCAAAAGTTGCAGTAAATGGAATTAAAGAAGTAGTTGAAAATGCTGGATTTGAATTAGCATTATTAGAAAAATATACTGATAATTCGCAATTACTTGAAGCAGTTGCTGATGTTGATGCAATGATTATCCGAAGCGATAAAGCTACAAAAGAAGTAATTGATTCTGCCAAAAATCTTAAAATTATAGTCCGCGCCGGTGCTGGTTATGATAATATTGATTTAGCAGCAGCCACCGGAAAAGGAGTTGTAGCAATGAACACACCTGGACAAAATTCAAACGCAGTTGCAGAGCTTGCTCTTGGAATGATGGTTTACGCAGCTCGTGGTTTGTTTAATGGTAAATCCGGCTCAGAGTTAAAAGGCAAAACCCTTGGAATTCATGCATATGGTAATGTTGGTAAATTAGTTGGTGTTATCGCAAAAGGTTTTGGAATGAAAATAGCAGCATTCGATCCTTTTGTTTCTGCCGAAGCAATTGAAGCTGACGGCGTAAAAGTTTATAATTCAGTTGATGAACTTTACTCAAATTGTGAATACATTTCATTGCATATTCCAGCAAATGACAAAACAAAAAATTCTATTACCTTCGAGTTATTAAACAAAATGCCAAAGGGCGCAACACTTGTAAACACTGCACGTAAAGAAGTTGTCAAAGAATCTGATTTAGTTAAATTAATGACCGAAAGAACTGAGTTCAAATATGTTTCTGATATTGCACCAGATAATGCAGAAGAACTTTTATCTAAATTTGCTGGACGTGTTTACTTTACTCCAAAGAAAATGGGTGCACAAACTGAAGAAGCAAATGTGAATGCAGGCATTGCTGCCGCACAACAAATTGTAAAATTCTTAAAAAATGGCGATAAGACTTTTCAAGTTAATAAGTGATTTTTTTGTTATTTAAGGAAGCAATTGTATTAATTGCTTCCTTATCAATAGTTTCACAAAATAATTATTTGATTAATAACATCTTGATTGATTTAGAAAATCTTATTACTGAATTTATTGAAGCATTCAATCTGCAAAAATATACACCACTGCTTAAATTACTTGCATCAAAATTTACTTCATAATCTCCAAATTTTTGATTTCCATTCACTAATGTTACAACTTCTCTACCAAGAACATCAAATACAACTATTTTAATATTCACAGCTTCACCATTCACATTTGATGGAATTGTATATCTTATTGTCGTAGAAGGATTAAATGGGTTTGGGAAATTATGAGAAAGTGAATACTTAGTTGGTATGTTATCGCCACTATTTACTCCTACTACTAAATTCTCAATAACTAAGGAATCATAAACAGAGAATCCCTTTTGTGAAGCTAAAAATAAAGTATCTCCCTGTTTTCCTAATGGAAATAGGTTTGGCTCCAATAAAGAAACATCTATTCTCCAAGTCCTTTTTCTTTTAGACAAATTTTCCTCGTGTAACCAAATGATTAAATTTGACGTAATTGTTCCGCTTTCTAATGCTGTAAAATCAACTTCTTTATTCTTTGTAATATTCCATATCTTAAAATTGACAGCTTTAGTTGGAATTATAGTTCTAAATGGTGGCAGTTTCCTAATCAATGTATCAGCAATTGAAGTATCAACAACACTATCATAAAACACAATTTTGTAATCATTTGGCAAACTATAACCATTATCCTCCATTCCATCATGATTTACAAATGGTTGCATCAAATAATTAAAATTCGCTGAAACATTAGAATTCCATTTTGATTTCTCTAAGTCTAATTTAGTTTTCACAAAATCCGTTTCAAAAACAATTCCATTAAACATTTTTGATTCAATATTTGGTAAAAATAATTCATTTTCTAAAACAGAAGTATCATCTGAAATTTTTTTCACATTGAAATAAACGTTTTCAATTGAAGATGTATCATCAAACGTTATTAGATATTTTACTGGCAATAATACTGTTTTATCAGCAATATAAACATTAAATTGGCTTTTAGAATACCCAGAAATCACTGTTAAATACTCATTTGAAGTCAATTCTCTTACGTTTTGTTTGCTTATTTTTTTTGTAACATATATATATTCATTTTTGGAATCTTTCACCTCAAACTTAATAAATAGCTCATCAGAGTTAGGAAGAGTTAAAAGATTTAAATTATATTGATGAGCAACATTTGAGAATGGATATTCCAATCCTTCTATTAATTGATATGAGCCATTGATAGAATTTTTATAATATATATTTAATCCCAAATTTTCTTTTTCAGAATCCCCAACCATTATTGATAACTCAATATTATTTTCCGTTAGTGTTTTTGAATACAATACTTCCTCATTTAATATTTCCAATATGGGTTTCCCATTTCCATTTTTATCAAGCAAAAATGAATTTGATGTAGAATAACCAATTAGATAATTGTTTTCATCTTTCAGAATAATTCTAAATTGACCAAATGCAGATTCTTCAATATTTGAAAGTTGCGAATCCCAATTGTAACTGCCTGTATTATCTAATGACTCTGCTATTAAACTCCATGTTTCCCCAAAATCACCTGTGTAATACAAATCAACTTTACCACCAGTATATGAGCTTTGCCACGTTATGGGTACAACATTTGAAAACTCACTATTTTCTTCAAAATTATTGACTTTAATTTTACTTTGTAATTGTTCAGTATTAAACTGATTATGCCATAAAGCTTCAGCTAAAAATATTTTGTCCTCAAGTCTATCTTTTAAATAATCAAAAGCTATAATTGAAACGACTCGTTTTGTTTCTCCTGAATTAAGGGAAAATAACTTAGTGCTATACAATATATCGCCATCCATAGGCATTGGTAAAAACTGTGAATACATGTTTGGCTTGGTGAATCTGTCCCATAATAATGAATCGTTGCTCATATCAGGACTGCCACTTTGCGAAAATAAATTAGATTCTCCAAAATCATTAAATGAAGGGCTTTCGATAAAAGCTTCTGCCATTGTGGCTGTTAGTTGTCCAACATTTCCAATACCATCAGCATCCCATGAATATATAATTCCGGTACTATCATCTAAATAACTTAAATCATCGCCACTATCACCATCGCCACCCATGAGAGTGCCTGTAACATTACCAAAAAAAACTTTTTCATAGTTATGGTCGCTATTGTTTTTTATGTCATAAACTCTAAATAACACATCTTCTAAGCCAAGTGAATTAAATTGCATAAGCCGCACCGAAACTTCAATTCCATGCCCAGTAATGCTTAAGTCTGATTCTATTGGGTGGAAGATTCCGTTAAATTCATCATCCCAAAAATCATCCATTTTGAAAAATGCTTCTTTATCAGCAACTATTTCTTCTGAATTATAAAGTCCAGGCCAAACACCACCCCAATTAATAGGCCAAGTACTTTTGTCACTACTAAGTGGAAAACTATCCGAATTTTCATTTACAGTATTTGTTACAGGATTAAAACCCCAAAAGTATCCAAGAGTGGGATTTCTTTCCTCACCTTGTCCATATCTTGGTCCACGAGAAATAATTACAGAATGAACTGAATCGGCAATACCATCACCGTTGTAATCCTTAATTGGTAATTCTAATCCAATACATGGAGTTATGTCTCCAATATAGTTTTCACCGCTTCCAAGTGGCCATTCACCTCTTAAATCAATACCTTGTTGAAAACCAGAAATTGCCCCATCGTTATATGCGCTTAATCCAATTCTGTTACCTGTTAAAAACCCAATTTTTCTTAAAGTTGGAGCACTTGTTTGTGCGGAAACATTCCCAATTTGCACAATAATTGCAATTAATAGCATTCTAATCATCTCATTACCTCTCTTTATTTTAGATTTAATATAATTTTTCTGAATGTGTGTAGAAGTTCAATTAACACCCAGGTTACAGTTAAGCTACCACCTATTTCTTATGTGATATTAAAATATAAATTTATCTTTTTATATCCAAGCGATATAATTAGTTTCAAGATTATGAAAGTTACTTTTGATATTTTAAATTATAAATGCTGATAATGCAGGCGTAGAACAAATTGTAAATTTATTTAAAAAGGGATAGAACTTTTCAAGTAAATAAGTGATCTAATTTGTTGTGTGGACTTAACATTTTGAGTCCAGTGCAACAAATATAATTATTTAAATTATTTCCATTGAACTTTTAGGAAGCCAACCAACTTTTCCGTCAGAAAGTTTTATTTTATACCAATCACTAAAAACATCTTGAACATCTACTTTTAATCCTTCGTGGATTACAAAAACATCATCGCTGGTTTCGTTTGGCGATTGCTTTGCTGATATAGTGTGTGTTGTAACAATTCCAAACTCGGTTGAGGATTCACGTTGAAAATTAGCAAATAGAATTATTGACAAAACTATTGCTCCAGACAAACCTATTAAAGTCGTAAAGACTGTTAATCTTTGCGTAGTTCCAGATTTTGTAACGAAATAAATTGTAATGCTCATAAGAAATATTAGATAAAATATTAAAACCAAGACTTGCCACATTACCGTAGAAAGTGACGATATTAGCATTTCCCACCATTCAATAATAAATAATTTAGGAACTTCTTTAATCCTATCGGCAGTTCGAGCTTTAACAATTGCTAAATTATATTGTAAATCCTCATTATTTGGGTCAAGTTTAAGCGCACGTTCATAATTAAGAATTGACTTCCCTATTTGATTTGTACGGAAATATGCATTACCTAAGTTATAATAAAGTGCAGACGACTCAAAATTTAATTCTAAAATGGAGTTATATTTTTCAATGGCTTTTTCATATTGTTTATTTTGATAATAGTTATTTGCATCATTCATAATTTCATCTTGCTGGGATGCAAAAATTAAACTGCTCAAAACAAATAATAATATTAAACTGAGATATCGCATATTCTACTTTTTCTTCTTTGTGTTTACTAAATTTTCAATTTTAACAATAATTTTAATAGTTTCATTATAAAAATTTGTTGCTATTTCTGTTGTTTGTGCTTGAGGAGCAAATCGTGAGAATTCGCATTTTTCTAAAATATCTTTCACTTGCAATATCAGTTCGTTTGAAACTCCATTTTTTTCAAGTAATAAAGAAATATTTCCAATCGAAGATTCCGATTTTTGTAATTGTAGTTTATCCTCTAAATATCCCAACAAACCTTTAGAAACTTCCTCATAATATTTTCCCAAATCATTTTCAGTAAGTGCTTTTTGAGCAAATTTTAATCTTAATTTAGCTTTTTTTTCTGCCTTTCTTGATTTAACAAGTTGAACATTTCCACTTATTTTATCTTGACGTCTTTTAATTCCAATTGTAATTAGCATTGCAAACAATGGAAATATCAACAATCCCCAAAACCATGATTTAATTAAGCTGCCAGTTTCCTTTACTGTAAAATTAAAATTTGATGTTTGAATAAATCTTATATCCTGACTTAATAATTTTACATCCTCTTTAGAAAATCCAGAATTTGAAGAGGTGAACTCACCATCAGCAATTTCAACATTAATTATAAACTTTGGTGAACTTTGCTCAACGTATTTTTTTAATTTTGGATTATAATAGCTGAATTTTATAGGATCAATTTCTTTTATACCAGGAACACGTGGCACTATTAAATATTCTTCCGATTTGCTTCCAGAAATACTACCCTTGTTATTTATACTATTTGATGATTTTGGTTCATATTGTTCAAAGCCCGTTGGAAGTTTTATTTTAGGCAAATCAATCAATTCCACATTTCCCTTTCCAGAAACAACCAATTTAATAGTAATAGGTTCATTTGCCTTTACTTTGTTTTTGTCCAAACTTGCTTCAAACGTAAACTCACCAACAGCACCTGCAAACGATTCGGGCATTCCAACAGTTGGCAAATCATTTACATTGATAACAACACTATTTGAAGTTGCCTTAAACTGTATTGTTTCGGTTCTGCCAAAAAATGAATCATTAAAAAAAGAATCGAATGGGTCACTTGAGCGCTGCGTACGTTTCACAACAACTGGAATTTCTAATTCGAAAGGAGTTACAGTTAATTGTCCAGATTTAGTAGGAAACAAAGCAACTTTTTTTAGTGTAGCCGAACGATAACGAACTCCCTTGTACATCTCAACTTCAAATTGGATGTTATTTCCAGTTTCTAATTCCTCGGCCCAAAAACCTTTATATTGTGGTAATTTAGAAACTTGAGGGGATGAAATATTTAATTTAGTATATAATTTATAAGTAACTGTAATTTGCTCGCCTTTAGCGGCAGTATATTTATCAGCAATAGCTCTAATAAAAACATTTTCGTTCAGTTCATCATTGCTCATTGCTTGATTATTATTTTGTTTAACTTGACTTTTTGCGGAAGTTGAGCCTTTAACTACACTAACTTTTAGGGGTTCAGTTTTGTATTCAGTTCCTTTTAACTGAACAGAAGCCTCATCAATAGTAAATTCTCCAACATTTGGAGCTACAATAATATATGAATAAGTAATTGTTGAAGATACATTTCCGTTAATTATACTCATGCTTGATGATTGATTTGGGCCACTTAAAACACTAAAGTTTTTGAAATTTGGTGGTCTGTAACTTTGTAGTGATGCTCTATCACCGCCATCAAATGTAAAATAGACTTGAAATCTTTCATTTTGTTGAACTGTGGTTTTATCAACAGACGCTTCAAATTTTTGAGCAAATGAAGTACTCAAAAAACTGAATAGAAATAATACTGTCAGACCATATTTAAAAATATTTTTTTTCATATAACCAAAATTACCAATCTTTTTCAACTTTAATTGCTTTTCCCTTTTTCTTTCTTAATTCCTTTTGTAAATCTTTTTCATTATCCTTTAGTGCATTAAGAATGCGTTGAGCTTCTTCTTTCGAAATTTCAGGAGGAGGCTGTTGCTTTTGATTCTGCTGCTCATCTTGTTGATTTGGCTCATCATTTTTATTGTTCTGTTGGTCTTTGTTTTTGTCTTGTTCTTTATCTTTATTGTCATCTTTTTTGTTTTGATCCTGCTTTTTATCGTCTTTGTTTTTATCATTCTTATCTTGATTTTTGTCTTGGTTTTGCTGTTGTTGCATCTGCTTTAATGCATAAGACAAATTATATTTTGTATCTAGATCATCGGGATTTAGCTTTAACGATTCAGTATAAGCTCCAACTGCTTCTTTAAATTTTTGAGATTTCAAAAACGAATTACCTAAATTATGATATACTTTTGATTTCTGCTCATCCCTATTTGTTAGAGCTAAAGCATTTTTATAGGAATTTATTGCATCATCAAATTTTTGCTGTTTATAAAGGGCATCTCCAAGATTAAAGTGTCCTTCATAATTTTCAAATTTATTATCAACGCTCTGCTTAAAATTTTCTGAAGCTCCGCTAAAATCGCCCTTCTCGTATTTATCAACTCCACTATTAATTAGCGACCTATCTTGAGCAGTTAATAAGCTAGTAAATAAACTGCAAATAATTATGGTTAAAGTAATATTTTTCATTTTTATATACATAAATTCTTTTTATAAATTCAAAAAATTATTTCATTTCATCAAATTTTATTAATAACTTATTTTTAGTACTAGATATAAAGAACTCAAAAACTAATAGTAATATTGCTAAAATTAGAAAATAATAAAACCGATCTTCGTAATCAGTTATTTTTGTAGCACCATATTCTGTATCTTCAAATTTAGAAAGATCATTATATACTTTATTTAATTCATCTTCATTGTTTGAAGCAAGATAATAGTTTCCGCCACCAACACTCGCAATTTCTTTTAATGTAATTTCATCAAGTTTAGTTAAAACCACATTTCCATATCTATCTTTTTTATAGCCTACCTGTGTGCCTGCATTATTTTTAATCGGAATAGGTGCTCCCGTTGCTGAGCCAAATCCAATACTAAAAATTGATATTCCTTTACTTGCTGCATCTTCAGAAATTTGTTTTACATCACCTTCATGATTTTCACCATCAGTTATTATAACAATCGCTTTTTTTGTTTCTTCGTCTTTTTTAAAAGATTTCATAGCTAATTGAATTGCTGGAATAATAGCAGTTCCAGGTTGTGGAACTGTGTTAACATCAACAGCGGAAAGGAAAAGATTAGCAGCGGAATAATCGGTTGTTAATGGAAATTGCACAAAAGCTTCTCCCGAAAATACTATAAGCCCAATTCTATCACCTTGCAATTTTTGTATCAATTTTGAAATATCGTGTTTAGCTTTTTCAAGTCTGCTTGGCTTAATGTCTTCAGCTTGCATACTCAGAGAAACATCTAGCAAAATATAAACATCAATTCCCACTTGTTTTACCTCCTCAATTTTAGAGCCAACTTGAGGATTTGCAATTGCAACAATAAGCAGAACTAATGCAAATAGCGATAAGCCAAACTTAATTCCCCCCTTAATATTACTACGTAAAGGGAACAATAATTTGTGCATTGTTGTATTAGCAAAGTTCTTTAGCATTTTATTTTTTTGCTTATGCGATAGCCAATAGACAAAAACCAAAACTGGAATTAGATAAAGCAAATTCAAATATTCTATGTGTGCAAATCGAAACATAATTTATAATTCTTATTTTTATAATTAATAATTAAGGCAGCCTTCTTAAATACGTTCTTGATAAAACTATTTCTGTAAACAAAAGCAAAAGTCCAGCCAAAGCCCAATTGTAAAAAAGCTCTTTGGCATTTCTGTAAGATGTAATTTCAACACGAGTCTTTTCCATCTTATCTATTTCTTTATAAATTTCTTCCAATTTTTTATTGTCGGTAGCTCTAAAATAATGTCCATCAGTAATATCAGCAACTTGTTGCAAAATAGCTTCATCAATTTCTACTGGTACCATTTGATATTGAACACCAAAAGGTGTTTGGAAAGGATATGGTGCATTACCTCTTGTTCCAACTCCGACTGTGTATATCCTAATTCCAAAAGTTTGAGCAATATTTGCTGCTGTAATTGGGTCAATTTCACCAGCATTATTAACACCATCAGTAAGAAGGATTAGAATTTTACTTTTTGCCTTGCTGTCTTTTAATCTATTAACTCCATTTGCAATTGCAAGCCCAATTGCAGTTCCATCCTCAATCATTCCACTTTTAATTTCACCCAACAAATTGCGAAGCACTGAGTAGTCTATAGTAAGCGGACATTGAGTAAAACTTTTCCCTGAAAATACAACGAGTCCAATTTTATCAGAAGTTCTTCCAGCAATAAATTCATCAATTACATCTTTTGCGGCTTCAAGTCTATTTGGTTTGAAATCTTCGGCTAGCATACTTCCCGAAATATCTAAAACAACTGCAATATCAATCCCTTCTGTATAAACATTTTCGCCTGTTGCAAAAGATTGGGGACGTGCAAGGGCAATAATTAAAAGTGCCACAGCTATTGAACGTAAAACAAATGGAAGATGAACTAACTTTTCTTTAATTGTAGGTTTAATTTCATTAAATATTTTTAACGAAGAAAACGTAATATCTGGAGTCATTTTTTTATTTCGTTTCCAATACCAAAACATCATTATTGGAATAATTGCAAGAAAATAAAGTATAAAGGAATATTTAAATGTTACATCACCCAGCATTTACAACCTCGTTGGAAGTTTTATTTTCAATTGATGTATCATCTTTTGTATCGTTTACAATTAAATACGCTTCATGCATCATTAATTCGTTAACAGTTGGCATGGGTTGATATTTTGCAAACTTTACCATATCAGCATTTTCAAGAAATTCTTCAGTAGTTTTTAAGACCTCAGTTGTTACATCTTTGCTTTTCAAATTGATAATGATTTCAGAAGTAGTCATTTCTAAAGCCATAAAATTAAATCTGTCTTCAAAATAGTCGCGGATAATTCCAGTAACCTCTGAGTGATATTCCTTTATATAACCTTGCTGCCAAAGTTTTTGTTCTTCCAGATTGTGCAATTTTGCTAATGCTTTTTCAAAAGGAGGAATAATTAATTCTGGCTTTTCAACTATTTTCCCAGAGTTTTTCGTTCGGTAATATTTATAACCAAAATATCCTGCAACAATTAATGCTAAAACGGATAGAGCAATAATTGAAATTAGAAGCCAATCAAGCGGTATGCGAATTGGGGCTTTAACATCTTGAATTTCTGCCTGTTGATCTACTTCAATTGTTTTAACAACTATATCTACTGGATTAACATAAGCAAATTGGGGTTCGCCACCATTAATAGTATATGGGATGTAAAAAGATGGTATTGTTACTTCTGATGAATCATATTTTGAAAAGATGAAATGCCTAATTTCAACAATTTCATTTGCTTCTTCTTTTCTAATAATTTCCCCATTATTGATAAAACTTAGGTTATCAATACTATCTTTTATCATTGGGATAATAACATTATAATCCTTTGGGTATTTTAACTCAATGGAATATTTAATGTAATCACCAACAATATATTCAGTAGTATCCGTTGTTGCAAATACTTTTACTTCTTGCGCAAATACATTTTGTAACGAAATAGTTAAAAATATTAATAATAAATAAATTTTTCTCAAAGCATTTTTTCCCGTTTTCTAAAAAAGTTTGCCAGAGGTTTTACGTATGATTCATTAGTATTAACCTCAATTGAATCAAGGCGACTTTTAATAAATGTTGATTTCCGATTTGCATTTTGAATTTCTAAAATATGACGATATCTGTTTCGTAAATCATTGTTGTTTGTATCAATGTAACGAAGAAGTCCCGTTTCAGCATCTTTGAATTTAATAAGCCCCGATTTTGGAATTTCCTTTTCTCTTGGGTCGCTCAAAACAACGCCAATCAAATCGTGTTTTTTACCAACAATATTTAAGATCTTTTCATATCCATCGTCAATAAAATCAGAAATTAAAAATGCAATGCTTTTCCTTTTAATAGTATGGTTTAAGTATTCCAACGCACTTTTAATATTTGTGTTATTCCCTTCTGGTTGGAATGATAGAATATCACGAATAATTCTTAATCCATGGCTTCTTCCCTTTTTGGGTGGAACAAATTTTTCAATTCTATCCGTAAAAAGTATTAACCCAACTTTATCATTATTTTTCATTGCCGAAAAAGCAAGAATAGCAGCAAGTTCGGCGGCAATTTGTTGTTTAGTTTTATTAACACTTCCAAACATTAATGAGCCACTCATATCAACTACAAGCATAACAGTAAGTTCTCTTTCTTCTTCAAATACTTTTACAAACGGAGAACCTGAGCGTGCAGTAACGTTCCAATCAATTGAGCGAATATCGTCACCAACTTGATATTCTCTAACTTCGGCAAACTCCATTCCACGTCCCTTAAACGCCGAATGATATTCACCAGAGAATACTTCGTTTACAACATTCCGTGTTTTTATCTCTATTTGTTTTACTTGTTTAAGCAATTCTTTTGTTAACATAATTTAATCTTTAGTCTTACTCTTAATATTATTCTTAATCCCTAATCATTTTCCATTTTGTTTTTATCATCAACTTTATATTCAACATCTGGTTCATAAACTCTATCGTTGGAATTACTTTTAATTAAACCAACAAGCATGGAAACAATTTCTTTCAAAAGTGATTTTCCATTATATAATTCTTCTTTTGAAATCTTTTTCTTAATAAATTGAATATCTAACCCACCTGCACACTCAAGTGCGGAACCGCGAGCAATATCAAAATACCTACATCTATCTTTAGATGTAAATTTTCCATTCCCTTCAGCAATATTGTGAGTAATTAAGGAAGATGCTCTTTCTAATTGTGCTTGGTAAGAAGAACCTATTTTCCTTTCAAAAACAATTTCAAAAAATTCTATCAATTGTAACAATTTTTGATATACAATTAGCTTTTCATTTTCAAAAAATATTTTCTCGTTCATTTTTCTCCTTTATACTTAAAAAAAACAGAATAAGAATTAAGAGTAAGATTATGATTAAGTCTATTAAGGAACTTCAACTGTGTTTAATATTCTTTCAATAATATTTTCTGATGTAATATCTTCAGCTTCAGCTTCGTATGTTACAGCAACTCTGTGACGAAGCACATCCATACATACTTCACGAACATCTTCTGGAATAACATATCCACGTCGTTTAATAAACGCATTAGCTCGGGCTGCTAAAGCAAGATTTATAGTTGCACGAGGAGAACCCCCATAGCTGATTAAATCGGCTAAATCATTCAATCCAAAATCGCCAGGATTACGAGTTGCAAAAACAATATCTAGAATATATTGTTCAATTTTTTCATCAACATAAATATCCTGTACTAACTTTCTTGCTTTCAAAATATCTTGGGGTGAAATAACTTTATTTATTTTAGGAAGAGTTCCACCAACATTTAATTTCATTATTTGTTGTTCTTCTTCTCGAGTTGGATATGTAATTTTTACTTTTAACATAAATCTATCAACTTGAGCTTCTGGCAAAGGATAAGTTCCTTCCTGTTCAATAGGATTTTGAGTTGCAAGGACTAAAAATGGTTCATCCAATTTATAGGTTTCGGAGCCAATGGTAACTTGGCGCTCTTGCATAGCTTCCAACAAAGCCGATTGAACCTTTGCTGGTGCACGATTTATTTCATCAGCTAAAATAAAATTGGCAAATATTGGACCTTTTTTGATTCTAAAATCACCATCTTTTTGATTGTAAATCATTGTACCAAGTAAATCTGCTGGAAGCAAATCTGGTGTAAATTGAATTCTTTGAAATTTTGCATCCATCGAAGATGCTAGTGAGTTGATTGCTAATGTTTTTGCTAATCCCGGAAGTCCTTCAAGCAGAATGTGGCCATTTCCGAGCAGACCAATAATAAGACGTTGGACCATTTGCTTTTGTCCAACAATCACTTTCCCTATTTCGTTAAACAACGTGTCAACAAATTGACTTTCCTGTTTTATTTTTTCATTTAATTCGGTAATCTCCAATTTCGAGTCCCCTTGTTTATGTTAATGATTTTTTAAATTCAACTTTGCTTTTACAATATATTGGTCTAAAAAGTTTCACAAAATATTTTTGGAATTTTCGCAGATAATTAGATTATTAAAGAATACAAATATAAAGAGATAATTTGAGGTAGTGAAATAAATAGAATTATTTGTAGCACAGATTAGCAATCTGTGCTTTAAAAACCAATTGATCAAACTTGTTATAAAATTGAGTTCAATTTATTTTTAAATGCTCTATGTTGTTCAAAAATAAAATATCCAGAAACTAATACAATGACCGTTACGGCACTACTAATTATTGATATAACCTTTGTGTTTATAGGAAATGAAAATATTGAGAAAATTTTTCCAAAATAATTTTTAACTGAACTTAATTGCGGAATTATAATTTCTTGACCAGTCGGTTCAGAAAACATAATAAAACCTAAAATAAGAATGATGATAATTCCAAAAAGAGACATGAAAAATTTGAATAACCCATTTTTTCGCTCTTTTACTAAAATATTGGCACTAATTTTTGCCATAATTAATTCTGTTGTATTTTCAGGAGCACTTTCAATTTTTAAATTTTTTAGAACCGAATCAACCATTTGATGAGCTTTTAGACGTCCTTGCAACTCATTGTTTTGTTTAATCAAATGATAAAGTTCATCTATTTCAGAATTATTTAATTCATTGTCAATCAATTTATTTAATATTTCGTTAGTTAATTCTTTCATAATATGACCTCTTGGTAATTGTGCTTAAGCACTAAATTTCGTAAAGCATTACGTGAACGGTGTAGCAAAACTTTTGCATTAACTATTGAGATTCCAAGAACATTACTAATCTCGTTTAACGATAATCCATCAATGTAAAACAGAATAATAACTAGAGCATTCCTTACTGGCAATTTATCAACTATTTGCAAAATATACTCATTATGGTTTTCAGTTTGGGCATAAATTTTATTATCCTCATCCCCCAAATCAAAATGGTCTTCAACAGAATTCATTTCCATTATAATTTTTCTTTTTTTGCTTGAGATTATTGTAAGCGCTGTGTTATAAACAATTCTGTAAAACCAAGTCGAAAATTTTGAGTCGCCTCTAAATTCATTTAAAGAATTAAATACTTTCAAAAATGCATCTTGCAAAGCCTCCTCAGCATCCATTTCATTTTTGAGCATTTTTTTTAATAAACTGTAAGCACGGTCTTTATATATATCAATCAACAAAGCAAAATCGCCATGATTTCCCTTTTTAACTGATTCTATTATTTCATTTTCTGTTAGCTTTTTCATTGAACTATTTTACTTTGCATTCAAATTATAAGATTATTAATCCATTATTACAAATTTATTATAACATTTAGACAAAGCCATATCTAAAAGGTTACAAATTTACTTTTTTCACTTTTGTAACCTTTCCATTTAATCATTTGTCCTAAGTATTGAAGAAATAAAAAATGTTTTTGAATCACAAAATAAGGAGAAATAAAATGCAAGATCCGTTTATAGTACCAATAGTAATGTTCATAGTAACTGGAGCTGTTCTAATAACATTTATCTTCTACCGCTCGCGTGAAAAACAAATGGTAATTGAGCGTGGTTTGGATATTGATGTAATTAGAGAAATTTTCAAAAGGAAAGAATATCCTTATGCTTTACTGAAAACTGGAATAATTATTTTGTTTTTTGGTCTTGGTTTAGGAATTGGTATGTTGATTGAAGTTTATACGGGCGTTGATGAGTGGATTCCATTTCTAATTTTTGTTGGAACTGGACTTGGCTTTATAACAGCTTCGCTTGTTGGAAAAAAGTTAGAAGATAACGATAAACTTAAAAACAGATAATAGCTCATACATTTATCCAAATACTCAAATTTAAGCCTCCAAAGTTCTGCTTTTGGAGGTTTTTTTATC
>Ga0210039_1001730_pt1 | contig 19468 bp, 17 predicted proteins | sample CryGeyCG2114_250_3_FD_185460 | JGI IMG/M metagenome (GOLD analysis project Ga0210039, IMG submission 185460) | Groundwater microbial communities from aquifer - Crystal Geyser CG17_big_fil_post_rev_8/21/14_2.50 (SPAdes) (version 2) | ecosystem: Environmental > Aquatic > Deep subsurface >...
AGGCCAGTAGCTCAATTGGTAGAGTATCGGTCTCCAAAACCGAGGGTTGGGGGTTCGAGACCCTCCTGGCCTGCCAGTTATAAAGTAGAACGGACGTAAATGGCTGACAAAATCAAACTGCTGATCACTCTGTTGCTGCTTGCAGCGGGGGTGGTCGGCTTCTATGCGCTGGGCGATGCGGCTGCGGTGTTGCGCGTGGCGTCGGTGCTGTTCGGTGTGTTGGCGGCAACGGGCGTGTTCTGGACTTCGTCGCAGGGCAAGCGCTTCTTCGGTTTTGCCGGTGATTCGGTGAACGAGGCGAAGCGCGTGGTGTGGCCGACACGCAAGGAAACGGTGCAGACCACCGGCATCGTGATTTTGTTTGCGGTGGTGATGGCGCTGTTCCTGTGGGCGGTGGATGCGAGTCTGTTGCTGATCGTCAACAAATTGATGGGACGGGGGGATTGATGGCCAAGCGTTGGTATGTGGTGCATACGTACTCGCAATTTGAGAAGAGCGTGCAGCGCGCCTTGCTGGAGCGTATTGAGCGCACCGGCATGCAGGATATGTTCGGCCAGGTTCTGGTTCCGGTCGAGGAAGTGGTCGAGCTGAAGGCGGGGCAGAAAAGCATCAGCGAGCGTAAATTCTTTCCCGGCTATCTGTTGGTCGAGATGGAAATGACTGATGAAACCTGGCATCTGGTGAAGAGTTTGCCCAAGGTGACCGGTTTCCTCGGCGGTAGCGCGATGAAGCCTTCGCCCATTTCGCAGAAGGAAGTGGACACCATCATGCAGCAGATGCAGGCCGGTGTGGAGAAGCCGCGGCCGAAGGTATTGTTCGAAGTGGGCGAGGAGGTGCGCGTCAAGGAAGGCCCGTTCACCGACTTCAACGGTATGGTGGAAGACGTCAATTACGACAAGAGCAAGCTGCGGGTGGCGGTCACCATTTTTGGTCGCGCCACGCCGGTGGAATTGAGTTTCGGTCAGGTGGAAAAAGCCTGATCAAGGCAGGCGCGAGAACTCGGGCCTGAATGCAGGAGCAGTAATCGTTTTTTTAACGGGGAGTGTGCCGGAGCAATTGCGGTGTGCGTTAAACCCACTAAAAAGGAGTTGCAACGTGGCAAAGAAAATCGTCGGCTATATCAAGCTGCAAGTACCGGCCGGTAAGGCCAATCCCAGTCCCCCGATCGGCCCCGCACTGGGCCAGCGCGGCCTGAACATCATGGAATTCTGCAAGGCATTCAATGCGCAAACCCAGGGCGTCGAGCCGGGGCTGCCGATCCCTTGCGTGATCACCGCCTATGCGGACAAGAGCTTCACCTTTGTGATGAAGACGCCCCCCGCGACCATTCTGATCAAGAAGGCCGCCGGTATCCAGAAGGGTAGCGCGGTGCCGCACACCACCAAGGTCGGTAACCTGACCCGTCAACAGGCGGAAGACATCGCCAAGACCAAGCAGCCGGATCTGACGGCGGCCGATATGGATGCCGCGGTGCGCACCATCGCCGGTAGCGCGCGCAGCATGGGCATTACCGTGGAAGGGGTGAAATAACATGGCACAAGTTTCCAAACGCTATAAGGCGATCGCGGCACAGGTTGATCACAGCAAGCTGTATGCGCTGGACGAGGCGCTGAAGCTGGTGAAAGAAACCGCCAAGGCCAAGTTTGACGAGTCCATCGATGTGGCGGTGAACCTTGGCGTGGACGCCAAGAAGTCGGACCAATTGGTGCGCGGCTCGGTTGTGTTGCCAAAAGGCACCGGAAAGAGCGTGCGCGTGGCGGTATTCGCGCAGGGTGCCAAGGCAGAAGAAGCCAAGGCAGCCGGTGCCGACATTGTCGGTTTCGACGATCTGGCGGAAAGCATCAAGGCCGGCAAGATGGATTTCGACATTGTGATTGCGGCGCCGGATGCGATGCGTATCGTCGGCCAGCTGGGCCAGATTCTCGGCCCGCGCGGCTTGATGCCGAACCCGAAGGTGGGCACGGTGGCGGCTGACGTGGCGGGTGCGGTGAAGAACGCCAAGGCCGGTCAGGTGCAGTACCGTACCGACAAGAACGGCATCGTGCAGTGCACCATCGGCCGTGCGTCGTTCGCGCCGGAAGCACTGCGCGAAAACCTGCTGGCGCTGATTGATGCACTGAACAAAGCGAAGCCGGCCGCAGCCAAGGGCGTGTATCTGAAAAAAGTCGCGATCTCCAGCACCATGGGGGTCGGGATTCGCGTCGAGCAGGCCAGCCTGGCGGCATGATGTTTTGAATCTGGTGGCGGAGATTTGTCTTCGTTGCCATGTTGAGGAGGCAATAAGACCGTAGCGAGGGGTTCGAGAGCAAGGCGCACGGAACGCGGCGACCGGGGCATATCTTTCGGGATAGACGAGGGAGCGAGTACCGCGCAACGCAGTGATCGAATCGCGTATAGGTCAGATTGGCTTTGAATGTTCTTTGGACTGCTGGCGTGGCTGGCAGCATCAAAGACCGTAGGTGTCGGAAGCGCGGTTGGCTGAAGACTTAATTGACGGAAAGTTCGTCGGCCCACGCAGATGGTGTGCCCGCAAGCAGAAAGCTGTTTTGATTTCTGTCTTGAGGTCGCGGTCATTAATCGGGGAGTATCGCGCGCAAGCAAGATATTTCACAGTGAAGATGGAGGAAGACTTTGAGTCTCAATCTGCAAGAAAAGCAAGCAGTCGTCGCGGAAGTCAGCGCACAAGTGGCGCAGGCACAGACGGTCGTGCTGGCCGAGTACCGCGGCATCGCCGTCGCAGACATCACCAAATTGCGTGCCAATGCGCGCCAATCGGGGGTGTATCTGCGTGTGTTGAAAAACACGCTGGCGCGCCGCGCGGTGCAGGGCACGCCGTTCGAGGGCTTGGCTGATCAGATGGTGGGGCCGTTGCTGTACGGCATCAGTGCCGACGCAGTCTCCGCCGCGAAAGTGGTGCACGAATTCGCCAGCAGCAACAACAAGCTGGTGATCAAGGCGGGCGCTTACAACGGCAAGGTGATGGATGTAGCGGGCGTTACCGCCCTCGCAACCGTGCCTTCCAAGGAAGTGCTGCTGGCGCAACTGCTGGGTCTGTTGCAGTCGCCTGTTTCCGGTCTGGCGCGCGTCATGGCGGCCGTGGCGGAACAGAAAACCGCAACCGCTTAATTTTTTCGAACTCTTAATTTCAGGAAGAACAAAATGGCATTTGATAAAGACGCATTCTTGGCGGCACTGGACGGCATGACCGTGCTGGAACTTAACGAACTGGTCAAGGCGGTCGAGGAGAAATTCGGCGTGTCCGCTGCCGCGATGGCGGCTCCGGCAGCCGGCGGCGCTGCCGGCGGTGCCGCCGCTGCGGCGGAACAAACCGAGTTCACCGTGGTGTTGACTGCCGCCGGCGAGCAAAAAGTTGGCGTGATCAAGGTGGTTCGCACCATTACCGGTCTGGGCTTGAAGGAAGCCAAGGATCTGGTTGACGGCGCGCCGAAGCCGGTGAAGGAAGGCGTGAGCAAGGCGGATGCCGATGCGATCGCCAAGCAACTGATCGAAGCGGGCGCGACTGCTGAAATCAAGTAAGCATTGCGTTGTGCAAAAGGCTGACGGTTTTGCCGTCAGCCTTTTGCCGCTTCTGCAAAGGAAACTGAAGTAGCAGGCAGATGCCAGAGATTAGCCGGGCCCCGGTTCCGGTTAATCCTTGTCTTCTGGCCCAGGGCGGCAAAGCGCCGCGCTTGAACCCGAATTGTATAAGCAAACTCGCGTCCTATGGCGCGGGTTCGCAACCCTGGTTTTCCAACTGTCGTGGAGATTATATGAGCTGCTCTTTCACTGAAAAAAAACGCATACGTAAGAGTTTTGCGAAACGCAAGGGGGCATTGCCGGTGCCTTTTCTGCTTTCCACCCAGCTGGAATCCTACATCGCATTCCTGCAGGCCTGGACGCCGGCCGAACAGCGCAAGAATGAAGGGTTGCAGGCCGCGTTCAATTCGATTTTCCCAATCGAAAGCCACAACAAATTTGCCCGACTCGACTTCGTCAGCTACCAGCTCGGCATGCCGCCGTTTGATGTGCGCGAATGCCAGCAGCGCGGTTTGACCTACGCTTCGCCGCTGCGCGCGCGGGTGCGTCTGACCATCCTCGACAAGGAGTCTTCCAAGCCCAAGATCAAGGAGGTCAAGGAGCAGGAAGTCTATATGGGCGAGATTCCACTGATGACCAACACCGGCTCGTTCGTGGTCAACGGCACCGAGCGTGTGATCGTGTCGCAATTGCACCGTTCGCCCGGGGTGTTCTTCGAGCATGACCGCGGCAAGACCCATTCTTCCGGCAAGCTGCTGTTCTCGGCGCGGGTGATCCCCTATCGCGGCTCGTGGCTGGACTTTGAGTTCGATGCCAAGGATTTCGTATATTTCCGTATCGACCGCCGGCGCAAATTGCCGGTCAGCATTCTGCTGAAGTCGATCGGTTACACGCCCGAGCAGATTCTGGCGATGTTCTTCCAGTTCGACACCTTTTATTTTGGCAAGAAGGGCACCCAGTTCGAGGTGGTGCCGGAGCGTCTGCGCGGCGAAATCGCGCGTTTCGACATCACTGCCAAGGACGGCAAGCCGATTGTGGCGAAGGACAAGCGCATCACCGTGCGCCATATCCGCGAAATGCAGGAAGCGCGCATCGACAAGCTGACGGTGGAAGACGAGTTACTGCTGGGTCGCGTACTGGCGCACAACGTGGTGGACAAGGATAGCGGCGAGATCATCGCCAATGCCAACGACGAGATCACCGAGACGCTGCTGGAAACCCTGAAGCAGGCGGGCATCGCCAAAATCCAGACGCTGTACACCAACGAGCTGGATCAGGGCGCCTATATTTCGCAGACCCTGCGCATGGATGAAACGACAGACCTGTGGACGGCGCGGGTGGCGATCTACCGCATGATGCGCCCCGGCGAGCCGCCGACCGAAGACGCGGTGGAAGGTCTGTTCAACGGTTTGTTCTTCAATGAAGAGCGCTACAACCTGTCCGCCGTCGGGCGCATGAAGTTCAACCGCCGTGTCGGTCGCGAGGAACTGACGGGCGAGAACGTCCTGTCCAACGAGGATATCGTCGAGGTGGTAAAGATTCTGGTCGAATTGCGCAACGGGCGCGGCGAGATCGACGACATCGATCACCTCGGTAACCGCCGTGTGCGCGCCGTGGGCGAACTGGCGGAGAACCAGTTCCGCGTCGGTCTGGCGCGTGTGGAGCGCGCGGTCAAGGAACGCCTCGGCCAAGCCGAGGCGGATAACCTGATGCCGCATGATCTGATCAACGCCAAGCCGATCTCGGCGGCGGTAAAGGAATTCTTCGGCTCCTCGCAGCTGTCGCAGTTCATGGACCAGACCAACCCGCTGGCTGAAGTAACGCACAAGCGCCGCATCTCCGCCCTGGGGCCCGGCGGCCTGACGCGCGAGCGCGCGGGCTTCGAAGTGCGCGACGTGCACCCGACCCACTATGGTCGCGTGTGTCCGATCGAAACCCCGGAAGGCCCGAACATCGGCCTGATCAACTCGCTGGCGCTGTATGCGCGCACCAACGAATACGGCTTCATCGAAACGCCGTACCGCAAGGTGGCCAGGAGCCGCGCGCTGGACGAGGTGGAATACCTGTCGGCAATCGATGAGGGCAAGTTCACCATCGCCCAGGCGAACGCGGAACTGGACAAAAAGGGGCACTTTACCGACGACATCGTGTCCGCCCGCCAGCACAACGAGTTCGTCTTGGCCGAGCCGGAAAACATCGAGTACATGGACGTGGCGCCGGCGCAGGTGGTGTCGGTTGCGGCCTCGCTGATTCCGTTCCTCGAACACGACGACGCGAACCGCGCGCTGATGGGCGCCAACATGCAACGCCAGGCAGTGCCGGTATTGCGTGCAGAAAAAGCGCTGGTCGGTACCGGCATCGAGCGCACGGTGGCGGTGGACTCCGGCACGGCGGTGCAGGCATGGCGCGGCGGTCGGGTTGACTACGTGGACTCCGGCCGCATCGTGGTGCGTGTCAATGACGAAGAGACCGTGGCGGGCGAAGTCGGGGTGGATATCTACAACCTGACCAAATACACCCGCTCCAACCAGAACACCAACATCAACCAGCGTCCGCTGGTGCGTGTGGGCGACGTGATCGCGCGCGGCGACGTGGTGGCGGACGGGGCATCGACCGACATGGGCGAGCTGGCGCTGGGGCAGAACATGATGATCGCGTTCATGCCGTGGAACGGTTACAACTTCGAAGACTCGATCATGATCTCCGAGCGCGTGGTGGCGGAAGACCGCTTCACCTCGATCCATATCGAAGAACTGACGGTGATGGCGCGCGACACCAAGCTGGGCACGGAGGAAATCACGCGCGACATTCCCAATCTGTCGGAAGCGCAGATGGCGCGTCTGGACGAGTGCGGTATCGTGCATATCGGCGCCGAAGTCGGGATTGGCGATGTGCTGGTGGGCAAGGTGACGCCGAAGGGCGAGACCCAGCTGACGCCGGAAGAGAAGCTGTTGCGCGCGATCTTCGGCGAAAAGGCTTCCGACGTGAAGGACACTTCGCTGCGCGTCAAGGCGGGTATGTCTGGTACCGTGATCGACGTTCAGGTGTTCACCCGCGAAGGATTGCAGCGCGACAAGCGCGCGCAGCAAATCATCGACGATGAACTGGCGCGCTACAAGAAAGACCTGGCGGACCAGATGCGCATCGTCGAATCCGACGCGTTTGCCCGCCTGGAAAAACTATTGCACAACAAGATTGCCAACGGCGGGCCGAAGAAGCTGGCCAAGGGCGGCAAGCTCAACAACGAGTATCTGCACAGCGTCGAGCATCACCAGTGGTTCGACATCCGCGTGGCGGATGACGCGGTTGCCGCGCAAATGGAGCAGATCAAGGAAGCGCTGGCGCAGAAGCGGGTCGAATTCGACGAGGCGTTCGAGCTGAAGAAGAAGAAGCTGACCCAGGGCGACGAGTTGCAGGCCGGCGTGCAAAAGATGGTCAAGGTGTATGTGGCGGTGAAGCGCCGCCTGCAGCCCGGCGACAAGATGGCCGGCCGTCACGGCAACAAGGGGGTGGTGTCGCGCATCGTGCCGGTGGAAGACATGCCGCACATGGCCGACGGCACGCCTGTCGATATCGTGCTCAACCCGCTCGGCGTGCCGTCGCGGATGAACATCGGCCAGGTGCTGGAAGTGCATCTGGGCTGGGCGGCCAAGGGTCTCGGCAAGAAGATCGCCGACATGCTGGCTGCGCAGGTCAAGGTTGCCGATCTGCGCAAATTCCTCGGCAAGATTTACTCGGGCGAGCAGGCGGAAGAAATCGCCGCGTTCGGCGACGAGGAAGTGGTAGAGATGTGCGGCAATCTGCGCGCGGGCGTGCCGTTTGCCACCCCGGTGTTCGACGGCGCCAGCGAAGAAGAGATCAAGGAATTGCTGGCACTGGCGGATCTGCCGGTTTCCGGGCAAATCCAGTTGTACGACGGGCGCACGGGAGAGGCGTTCGACCGCAAGACCACGGTGGGTTATATGCACGTGCTGAAGCTGCACCACCTGGTGGACGACAAGATGCACGCGCGTTCCACCGGCCCGTACAGCCTGGTGACCCAGCAACCTTTGGGCGGCAAGGCGCAGTTCGGCGGGCAGCGTTTCGGCGAGATGGAAGTGTGGGCGCTGGAAGCCTACGGCGCGGCCTACATCCTGCAGGAAATGCTGACGGTCAAGTCGGACGACGTGAACGGGCGAACCAAGGTCTATGAAAACATCGTCAAGGGCGATCACAAGATCGATGCCGGGATGCCGGAGTCGTTCAACGTGCTGACCAAGGAAATTCGCTCGCTCGCGATCGACATTGATCTGGAACGTCACTAAGACTGCCGCGTATAGCAAACAAGGAGCTACCACATGAAATCAATATTGGATCTGTTCAAGCAAGTCACGCAAAAGGAAGAGTTCGACGCGATCAAGATCGGTCTGGCTTCTCCCGAGAAGATTCGCTCCTGGTCATACGGCGAAGTGAAAAAGCCGGAAACCATCAACTACCGCACCTTCAAGCCGGAGCGAGATGGCCTGTTCTGCGCCAAGATCTTCGGCCCGGTCAAGGACTACGAATGCCTGTGCGGCAAGTACAAGCGCCTCAAGCATCGCGGTGTGATCTGCGAGAAGTGCGGCGTGGAAGTCACGCTGTCCAAGGTGCGCCGCGAGCGCATGGGCCACATCGAGCTGGCTTCGCCGGTCGCGCATATCTGGTTCCTGAAATCGCTGCCGTCGCGTCTGGGTATGGTGCTGGACATGACACTGCGCGACATTGAGCGCGTGCTGTATTTCGAAGCCTATGTGGTGACCGAGCCCGGCATGACCCCGCTGAACCGCGGCCAGTTGCTGTCGGAAGACGATTACATCGCCAAGATCGAGGAATACGGCGACGAGTTCCAGGCACTGATGGGCGCCGAAGGCGTGCGCGCCCTGTTGCGCGCGCTCGATGTGCCGGCGGAAGTGGAAAAGATTCGCGCTGATCTGGAAGCCACCGGCTCCGAGACCAAGATCAAGAAATACGCCAAGCGCCTGAAGGTGCTGGAAGCGTTCATGCATTCCGGGATCAAGCCGGAATGGATGGTGCTGGAAGTGCTGCCGGTGTTGCCGCCGGAACTGCGCCCGCTGGTGCCGCTGGACGGCGGCCGTTTCGCCACCTCCGATTTAAACGATTTGTACCGCCGCGTGATCAACCGCAACAACCGTCTGCGCCGGCTGCTGGAATTGAAGGCGCCGGACATCATCGTGCGCAACGAAAAGCGCATGCTGCAGGAGTCGGTGGATTCGCTGCTGGACAACGGCCGCCGCGGCAAGGCGATGACCGGCGCCAACAAGCGTCCGCTGAAATCGCTGGCCGACATGATCAAGGGCAAGGGCGGTCGCTTCCGCCAGAACCTGCTGGGCAAGCGCGTGGACTACTCCGGCCGTTCCGTGATTGTGGTGGGCCCGCAACTGAAATTGCATCAATGCGGTCTGCCCAAGAAGATGGCGCTGGAGCTGTTCAAGCCGTTCATTTTTGAACGTCTGGAGAAGATGGGCCTGGCCACCACGATCAAGGCCGGCAAGCGCATGGTCGAGGCGGAAGAGCCGATCGTGTGGGACATTCTGGAAGAGGTCATCCGCGAGCATCCGGTGATGCTGAACCGCGCGCCGACCCTGCACCGTTTGGGTATCCAGGCGTTCGAGCCGCTGCTGATCGAGGGCAAGGCGATCCAGCTGCACCCGCTGGTGTGCTCGGCATTCAACGCCGACTTCGACGGTGACCAGATGGCCGTCCACGTGCCGCTGTCGCTGGAGGCGCAGATGGAAGCGCGCACCCTGATGCTGGCCTCCAACAACGTGCTGTCGCCCGCCAACGGCGAGCCGATCATCGTGCCGTCGCAGGATATCGTGCTGGGCCTGTACTACATGACGCGCGACAAGATCGGGGCGCTGGGCGAGGGCGCGATGTTTGCCGACGTGTCCGAAGCGTTGCGCGCCTACCGTTCCGGCCATGCCGATCTGCAAGCCAAGGTGCTGGTGCGGATCAGGGAAGTGGTGAAGAACGAAGCGGGAGAACTTGAAGACAAGGTCACCCGTTACGACACCACGGTTGGCCGCGCCATTCTGTCCGAATTGCTGCCGCCCAATCTGCCGTTCAGCTTTGTCAACAAGGCGCTGAAGAAGAAAGAGATTTCGCGCCTGATCAATGCCAGTTTCCGCCTGTGCGGGCTGCGCGACACGGTGATCATGGCCGACCAGCTGATGTATACCGGCTTTGCCTATGCCACCCGAGCTGGGATTTCGATCTGCGTGGACGACATGCTGGTGCCGCAACAGAAGGCCGCGCTGATCGCGGCGGCGGAAAAAGAAGTGCACGAGATCCAGATGCAATACACCTCCGGCCTGGTCACCCAGGGCGAGCGCTACAACAAGGTGGTGGATATCTGGGGCCGCACCGGCGACCAGGTGGCGAAAGCCATGATGGATCAATTGGGTGTCGAGCCGGTGCAGGATCGGTTGACTGGTGAAGCGTTGTTCGACAAGAAGGGCAAGGCGGTCACGCAGGAATCGTTCAATTCCATTTACATGATGGCCGACTCCGGCGCGCGCGGTTCCGCCGCGCAGATCCGCCAGTTGTCCGGTATGCGCGGCCTGATGGCCAAGCCGGACGGCTCCATCATCGAAACGCCGATCACCGCGAACTTCCGCGAGGGGCTGAACATGTTGCAGTACTTCATCTCCACCCACGGCGCCCGCAAGGGCCTGGCGGATACGGCGTTGAAGACGGCGAACTCCGGTTACCTGACCCGTCGTCTGGTCGATGTGACCCAGGATCTGGTGGTGATCGAGGACGATTGCGGCACCGAAAACGGCCGCTCGATGAAGGCGCTGGTCGAGGGCGGCGAAGTGATCGAGGCCTTGCGCGACCGCATTCTGGGGCGTGTCACGGCGGCGGATATCGTTAATCCCGATACCGCAGAGACTTTGTATGAAGCCGGCACCCTGCTGAACGAGGACATGGTGGAGCAGATCGAAACGCTGGGCATCGACGAAGTGCGCGTGCGCACGCCGCTGACCTGCGATACGCGCTATGGTCTGTGCGCCAAATGCTACGGACGCGACCTCGGGCGTGGCGGGCTGGTCAATGTGGGCGAAGCGGTGGGTGTGATTGCCGCGCAGTCGATCGGCGAACCGGGCACCCAGCTCACCATGCGCACCTTCCATATCGGTGGCGCGGCATCGCGTACCGTGGTGGCCAGCCAAGTCGAGAGCAAGTCGCAGGGCATTATCAAGTACAGCCCGAACATGCGCACAGTGACCACCGCATCCGGCGGTCTGGTGGTGGTGGCGCGTTCCGGCGAAGTGCTGGTCGTGGACGAGCATGGGCGCGAGCGCGAACGGCATAAAGTACCGTACGGCGCCAATCTGTCGGCACAGGAAGGGGCGGGCGTCAAGGCGGGCGTGGTGCTGGCCAACTGGGATCCGCACACCCGCCCGATCATTACCGAATACGCCGGCCAAGTGCGCTTCGAGAATGTGGAAGAAGGCGCCACCGTCGCCAAGCAGATCGACGAAGTGACCGGTCTGTCAACCCTCGTGGTCATCGACCCGAAACGCGCGACAGCCGGCGGCAAGGGCGTGCGCCCGCTGGTGCGCTTGCTGGATGAGGCGGGCAGCGAGATCAAGCTGGCCGGGACCGACACGCCGATTTCGGTGACCTTCCAGACCGGCTGTATCATCACGGTGGAAGACGGCCAGCAAGTGGGCGTGGGCGACGTGCTGGCGCGCATTCCGCAGGAAAGCTCGAAGACGCGCGACATCACCGGCGGTTTGCCGCGGGTGGCAGAGTTGTTCGAGGCGCGGGTGCCGAAGGATGCGGGCATTCTGGCGGAAGTCACCGGCACCGCCTCGTTCGGCAAGGAGACCAAGGGCAAGCAGCGCCTGGTCATCACCGATACCGACGGCGTTGCGCACGAGTTCCTGATTCCGAAGGACAAGCATGTGCTGGTGCACGACGGCCAGGTGGTCAACCAGGGCGAGATGATCGTGGATGGCCCGGCCGATCCGCATGACATCCTGCGTCTGCTCGGGATCGAGGCGCTGGCGCGCTATGTCACCGACGAAGTGCAGGATGTGTACCGCCTGCAAGGGGTGAAAATCAACGACAAGCACATCGAAGTGATCGTGCGCCAGATGCTGCGCCGCGTGCTGATTGTGGATGCCGGCGACACGACCTTCATTCCGAACGAGCAGGTCGAGCGCGCCGAATTGCTGAAAGAAAACGAGCGGGTCGAAGCCGAAAGCAAGCGTCCGGCCACCTTCCAGTATGTGTTGCTGGGGATCACCAAAGCATCGCTGTCCACCGATTCCTTCATCTCCGCTGCTTCCTTCCAGGAAACCACGCGGGTGCTGACCGAAGCGGCCATCATGGGCAAGCGGGACGAGTTGCGCGGGTTGAAGGAGAACGTCATCGTCGGACGTCTGATTCCGGCAGGCACCGGTTTGGCTTATCACGTGCTGCGGCGCAAACAGCGTCTTGGCATCGATATTGCCGGCGGCGCAGGATTGCAGGAGCTGGAAAGCAGTGCCGAGGCGCAGGAAGGCGTGCAGTTTCCTTGACAGCCGGTCATCGCATCAATAGAATGCGCGGTCTTTTTAGCCCGTGTCATTCTGTCTGTTGCGTTGGAAGTGTCTTGTCGCGGTGCAGTATGCGGAAAAAGCAGTGTTCTTTTTAACCAAAAGTATTCAGGAAGCGAAGATAAACGATGCCAACAATTAACCAGTTAGTGCGCAAACCCCGGACGACGGAAATCGTCAAGAGCAATGTGCCTGCGCTTGCCGGCAGCCCGCAGAAACGCGGCGTCTGCACCCGCGTCTATACCACGACTCCGAAAAAACCGAACTCGGCGCTGCGCAAGGTCGCCAAGGTGCGTCTGGTTAACGGCTTTGAGGTGATTTCCTACATCGGCGGGGAAGGCCACAACCTGCAGGAGCACAGTGTTGTGCTGTTGCGCGGCGGGCGCGTCAAGGACTTGCCGGGTGTGCGCTACCACATGGTGCGCGGCAGCCTGGACACGGCGGGTGTGAAGGATCGCAAACAATCCCGCTCCAAGTACGGTGCAAAACGTCCGAAAAAAGCGTAATTCCGAATTAGTCAGATATAAAACCGAGGTATTGAGATGCCAAGACGTAGAGAAGTCCCCAAACGCGAAGTTCTGCCCGATCCGAAGTTCGGCAACCAGGATCTTTCCAAGTTCGTCAACGTGCTGATGACCGACGGCAAGAAGTCGGTGGCCGAGCGTATTTTGTACGGCGCGCTGACCCAAGTCGAAAAAAAGAGCGGCAAGGACCCGATCGAGGTGTTCAATCTGGCGCTGAACAATGCCAAGCCGCAGGTGGAAGTAAAGAGCCGCCGCGTGGGCGGTGCCAACTACCAGGTTCCGGTCGAGGTGCGTCCCTCGCGCCGTATGGCATTGGCTATGCGCTGGTTGAAAGACTTTGCGCGCAAACGCGGCGAAAAGTCGATGGACATGCGTCTGGCGGGTGAACTGATCGACGCTTCCGAAGGCCGCGGCGGCGCAGTCAAGAAGCGCGAAGAAGTTCACCGTATGGCAGAAGCCAACAAGGCGTTCTCGCATTTCCGTTTCTAATCAAGAACTCAGAGTCAGGTAACTATCGTGGCACGTAAAACACCTATCGAACGCTATCGCAACATCGGCATCAGCGCGCACATTGACGCGGGCAAGACCACCACTACCGAGCGCATCCTGTTTTATACCGGGGTCAGCCACAAGATCGGTGAGGTGCACGATGGTGCGGCCACGATGGACTGGATGGAGCAGGAGCAGGAGCGCGGCATCACCATCACATCCGCGGCAACCACCTGTTTCTGGAGGGGGATGGAGAATAATTTCCCCGAATATCGCTTCAACATCATCGACACCCCGGGGCACGTCGACTTCACCATCGAGGTGGAGCGCTCCATGCGCGTGCTGGACGGCGCCTGCATGGTGTATTGCGCGGTGGGCGGAGTGCAGCCGCAGTCCGAGACCGTTTGGCGCCAAGCCAACAAATATCACGTGCCGCGCCTGGCGTTCGTGAACAAGATGGACCGTTCCGGCGCCAACTTCTTCAAGGTGGTTGAGCAGATGCAGACGCGTCTGAAAGCCACCCCGGTACCGATCGTGATTCCAATCGGCGCGGAAGATAATTTTGCGGGTGTGGTCGATCTGGTCAAGATGAGAGCCATCTATTGGGACGAAGCCTCGCAGGGGATGAAGTTTGATTACCGCGAGATTCCGGCCGAGCTGGTTGCGACTGCCAACGAATGGCGGGAGAAGATGGTCGAGTCCGCAGCCGAAGCTTCGGAAGAGCTGATGAACGCCTATCTGGAAAATGGTGAGTTGAGCCAGGAGCAGATCAACGCCGGTCTGCGTATCCGCACCATTGCCTGCGAAATTCAACCGGTGTTGTGCGGCTCCGCGTTCAAGAACAAGGGCGTGCAACGGATGTTGGACGCGGTCATCGAGTTTCTGCCGGCGCCGGTTGATATTCCGGACGTGGAGGGAGAGACCGAGGAAGGCGAGCACATCACCCGCAAGGCGGATGACAAGGAGAGCTTCTCTGCGCTCGCGTTCAAACTGATGACCGATCCGTTCGTGGGCCAGTTGACGTTCGTGCGTGTGTATTCCGGCGTGCTGAAAAAAGGGGATACCGTCTACAACCCGATCCGGGGCAGGAAAGAGCGTATCGGTCGTATCGTGCAGATGCACGCGAATGAGCGCAAAGAGATCGACGAGATTCTGGCGGGCGACATTGCGGCCTGTATCGGCCTGAAGGAAGTCACCACCGGTGAAACGTTGTGCGATCAGAACAAGCCGATCATCCTCGTGCGCATGGTATTCCCGGAACCGGTGATTCACGTTGCGGTCGAGCCGAAGACCAAGGCTGACCAGGAAAAGATGGGTATCGCGCTCGGTCGTTTGGCGCAGGAAGATCCTTCCTTCCGGGTGCGCACCGATGAAGAGTCCGGCCAGACCATCATCTCTGGCATGGGCGAGTTGCACCTGGAAATTCTGGTGGACCGCATGAAGCGCGAATTCAACGTCGAAGCCAATGTCGGTGCGCCGCAGGTGGCCTATCGTGAGGCGATCCGCAAACCGATCGAAATCGAAGGCAAGTACGCCAAGCAGACCGGCGGCCGCGGCCAGTACGGCCACGTCTGGCTCAAGATGGAGCCGAACGAAGCGGGCAAGGGTTTCGAGTTCGTCGATGCGATCAAGGGGGGCACCGTGCCGCGCGAATTTATCCCGGCGGTGGAAAAAGGCTTGCGCGAGACCCTGCCGAGCGGGGTGCTGGCCGGATTCCCGGTGGTGGATGTTAAAGTCACGCTGTTCGACGGTTCCTACCATGACGTGGACTCCAACGAGAACGCGTTCAAGATGGCGGCTTCGATGGCGTTCAAGGACGGCATGCGCAAGGCGAATCCGGTGCTGCTTGAGCCGATGATGTCGGTCGAGGTGGAAACGCCTGAGGATTACACCGGCACCGTCATGGGTGACTTGTCTTCCCGTCGCGGCATGGTGCAGGGAATGGATGACATGGCGGGCGGCGGCAAATCGGTCAAGGCGGAAGTGCCGTTGTCGGAGATGTTTGGCTACTCCACTTCGTTGCGTTCCGCGACCCAGGGGCGCGCGACCTATACCATGGAATTCAAGCACTACGCCGAGGCGCCGAAAAACGTTGCCGAAGCGATCATGAACAAGAAATAATTTTGATTTAAAAGGACGACTATCATGGCAAAAAGCAAATTTGAACGTACCAAACCGCACGTAAACGTCGGCACGATCGGCCACGTAGACCACGGCAAGACCACCTTGACTGCGGCGATCACCATGGTCTTGTCGAAGAAATTTGGCGGCGAATCCAAAGCCTACGACCAGATCGACGCGGCGCCGGAAGAAAAGGCGCGCGGCATCACCATCAACACCGCGCACGTCGAATACGAGACAGCCGGCCGCCACTACGCGCACGTTGACTGCCCGGGCCACGCCGACTACGTCAAGAACATGATCACCGGTGCCGCCCAGATGGACGGTGCCATCCTGGTGGTCTCCGCCGCCGACGGCCCCATGCCGCAAACGCGCGAGCACATCCTGCTCGCCCGCCAGGTTGGCGTCCCCTACATCATCGTCTTCATGAACAAATGCGACATGGTCGATGACGCCGAACTGCTTGAGCTGGTCGAAATGGAAATCCGCGAACTGCTCTCCAAATACGACTTTCCCGGCGACGACATCCCCATCATCAAGGGTTCCGCCCTCAAAGCGGTTGAAGGCGACACCGGCGAACTGGGCGAAGGCGCGATCCTCAAGCTGGCCGACGCCCTCGACAGCTACATCCCGACCCCCGAGCGCGCCATCGACGGCGCCTTCCTGATGCCGGTGGAAGACGTATTCTCCATCTCCGGGCGCGGCACCGTGGTGACCGGCCGTGTCGAGCGCGGCATTGTCAAGGTCGGCGACGAACTCGAAATCGTCGGCATCAAGCCCACCCTCAAGACCACCTGCACCGGCGTCGAAATGTTCCGCAAGCTGCTGGACCAGGGCCAGGCGGGCGACAACGTTGGCGTGCTGCTGCGCGGCACCAAACGCGAAGAAGTCGAGCGCGGCCAGGTGCTGGCCAAACCCGGCTCCATCACCCCGCACACCAAGTTCACCGCGGAGATCTACGTGCTGGGCAAGGACGAAGGCGGCCGCCACACGCCGTTCTTCCAGGGCTACCGTCCGCAGTTCTACTTCCGCACCACCGACGTGACCGGCGCGGTCGAACTGCCGGCCGGCACCGAGATGGTGATGCCGGGCGACAACGTCAGTATCACGGTGAACCTGATCAACCCGATCGCGATGGAAGAAGGTTTGCGTTTCGCGATCCGCGAAGGCGGCCGCACCGTCGGCGCCGGGGTGGTTGCCAAGGTGATCGAGTAAGCATACAATGCGCGCCCTCGCGTGGCTGCGGCCGCGCGTTTTCGTTCTTTAAACCTGCGGCTTCGCCGCAAAAATGCAAGAGAAGATTATGCAAAGTCAAAAAATTCGCATTCGCCTGAAGGCGTTCGACTATCGTTTGATCGACCAATCCGCGCTGCAGATCGTGGATACCGCCAAGCGCACCGGGGCCGTGGTTAAAGGCCCGGTTCCCTTGCCGACCAAGATTGAGCGCTTTGACGTGCTGCGTTCGCCGCACGTGAACAAGACTTCGCGTGATCAATTCGAAATTCGCACCCACTTGCGCCTGATGGACATCATCGATCCGACGGATAAGACTGTTGATGCGCTGATGAAACTGGATCTGCCGGCCGGTGTGGATGTGGAAATCAAGTTGCAGTAATCGCAGGTTGCAGTAACTGAATCGGCCGACCAATTGAAGTCGGCCCCTTAATAAAGGAAAACAAAATGAGTTTAGGACTTGTCGGTCGCAAGATTGGCATGACCCGCATTTTTACCGACGACGGTTCCTCGTTGCCGGTGACCGTGCTGGACGTGTCCAACAATCGTGTCACCCAGATCAAAACCGCTCCCACGGATGGTTACAGTGCTGTGCAGGTTGCGTTCGGTACGCGCCGTGCCAGCCGCGTGACCAAGGCTGCCGCCGGGCATTTCGCCAAGGCGGGTGTCGAAGCGGGGAGTGTGCTGAAAGAATTTACCGCCGCGCCAGAACAGCTCGCCAGCCTTGCGCTGGGTGGCAAGGTGGGCATCGATCTGTTCCAGGTTGGGCAAAAGGTCGATGTGACCGGCGTGACGATCGGTAAAGGCTACGCCGGCACCATCAAGCGCCACCACTTCAAATCGGGCCGGGCATCGCACGGCAACTCCAAGTCGCACAACGTGCCGGGCTCCATCGGTATGGCGCAGGATCCGGGTCGCGTGTTTCCGGGCAAGCGCATGACCGGCCACCTCGGCGACGTGCAGCGCACCGTGCAAAATCTCCAGATCGTTCGTATCGATGCGGAGCGCCAGCTGTTGCTGGTGCGCGGCGCGGTACCGGGCGCACCCGGCGGCGATGTGATCGTTCGTCCGGCAGTGAAAGCGGGGGCATAATGGAACTCAAACTAATCAATGAAAACGGCAAGCCGGGCGCGAGCGTGAGCGCATCGGATGAATTCTTTGGCCGCGAATACAACGAGGCGCTGGTGCACCAGCTGGTGACGGCCTATCTGGCCAATGCCCGCTCTGCCAACAGCAAGCAAAAAGGGCGCAGCGAAATTGCCAAATCCACGCGCAAACCGTTTGCCCAAAAAGGCACCGGTCGCGCGCGCGCCGGTATGGCATCCAGTCCGCTGTGGCGCGGGGGTGGCAAGATTTTCCCGAACAGCCCGGATCAAAACTACTCGCAAAAGATTAACCGCAAGATGTATCGGGCCGGTTTGGCTTCGATATTCTCCAAGCTGGTGAGCGACGGACGTTTGAGCGTGATCGAAGCGCTGACCCTGGAAGCGCCGAAGACAAAACTGCTGGCCGACAAGATCAAGGCGATGGGTTTGCAGGATGCGCGTCTGCTGATCATTACCGACAGCGTTGACGAGAATCTGTACCTGTCCGCTCGCAACCTGCCGAATGTGCTGGTGGTCGAGGCGCATCAGGCCGATCCGGTCAGTCTGGTTCGTTTCAGCAATGTGCTGGTCACGCGCAATGCGATCGCCAAAATCGAGGAGTTGCTGGCATGAACACAATCAAATTCAATGAAGAACGCCTGCTGAATATCCTGCGCGCGCCGCAGGTGTCGGAAAAAGCCACGTTTGTCGCGGAAAAGAACGGCCAGGTGATTTTTAACGTGGCCAGCGACGCGACCAAGCCGGAAATCAAGGCTGCGGTCGAGAAGCTGTTTAAAGTGACAGTCGAAGGTGTTCAGGTGAGCGTGGTCAAGGGCAAGCAAAAACGCTTTGGCCGTTTCATGGGCAAGCGCCAGGACTGGAAGAAGGCCTTTGTCAGCCTCGCCGCTGGACAGGAAATCAACTTCGCCGCAAGTGAGCAGGGGTAAATCATGGCACTGATCAAACTTAAACCAACTTCGCCGGGCACCCGTGCCGTTGTGCGCGTGGTCAACAAGGAACTGCACAAAGGCAAACCGGTTGCGTCTTTGCTGGAAAAAAAGACACGCACAGCGGGCCGCAACAACAACGGCCACATCACCACCCGTCACATGGGCGGCGGACACAAGAAACACTACCGTGTGGTCGATTTCAAACGCAACAAGGACGGGATTCCGGCCAAGGTCGAGCGCCTGGAATACGATCCGAACCGCAGCGCGCATCTGGCTCTGCTGTTGTATGCGGACGGCGATCGCCGCTATATCCTGGCACCCAAGGGAATCTCCGCCGGGGCCGAGCTGATGAGCGGTTCGGAAGCGCCGATCAAGGCGGGTAACACGCTGCCGTTGCGCAACATGCCGGTCGGCTCGACGATCCATGCGATCGAGATGCTGCCGGGCAAGGGCGCGCAGTTGGCGCGCTCGGCCGGCGCGGCTGTGCAGTTGCTGGCGCGCGAAGGCAGCTATGCCCAGTTGCGTCTGCGCTCCGGCGAAATTCGCAAGGTGCATATCGATTGCCGCGCCACACTGGGCGAAGTGGGCAATGCCGAGCATTCGCTGCGCTCCATCGGCAAGGCGGGTGCCAATCGCTGGCGCGGTATCCGTCCGACCGTGCGCGGTGTGGTGATGAACCCGGTGGATCACCCGCACGGTGGCGGTGAAGGCAAGACTGCGGCGGGCCGTCATCCGGTCAGTCCGTGGGGAGTGCCGGCCAAGGGCTATCGCACGCGTAGTAACAAGCGGACCACGAGCATGATCGTGCGTCGTCGCTACAAGGCTTAAGGGGTAACAGGAAAATGGCACGTTCTATCAAAAAAGGCCCGTTCGTCGATCTGCATCTGCTGAAGAAAGTGGAAACAGTTCGCGCAACCAGCGACAAACGCCCGGTCAAGACCTGG
>Ga0210039_1001735_pt1 | contig 19425 bp, 14 predicted proteins | sample CryGeyCG2114_250_3_FD_185460 | JGI IMG/M metagenome (GOLD analysis project Ga0210039, IMG submission 185460) | Groundwater microbial communities from aquifer - Crystal Geyser CG17_big_fil_post_rev_8/21/14_2.50 (SPAdes) (version 2) | ecosystem: Environmental > Aquatic > Deep subsurface >...
TAAAACCAGCGTTGTCTTATTTAGATATTATCAGAGACTTAAAAAATAATTTTGATTTACCTATTGCCGCTTATAATGTGAGTGGAGAATATGCAATGATTAAAGCCGCAGGTAAAAATGGTTGGATAGACGAACAAAAAGTGATGATGGAAACATTGCTTTCTATTAAAAGAGCAGGAGCAGACATTATTATTACTTATTTTGCAAAAGAAGCAGCGAAAGTTTTGAATAGATAAAAAAAATAAACGTCATTGCAAGGTACGAAGCAATCTGCTTTTATTTAAGAGATTGCTTCACTCGTTCCTCGTTCGCAATGACGATAAATATGAAATATGAACAATACAAAATCACAAGAACTATATATTAAAGGACAACAACACCTAGTTGGAGCAGTAAATTCACCAGTTAGAGCATTCAAATCTGTAGGAGGAAATCCTTTATTTATGGCACGAGCTCATGGCTCAAAAATTTACGATGTTGATGGAAATGAATACATCGATTTGGTACTTTCTTACGGACCAATGATTTTAGGTCATGGCAATAATAAAGTCATAGAAGCAGTACAGAAACAAGTTTGTACAGGTTTTACCTTTGGTGCAAGTACCGAAAATGAAATTATTTTAGCAGAAATGGTTTGCAACGCCTTTCCAGGAATGGATAAGGTGCGATTTGTAAATTCTGGAACGGAAGCAATTATGAGTGCTATTCGTTTGGCAAGAGCTTATACAGGAAAAAATCACATCATAAAATTTGCAGGTTGTTACCACGGACATTCAGATGCTTTGTTGGTGGCAGCAGGCTCTGGATTAGCAACATTAAGTATTCCAGGAAGTAAGGGCGTACCCGCTGATGCAGTTAAAAATACCTTAATAGCTGAGTACAACAATATTGATTCAGTAAAAAAACATCTTTCCGAATGTAAAGACATAGCAGCGGTATTTATTGAACCAATTGCCGGAAACATGGGAGTAGTGCTGCCTTCTGATGATTTTATTAAACAACTAAGACAAATTACTAAAGCAGCAGGTGTGCTTTTGGTAGTAGATGAAGTAATGACGGGTTTTCGTTCTAAATTTGGAGGGGCTCAGGAGTTATTAGGCATTGAAGCCGATATTACTTGCTTGGGTAAAGTAGTTGGAGGAGGTTTTCCTGTGGGGGCTTATGGAGCAAGAAATGAAATTATGAACATGGTATCTCCTTTAGGTGATATGTACCAAGCAGGAACCTTATCAGGAAATCCTGTAGCCATGGCAGCGGGAATAGCTACGCTAACAGAATTAAAGGAACAAAATCCGTACGATAAATTTAATCAGCAAGCAGCTACTATTGAAAAAGCCTTATTAGATGCTGCCGCTGAAAACAGTATAGCATTAACAGTAAATCGTTTTGGGTCTATGATTAATCCATTTTTCTCAGCTAAGAAAATTACTAATTTCACAGAAGCTCAGGAGTGTAATACTGCTCAGTTTACTAAATTCTTTTGGGGATTAATAGAAAATGGCATTTATATTCCGCCAAGTCAGTTTGAAGCTTGGTTTTTATCATCAGTGATTACGGATAAAGACATGGAAAGAATTATAACAGGGATTAATAATGCAATGAAAACAATTTAATTGAAACTAAAATAAGATGATGTGGCTAAAGCCCTTTCTTGGTTTGGTTTTAATGCCCCGACATTAAGGTCGGGATAATAAATCTCATCATATTGGCTTTAGCCACATTAATTGGTTAGTAGTAAAAAATAATTTAAACATCAATACAACAGTAAGTTAATGAAAACACTTTTAGTAGTTGGTATTATTTTATCATTTTGTTCTTTTGCTAGTATTATTTTCGGAGTTCTTTTTAAAATAATGCATTGGCCTGGTGCGAATCTTTTTTTTAGCGTGGGAGCAGTATTACTAATAATTGGCATAAGTTTAATCATTAATTTCGCAATAAAAAATAATAAAAATTAAAACATAAGCAAATTGCTTCGTCATTCCGATAATTATCGGAATTCCTTGCAATGACGATAAAAAATAATAAATAATGACAAAATTCAACGACAATTTTTTAAGAGCTTGCAGAATGCAAGAAACAGATTACACGCCAATTTGGTTAGCCCGACAAGCAGGACGATTCCAGAAAGAATATAGAGTAATAAAAGAAAAATACAGTTTAATAGAAATTAGCACCATTCCTGAAATAAGTGCTGAAGTTACTATGATTCCTGTGAATAATTATGAGGTTGACTCTGCCATTGTGTTTTCAGATATATTAATTCCATTAGGACCAATGGGAATTAGCTTTGAATACAAAAAAGGGTACGGACCATTAATTCACAATCCCATAAAAACGGTTGCTGATGTGGAAAAATTAAAAGTGGTTGACCCTGCAACTGAAATGTGGTACACTGGAAAAGCGTTAACCATTTTAAAAGCCCAATTAAATGTGCCTTGTATAGGTTTTGTGGGAGCACCATTTACATTGGCTAGTTACATGATTGAAGGCGGTCCATCCAAAAATTATGAAAAAATGAAGGCTTTTATGTACAATGAAACAAAAGCTTGGCATTTGTTAATGGATAAATTAAGTACCGTTATGGCAAATTATTTAAACTTTCAGATTGAAAGCGGTGCTATGGTAGTACAAATTTTCGATAGTTGGGTAGGAGCGTTGGATATTGATGATTATAATGAATATGTTTATCCACATGTAGAGAAAATGATTCAGATTATTAAAGAAAAAAATCCTACAACCCCAATAATTTCAATGGGAGTTAATTCTGCTCACTTAATACCAAGTTTAAGAAAAGCAAAACCAGATGTAATTTCGTTAGATTGGAAAACAGATTTGGCTAAAACTTGGGCGAATTTAAATTACGAAGTTGCCGTTCAAGGAAACTTAGACCCAACAGCTTTGTTTGCCGATTGGGATATTATTGAAACAAAAACCAAAAAGATTTTAGATTCGGTAAAAGGCAAATCTGGTCATATTTTTAATTTAGGACACGGTATTTTACCGGGAACATCAGAAGAAACTGTTAAACAATTATGTAAGTTTGTGCATGATTACACGAGGAAGTAAGAAAAGGAATAAACTTTTCTAAAACCTATTTAATAGGTTATCCTTGCCAAATAATCAAAATGATTGCCTTCAATTATTAATTCGCAAGTTAACCCTATTTGAGAGGCGGAGTTTTGAAGGGTGTCAAAATCTACGAAAAGCCATGAAAATGGAAGTGTTTTATAATTTTTATAGCTCATTTGGTAAGTTACTTCGCCAAAATAATTGCCATTTAAATCCAGTAAAATTGAACCATCTTCTTCTTCAAACATATACTTAATGTCAGAAGAATCAAGTAGAATTTGACCATTTTCAGAAAGTAGGCTTTTACAGTGTGTTAAAAAAGAAGTTAATCCATCAAGTGTTTGAGCAATGCCAACGCCATTCATTAGAAACAATAAGGTATCAAATTTTTTGTTTTTGAGAGTAAAGAAATTTTTATATAGAGGGTTAATAACTCCTCTTTGTTTCATTGTTTCCACAGCTCCTTTTGAAGTATCAATAGAAGTAACATTTAGTCCTCTTTTTTGGAGAATAAGGCTATGAACTCCACTTCCAGCACCAACATCCAATACGTTTCCTTCACAAAGACTGAGTGCTTTTTTTTCTATTATTGGGAGTTCTTCCTCAGTGCGAAATAAATAAGATAAAGGCAACTCATCGTCTTCAGAAATGGAAGAAATTACGCTAATATTTTCGTTATTGATGCCTTCTAAATAGTCCAAAAGAGCTTCTCCAAGTGCGTCTGTGGTATTCAATTGTTTTTTATTTTTTTGTTGAATACTCATTTTCCTCCCACCATTTTTTTTATTTCATTCAGTTTCATTAGTGCCTCAACTGGCGTTAGCGTGTTAATGTCTATCGAAACTAATTCTTCTTTTATTTGTTCTAACACAGGGTCATCTAGTTGAAAAAAACTCAGCTGCATATCGGCAATGTTGGGAGTAGTTTTCACTTTTCTTTTTACACCGTTGCTAACGTGAGAGCTTTCGAGTTGTTTTAACACTTCATTGGCTCTATCTAACATTTTTTTTGGCATCCCTGCCATTTTTGCTACATGAATTCCAAAACTGTGGTTGCTTCCTCCTTGTGTTAATTTTCTTAAAAACAATATTTTATTATTTATTTCTTTTACGGATACATTAAAATTTTTAATTCGTTTAAAAATATTAGTCATATCATTTAGTTCATGATAGTGTGTTGCAAAAAGTGTTTTTGCTTTAGCTGTTGGATGTTCGTGCAAAAATTCGGCTATACTCCAAGCAATAGAAATACCATCATAGGTACTTGTTCCCCTTCCAATTTCATCTAATAAAATTAAACTTTTGTTGGATAAATTATTTAAAATACTTGCCGTTTCATTCATTTCAACCATGAAAGTTGATTCGCCTTGAGAAATATTGTCGGAAGCCCCTACTCGTGTAAATATTTTATCTACAACTCCTATTTTTGCATATTTTGCTGGCACATAGCAACCTATTTGAGCCATTAATGTTATTAATGCAGTTTGACGCAACAAGGCTGATTTTCCTGACATATTTGGACCAGTTATCATCATTATTTGTTGGGTAGTATCATCTAAATAAACATCATTGGGAACATATTCTTCATCTAAAGGTAATTGTTTTTCAATAACAGGATGTCGCCCTAATTTTATATCAATAATAGTTGATTCATTTACTTCAGGCTTGGTGTAATTATTTGTTTTTGCAGTAGTTGCAAAAGATAATAAGCAATCTAATTGGGCAATTAGCATTGCATTGAGCTGAATAGGAGCAATGTAATCGGATAATTCCAAAACCAAGTCGTTAAACAATTGTGTTTCGAGCGAAAGAATTTTTTCATCAGCACCTAGAATTTTGCTTTCATATTCTTTCAATTCTTCTGTGATATATCGTTCGGCTTGTGTGAGTGTTTGTTTTCTATGCCATGCTTCAGGCACTTTGTCTTTGTGCGTGTTTCTAACCTCAATGTAATATCCAAAAACATTGTTAAATGCAATTTTCAGACTTGTAATCCCCGTATTTTTAATTTCTCGTTCCTGAATTTCTATTAAAGCATCTTTGCCTGAATGAAGAATTTTTCTGAGTTCGTCTAATTCATTAGAAACGCCATTATTAATTACATTACCTTTAACTACCGCTACAGGAGGATCTTCTTGAATGGTATGCTCAATTTTATTTTTGAGCAACACGCAAGGATTGAGTTGTTCGCCTATCTTTTTTAAGGAAGTATTTTCGGTTGTTAAACAAGCCTTTTTTATAGGCTCGATGGCTGATAACGCTCTTTTGAGTTGAACTACCTCTCTAGGATTAATACGAGCTGTGGCGACTTTTGAAATGAGGCGTTCTAAATCGCCAATTTCTTTGATAAATGTGGTAAGTTGGTCTGAAAGTAAGTTGTCGTTAACGAAATTAGCTACAATATTTAGCCTATCGTTTATGGGTTGTACTTCTTTTAGAGGCAGTGTTATCCATCGTTTAATTAATCTCGAACCCATTGGAGTGATGGAGTTGTCGATTACATCAATAAGTGTTTTTGCATTTTCGTTGGGAGAATAAATGAGTTCTAAATTTCTGATGGTAAATTTATCTAGCCAAACGTATTTATTTTCATCAATTCTTGATAGTCCTGAAATATGGTTGAGTTTTTCATGTTGCGTGTCTGATAAATAGTGCAAAGCAGCACCAGCAGCAATTATTGCGGCATTAAGTTCTTCAACGCCAAAACCTTTGAGCGTGTTGGTTTGGAAGTGTTTTTGAAGAATTTCTCTGCCAAATTCTTCAGTAAAGACCCAGTCTTCTAACCCAAAAGTATAAAATTGATTTCCAAAATGTTCTATAAATTCTTTTTTGCTATTTTTAGAAAAAAGCACTTCGGAGGGGTTGAACCCGTGCAGTAATTTATCGATGTATTCGATATTGCCTTGAGCAGTTAAGAACTCGCCTGTGGATACATCTAAAAAGGAAATTCCTAGTTCTTTTTTACCTAAATAAACTGCGGCTAAAAAATTATTTGATTTATGGTCGAGAATTTGATCATTGAGCGTTACTCCTGGGGTAACCAATTCAGTAACGCCTCGTTTCACTATTTTTTTAGTTGTATCAGGAGCTTCTAATTGGTCGCAAATGGCAACTCTCAAGCCCGAGCGGACTAATTTTGGCAAATAAGTATTGAGTGAATGATAGGGAAAGCCTGCTAATTCTAATTTTGAGCCTCCGTTGTTTCTGGCGGTTAAAACTATTCCTAAAATTGTGGATGCTTTAATGGCATCTTCTCCAAAAGTTTCGTAAAAATCGCCAACTCTAAAAAGCAACATAGCATCGGGATACTTTGCCTTAATGGCATTGTATTGCTTCATTAGTGGAGTAGTGGTATCTGATGTTTTTGTGGTTGCCAATGCTTTTATTTTGATAAAGTTTACTCAACTTACAAACTTAATGCATTGTTCTAAAAATTATAAATAATTAATCAACCAACTATTTAATAGTTATTAACAATAACTATTAATCTGAGGTTACTACTCCTTAGGTAAGTATTTTTTTGCCATTAATGTTATTGTGAGCTTGTCCCCATAGTCGTTAGACTGAGGCTTTAATATGTTTCGTCCGTCAGTTGACGGACTACTTTTTGTTATCGTTTCTTAGCAACGGACTAAAGTCCGTTGTTACAATATGTTGTTCCTACGGAACTCCTTTATTGCTACAAAGAACCATAGGTTCGATTGTTTTGTAAGGCGAGACTTCAGTCTAGCCATTATAGACTTGATTTTCGCTTATTATAAAACAAATCAATAATTTTGTCATCATTAAAATCTTTTGCCAATTGATTTATTGTTAGCTGTGGAACTTCTAATAAATCTAAAAATATCAATCCATCGAGCGTGTTGTTAAAATTAGGGTCAACATTAAAGCCTACAATTTTTGCATTTAACTTGATATATTTTTTAATTAATACAGGGATTCGTATCTTATCGGGCTCAAAATCAACTATCATTTTATCTAATTTTGAAATATCTTTTTTGGCAAAGCTCACGAGTTCTTTAATGTTTGTATCTTTTATCTTTATTTTGTAAGCTTTACGAGGGACAACATATTGAGCAATTTCAGAATCAAAATAACATTGCTTAATAAACTCAATCATTAAGTTTTTAGATATGGATGAAAAATCATTACTAATACTTACTGGACCTATTAGATATCGATAATCAGGGTTTTTTATTAAAAAATATAAGATACCTTTCCATAATAAAAACAAAGGTTGTGCTTGTTTTTGGTAATCTTTTGTTATAAAAGAGCGACCAAGTTCTATAGCGTTTTTTAATTTTGGAAGTAATTCTTTTTTTAATTTAAACAAACTATTGATGTAAAAACCTTTTTTTGAGTGGGTTGCAATAATTTCAGCACCCATTCCAATTCTATATGCACCAGCAATTTTATGAACTTCTTTATCCCACATAAACAGGTGGTAATAATAGTTGTCATAGTAATCTAAATCAATAGCTTTACCTGTTCCTTCTCCAACTTCTCGAAATGTAATTTCTCGAAGCCTACCTATTTCTTGAATTACATTAGGAATTTTAGATGCAGGAGCACAGTATATTTGAAATACGCCATTTTCAAAAAGTAAGGTATTTTTATTTAACTTTTGAATTTCATCTTTGATTATGGAAGGTTCAATTTCAGGTGCTATTGGTAAGGTTTCCATTAATTTTTTGGTGTAAAATTTAGTTGAAACCTTTTCTAGTTTGTTGTAATTAAGTGCGTAAGTTCTATTTCTTAAGTAGTTCGATAGTTCTTTTATTGTATTGCATTCGTTTTGATTTTCAACAGATATTGGTTTTCCTATTTTTATTCGTAAGGTTTTATTTTTTTTATTAAATACTTCAGATGCTAGTTTAGCGGTACGTAACTTTGGATTTATTAAGCCTAATAAATGAAATGTTATGCTGTTATTTCCCTCAAAATAAATAGGAACAACAGGCACATTTGCTTTTTTAATAAGTTTAATTGCCGATTCATTCCAAGGGTTATCAACGATACTTTTATTTAATTGGAGTGATGAAACTTCTCCTGACGGAAATATTCCTAATGGCTGTTGATTATTAATTGTTTGAATGGCTGCTTTTAATCCACTGTAACTTCCTTCTTTTCTTTCTTCAAATGGGTTTACAGGAAGAATGAAAGGGCTTAATGGTTCAATTTTTTTCAATAAAAAGTTAGCGATTACTTTAAAATCTGGACATTTTTTTAATAAAATATGTATTAAAATCAAACCATCTATTCCTCCAAAAGGATGATTAGAAACAGATATGAAACTACCTGTTAATGGTATGTTTTCTAAATCTTTTTCAGAAACATCTATGGTGATGTTTAGTTTTTCAAAAATGTAATCTGTAAAATTTTTTTCAGGATATGCCAAAGCTTCAGAATAAAAAGAGTTGACTTTATTTAACTGTAAAAGATACATCAATACATTAGAAAACGGAGCTAAATGTTGATTTTCTGTTTTAAGAAATTGATGAAATGATTCTTTTTCAATTAGCTGTAGTTGTTTCATTTGGATAGCATTTATAACCTACCAAAATTGAAAAATTAATATGCTTAACCTATTTAGGGAATATTATTAATTTGTAATGAAAATACTAAGTTAATGTTTTGGATTCTATTCAGTTTTTTTATTTTGCAGAAAAGCCACAACCAATTTAATGTCACCATACGTAAAATCATCACTTAAATTAGCTTTAAACGCTCCAAAACCAGCAATATCCTTGTTTGTTAAATACAGTTCTTCAATGGCTTTAAATTTCTGCTCATCAACCAATTCTTTAACATCTATCATTCCCAATCCAACATAATAAGCTAAATGTCCAGTTATTGTTCCTTCAACAAGACTTCTCTCTTTTGCAATTTCTGGTATTGATTTCCCTTGTTTATAAAGGTCGAAACTCAATTTTTTGGTATCAATTTTATCTTTTTTTGGAGTTTTTTCTTTTGTGATTTTTATGGAGCTGACAAGAGTTGTGCGTTGGTGGTCGTCTTCAACCACATTTTTAACCATTTCTTTGGTAAACTCTTTGTTTTCTATCGAAGAATTAATTAAAATTTCGGCTTTTTTCATTAAGCCAATCTGTTTAAAGAAATGAGCTTCCAATTCTTTGAGTTCAGACAAATAAATTTTAATTTTCGAAACAACACTTAATTCAGTAATATGATTAAGAATATGTTTAGAATGGGATTCTAGAATAGGAATAAAATAGGTGTTAGCAGCTTTCACTCTTTCGAGTAATGTTGTTTTATAATTTGTATTTTTAGTTTGAATAATTTGTTGAATTTGGTACTTAAATTTCACAGAAACAGGTAACAATTCATCAACTTTTGCTTTCAATTCTTTTGCCCAAGAAACATATTGCTGTTTTGCCGATTTTTTTTCGTCTTTGGAATAGCTTTCAACATGATATTGAACTTCTTTTGAAAGAGAACTTAAATCATAACTTTTTAATAAAAAATCTAAAAAGTAGGCTTGAGCTTCGTTTTCCAAGAGTTGGGGCAACATGCGTTCGTCTGCTTTTGTTCTTGAAAATTGGGTAATGGTTTCATCCAATTGCAAACTTTGTTGGTTGATGGAGCTTGTTAATACCAAGCCTTCTAATCCTGTTAAACGAGATAGGGCAACATAAACTTGTCCTGAAGCAAAAGCATTCCCAACATCAATTATGGCTTTGGTAAAAGTTAAGCCCTGACTTTTATGCACCGTAATAGCCCAAGCCAATCGGAGTGGGTACTGAATGAATTTTCCAACTACATTTTCTTCAATTTGGTTGGTGGCTTCATCCAATTTATATTTCACATTTTCCCACTCATATTTTTCAACTTCAATAGGATAATCATCTCCTTCCGAAGTTACTTCTATGCCATCACTATCAATGTTGGTAATTGTTCCAATTTTCCCATTAAAAAATTTACGCTGTCCCGATGGATCATTTTTGATAAACATTACTTGAGCACCTTTTTTAAGGATAAGATGTTCATCCACAGGGTAATTATATTCACTAAAGTCGCCCGAAACTTTAGCAGTAAAAGAATAAGGTTTTGAAGTTAATTTATCAAGCTCTTCTTTGTTAAGTTGGTCGGCTTGTCGGTTGTGCGTGGTTAAACGAATAAAGCCATCGTCTTTTTTGGGCTGAAAACTAGGTGAATAGTGATTTTCCAACAATTCAATATCATCAGGAGTTACCGTATTGTTTCTTAAATTATTTAATAAATTAATAAATCGTTCATCGGCTTGGCGATAAATTTTATTAAGCTCAATTTGTAGCGGAGGATTATCTTTGAGAGCCAACGCATCAAAAAAATAAATACTCTTATAATATGATTTTAAGATGTACCATTCATTGTCTTTAACAACGGGAGGAAGTTGTAATAAATCACCAATAAGAAGTAATTGAACACCTCCAAAAGGCGTAAATCTATTCCGTTTCACACTTCGTAACATTGTGTCAATGGCATCTAACAAATCGGCTCGGAGCATACTCACTTCATCAATAATCAACAACTCTAACTCTTGCAACATTCTGCGTTTGTTTTTGTTGAGTTTTGAGTTCCTCATCAAAGTTGCAGGTGTGTTTAATTGCTGGTTTTCATTGAAATTGGATGTGCCATTTGAAGGAATAAAACTCCCGAAAGGCAATTGAAATAAAGAATGAAGCGTAACACCACCCGCATTAATAGCCGCAATGCCTGTTGGAGCAGCAACAATTACGTTTTTGTGTGTATGATGAATGATGTGTTTTAGGAACGTAGTTTTTCCTGTTCCTGCTTTTCCTGTTAAAAAGATATGTTTGTTGGTATGATTGATAAATTTAGATGCAAAATCAGCAATAGAAGAGGAATTGTCCGTTATTTTTGATGTAGAATTCAGCATGAATTAATGATTATTGTTTAATAATTTTTTGTGTTATTTCTTTTGTAGAAGAGTTGATTTTTAAAACGTAAATTCCTGAAGATAATTGAAATCCATTGATGGGAATTAAATGTAAGGAGTTTTCATTAACATCCCATTTCTCAGATAAAATGATTTTCCCATAGGTGTCATAGAGTTGGATATTTATGGTTTGATTGGATGTAGAATAAAAAGTAATGTTAAAATTTTCATTAAAAGGATGCGGATAAATAGTAATAACTTGATTTTTATTATCATCCTTGATGTTTGCTAATAGATGGTAGGCTTTTCGGAAATTTGGAATACCATAACCTAGCAAATAATCGGGAGTTAATGCTTGATGAGCCGTGAGTTCTACTGCACTTTTTAGTTGTTGGTAGGTTTTGTTTGGGAAAGCTTGCCACAAACACGCCATCATTCCAGCCATAATAGGAGAGGAAAAAGATGTGCCGTTACTAAAAACTTGTTCGTTGTTTTGATTGATAATGGCTGCTGACTTACCAACAGCAACAACATTTGGTTTAATTCGTCCGTCAGAAGTTGGTCCTTGAGAACTAAAAGAGGCATAAATTCCATCATTGTCAACGGCTCCAATACTTAATATTTTAGGAGCATCTGCTGGAGCTCCAATGTATTTCCAATTGTTATTCCCTGAATTTCCAGCACTGTTCACTACTAAAATACCTTTTTCGGCAGCCCAATTAGCGGCTTTTGAAATAACTGTTGTGTTGCCATTCATATCGCTATATGTATGGTTTTGAGTAGTATCGTCAAACTCGGTATAGCCTAAGGAAGAGTTAATAATATCAGCACCCACACTGTCTGCAAATTCGGCTCCTACTAACCAATTGTATTCTTCTAAAAGCGTTTCTGTAAGAGCATCTTCCGTTCGCAATAAATAGTAATTAGCATTTGGAGCAGTTCCAACCAATGTTCCAGGAATGTTGGTTGCCATTGTGGATAGAACCATTGTTCCGTGTGCGTGTTCAACGAAAACACTATCATCGCCATCTACAAAATCTTTAAATCCTAAAATTTGATTGTTGTTCCAAAGGGAACTAAAAGCACTCATTTGATGTGCATTTGTGAAACCAGCATCTAATACAGCAATGGTAACGCCATTTCCCTTAAAACCTAAGTTGTGTAAAAAATTGCCTTCCATTATTTTTAGCTGGTTGGAACTGCTTCCGTAATCGAGTTCTTGGGTGGTTTCAACATAAAGTTTATTGGAAATTTTTTTGCTTTTTAAGGTGTGGGTTGATTTTATTAATTGAACATCGGTTACAAAGGGTAAATGGAGAATGGTGTTAAGAATAGAAGTATCTATAATTTCGGATACAACTAAATTCATCCATTTTGAAGCATAAACAGGTGTTGCTCCTAAGTTGGTTAATGTGGAAATATAAGTTGCATTTACAGGTAAATCAGATGTAGTTATAGGGATATTTTGTTTAGCACGCCTTACTATAGCCTTTGCCGATAGGTATTCGTATGGTGATTGAATAGTGTAAGTGGAGTTGTTTTTATCACTAAAAGAAATAGCATAATGTCCTTGACCAACACTTAGTAGCGTATAAAAAAAAGCTAAAAAAAATAAATAGATTTTAAACTTCATAATTCACACATTGTTTTCCCACATCCTAATAACTCCCGATAGTTATCGGGACGGGACGCTGATTACTGTAGATTTTCATTTTCAAATTTTTTAGCCACGAATACACGAATACACGAATTCTCACATTTTTTTAACCATTAAGGCATTAAGGGAATTAAGGTTTTCTTAATGGTTTCTAACACCTCATTCTCACATTCTCATTCCTTTCCGTAAGCAGCTAATATCATGGTAACATCTTTTCCCAACCAAGGATCTGAAAGACTGTCTCTTTTTCTACTCAATTCTCTTTTATAAACCATGCCGATATTGGTTGCAAATTTTTCTTCAAAAAAGTTTTCAGAAATTAAATTTAAATCTTCAACTTGTGAAACGGTACTTACAGAATCTAAGGGGAATCCACCAATAATTGCTGGTTGATGAACTGCTGAAAAATGATATTGTTGCTCACCTAAATTATTTTTGATGTTTCCATTCCATGTTTTATTGGCTCTAATAGGAAAAACTAGCTTAATGAATCGTACATTTTCTTCTACTTTTTGGTAGTTGGTGGCAACTAATTTACTACTCCAAACATCTATCAAAACCCAATTAAGACTGTCTTTTTCTTTTCTATAGCGTTCAATTCTATAGGAATTATCGCCTTCCAAATCTAGCAATTGAGATTCTATTTTTTCTTTAATTTGAAATTGAAATGTATCAACTGAGGATGTAAAATCATTATAAGCAATGGAATCTACATTATAGATTACAAAATTTCCTACTGCTAATCCTGTGTAATTATGGTTTAAATTTGGATTTACAACAGCATCATTGTCCGAACGACAACTTATAAAGTAAATGGTAATTAGTAGTAAGAAGATATATTTTAATGGTTTCAATATGAAAAATTTAGTAAAAAGCTAAGTTACTATTTTTTTAATAATTATTATCCTTCATAAGTTTTTGTTGAAGAAGCAACCAATTTGTTGATTTCTATTAATTCTTTATCGGTTAAGTATCGCCATTCTCCAACAGGAATATCTAAGGTAATATTCATAATTCGTATGCGTTTTAGCGTTACAACCTGATAAAATAAATGGTCGCACATTCTTCTGATTTGCCTATTTAAACCTTGGGTAAGAATAATTTTAAAACTGTATTTTCCAGTTTGTTTTACGTTGCATTTTTTGGTAACAGTATCCAAAATAGGAACACCATTACTCATAGCTTCAATAAATTCCTTGGTAATGGGTTTGTTTACGGTAACAAGATATTCTTTTTCGTGGTTATTTCTTGCACGGAGTATTTTATTGACAATATCTCCATCATTGGTTAGAAAAATAAGTCCTTCACTTGGTTTGTCGAGCCTTCCAATAGGGAAAATACGTGTTGGATAATTGATAAAATCTATAATATTGTCTTTTTCAACACCCGTATCGGTGGTGCAAACAATGCCAACAGGTTTGTTAAAAGCAATGTAAACAGATTTTTGATTCGATTCAGAAATTAATTTTCCATCAACCCTAACTTCATCTTGAGGGGTTATTTTTGTTCCCATCTCGGGTACTTTTCCGTTGATGGTTACTCTTCCTTCCTCAATAAGTTTATCTGCTGCTCTTCTGGAACAAAAACCTACTTCGCTCAAAAATTTATTTATTCGTGTTGATGGTATTTCGGTCATTGAAATGTAAATTGAAATGCGAAAGTAAGAAATTTGAGGTTAGAAATCTATTACATGTGTGTTGAGTATAGTTGCCACGAATGCTCGAATAATTAAGCGTTATGATTTTATTCGTGTATTCGTGACTATTTTCATTCAATTTGTATCAAATAGTGGACATTATTTTTTTTTCTTTCACAGAAACACAGAAAACAGAGATTCCTCAATGTGAAACTTTGTGTAATATTTTTTTAATCACTTTCTTTTTACTACACAATTTTCCATTACTAACATGTCCATTTCCGTTCTAAGATAGCAGTCTAATGCTTCTTTTGGTGTATTTACAATTGGCTCATTCTCATTAAAGGAAGTATTTAATAAAATTGGCGTTCCTGTTTTTTGTCTGAATTTTTCAATTAAATCGTAATATCGGTCACCTTTTTCAACGGTTTGTAAACGACCGGTACCATCCACATGAGTAACAGCAGGAATTTCGGTATGTTTTTCTTTTTTTATCGGATAAACCTTTTCCATAAAAGGCACCTTATCGGTTTTTTCAAAATACTCCGAAACATATTCTTCTAAAATAGAAGGAGCAAAAGGTCTAAAACTTTCTCTACGTTTTATTTTCGCATTTAATAATTCTTTAGCATCCGTTCTTCTTGGATCAACAATAATAGAACGATGTCCCAATGCTCTTGGACCAAATTCTGCTCTTCCTTGAAACCAACCGATTACTTTTCCATCTACTAAGGCATCAGAAACAACCTCTAACAGTTCTTCATCATTGTATTTGGTATATTCAATATTATCAGCTTTTAGGCAAGCTTCTACTTGCTCATTACTTGATTTTGCGCCTGTATAAGCGTTATAAATAGCAGGAAGTCTGTCGTTTTCTAAGATATGATTATATAACCACAATGCAGAGCCTAACGCTGTTCCCGCATCATGTCCGGCAGATGGAATATAGATATGCTCAAAAGTAGTTTTTTCTAAAATTTTACCATTGGCTACTGAGTTTTGAGCTACGCCACCGGCAATACAAATATTTTTTAAGCCTGTTCTTTTTTGTAAGTGGTTTAAAATGTGAAAAATTAGCTCCTCAGTAACACGTTGCACAGAAGTAGCAATATCTTTGTGTTTTTGCGTTAATTCTTCTCCACTTTTTCTGGCAGGACCAAGCAATTTTTCTAATTCTTCTGAGAAAATACTATCTATGTGAGGATCGCCATTTTCCCAACTCATGGCAACGCCTTCTTTGGCATGTTTAAAGTAGTTGGTATTCAACTCAAATAATCCATTGTCTTTAAAAATGATAATCTTTTTTAATTCATCTATATATTTTGGTTCACCGTAAGGAGCTAGTCCCATAACTTTATATTCATCTCCATAATGAGGAAAACCTAAATATTGTGTTAGTGAAGTATAGAAAATTCCTGCTGAATGTGGATAAATTACGGTATCTAACACATCAATTTTGTTTCCCTTTCCAGTAGCTATCATGGTAGAAGTGAAATCGCCAAAACCATCTATGGAAAGAATCGCTGCCTCATCAAAAGGAGAGGCAAAAAAAGCACTAGCTAAGTGACTTCTATGATGCTCAATGTTTTTTACTTCGGCTTTTATTTGGTCTTCAGGAATATTAAAAACTTTGCTCAATTCAGCTTTTACACTACCTACTTTTTTAGTGTTAGACAATCGGTCTTTTAATGCTTTTACCGAAACTAAATTTTTAGCAGCATGAAGAATTTTCTTATGAATATTTGCAGAAGGATCACGAGAAATGGTAATATAATCTACCTGAGTAATATCAATATTAGCTTCGCCCAAGCAAAACTTAATGGCTTCCGATGGAAATCCTGCCCAATGTTTAATTCTTCTGAAACGCTCTTCTTCAGAAGCAGCTATTACAATTCCATCTTTTAAAATACAGGCTGATGAATCGCCATGATATGCATTTATTCCTAATATGTACATAAAAGTTACTTTTTACTAACCACTAATTCTAACCACAGAGGCACGGAGGACACAGAGGTTTTTTTCTTTGTGAACCCTAAGTTTGTGTGCTAGATGTATGTTTAATTTACAAATCTATTAATTCCTTGTTTAAGCAAAGGAACATTAAAATTGATTAATAATCCTAATTTTTTGTCAGCTAATTTTAAATAGGTTAAAATTTGAGCTTTATGGATGGGTAATAATGTTTCAACGGCTTTTAATTCAATAACCACTTCATCTTCTACTAACAAATCCATTCTAAAATTTATATCAATTTCTTGTTCCTTATAAATCACAGGCAAATATACTTGTTGTTTTACGTTTATCCCTCTATTTTGCAATTCAATAAATAAGCAATGCTCATAAACCGATTCTAACAAACCTGGTCCAAGTTCTTTGTGTACTTCAATACTTGCATCAATAATTTTTGCAGAAATGGTGTTTAAGTAATCTAAATTTTCATTCATGTTATTTTTGTTTTTATTTAAAGATAGATTTTTTATTTTTTTACCACAGAGTCACGGAGGACACGGAGTTTTATTTTTTTTCTTTTTTCTCTGTGAGCTCTGTGCCTCTGTGGTTTTATTTTTGAAAAAGTTGTTGGTATTGTTTGATTAATGATTGGTTATTAGTGATTTGTTGGGCATAGTTAAAAGCGTTTTTAGACATTTCATTGAAAGTAGTTTCATCCATACTAGCTAGTTTATCAATAGTTGTAGTAAATTGTTCGGGATGAGCTAAATTAATATCAAAACCAACATTTTCCGTTGCTAAATTTTGCCAAGGGGTTTTGTCGGAAATTATCGGTACACACGCATTTGTCATGGCTTCAATAATAATATGTCCAAAGTTTTCACCTGTTGACGGCAACAACAACGAATGGTATTGTTGTAGGGTAGTATCAATTTCGTGGTGAGGTAAAGCTCCTTTATAATTAGTAGTTATGTTAGCAGGCATTTCGTTAATGGCTTTCAAACATTCGCTCCAATATTCCTGATTATAAATAGGTCCATAAATATCTAAAATAATGTTTTGTTGGCAGTTTTTGAGTACATTAATAGCATACAAGGTGTTTTTTTCAGGAGATATACGAGCAATAGAAACAAGACGTAAGGTGTTTTCTGCTTTAGCTTTCACATGAAAAGTACGATGTTTTATTTCTGGAAGATTGTTGGCAACTAAGCTATTTACTTTTTCACCAAAAACAGTTTTAATATCTTCTTTTTCATCATTAGTGGTAGCATGAAAAATAATATTACTGAACAATCCTACCCACTTAATAAATTGAGTAAAAACTTTCTTTTTAGTCTTTTTTACTCCCAACGAACCCTTTGAAAGCATACCTCTGACAGCCAAAATGGTTTTAATATTTTTCTTTTTGGCATAATAAATTGGAATCAACGAAAAATAGGGAGAATAAAAACTGTTGCAATATACTATGTAGGGTTGAACCTCATCTATTAAAGTATGTATAGTGCTTCGTTTGGTGTTTTCTTTAGAGAGATAAAAAACCTGAGCGTTATCTATACTATGCCATTGGTTGGTATTGACATTGGAGTAGGGGGTAGTTTCTAAATAATCAGTATTTCGGGTAACGATATAAAACTGAAAATCATTTTTTAACGCATCCACCATATTGCTTACCGAACGAATAGGGCCACCTGCTTTGTAGCCCGGTTTGTACCAATCTATGAATATGAGGATGTTGGGTTTCATTTTTTTTTAATTAACCACAGAGGCACAGAGTACACGGAGTGGATTTTTACTATTTATTCGATAAAAAACTTCTCAAATCAACAATATTAATACCTTCATGTGTGTTTCCACTATATTTATCCATAGTAATTACTGTTTTTGAGAAATTATCATCTATTTTTTTCAAATTTCCAAACTCTCTGTCCATTGTTTTTTCATTATTTATCGAAAGGGCAACTTGATAATACGCTTTTTCCCCATTTTTTTCGCAAACAAAATCAATTTCAGAAGCTCCTAAATTACCTACTTTAACGGAATATCCTTTAAAAATTAAATGGTTATAAACAATGTTTTCCATTATTTTACCTCTATCCTCAATTTTATACCCAATAAGCCCATGACGAATGCCTAAGTTTTCAAAGTAGTATTTTTCACCAATTTCAAAAACACGTTTTCCAATTAAATCATAGCGTTTTACTTGATGTAGTATAAAGGCATTGGTTAAATAGTGTGTATAAATTTGAACTTGGTTGGAAGCCATATTGATGTGTTGCGACTTTAAGAAATCACTTATTTTTTTTGCTGAAAAAATACTGCCCGTATGTTCGGCTAAAAACAAAACTAAGCGTTCTAAAAAAGGTACATTTCTTACTGAATAGCGGTTGAGAATGTCGCGATAAACAATGGTATTGTAGATGTTTTTTAAATACTCAAAAATGATGGTATCTTCTAATGGTAAATGTTTTAAATAAGGCAAACCGCCATATTTTAAGTAGTTATCAAGAGCTTCATTTGAGTCGGGAAGTTGATGGAAATCTAAAAATTCGATGTAGCTCAAACTGTAAACCGTTATTTCAATATACCTTCCACTTAAATATCCTGCTATGTCTCCCGACAAAAGATTGGCATTACTCCCTGTACAATAAATATCTAAATCTTTATCCAGAAGCAACGATCGAATTGCATCTTCAAAATTGATGATGTCTTGAATTTCGTCAATGAAAACAGCTGTTTTTTTAGATTTACTTTTTTTAACGTAATCATGTAAATCTTGAGCATTTTTGATGAACGAAAAATCTAAATCCTCTTTATTGATGTATAAAATGGTAGTTTTTTTATCATTTTTTTTGATAAAATCAATGATTTGAAAAAGTAGGTAACTTTTACCAACTCTTCTTTGACCAGTAAATACTTTAATGATATTTTTCCCAATAAAAGGTTTTACTTTTTCTAGGTAATGAGGTCTTGTATGTAAATCGGATGGTATTTCCAAAACTAAAATAATTTAGGTATGCATAAAACTATTTACAAATATATAAAATATTTTATATATAACTAAAACTTTAACCAAAAAATACAAAAGTTTTAGTTACGTTTTAAACTTTTTGTAGAAATTGCTTAATGCTGAGCATAAATTAGTATGTTTTTTCGTTACCTAAAAAATAATTCACATGACTTATAGGCCAATTTCCTTCTACATGTCTTCGGT
>Ga0210039_1001736_pt1 | contig 19423 bp, 19 predicted proteins | sample CryGeyCG2114_250_3_FD_185460 | JGI IMG/M metagenome (GOLD analysis project Ga0210039, IMG submission 185460) | Groundwater microbial communities from aquifer - Crystal Geyser CG17_big_fil_post_rev_8/21/14_2.50 (SPAdes) (version 2) | ecosystem: Environmental > Aquatic > Deep subsurface >...
CCACTGCGTTGCGTAGTATTCATGTCGGGCGTCGATGTAGTCTTTAGAACCTCCATCTTGCCAGCAATGGCCGCCCTTCTCTACCTCTTTTTGCACCCAATTCTGCGGTTAATTCAGTTCAGGTGGGGAGTTTTGCAAGAACCTCTATTGAATGGATACGCAATGCTGAAAAAATGGTTACTGATCGGCTTGTTGTGCTGCCCTCTTGTGGCGGTGGCCGCAGAAGCAGAAAAAGAAAAAATCACGCTTAATTTCGTCAACGCGGATATCGAGTCGGTGGTCAAAGCGGTCGGTATGATCAGCGGCAAGAATTTCATCCTCGATCCGCGGGTGAAGGGCACGATCAACATCATTTCTTCCAGCCCGGTTTCCAGGGAGCTGACTTACCAGATATTGCTGTCTGCGCTGCGCTTGCAGGGGTTCGCCGCCATCGAGGGGCAGGGCGTGATCAAGATCGTGCCCGAGGCGGATGCCAAGCAAAATTACAGCCCGACCAGCGAAAGGAAGCTTGCCGCCAGCGGCGACAAAATCGTGACCCAGGTTTACCCCCTGCGCTACGAGTCGGCCAGCCAACTGGTGCCGGTGCTGCGTCCGCTGATTTCCCCGAACAACACTATCGCCGCTTACGCCAACACCAACACCCTGGTGATTACCGATTACGCCGACAACGTGCGCCGCATCAACAAGATCATCGACGCGATTGATCAGCCGAACAACGGCGAAATGGTGACGGTCAGGCTGGAACATGCCTCCGCCACGGATCTGGCGCAAGCGCTTAACCGGCTGATGTCGGATTCCGCCGCCGCCGCTCCCGGTGTCGCTCCCGGCTCAGCCGAACTCACCCGGCGCATTGTCGCGATCGCGGACAGCCGCACCAACAGCGTGCTGCTACGCTCCGACAACCCCTCGCTGATCATGCGGGCGCGCTCTATCATCGCCGGCCTGGACATCGCTACCAGCGTTGCCGGCAACATCCATGTGGTTTACCTGAAGAACGCCGAGGCCGTGAAGCTGGCGCAAACCCTGCGCGCCGTCATGTCGGGTGAGTCCGCCGCCGCAACGGGAGGCACCGCCGGCCAGCCCACCCCACTTGGCCAACAGGTTCAACCCGCCGGCAGTCCGGCGGCGAGCGGTTTCATCCAGGCCGATGTGGCGACCAATTCCCTGATCATCACCGCCCCCGACAACGTGTACAATACCTTGCGCGCCGCGATCGACAAGCTCGACGCGCGCCGCGCCCAGGTTTATGTCGAGGCCCTGATCGCCGAGGTGTCGACCGACAAGGCGGCCGAATTTGGCATCCAGTGGCAGTTTCTGAACGGGGTCAACAGCAATTCGGTGAGCGCGATCGGCGGCACCAACCTGACCGCGCGCGGCGCGGGCGGGAACATCATCGATGCGGCGGCCAACCTCTCAAGCCTGGGGCAAGGCTTGAATATCGGCATCACCAAGGGCATGATCAACCTGCCCGGTGTCGGCCAGGTGGTCAATCTCGGCGTGCTGGCGCGGGCGCTGGCCACGGATGCCAACACCAATATTCTGTCCACGCCCAACCTGCTGACCCTGGACAACGAGGAAGCCAAAATCATCATCGGCCAGAACGTTCCTTTCGTCACGGGTTCCTACGCGCAGACCGGAACAACCGCAACCGCAACCCCGTTTCAGACCATCGAGCGCAAGGATGTCGGGCTGATGCTCAAGATTAAGCCGCAAATTTCCGAAGGTGGGAGCGTCAAGCTGCAAATCTATCAGGAGGTTTCCAGCGTCGATAATACAACCAACACGGGGGGTGCTGGCCTGGTGACCAACAAGCGCTCGATCGAGTCCACCGTGCTGGTGGACGATGGCCGCATTATCGTGCTGGGCGGCTTGATCCAGGACACGGTGCGGGACGGCCAGGACAAGGTGCCGCTGCTGGGCGATATTCCCCTGCTGGGCGGCCTGTTCAGATACGATAAGCGGCAGCGCGTCAAAACCAACCTGATGGTGTTCCTGCGGCCTTATGTCCTGAAGGATGCGGAATCCTCGGCTTCCCTGACAGACAGCCGCTACGGCTACATCCGTGACCAGCAGGACGTGAGTCGTCTGTCGCAACACGCCATACTGCCGGATATGCCGGTGCCGCAACTGCCTTCCCTGATCCCCGCGCCGCAGACTAAAGGCGACAGCAAAATCCAGACGGTAGCGCCCTGAACATGCTGGATTCACGCACCGCCAAGCTGCTGCCCTACCATTTCGCCAAAGCCAACGGCGTGATTGCCGCGCGCCTTTCCGAGGCGGGAGAATACCAGGTCTGGGTGCGCGAAAATGCTTCCGCTGCAGCACTCGCCGAGGCGCGGCGGGTGCTGGGAGGCGCGATGCGCGCCGAAATTCTGACGACGCCGGAATTCGAGCGGCGTCTGAGCCAGGCATACGGCAGCGCGGATGGCCACGCCGCCAGCGTTATCGATGACATGCAGGGGGAATACGACCTGCAACAGCTCACCCAGGAATTGCCGGAAGTGGCGGATTTGCTCGAAGCCGAGGGCGATGCGCCGATCATCCGGCTGATCAACGCCCTGCTCACCCAGGCGCTGCGCGAACGGGCCTCCGACATTCACATCGAAGCCTTTGAAGCGCGTTCCGTGGTGCGCTTTCGTGTCGACGGCACGCTGCGCGACATCATCGAGCCGCATCGGGCCTTGCATGCGGCGATCGTTTCCCGCATCAAGGTGATGGCGCAGCTCGACATCGCCGAAAAGCGGCTGCCCCAGGACGGGCGCATTGCCCTGCGCCTGGGCGGTCATCCTGTCGATGTGCGGGTTTCCACCCTGCCCACCGGGCATGGCGAGCGCGTGGTCCTGCGCCTGCTGGACAAGGAAAGCGGGCGGATGACCTTGCCCGCCCTGGGCATGGACAAAGTGATCCTGTCCGAGCTGGAAGAACTGATCCGGCAGCCCCACGGCATCGTGCTGGTCACCGGGCCGACCGGTTCCGGCAAGACCACCACGCTGTATGCCGCTTTGTCGCGCCTCGATGCCGGCAGCATGAACATCGTCACGGTGGAAGATCCGATCGAATATGACCTCGACGGCATTGGCCAGACCCAGGTCAACCCGCGCATCGACATGAGTTTTGCCCGGGCCTTGCGCGCCATCTTGCGCCAGGACCCGGATGTCATCATGATCGGCGAAATACGCGATCTCGAGACGGCGCAGATCGCCGTTCAGGCTTCGCTGACCGGGCATCTGGTGCTGGCGACCCTGCATACCAACAGCGCGGCGGCGGCGGTCAACCGTCTGACCGACATGGGTGTCGAGCCCTTCCTGCTGGCGTCCACCCTGCTCGGCGTCCTCGCCCAGCGCCTGGTGCGCTGTTTGTGCCCGGATTGCCGCCGCGCTTATACGCCCGATGCCGGCGAACTGGCAACACTCGGCCTGCCTTTCCCGCCCCAGCAGCTATACGCGCCGGTCGGCTGCCCGGCCTGCAACCATACCGGCTACCGGGGCCGCACCGGCATTTACGAGCTGCTCCAACTCGACGAAGGCCTGCGCCGCATGATCCACGACCGCGCTCCCGAAGCCGCTTTGCAGGAACATGCCCGCAAACAGGGCATGGCCAGCCTGCGGGATGACAGCATGCGCTGGGTGGAGGCCGGGCGGACTTCCCTGGAGGAAGTGCTGCGAGTGACAAAGGGAGAATAAGTGGCCGGATTCAAATACGAGGCGGTAGACGCCGCCACCGGACGCGACCGCAAGGGGGTGCTGGAGGCCGACACCCCCCGCCAGGCGCGTGCCTGGCTGCGCGAAAACGGGATGGTGGCGCTGGCGCTGGAGCCGCTTGCCGAAGATGCCGCCGCGCCCCGGGCCAAGCGCTACCGGCGGCGGGGTTTGTCCGCTAACCAGCTCAATCTGGTTACCCGCCAGTTCGCCGTCCTGCTGGAAGCGGGGTTGACCATCGAGCACTCTCTCAACGCCCTGATCGATCAGGTCGAAAGCGAGAAAGAGCGGGATGTCCTGGCGGCGGTGCGCAGCGATATTCTCGGCGGCCACACCTTGGCGCGGGCGCTGGAAAAACACCCGGACACCTTCCCCGAAATTTACCGCACCATGGTCAGCGCCGGCGAACAGTCCGGGCGCCTGAACGAAGTGTTGCTGCGCCTGGCCGATTATCTCGAAGCGCGCCGCGCGTTGCGCCAGAAGATCGGGCTGGCGCTGATCTACCCGGCGATCATCACCGTGGTCGCGCTCCTCGTCGTGCTGGCCCTGCTCACTTTTGTGGTGCCTCAAGTGGTGGCGGTGTTCCGCGACACCCACCAGACGCTGCCCCTGCTGACCCGTGCTCTGCTGGCCGCCAGCGGCGCGTTGCGCGCCTATGGCATTTATCTGCTGGCGCTGGCGGCGCTGGCTTTTATGGGTTTTCGCCGCGCCTTGCGCCGCCCCGATTTCTGCTTCAGTTTTCACCATGCGCTGCTGCGCCTGCCGCTGGTGGGGCGTTTGCTGCGCGCCGTCAACACCGCCCGGCTGGCCAGCACGCTCGCCATCCTGGTCGGTAGCGGCGTACCCTTGCTGGCGGCGCTGCGGGCCGGAGCGGGCGTGGTCGGCAGCCTGCCGATGCGGCGCGCGCTGGAAGAAGCGGCGCAGAGAGTGGCCGAAGGCGGCAGCCTGAGCCGCGCCCTGGAGCGGGAAAAAATCTTCCCGCCGCTGTTCGTGCATCTGGTTGCCAGCGGCGAAGCCAGCGGGCGCCTGCAACAGATGTTCGAACGTGCCGCCGCGCAGCAAACCCAGGAACTGGAGGGCCGCGCCGCCGTCCTGACCGGCGTTCTCGAACCCGCGCTGATCCTGGCGATGGGCGGCATGGTATTGCTGATCGTGCTGGCGATATTATTGCCGGTATTTGAAATGAACCAGTTGGTGAAGTGATTTTTTTGTGACTATTCAGCCAACACATCCATAACAAAATCAACTGGGTAGGGTGGATAGGCGAAGCGCACCCACCAGTGCGCGCGGATTTGGCGGATGCGCTTCGCTTATCCACCCTACATAACTGACCCCATTCTTAATGCTGGACCACGGTCAACCTGCGTAAGCCCGCAGGCGCAATCGTTATTGCGCCGAACAAATACATCCGGCGCAATGCGCTTTGCTTATTGCACCCTTGAACTGTTGGGCTTCGTGCCTCAGCCCACCCTACATTTCTTTAGCGATATCAATTTGTTTCGGCGGAACCAATAACCGCCACGGCTCCACCTCCAATGCCTCGGCAATTTTTTCGATATTGCCGAGCGACACATTCCAGATGCAACGCTCTACGGCTGATATGTAGGTTCTATCCAGTTCACAGCGGAAGGCCAGCTCTTCCTGCGAAATCTTTTTCTCGAAGCGAAAATTCCGAATGTTGTAAGCGAGCGTTCCTCTCAGGGACCTCTCGAATTGGCTGGCTTTTGGGCGGGTTACTCGCTTTGGCATGTATGCCAGAATCGCCTAACTCGGTGTTTGTTACCACGGAGTTTGCTTCTCTAATAAAAGTGCGGTAAAGTGCCCGCTTAGAAATAAAAATGCTGGTTTCCCAATGCGTTGTAAGCGTGTAAATAATTACGGGAACCGAATCGCCAACCTTGATGGAGCAACTTTGAAATGCAAAAAAACAAAATTAGCTTGGCGCTGCTGGGCGCGGGGATTTTGACCTCCGCCCTGCTGACTGGATGTGGTGGGGGTGGAGGTGGGGGTAGCACGGCGGCAAACATACTCACTCCCGGCGCTGTGCTGGACGGCTATCTGGTTGGAGCCAAGGTTTGCCTGGATATTAACGCCAACGGCAAGTGCGATGACGGAGAGCCTAGCGATACCACCAAGGCGCATGGCGTGTATTCACTTTCCTCAAGCGCTGCCGATGCCGCGAAGTATTCGATCGTGGCCGAGGTGACTGCGGCTACCGTCGATGAAGACACCAATGCCGTCGTGGCCAAGCCCTACATCCTGATGTCTCCGCCCGGCGCCAAGTCCAGCTCCGGCCAAGCGTACGTCACCCCGCTGACCACCCTGATGCAAAACAGCATGGCCCTGAACCCGAACCTCAAGGTGGTCGACGCTGAAAATGAAGTGAAGTCCCAACTGGGCTACGCGCCCGATCATGCGGTAAGCCTGCTGGAAGACCACGTGGCGAAGGCGGAAGCTAGTGCCGACGCCGATTACATACGCATACGCCAGATCTCCCAAGTCACCGCTCGCGTCATTGCGGACAATAAGGAGGCTCTGGATCTAGCCGCCAAAACGGCCAACCTTGCGCCGCTCACCAGCACGATCATGCAGAAGGCGGTTGCCGATGTGGCCGCCCAGTTGGCGAACATCCAGGTCGTGGCCGATGCCGCCGACAACTTTGACGCCAAAGGCGTCATCAAGCCCGCAATGGACAAGGTGGGCACGATCAGCGCCGCCAAGACCGCCTATAGCAATAGCACCGTCAAGACCGATCTGGACAAGATGCAGTTGGCAGCCAGCGCGACGAAGGTCGATGCCTTGGTGACCCTCAAGGAAGGAACCTATAACTTTTGGGTCAATACCTACACTTCAACTATCAACAATGTTACCAGCACCCTTTATCAGCTCCAGCGAAGCGCCAGCAAGGTCGATACCGCCGGCACGCAGACAAGCTTCAAGGACGAGAAATACATTCCCGGCCAGAACATTAACGCCAGCACCGGCTGGAGACCGTACGCATCAACAGACCTCGTCCTCGTCAATGGCGGTTGGCAATCCAGTGCCGACAACAATTGCACCCTCGAATCGCCCTTGAGCGATGGCAGCATCAACTTCACTTGCGGTGTCAGGGAAGCCGGGAACGCCAGTTTCAGTGTTATGCCCGTCGATGGCCTCAACGTGGCGGATTACCTGGAGCAGCCGGAGGCTAAGGATGCGTACACGCCTGGCGCCAAGTTCAGCGCGGGCGCGAAGATAGTAAAAGGCACATTCAAGCAATCCGCCGATTTCTACAGAATTGGCGTGTGGCAAGATTGCGGCGGCTGGTCGGGGGTAAACGGCAACTGCAACGCGGTCTCAATGGGGTGGAGCGGTCAAAACCAGTCCACGGGTTATATCGCCACCCTGGCGCAACTTCTCCAGATAACCGACCCGAATTTGATCGGCATCGGCAGTTCTTTTTACCGGCTCGGCGTTGTATTCTCCGGCACAAGCAAAACCGGCGTCGTGGGTGATAGCGGCGCGGCGACCTTCTACACCGGCGCCCTGGGTGGCAACCTGACGACCGCCTTGCCCATTTCTGGTGCCTGGAAAGTGGTCAGCGTCGGCGGGCAGACGCTGCTGATGGTGGAGATTCCGCCGGCTTACAAGTACTTGAGCAGTGAAAGTATGGGCAGCAGAACACTGTTCTTCGCCGTGGAAAACGGCGTGGTGCGCCGAGGCGAGCTGACACGCAAGGACTCTCCAGAGACCGAAATGAATTACAACAGTATTGCGGCCCAGGACATGCTCAATGCGTTTGTCGTGGCCAAGGCGGCCCCATAACGAAGAAGGCGGCATTTCTTGGCGGACCAACATCGGGCATCTTCGGATGCCCGATGTTTTTGCCACAGCAATTTAACCGAGGTTTCTAGCCCGGACATTTCATAAATTTGATCAATCCCATTGTAGGAGCGGCCTTGGCCGCGATTCCAGCGTTGGCAGTATCTCCGCAGTTTATCGCGGCCAAGGCCGCTCCTCAGGGACACAGCCATTTTTATGAAGGTTCTTTTCGCAAATCGTGTTGGTATACCAAGCAACTCTATACTTTACAGATTTCGAAGGTTTGGAAATTTGGTGCCGAGAGAGATTGCAGTGCTGTGAAATGGATAGTTTGGGTTTGAGATAGGCAAGTCTGTATGGAGTTGGTAAAGGCATCGAAAGCGGGATAATACTTGGCTCTTTTCGCAAGGTTCTTTTCGCAAATCGTGTTGGTATACCAAGAAACGCCACAATCTACACGATCCGTTCGTGCTGAGCTTGTCGAAGCACATAGACCCTTCGACGAGCTCAGGGCGAACGGGATAAGGGTGGTTGTGACAGTGTGAAGTATAGCTGGTCTGAAGGCCTGCCCTGTGGGGCTTACAAGCACATTGATCGGAGCACCATGCGGCTGGCCGGAAACATCGATAGTCATTGGTGTTGGCGCCAAATCGGCAGTTAATAACAACACAATTTGCGAAAAGAGCCTTTATGAAACATCCGGGCTAAACAGTATTGAGGTTAAGCGAGCACCCGGTCAACAAATAATCAACGGCGTAAAGTATAATAAAAACTGGCTGTTATTTATAATACGTGGAGTCATCATGCAACTTCTGACGCTTGAGCAATTCCGTTCCACCAATGATGCAGGGGGCGTTCTGTCCGTTACCCTCAAGGCAGAAGGCACCGGTTTTGAAATGCAGATCGAGACGCGCCGTGGGATGGCCAAGTTGGTGAAATCCCGCGACAAGAGCGAGATGCGTAGGTTTATCGATCTGCGGAAGGCGCTGCTATTGCTGCGGGACTTGGGCATCCTGGAAGCTCGCATCGATAGCCAGAAATGGCGGCCGGAAGATCACGAGTTCGAGCGCAAGCCTCGCCCAGATCGCGCCGAAGTGATGACGGCTGCGCATGAAGCGCTTTCGCATACGGACTGGTTGCACGAGAAGTTGACCAAATCTGCTGCCGGCACCCGCCCGCACGTGTCGCACGAGCAAGTCATGAGCGAGGCTCAAGCCATCATTGATAAAAAGCGCCAAGTCCATGCAGAAAAATCCCCGTCTTGAGTGGCGAGAGGAAGCTTGTGCCGACTTGCTGGCCATCGTTGATCACATTTCCGACGATAATCCGCAGGCGGCGCAAGACTTGAAAGACGAGATCGAGGCCAAGGTCAACGATTTGCCGTCGTTCCCGAAAAAACACGTTCAAAGCAGACGCGCCGCTGGCTATCGACAATTGACCGTGCGTGACAATTACTTGGTGTTTTACCGGCTGTTGAGCGAGAAGGTGCCGCAGATCATCGATGTGGCCGCCGTGGTACATGCACGCAGGAAGTGGCCGTGAATAATCATTCCAATTTGCATTAAAAACGCCACCATTCCACACCCTCAAAATAGGGAACGCAGCCTGATTCCACGGCCCCTTTGCTGCCGTTCGCCGAACCCGGGCGGTACAGCATCCCAAACCAGAGTTTGGCTCCCCCAGTACGTATAACTGATAAAATGCACCGAGGTGTCGACCTCTCTTTGATGAGCGAAGGAACGAACATGGCAGGAAAAGAATTTCAACGCGGCTTCACCCTGATCGAAATCATGGTGGTGGTGGTGATTCTGGGCATCCTGGCGGCGCTGGTGGTGCCCAAGGTGATGAGCCGTCCCGACGAGGCGCGCATCGTGGCGGCCAAGCAGGATATTCAGGCGCTGGGTCAGGCGCTCAAGCTGTATCGTCTGGACAACCAGCGTTATCCGACCAGCGAGCAGGGTTTGCAGGCCTTGGTGCAAAAGCCGACGACCGCGCCGTTGCCCCCCAACTGGAAGCCCGGGGGGTATCTCGACCGCTTGCCCCAAGACCCCTGGAAACATGATTATCTTTATCTGAACCCGGGCTTGCACGGCGAGATCGACATTCTCAGCTATGGCGCGGATGGTGCATCGGGCGGTGAAGGCAACGATGCCGACATCGGCTCGTGGAGCCTGTAGAGCAGGGATGAAGAGGGAGGGCGGCTTCACCCTGGTCGAAATCCTGGTGGTGGTTGCGATCATCGGCATCGTGCTGGCTATCGCCAGCGTCAATCTATTGCCCGACGACCGCCACACGCTGGAAAACGAAGCCGAGCGCGTTGCTTTGCTGCTCGATCTGGCTCGGGATGCCGCGATCTCGGGCGGCGAAGAGCTGGCCTGGCAGGCGGACGGGCAGCATTATGCCTTTTACCGGCGGGGAGAGGAAGACAAGTGGGTGGCTGAAACCGGTGACGAGATGCTACGGCCCCGTGACTGGCCTTCCAGACTCAAACTCGAGTCGATGAAAATCAATCATGTTGCCGCGACTGCCGAAAGTCGTCTGATCTTTGCGCCATCCGGCATGGCGCTGCCTTTCGAGCTGGTTCTGACGCTTGGACAGGAGCGTGTCGGCGTGCGGGGCAGCGCATTGGGACAGGTGGAGATCGTCAGGGACGTGCCTGAGGTGGCGGGATGAATCGCGCGCGAGGTCCCTTGAGAAATGGTTTTACCCTGCTGGAAATTCTGATTGCCCTGACGATTTTGGCGGTGGCTTTATCTGCCGCCATGCGCGTCGCCGGGGGATCGACGAACATTGTGTCGGAACAGAAACAGCGCACGCTGGCGTTGTGGGTGGCGCAGAACCGGCTGGCCGAACACCGTGCGCGCGGCGACTGGCCCGACATGGGCGTCAGCGAGGGCGAAATCGAGCAGGCCGGCATCAAAATGCGCTGGCAGGAAACGGTCAGCGGCACGCCGCGCAGCGACTTTCGCCGCATCGAGGTGCTCGTTTTCGGCGCGGGGAGCAAAGACTACGCGCTGGCAGAGTTGACCGGCTTTCTGGTGCAGGGAAAGTGAAAAAGATTCCCTCGGGTTTTACCTTGCTGGAGCTGGTGGTTGCCCTGGCGATTTTTGCCCTGATTTCGGTATTTGCCTACCGCGCCCTCGATCTGGTTCTGGAAACCCGCATCAAGGTGACCGCAGAAGGCAAAAAATGGCGCGATATTACCCTGCTGTTCACGCGCATGGAGCAGGATATGAGCCGGCTGGCAAACCGGCCGGTGCGCGATAGCCGCGACCTGCTGTCGCCGGCATTGATCGGGGAGCCGGTGCCTGTGGGCGAGGACGATGCGCAGCTCGCGTTCACACGCATGGGTCTGGAAGGGCAAAGCGGCGTGCTGGGCGATGTGCAACGGCTTGGATACCGATTAAAAAACGGCAAAGTGGAAATGCTGGTTTGGCCGGTGCTCGACCAGGCGCCCCGCACGCGCCCCGAAGCGGAGACCTTGTTGAGCGGGGTAAAGGGGATGGAGATACGCTATCTCGGGGCGGAGGGGACGTGGTGGACGCGCTGGCCGAAGCCGGGTGCCCCCGGCGAGCTGCCGCGCGCGCTGGAAATCACCCTGGAACTGCCGTCCGGCGAGCGGATGAGCCGTTTGTTCGCGCTATGAGGAGGGGCCAGCGCGGCGTTGCGGTAATCACCGCGATTCTGATCGTGGCGCTGGTCACCAGCGTGATCGTCGCCATGCTGTGGCAGAACGCGGTTCGCCTGCGCCAGATGGAAAATCTGAAGGAGATGGCTCAAGCGGAGGCGGTCGGGCTCGCCGCGGTGGACTGGGCGCGGGCGATCCTCGCCGAGGACGCGAAGAAAAACGCGGTGGACCATCTCGGCGAGCCTTGGGCGATGCCGGTGCCACCGATCGCTGCCGAAGGCGGGAAGGTTTCGGGTAGAATCACCGATCAGCAAGGGCTGTACAATCTCAACAATCTTGCCCCCGGGGGGATTGCCAACGAGCCCGAGGTGCTGGCCTTCCAGCGTTTGTTGGGCAGTTTTGGCCTGCCGCCGGAACTGGCCAACGCCCTGGTCGACTGGATCGACAAGGACAGTACGGTGCGCTATCCGGGGGGGGGCGAGGATACGGATTATCTGTCGCTGGAGCCGCCTCATCGCACGGCAAACCAGCCGTTGACGGAGGTATCCGGCCTGTACCGGGTCAAGGGCTGGAACGCCGCTGCGGTCGAGGCCTTGCGGCCCTATGTGACGGCGCTGCCCACGGCGACTAAAATCAACCTCAATACCGCCCTGCCGGAGGTGTTGCCCCTGGCCCTGGAGAGCGGTACAAGGGAAGATGCGGCGGCGATCGTTGCGGCGCGCGCCGAGCATTTCTTCGGCGACCGGGCGGATTTCGACAAACGGATGCTGCTGCTTGCGCCGCGTCTGCGAGAGGCTGCGGCAGGCTTCAACAGCAACTATTTTTTGGTGGAAACACGTGTCCGGTTCGGCAAGGTCAAGCTTGAGCGGCAGGCGTTGCTCAAGCGTGACGGCCAGGCGTGGCCGGTGGTGTTGTGGGAAAAAGGGCGTTGAGACGCGATTGGGCGTTATAAGATGAGGTGGCGGTGACGATTTTACGAGTATATCTGGCCGAGACTTTTCCCGAGAGCGGTTTGCCTGCGCTGGAATGGGTGCTGCGGGCCGAGCGCGGGCGGCTGCTCGCGAAGGGCCGGGATGAGCTTGCAAAAATGCCCGGCGCCGACGAGCTGGAATTGATTGTTCCTGCCGGCGTGGTGGCTTTCAGCCGGGTCAAATTGCCGGCAGGCAAGGGCGAGAAGCTGCGGCGTTTGCTGCCCTACGCGGTCGAAGACCGGGTGGCTGGCGAGCCGGATGCCCTGCATGTCGCGATGGGGCCGATGCAGGATGGCGAAACCGCTGTGGCAGTGGTGAACAGGGCATGGGTCACGCGGGTGCTGAAGCTGTTCGCAAGCGCGGGGATGAAACCCCGGCGCATGTTGCCGGAAACGCTGCTGGTGGGGATGCTCCCCGGCAGCTGGAGCGTGGTGTGGGCGGAAGCGGAGGGATTCGTCCGCGCCGGGGAATGCGCCGGCCAAATGCTCGACGGCGGCGCGCCGCCACTGGCCCTGCGTCTGCTGCTGGACGAGGCGCGCCAGGCTGGGCGCGCGCCGGAGCGGCTTACCGTGCACGGTAATGTGGAAGGGCTGGAACAGTGGTCGGAGACCCTGGGCTTGCCTGTCGTCAGCGCAAGTAGCTGGGACTGGCGAACGGCGGACAGTTCCGCGGTACCGATAGACCTGATGCAGGGCGAATTTTCGCCCAGATCGTCGCTGCCGGAATTCGTGTCGCGCCTGCGCCCCGCCCTGATTTTGCTGGGCCTGATCGCGCTGCTGCAGTTCGGAGGCAGCGTGGCCGACTGGTGGCGGCTGAAGAGCGAAAAGCAGCAGATCGTCAAAAAAATGGAACAGGATTTCCGCCAGATTTTCCCGGAAGAAAAAGTCCTGGTCGATGTGCCCCTGCAAATGGAACGCAAGCTCGACGGCCTGCGCCGCAATGCGGGCAGCATGACGGAGAACGACTTCATCCCTGCGCTCGCCAGGCTGGCGCCCCTGCTGGATGTTTCAGTGCAGAACCGGGTGGAGCGCATCAACTTCGAACGCGGCGCGCTGAAGGTGGAGATGCTGGCCGAGGCCAGCGCTTATGCGGATGAGCTGCGGCACCGCCTGCAGGGCGCCAGCCTCAAGGCGGAAGTGAACGCGGAGCCGGGCGCCAAATCTGGCAGCATCCCGGTCAAGGTGACATTATGGCTGCATTGAAAGAGAACCTGGCGCGTTTCTGGCAAGGCCTGAATACGCGCGAACGCCAGACGGTTTCCCTGGGGTCGGCGGTGCTGCTGGCAGGGCTGGGCTATGCCTTTGTGTGGCAGCCGCTGGCGCATGATCGCGTGCGTCTGCACGCCGCTCTGCCCGGATTGCGAGCGCAGGCGGCTCAATTCCAGTCCGCCAAGGCAGAGGCGCAACGCCTTAAAGCCATCGCGGTGGTCAACCCATCGGCCCAGACCGGGTTGCAGAAGGTGCTGGAGGAATCTGCCGCCGCTGCGGGACTGCACAAAGCGTTGGAGCGGATCGTGCCGGAATCGGCTGACCGGGCCACGCTGATGCTGAATAATGCGAACTTCGATCAATGGTTGGCATGGCAGGTGCAACTGCAAACCGTCCATCATATCCGGCTCGAATCCTGCGTCATCGAAACCCTTACCCAAACCGGTCTGGTGAAAATTCAGGCCGTTGTCGTGCGCGGATGAAAAAATCCCTTCCGGGTTATTTGATTGCCGCCACGGTGCTTTTCCTGGCGATGTTGCTGGCCACGGCGCCAGCCGGTCTGGCATCCTGGCTGGTGCAACGGAATTTCGGCTCCACCGTGGCGCTGGAGCAGGCCGAAGGCGGCTTGTGGGCAGGCCGGGCGAAAGCGCTGCATGTCATGCTGTCCGGCAATCCTGTCGTGATCCCGGATTTGACCTGGCGGGTGCGCTGGGGGCCTCTGTTCAAGGGAGAAATCGCCCTGGAAATCACCTATGGCGCTGGCGGGAAACCGTCAGTCGGCACGGTTCTCATGGGTTGGAATCAGGCCGGAATAGAGAATGTGAACGCGGTGCTGCCCGCGCAACTGTTGCCCGAAATGATGCCGGTCATGCGCAAGGCCTTCTCGGGTGGGGAACTGACCCTGCGCAGCAAAAAGCTGGCGCGGAATGATGGCGAATTTTCGGGCGCAGCTGAACTGGTGTGGGCGAATGTCGGATCGGCACTCAGTCCGGTTAACCCTCTCGGCGATTACCGTTTCCAGATCACGGGCGACAAGCAGCGCGTCCTGATTCGGGCAGAAACTCTCAGGGGCGCGCTGCATTTCGCAGGCAACGGCGAGTGGTCAACGAAAGAAGGCCTGCGCTTCACTGGTTCGGCAAACGCGGAACCATCCCGGCGCGCCGAACTGGAACCGGTGCTGAACCTGTTCGGCGCTGAAGGTAAGAATGGAATCCATGTCATTTCCTTCAGGTCGGGAGGGAAGGGGTGAAACAGAAGAAACGGAGTGTTCGGTCCCCCACTTCCAACCTTCTCCCAGAGGGGTCGCTCTCACCTCAATCCTCTCCCGCGAGCGTTCGATGCGGCAATGGTAAAGGGCGCTCGCCTCGATTTGCGGCCATCGACGTATTGCGAGGCGGTGCTGTTGCCCTGATGGTGGCCTATCATTTTTGCTTCGATCTGAATTATTACGGCTGGATGCAGGCCAATTTCAACGGCGCCCCCTTCTGGCTGATGTCGCGGGCTGTTATCGTCAGCCTGTTTCTCGGCGTGGCCGGCATCAGCCTGGTTTTGTCCAACCGGAACGCTATCGACTGGCGCGCCTGGCTGCGCCGGTTCGGCATCCTGGCCGGCTGCGCCGCACTGGTCTCCGCGTCCAGCTATGCCCTGTTTCCCAGGAGCTGGATATTTTTTGGCGTGCTGCATTTTATTGCCATCGCCAGCGTGCTGGGACTAGCTTTCCTGCGCTGGCCCCGGCTTGATCTGGCAATGGGGATCATCCTGGTTGTCGTCGGCCTGACCGTGGAACTGCCTTTGTTCGACCAGCCCGGCTTGCAGTGGCTGGGCCTGATGACCTACAAGCCGATTACGGAAGACTATGTACCGCTCCTGCCCTGGTTTGGCGTTGTGCTGATCGGCCTGTTTCTCGGGCGGTTGGCGCTGAGAGAAAAGCGCCTTGCCCCGGTCATGGCCTGGAGGCCCAAAGGCGTAGCCGGACGCTCGCTGGCCTTCGCTGGCCGTCACAGCCTGCCGATCTACATGCTGCATCAGCCGTTGTTGATGGGCGCGCTGTATCTGCTTAAATTGCTGGCGCACTGACCCCAACGGCGCCAAGGTATGGAAAGTGCCGGAAAGGTCTCTTGACAGCCCATGCCGGATTGTTTAGGCTGAAAAAATGCGTTTCCGTTTAATCCTGTTCGTTTGTTTGGCTTTCGCCCTGCTCGTCGCCCAGCAGGGCGCGGCGCTGCACGCCTTGTCGCACTTCGCGGACGGCGTGCCGGGTCAGTCGCAGCAGGGAAAGCACCTGCCCCACTCGCCGGCCTGCGACAAGTGCGTGGTTTATGCCGACATCGGCAGCGCGGCCCCGTCTTCGCCGCTGGTGTTCGCCACACAGGAAACAACAGCCGTCCTTGCCGCGGTGCTGTTTCTCCTGTTCTTTTCCTCGCCGCTTTATTCCTATCTTTCCCGCGCCCCGCCCCGCCTCGTCTAAAATCAATTATGTTTTATTTCGGCAGCCGGCCGTAATAGCCGCTTGCCGCCGTTGATTTTTTTACGAGGTCGTCATGTCATTCAAACGCAAAATCCTTGCGGCGGGCATCGCGCTCGCCCTCGCCGCGCCGCTGAGCGTGCAAGCCGCCGATAGCGCCGAGCTGGCGCAAATCCGCGAGCAGATCAGGCAGATGAAGGAAAGCTACGAGTCGCGCATCCAGTCCCTGGAAAAGCGCCTGCAACAGGCTGAAGGCACAGCCGGAAACGCGCTGAATAAGGCCGGGAAGGCGGAGGAAATGGCCGTCCAGGCCGCCTCTGCGCCCGTTGCGTCGCCATCGGCATCCGCCGCCGCATTCAACCCAGAGGTGTCGCTGATCCTCTCCGGTACCTATGCCAACTTGTCGCAAGACCCGGCCAATTATCGGATTGCCGGTTTCATGCCAAATGGCGGGGAAATTGGGCCGGGTGCGCGCGGCTTCAACCTGGGCGAATCCGAGCTGGTTGTCGCAGCCAACATTGATCCTTATCTGCGCGGCCAGTTTACTCTCGCCGTCACGCCGGAAGACACGGTGGCAGTGGAAGAGGCGTTCGTGCAGTCCCTCGGTCTCGGTAATGGTCTCACCGTCAAGGGCGGACGCTTCCTCTCCGGCGTCGGTTACCTCAACGAACAGCACGCCCACACCTGGGATTTCGTCGATGCGCCGCTCGCCTACCAGGCCTTTTTCGGCGGTCAGTTCAAGGACGAGGGCGTCCAGCTGAAATGGCTGGCGCCGACGGACACTTTCGTCGAGCTTGGCGCCGAAGTCGGCCGGGGCAGGAATTTCCCTGCCAGCGATCGTGCCAGGAATGGCTTCGGATCGGCCACGTTGTTCGCTCATCTCGGCGGCGATGTCGGTGTCAGCCACAGCTGGCGCGCCGGGCTCTCGATGTTGCGCACTTCCCCACGCGATCGGGCTTACAGCACCACCGATAATCTGGGGGCGATAGTGGAAAACGGGTTCAGCGGCAACAGCCGGCTGGAGATCGCGGATTTTGTATGGAAATGGGCGCCCAACGGCAATCCGGGCTACACCAACTTCAAGTTGCAGGGCGAAGTTTTTCGTCTCCATGAAGATGGTGACCTGACCTACGGCGTGAACGCGGCCAACATCACCGGCCGTTATGCTTCGGCGCAATCCGGCGGATATTTGCAGGGGGTCTACCAGTTCATGCCGCGCTGGCGAGTGGGTCTGCGGCGCGACCAGCTGGACGGTGGCAGTGTCGATTTTGCTTCCAACAATGCCGTGCTGGGACAGGCCGCATACAACCCATCGAAGAACAGCCTGATGTTCGACTACAGCCCAAGCGAATTTTCCCGCTTCCGTCTGCAATTTTCGCAGGACAAGTCCCGTCCCGAGGTGACCGACAACCAGATGTTACTGCAATACCAGATGAGCCTGGGCGCCCACGGCGCGCACAAATATTAACCATGTAGGTCGGGCACCCCGTGCCCGACAAAACCAAAATCACGACCACCCGAATCATTTGTCGCCTAGCAGCCTGTCTGACTTGAAGAATCGAAGCGAAGTGGGTCAAGCAGGCAAGCCGCGCAGCGGATGCTCGCAAAATTCGGCTGGGCGAGGACAGATTTTGCGAGTTGGGCGATAAAGCCGCCCATCCCTGCTTACCCCATTTGCCGGTTTTGCAGGTCAATAGTCGTTCTATTGACCAAAAAAGCGGCGAAATATGGACCGGCCAGGCGGATTTGCAGCCGATTTCCTTCAAGTCAGACAGGCTGCTAGAGGCGCCTACTTTTGTTGGGCACAGGGTGCCCAACCTACCCAACTTTTGGAGCTATTCATGATAAATATTATTCGTTTTTTTCTGGCCTGCGTGATGGCACTTGCCGCTATTCCCGCCTTCGCCCTCAACATCCTCGCCTGCGAACCGGAGTGGGGCGCGCTGGCGCAGGAGCTGGGCGGCGACAAGGTGTCCGTGTACAACGCCACCAACGCCCTGCAAGACCCGCACCGCGTCGAAGCCAAGCCCAGCCTGATGGCGCGCGCCCGTAGCGCCGACCTGCTGGCCTGCACCGGGGCGGAACTGGAGATCGGCTGGCTGCCCGTCCTGTTGCGCCAGACCGGCAATCCGAAAATCCAGCCGGGGCAGCCCGGCTATTTCGAGGCAGCGCATTATGTGCGCATGCTGGAAATCCCCACCCGCCTTGATCGCGCCGAGGGCGATGTGCATCCGGGCGGCAATCCGCACATCCAGACCGACCCGCGCAACATCGCGCTGGTGGCGGATGCGCTGGCAAAACGCCTGGCTGAGATCGATGCCGCAAACGCCGATTATTACCGGCAGCGCTATATCCATTTCGCGGCACGCTGGAAAACGGCCATCGCCAACTGGGAAAAGCTGGCTGCGCCCCTCAGGGGAATCCCTATTGTCGTCCAGCACAAAGGGTTCCCCTATCTGGAGAATTGGCTGGGGCTGAAGCAGGTGGCCGCTCTGGAGCCAAAGCCCGGCGTCGAGCCGAGCAGCGCCTACCTGTCTGGGTTGCTCGGGCAGTTGCAGCGGCAGCCGGCGAAAATGGTGATCCGCGCCGCTTATAACGATGCACGCGCCTCCGAATGGCTGACGGAACGGGCGAAAATCCCGGCAGTGGCGCTGCCCTTTACCGTAGGCGGTTCGGAGCGGGCGAAGGATTTGTTCGGGCTGTTCGACGATACGGTGCAGAGGCTGCTGGGTGCGCTCAAATGAACCTTGATGCGCTCAGTTTTTCCATCCTTCTCCCGGCTTTCCTGGCCGGCCTGCTGGTCTTGGCAACCCATGTGCCGATGGGGATGCAGGTGTTGTCCCGCAGTATCGTGTTCATCGACCTGGCGATTGCCCAGATTGCCACCCTCGGCGTCATTGCGGCGGATCGGCTGGGCTTCGAACCGGCAGGCTGGGTGGCGCAGGTCGCCGCCGTATCGGCCGCCTTGCTCGGGGCGTTGCTGCTGACTTGGACGGAAAGGCGATGGCCGGACGTGCAGGAGGCGCTGATCGGCGTGCTGTTCGTGCTGGCCGCCAGTGGCGGTATATTGCTGGTGGCCAACAACCCACATGGCGGCGAGCATCTCCGGGATTTGCTGGCGGGCCAGATTCTGTGGGTGAGCACCGCGCAACTGCTGCCGGTGGCGGCTCTGTCTGCCGCCATCCTGGCCCTGTGGTTCGGGCTGAGAGACCGTCTCGGGCGATTCGGCTTCTACGGCTTGTTCGCCTTCGCCGTCACCGCCTCGGTGCAACTGGTCGGCGTGTACCTGGTGTTCGCCAGCCTGATTGTGCCGGCACTGGCTTGTCGCCTTTATCCGTCCCGCGTCCGGTTGGCAATGGGTTATGGGGTCGGCGCTGCGGGCTACCTCTTGGGGCTGGGGCTTTCGGTGTCGTTCGACTTGCCTTCCGGCGCAGTGGTAGTATGGACTTTGGCGCTGGTCGGAATGGCAACCTACGGTTTTGGCCCTGGCTCATCCAAGGGCATTGCCAAATAGGAGTCCCTTTTAAGTATTTTCCAATTCAGGTATGAGCCTGAAGCGGTGTCGATCCGGGTGATTCAATTGTTCAGATTGACCGGGTTAAAAAAAGAAAAATTTATGGGTTTTATGCCCAAAAATAACAGTTCGGTGACAT
>Ga0210039_1001738_pt1 | contig 19416 bp, 11 predicted proteins | sample CryGeyCG2114_250_3_FD_185460 | JGI IMG/M metagenome (GOLD analysis project Ga0210039, IMG submission 185460) | Groundwater microbial communities from aquifer - Crystal Geyser CG17_big_fil_post_rev_8/21/14_2.50 (SPAdes) (version 2) | ecosystem: Environmental > Aquatic > Deep subsurface >...
AACTTATGATTAATAACACTATCATTAAAAACTGAAATATCATTTATAAAGCTATCTATTTCATTATTTTGATAATCATCAATTAAATCTTTTTGTACAATACTTTCCTTTTTTGTTGAATCAGTAGTATTACACGAAATGATAACAACCATTAATGAAACTAAACTTAAAATTCTCATAACTTGTATTTTTATTATTCCACCTCTGTTCGTAGTTTGAAGCCAAGTCTTTGTGTAATGGCAAGAACTTTATTTCAACTCAACTTTTAACAAACAGCCAAATATTATGTTTTTAGCTGCATTAAGAAGTACTATTCCCTCACAACTTAATACACACATTTTTTGGTTCAGTAAAGAATTGTAAAGCTTCAAAGCCACCTTCTCTGCCTACTCCTGAGTTTTTAACTCCACCAAAAGGAGTTCTTAAATCTCTTAATAACCAACAATTTACCCAAACAATTCCAGTGTGTAACTTGGCGGCTACGCTATGGGCTTTAGAAAGATTTTCTGTCCATACGGTAGAAGCCAATCCATATTTAGTGCTATTTGCCATCATCAACACTTCTTCTTCGGTATCGAAAGGCATAATGGTTACTACCGGACCAAAAATTTCTTCTTGGTTGGTTCTACAATTAAAAGATAGTCCTTCAATAATAGTTGGAGCGATGTACCAACCATTTTCAAATTCTCCACTTAAGCTTACTTGATTTCCTCCTGCTAACACTTTTCCGCCTTCCTCTTGAGCTAATTGTATGTATGATAGTACTTTTTCCATGTGTGATTTAGAAACTACCGCTCCTAAATTAGTGGAAGCATCTAAAGGATTTCCTACTTTTAGCTGCTTGGTTTTTTCTACAAAGGCATTTTTAAACTTTTCATAAATACCTCGTTGCACAAAAATTCTGGAGCCACACAAACATATTTGTCCTTGATTGGCAAAAGAAGAGTGTACCGTAGTTTTTAATGCTTTTTCAAAATCGCAATCATCAAAAATAATGTTTGGATTTTTTCCTCCCAATTCCAATGATAATTTTTTAAACATTGGTCCGGCAGTTCTAATAATTTCTGCACCTGTTACTGTTCCTCCAGTAAAAGATACCACAGGAATTTCAGGATGATTGGTAATGGCTGCACCTACTTTTAGTCCTAATCCATGTACAATATTTAACACCCCTTTCGGAAAACCTGCTTCTATACATAATTTTGAAAGTAAAAAAGCAGTCATTGGTGTAACTTCGGAAGGTTTTGCTACCACTGTATTTCCTGCTGCTAAAGCTGGAGCAATTTTCCAACTAAACAAATATAAAGGTAAATTCCAAGGAGAAATACAGCCACAAACACCAATAGGTTCTCTTAACGTATAATTAATGGCTTGGTCTTCCATGGAATGCGATTCTGAAGCAAAGTGCAAAATGCCTGTTGCATAAAACCTGAAATTACTTGCTGCTCTAGGAATATCAACTGTTTGAGCCAATTTTAGAGGTTTACCATTGTCTTTAGATTCTGCTGCTGCGAGCATGTCCAGATTTTTCTCAATCAAATCAACCAAACGCATAATAATTTTATAACGCTCTTCTTTGGGTGTTACCGACCATGATGGAAAAGCTGCTTTAGCTGCCTTCACTGCCAATTCTACATCAGTAGCATCAGAATCGGGAATGAGAGAATATACCTCTCCTTTTGACGGGTTGTAGTTGTCTAAATATTGTTTTGATTGAGGCTCAATCAACGCTCCGTTTATGTAGTTGAGTAGTTTTTCCATTTGCTATTTAGAGTCTGTCTGTAAAGTCCAACTTTTTCGTTATTCTCGTTTTAAAAACCAGTCATCCCGATAACTATCTGGGCTCCTGATTCTCAAAACTTCGAAAGCCTCGAATTTGAACTTTACAGTTCAGCCTCTCGACTTTATGGACAGACATTATTTAAAATTTATGTTGCCCAAAGTTCAGCAAATATTTTTAAATGGAAAAACTAGTTTGAGGCTGTCTTTAAAGTTCAGCCTCTCGACTAAAAAGACAGGCACTAATTCGTTTACAAGGAAATTTTAAACTTATAGCCAACACCTTTAATGGTTTCGATGTTTTCATCACCTAATCGTTCTCTAAGTTTTCGAATATGAACATCAATGGTTCGGTCGCCAACAACCACATCTGTACCCCAAATGGTTTCTAGAATAACTTCACGGGTAAAAACTTTTCCAGGTTTGGAAAGTAAAAGGGCTAATAATTCAAATTCTTTTTTAGGTAGAGAATGTGTTTCCTCTCCTTTATATACTAAGTATTTTTCTCTGTCAATTCTAATGCTTCCAATTTCAACTTCTGCATTAATTTCAGCAGAATTTCCATTGCTTTTTCTTCTTAATATGGCTTTTATTTTACTTACTAATAACCTTGGTTTAATGGGTTTAGTTATATAATCATCAGCTCCTGCATCAAATCCAGCAACTTGAGAGTAATCTTCTGCTCTAGCACTTAAAAAAGTAATTAAGGTATCTTTTAATTCATCAATTGTTCTTAATTCTTGACAAGTTTCAATTCCGTCCATTTCGGGCATCATCACGTCAATAATAATCAAATCAGGCTTTTCTTTTTTTGCAATAATAATGGCTTCTTTACCTGATAAAGCTGTGAAAACTTCGTATCCTTCTTTTTTTAGGTTGTAACTAATAAAGTTAAGAATATCTTGTTCATCATCTACTAATAATATTTTTTCAGCATTCATAATTCTTAGTATTGGGAATTGGCTTGTTTTAAGGCAAATTTACACTCCTTCATTTATATATCGTGTTAATTTAATATTAATAATGCTATTTTAGAATGAGGTTCCTTTAATAACCAACACAAAACGACAAATCAACCCTAGTTTTTGAATTAGCAAGGTAATGTTCACTTAACATCATCATAAAAGTATTATAAAACTGAGGTCATAAGGAAATAATAATGAGGGTGTTATTTTGCCATCGAAATTTAATTATAAACTTAAACTAAAAAAAATGAAGACAACTTCAAAACTATTAATTGCAGCTACATTATTTGCTGTATTAGGAACTGGAATTATTTCCTGTTCTAAAGATAAGGATAATACCCCAACTCCTACACCTATTCCTACTCCTCCACCAGCTAGCAATGTTATAACTATAACTGATAATGGTAACGGAACAGGAACAACAACTTGGACAAAAGACAAAACGTATATACTTAATGGGCTTGTTTTTGTAAATTCAGGACAAGTATTAACCATACAAGCAGGAACAGTTATTAAAGGGAAACCAGGAACAGGAGCAAGTGCTTCGGCTTTGATTGTTGCTAGAGGTGGAAGAATTGAGGCTGTTGGAACACCAACACAACCTATTATCTTCACTTTTGAGGCTGATCCTTTAAATGGTTCAGTTGCAGCAACCACTTCAGGACAATGGGGCGGTTTAATTGTATTAGGAAATGCAACTTTAAATTCAACTCCTGGTACTTCAGCAATTGAAGGAATACCAACTTCAGAGCCAAGAGGTATTTATGGTGGAACAAATGATGCTGATAATTCAGGAACATTAAAATACATTTCTTTGCGTCATGGTGGTACTGATATTGGTGCTGGGAACGAAATTAATGGACTTACTTTCGGTGGTGTTGGCTCAGGAACAGTAGTTGAATATATTGAAATAATTGGAAATGCTGATGATGGTGTTGAGTTTTTTGGTGGAACTGTAAGCACTAAACATGTTGTCGTTCAAACAGAAGATGATGGTTTTGATTATGATGAAGGTTACAGAGGAAAAAATCAATTTTGGGCTGTAATTCAAACTTCTGTTTCTGATAGAGGTGGTGAGCACGATGGTGGAACTACTCCAGAAGATGGAACTCCTTATGCAACTCCTTTAATTTACAATGCAACTTTTATTGGAAACGGAACATCAAGAGCAATAACTTTTAGAGATAATGCAGGTGGACAATATCATAATTCTATTTTTCACAACTTTGGAAAAGGAATTGATATTGAAGATTTAGCTTCAGGAGAAGATTCTAAAAACAGATTAGACGTAGGTGATTTAAGATTAGATGGTATTGTATTATCTAACATTGGTGCTGATAACATTGTTTCGGCTGTTACTAATCCAGGTGCTGATTTATCAACTCATCCAAACATTACTAACGTAACCATGCAAAATTTAACCATATCAGCAAGCAATCCTATTGCAACAGGATTAACCGCAGGAACTGCTCCATCTGACCCTTGGTTTACAAACGTAACTTACAAAGGTGCTTTTGACCCAAGTGCTTCAAACTGGGCTCAAGGATGGTCGTTATTATTTCCTTAACAATTAGTTAATATATATTTTTTACAAACAAAGACCTTTCAAATTGAAGGGTCTTTGTTTTTTGCTATTTGGTTATATTATATTCCACACACATAGCTTTTTGGTTTTTTTATAAAATAACACTTTGGTAACATTCGATTAACATCCTGCTTAAAGGCTTCTCATTACTTTGTATTTTGAAAATAACACATAATTCAATGAAAAACATAGGCTTATCAATTATATTAATAGTTCTAGTAAACTTCCTTTTTGCTCAGGGAAGTATTAAAGGAAAAGTTATGAGTAAAGAATCGGCTGAAGAACTTATTGGAGCAACAGTTTTTATTAAAGGAACAACTATCGGGAGCGTTGTTGATATTGATGGAAATTATTTTATTAAAAATGTTCCAGCAGGAAAGCATGTTTTAAAAAGTTCTTATGTTTCTTTTAATAGCGATAGCGTAGAAGTTACTGTTGTTGACAAGCAAGTAATTACACATAATTTTTCATTAGGTAATTCGACATTAGCATTAGAAGCATTTACCGTTGAAGCAAAAGCAATTAGAAGTTCAGAAAATTATATGTTGCAGGTAAAACAAAAATCGGCAACAGTAATGGAGGGAATTACATCACAAGAAATTACTAAAAGAGGTGATAATGATGTGGCAAGTGCCGCTAAACGAGTAACGGGAGTTACCATTGAAGGTGGTAAATATGTTTATATTAGAGGGTTGAGTGATAGATACAGTAAAACAACATTAAATGGAGCTGAAATACCAGGTTTAGATCCAAATAAAAATGCTGTTGAATTAGATTTATTTCCAACAAACATGGTAGAAAACATGACTGTTGTAAAGTCTTTCTCTCCTGATTTGCCAGGTAGTTTTACTGGTGGTTTATTGAATATTGAAACCAAAGATTTTCCAGAAAAATTTACGTTACAATTTTCAGCAGGATTAGGCTATAATACACAATCAAGCTTAAACAACAACTTTCTAACACATGGTGGCGGCTCTTCCGAGGTAATTGGCAAAGATGATGGAACAAGAGATATTCCTCTTGAAGCAATGGAAGGTGTTCCTTCATTATTTCAAGACAATCCAAGGTTGGAACAAATCACTAAATCATTCAGCAAAGAGATGAATGGACAAGAAAGTTCATCATCTATCAACCAACGCTACTCTTTTTCTGTGGGGAATCAAAAAACAGTTTTTGGAAATTCACTCGGATTTATTATAGGTGCTTCTTATTCAAAAGAATTTAATCATATTCAAGAAGATGCTCAATCCAACAGATATAGTTTAACAGGGAAAGTAAACGAAGTAAATACGCTTGTTACACAACAAGAGCTAAAAGATACCAAATCGCAAGAAGAAGTGTTAATGGGAATTTTAGGAAATTTATCCTATAAAATAGGAAGTAACAATAAGCTAGGATTTACTTTTGTTAGAAACCAAAGTGGCACTTCAAACACCACTTTTCAGGAAGGAATTTTTCCGAAAGAAGATAACGGATTGTTTTTTCAAACAAGAAGCTTATCTTATCAAGAAAGAGCTTTAACCACTTACCAGTTAAAAGGAGAGCATTATTTTCCTAGTGCTAAAAAAATTAAAGTGGATTGGTTGTCTTCTTATTCAACATCATCGCAAAACACACCCGACCAACGGTTTTTCTCAAACGATTATCGTATAAACAATGATAATGATACTATTTATGGGATAAACGCTTCTGCTTATCCTGTTCCTGCAAGATATTATAGATTTTTAGATCAATCTACTTTTGATGCTAAATTAAATATAGAAATCCCAATTTTAGAAAAAGACGGAAAAACATCTAAAATTAAGATAGGTGGTGCTTATTTATTCCAAAACAGAGATTATTTTGAATTTAGATACAACTATCGTTCTCAAGGAGCAAGTTTGTTCGATGGAAATGTAGATGGATATTTAGTTGATGAAAACATGAACTTACCAACAGCTGGGAATCCTGTTTCTCAATATCTTTACATTGAAAATGCTTCCGAAGCAAGAAACAATTATACTGGAGAACAAACCATTTTTGCTACTTATTTGATGGGAGACATTTGGGCTAGTAAAAAACTAAGACTAATTGGTGGGGCTCGGTTAGAAACTACTCACATTTCTACCATTAATGAAGATCCAAAACAGACTCCAGGAGATTTAAATAAAACAGATGTGTTGCCTGCTCTTAATTTGGCTTATACGCTTACTCCTAAATCTAATTTAAGAGGAGCTTATTCTAAAACCATTGCTCGTCCAACTTTTAGAGAAATTTCTGGTTTTGCTAATTTTGATTTTGCTGCAAACTGGATAGTGATAGGAAACACAAGCCTTGACAGAACCTTAATTGATAACTTTGATTTGCGTTATGAATTGTTTCCAAAAGTGGGGGAGCTTATTTCTTTTGGTGTGTTTTATAAAAACTTTACCAATCCTATTGAATTTGTGTTTAATACGCAAGCTCAAAACGATGAATTAACATGGAGAAATGTGGACAATGGAACACTTTATGGTGCTGAAATTGAAGTAAAAAAACTGTTGCCTTTTATTTCTACTGATAAACATCAATTTAGTGTTGGAGGAAACTTCTCAATCATTAAATCACAAGTTGATATTGACGATCAACAATTGGAATTAATTAGAGCTCAAGACCCAACAGCTGGTGGCTCAAGAGAAATGTTTGGGCAATCACCATACATTGTAAATGCTTTTTTTGGTTACAATAACGACTCTCTGGGTTTGTCAATTAATTTAAACTACAATGTGGCTGGCGAAAAAATCACGTTAGTAGTTATCGATGCTACTCCAAATGTTAAAGCTCAACCTGTTCACGCTTTAAATGCAAATATTTCTAAAAATTTAGGTAAAAACTTTAAAGCCCGATTTAGTGTTAATAATATTTTAAATCCTGTAATTAAACAAACACAAGAGTTTAAAGGGCAAGAATATATTTTTAATTCCTACAAACAAGGAACAACCTACGGTATCAGCTTAAGTTATTTGTTTTAAAATAAGGGTATTACAGGATTTAAAATATTATTCATTTGTAAATAGGAACTGCGAGGCTTTTAACTTTTTCTTTTTGCTTAATCAAAAAGAAACAAAAAATCAAGACTGATTATAACCTTTTGACGATAAAATACGAATTTCTATATTCTTTAGAACTTAGCCGAAAAGAAGAATCAGACCCAGTGGGTCGGTTAATTTTGTAACAGCTGACTTTAGTCAGCTAAGTAGATGTAGAAACAATAAAAAAGTTCCATAGGAACGAATCATATAAGATAAGTGAGAAAAAGAGAAAATATGAGTCGAGCCGATGGCTCTTATTTTTTGGTGGGGCTTCTTATAATGCTGGAATAAATTCCAGCTCAACAAAATGCTCCGAGCCGATGGCTCTATGAAAAAGAAAAACAGACTTAGTAGATCAGTTTATTTTATATCAACTAATCATCAGATGGATAAAAAAATAAAAAGGCTATGGTTTAACTTTGCGAAAGCGGGGGTTTTCAGCACTGAACTTCAAATTTAGCACTTTCCTGTCCTACAAAGCCGAAACCCCTACTTGCCTGTAGGTGATGCTGTAGGTATTAATGTTATTCTCTTGATTTTTCTTGCCATTCATAGCAAATTTCAGTTTTTTTTATAGTGCATAATTGGTTTTCTCTTATATGAAATTTCGTTGGAATCGGTCTGGATTTGTCATTTTTGAAATTATACAGAATAATTTTATCTTTCTTAATTTTATACTTGCCAATGTAATTCAAAGACCTTAATTCACCATATTTTTCATGAAACCTAAATGTTCCGTTTTCATAAATTTCCAACTCATGCCAAGGTTTTGTATAGTAAGAATAATATATGGTTCGTCTTTCCCATATTGAGTGTCTCCCAAAGATTTCAGGTTCTGAGTATATTCCGTAAACCCCATACTTTAATGTAGTTTTGTTTTCTTGTCCAAAGATAATTTGAACATTTGTTAGGAGTAATAAGACCGTCAGTACAAATCTCATTGTCGTTGTCTTTTTTAATGTATTAAATGTTTATATCAAGGTCGCTCAATGCTTCGTCCAGTTATATCTTTTTTTAAGCTGCCTCCAACTAACTTATAATCCTCTTAATCTTAATTTTTTATTATTCTAGCGGTATAATTTCCTTCTTTAGAAACTATTTTCACAAAATAAATTCCATTCGCTTGGTTGCTGATATCTATTTTTAAAATATTTTTTCCTTGTTGAATTTGATAACCATCAATTCGCACAACATTACCTAATACATCAATTATTGTAACATTTGTTTTTTGATTAGATGCTGATAAAAACTCAATAGAAACATTTCCTTTTGTGGGATTTGGATAAACATCAACATTTTCTATTACTTTGTTTTCCTTGATGCCTATTGGTAACTGTGTGAACAAAATATTATCTACATAAGCATTATCGCCTTCACTTCCTAAAATTGCCAAGGGATCAGCCGATTGTCTAAATCCCATTCTCGATTCAAAAATTATTTCCAATTGAGAGCCAGCATAAGCACTTAAATTTAGTGCTTTTGTTACAAAAGGATCATTCTTTTCTGTAGTTGGATTATACGTTCCGCTTACTTGGTTTCCGTTCACTACAATTCTTAAACTACTAGCTTGAGGAATGGGTTGTCCAAATTGTAAGTTATACACCATAGACATGGTTTGTCTTAAATCAAATTGCATATACACATCCGACCAAGAGGAAGCATCTACACAAAATTTAGCGAAAGCGGCAAATTCCAAATTACGACTCCAAAAATTTGCCGTATCTAAATCAGGAATAATGCTTGAATTTAGTGGATCTCCTCCTGTTAATCGTAAAGCATAATTTCCTGTCGAAGCTGATGCATTAGAGATACTTGCGTTAGATTCAATATTTTGTGTTAAAATTACAGAATCCAATGCAACAGCATTTGACTCAAAAGTAAGTGTATCTGTGTTCGATAAAGGGTAAGGGTGTTTGATTGAAGTACCCGACAAGGTATCATTCGTGTTCATGTTGTCTAAACTGTAAGCAGTCCAAACATCCAGTAAATGCGTGCCATTTGCACTTAAATCAACGGTTGTTGTAAATGTATAATACAAGGTGTCTTGAGGAAATAAGGTAACAGGTAGTAAAATGGTTTCATTTACAACACTACCCCCATTCAGTTGGTATTCTACATCTACATTTGTACCTGAAGGTAGTGAGTCGCATCCAAAAAATTGTATAGCAACATTCACACTTTCTGCATTTGTAAGATAACATCCTTCGGTTGGAGAAATTACATCAACAAGAGCAACATCTACATTTTGTTGGATTTTATGCTCCACTTGCATATTTAATATACTATCATTTGAAGCTTGTGGGTCTAAGTTGTAGTCTATCCATGCATTAATAGTATGTACTCCAACAATAGATAAATCGGCAGTAGCAGTAAACGTATATGTTAATGTATCACCTCCATTCAAATTAGTTGTTAATGTAACGATTTCGTTAATAATTGCTCCACCATCAATTTGAAAAGCAACAGGAATGTTATCTCCAGCTAATAAATTTACGGAGCAACCATTGTTTCTAATTTGAATAACAACATCTTCAGCATTAGATAAATTACAAGCAGTTGCAGGAGATTCAATGTTTATTAATGCTAAATCATAGTCTTGAATAGGAAACCCAACCCCAACTGCAGCCCAAGCTTTAGATGTTTCAATAACTGCATTTGAGCAAGTTCCGTATAAATCTGCAGCTGCTTGTAGAGCTCCTTCTCTAGCATCCCAATATTGAGATGATTGTGTTAAATAAACAGTTAAATTTCGATATGCAATGGCTGCAGCTGAGTCTAATCCCAATCCTGTTACATTATAAGAATCATTATTATCATTGATTCCACTTCCGCCAACAGAGAGTAAATAAAACCAATAGTTTTGTACGCTTGAATTGGTATGAACTCCACCATTATCTACAGCCGTAAACTCCCAATTTACACCTAAATAAGTATCGGGATCACCTACAGAATTTGGGTCGGACATAGAGCGAAAACCATTTCCATTGATATCAAAATCCTCTCCAATAAACCAATCTGCATTTATAGGGTTTGCATAAAACTCAACGGCTGTTCCGAAGATATCCGAAAAAGATTCATTTAATGCTCCAGGTTCATTTTGATATACTAAATTGGCTGCATATTCAGTAACTCCATGAGTTATTTCATGCCCACCTACATCCAATGAAGTGAGTGCAGTAAAGTTGGTTCCATCTCCATCACCATAAGTCATTCTAACGCCATCCCAAAATGCATTTGCATAATTTACATCATAATGTACATAACTAAAAAGTGTGCTTCCTAAATTATCATAACTATCTCTTCCATGGTTGTTAAAAAAATAATCGTATGTCATTTCCGCTGCCCAATGTGCATCGGTTGCTGCTTCATCTTGTTGCGGATTAATGTTATTCCAAATATTATCTGTGTCAGTAAAATCTACAGCAGCACCATAATTAGTTCCTTGCAACATATTGTAAGTTTCAATTCCTCCACCTCGTGCATATTCTCTTAAACGATAAGAAGTTGCTGTTAATGAATCAACTTGTATGGATTGTGTTCCTGAATATTTAGTTTGAGCAACTCCGCTAACTTCTGTTGTATGAATTTTATTTATTGTATGTAGTACTTTTCCTGTTTGAGCATCAACAAAAACATCTTGTTTTGATAAGGGTTTTTTGGCGTAAACTTCTATTTTATAAGCCAGTCTATAATTACTACCAACTTGCGTGAAAAACTTATCAAAATAAACCAATTCAGCAAAAGGAAAGTAAGTGGCATTAGCATCTTTCTTTAGTTGCTTCAATAATTGTTCTTCCAAAGGGTTTTCCCAAATATATTCTTTTGCTCCTACAAATTTAATTGCATTCTGAATTGCCACTTGTGCTGCAACTGAAGGTGTGTTAGTGAAATTTATAGCTTTAACCAAATTTCCATTGGAAGAAACCACTTTCCCATTTTTCTCATGTATTAAGTATTGAGCTCCATAAACTTCAATTCCTTTGTATTGTTGTTGGTATTTGAAATGAGTAAATCCTAACTGGTCTGTTTCACTTTTTAGGCTAATTAAAGCATCGTTTTCACTTAGCCCTAATTCGTTTTTATGGTGTGTTACTAAGCCTTCAGCAGTTAAAGGATTATTTTCCTTGTAGGTAAAAAAATTGGTTGCTTTTTTTTCTTTTATAAATGTTGTTAAGGCATTTCGTTGAGCATATAAACTGCCACAAGCAAGTAATATTACTGCTAAAATTGTGTTTTTTGAATTCATAAAGGACGTTGTTAGTTAAATGAAAGCTAAAAGTATAAAAATAATACTTCTAATTTCTAAAAGCGATATAGAAAAATAGTAATTCCTTGTATTCCTAGTGCAATAATTCATAAGTAAGTTAACTAATTTTACACTCTTTTCAACCTCAACTTAAGTTTTTCGACAATAAAATAAGAAACAGGAACAATTACTAAGGTTAGGAAAGTGGCAAAGGTTAACCCAAAAATAACAGTCCAAGCCAATGGTCCCCAAAAAATTACGTTATCTCCTCCAATATATACGTTGGCATCCCATTCTGAAAACAAGGAAAAGAAATCAATATTCAACCCTATTGCTAATGGAATTAACCCAAAAACGGTAGTTATGGCGGTTAATAATACTGGACGTAAACGGGCAGATCCTCCTTCAACAATTACATCAAACAAATGATTAACAGGTAATTTCTCTTTTTTAGAAATGCCTATTTCTTGTTTTTTTCGTTCTACCAAAAGTTCGGTATAATCTAATAAAACCACTCCATTGTTCACCACAATTCCTGCCAATGAAATGATACCCACCATGGTCATCATAATAACAAATGTCATGTTAAAAATTACCAAACCAAACAACACGCCAATAAAACTGAGTACAATCGCCATCAAAACAATTAAGGGTTTAGAAAAAGAATTAAACTGTAATACCAATAAAAACAGAATTAATCCTAATCCAGAAAACAAGGCTGTCATTAGAAAAGACATATTTTTTTCTTGTTCTTCCATTTGTCCTGTAAAATAAAAATCAACCTGTGCAGGTGTTTCAAAATTCGACAACCTAGATTTTACATTTCCTACAATTTCATTCGCATTATATCCTGTTTTAACTGAAGAATATAAGGTAACTATACGATTCAAATCTCTGTGTTTAATAGCTGTATAAGAGGAGGTATTGTTTGTTGTTATTAATGTGGAAATAGGGATGTCTTTTATTTGCCCATTAGATGGATCTCGAAACACTACACGTTGGTTATAAAGTGTGTTTGTGTTGTGTTTATACAATTCATCAAAACGCACATACACATCATAATCTTCTCCGTCTTTTTTATAAACACTTGCTTTTTCTCCAAATAGTGACCTTCTGAGTTGTGAACCAACCTGACCAACAGAAATGCCTAATTCTCCAGCTTTTTTTCTATCTACGGTTACCTCTGTAACTGGTTTGCTTTTATTTACATCAATTTTCAATCCCTCAATTCCTGGGATGTTTAATTTATTAATGGCATCTCTTAACTCTTTTGCTGTACTTATTAATTCATTATAATCTTTTCCTCTAATTTCAATATTGAGCGGATAACCAGATGGAGGACCTGCTGCTTCTTTTTCTATTGAAATATTAACTCCTGGATATGACCCAACTGCATCACGCACTTCTTCCATAAATTCTTTACTGTTTTTTCCTCTTCTCAATTTTGATTCTCTTAGCGAAACAGTTATTTTCCCTTTGTGAGGCATTTCTGCATTAGAACCTCCATCTGTTTGAGGGTTTCCAGCTCCTTCGCCCACCTGAGAAACAGCTGATTCCACTAAATAATTATAACCCTCTTTATCTTTATAATTATTCGCAACAGCATATACTTTTTGCTCTATTTCTTTAGTAAGTCGGTTTGTTTTACTGATGTCTGTCCCCTCGGGATATTCAATATAAACAAACACTTGGTTGGGTTCGTTATCTGGAAAAAACTCTACTTTAGGTTGTGCAATTGCAAACACAACAAACGAAAGAAACAACAACCCAATAGTCCCAAAAAGAAACAGATATGGCATTTTTCCTTTCAAAGCAAAAGATAAAAATTTTTGATATCCATTTTCCATCTTCACTAACAAAACCGTTTGAAAATAATCAGCAGCTTTTACCAAAAAGAGTTTATATACCCAAAGTATGATGGATGAAAAAATCATGAGCGTTCCTAATCCTTTGAAACTATTTCCAATAAACAAACTAATTACTCCTAAAACAAAAAGAATAGAAGTGGTTTTGATTAAGAATTTTTTTGTCATATCCTTTTCTTCTGTTTTCATAAAATCAGAAGTAAGCATGGAGTTAATTAATAGGGCAACAAATAGAGATGACCCTAAAACAATAGACAAGGTAATAGGGAATATTTTCATGAAATTTCCCATTATTCCGGGCCAAAAACCAAGTGGAACAAATGCTGCAACTGTTGTGGCTGTTGAAATAATAATGGGTGTTGCTATTTCTCCAATTCCTCGTTTGGCAGCTTTTATTCTGCTCATGTTTTCTTTTTGCATCAATCGAAGCACGTTTTCTACCACCACAATACCATTATCTACCAACATTCCCAATCCCATTACCAATGCAAAAAGCACCATGGTATTTAATGTATAACCTATTAAATTCAATATGGTAAATGACATAAACATGGACATAGGAATCGCAAAACCAACAAACAAGGCATTTCTAAATCCTAAAAAGAACATCAACACGCCAACTACCAATAAAATTCCAAAAATGATGTTGTTAACCAAATCATTTACCTGATTTATTGTTTTGGTTGATTGGTCATTAGAAGTAGTAATACTCAAATCTTTAGGTAAGTAATTGGTTTTAGCATCTTCCAAAATAACTTTAATTTTCTCGACAGCTTCTATCATGTTTTTTCCTGAAAGCTTTTTAACATCGAGCATAACCACAGGGTTACCAAAAGACCTGGCATAGGTTGTTTTTTCTTTTTCTTTAAATGCAATAGAAGCAATGTCTCTTAAATATACTGCTCCATGCTCATTTTTAACAACAAAGGCGTTAAGTTCTTTAGCTTCTTCAATTTCTCCAATCACTCGAATCGTTCTTCGTTGTTCATCCATTACCATATTTCCAGCAGAAATAGTTGTGTTTCCTCTAGAAATGGTATTTATAACATCATCAAAACTTACTTTAGATGCTGTCATTTTATATACATCTAATGCTATTTCAACCTCTTTTTCTTGAGCTCCTCTTATGTCCGCTTGTTTTATTTCGGCCAACAATTCAATCTTTTTTTCTAAATATTCAGCATATTCTTTGAGTTTTTCTACAGGATAATCACCCGAAATATTAATGTTAATGATAGGCATTTCTTCAGCAATGTTCAAATCAAAAACTTTGGGTTCTATTTTAGAGCCATTAAAAGTTGGCCAATCTGAACTTGCTTTTTTAATATCTACTTTATCTTTTACTTTGGATTTTGCTTCTTCAACAGAATATCTATCGCCAAACTCAACTGTAATAATAGAGTAATCTTCTTGAGATGTGGAAGTGATTTTTATAATATCACTCAAATTTTGCAATTCTTCTTCAATAGGATTGGTAATTAGTTTTTCCATGTCCTCCGAAGTGTTTCCTGGAAAAACAGAACTAATATAAATCTTAGTTTCTTTCACTTCTGGAAAACTTTCTCGGGGCATTGCATAATAAGCTGAAATACCTGTTATTAATAAAATGGCTATCATTAAATAGATGGTCATTTTATTGTCAATAGCCCATGATGCAATTGCAAATTCTTTTATTTTTTTTGATTTGGCCATGTTAATTTTTTAGTTTTATTTTTTACTTCTAATTTTTAATCAACACTTGTTCACTTTCCTTAACCGTTTTAGCTCCCTCATTAATTATGATTTCTCCACTTGTAATTCCATCAATAATTTCTGAAACTCCATGTTGAGATTTTCCAATGGTAACAATCTTTTTCTGTGCAATAAAAATGTTTTGGTCTCCTTTTTTAATTGTATATACAAATTGCTTCCCCTCAGCATTTTCAGAAATTACACGTTGTGGCAACACCAATGCCTTCTCATTTATATAATCAGTAATATTAAGTATTGCTGTCATGTTTGGTTTTATTTGCTGTTGCTCATTAGGTATCGCAACCTCCACTTTAAATGTTCTATTGTTTGGATTAATATAGTTGGCAATTTGTCTGATTGTTGATTTTACAGTATCATTTAGCACTGGAAAATAGACATTAACTGTTGCATTTTTCTTGATATTACTGATATAATTTTCAGGAATCTCAGCCTCAACATATACATTTGAAAGGTTAATTAATCGAAACAACTGATGCATTCCTGGTGAAACAACCTGACCTTGATCAGAAATTACATCATCAATAACTCCGCTAAAAGGTGCTGAAACTGTTGTTTTTGCAACTTGTTGTTTCATTTGATTTACGGCTTTTTGTTGTGCTTCAAAATTGGTTTTTGCTTGTAAAAACTGAATCTCCGAACCAATTTTATCTTTCCATAATCTTTCCTGACGTTCAAAAGTGGTTTTTGCCAAAGCCAGTTGTGTTTCCATTTGAGAAAGTTGTTGGTTCAAACCTCCATCGTCAATTTTTGCTAAAGTTTCTCCTTTTTGCACCAACTGACCTTCTTTCACAAAAATCTGTGTCAACACACCGCCATATTCAGGATAGATAATAATGTTTTCTTTGGTTTGAACACTTCCCTGAATTTCAACAAAATGATTGAACAACGTAGTTTCCGCTTTCAATGTAGTTACCATTGCTAAAGACAATGAAGAATCTAATTCAGCAATAGCATTATCGAGTAATTCTATTTCATCTAAAAGTGTATGTTGTTTGTTTATAAGCTCCACTTTCTTTGCGTTAATCACTTCAAGGTCGTTTGTAGCTATAATTGCGTCAATGGATTTTTCTCCATCTCCACAAGCAATTAACATTACTGCTATACTGATGATAATTAAATTTTTGTACTTGTTCATAATTTTTTGATTAGCAATGGTTTGTTATTGATTTTATTTTTGTCCGTAAGATTTATCCCAAGTTGCTTTGGCGTTCAATAAATCTAAAGTTGATTTAATAAAACTACCTTCGGCATTTAGCAATTGGTTTTGTGCTTGCGTAAGTTCTAAACTCGAAGCAATTCCTTCGTTGTATTTTTTTTCTGTTTTATCATATATTTTTTTTGCTAAAGCCAAATTATCTTTCTGATTGTCATAAGTTTCTTTGGCTGTGTCAAAATTTGATGCTGCTAATTCCGATTGATATTTTAGAGTTTGTTCCACTTCTTTAGATGTGTTTTCCATTTTTTCTACTTCAATTTTTGCTTGAGATACTTTTGATAATCTACTACCACTTGACAAAATTGGTACTCTTAATGTTGCACCAACTATGGTTGCAGGAAACCATCTTCCTCCACTAAATACATCAAATTCATTGCTATAATTTTGTTGTTGATGACTAAAAAATGCCGAAAGTGAAGGTAAAAACGAATATTTTTCTTTTCGTAAATTCAATTGTGTAAGTTGCATATTTGTGGTTAATAACTGAAAATCGATATGATTCTCTTTGTTGAATTCTTGTTTTACTGCCCCGATAGCTCCCGATAGCAATCGGGACGGGGTTGCTTCATTTTCAACTAGTAGGGCTAAATTTTCTGTTAATATAGTAGGGACATTAATATCTATTCCTAACTGAAGATTGAGTATTTTTTTAGCAAAATCTCGTTGTCCTTCAGCTATGCCTAAAGAAGTTTTCAAGGCATTTACGTTTAATTCTAATTGATCTACATTTTGTTCTTCAGTTAATCCCTCGTTATAAAGTGCTTTTGTTTCTTTTAAAATACGTTCAGCAGCATCAAGCGATTGTTCTAATACGTTGGCGTTTTCTATAGTTGCCAATACCGTGTAATAGGCTTGAGAAACAGCTTCTTTCAATTCAATTTCTGTTTTAATTTGAGAATGGATGGATAAATTTTTATAGGTTTTTGCGGCTTGTAAACCCACAATATAAGAACCATCAAAAAGCAATTGAGAAGCCTGAATTCCAACTGAATTACTATAATTCAACCCAAATTGAAAGGTTGTAAATTTTCCTTCAGGAGCTGCAGGATTAAATGCACTTGCCAACGCAACTTGAGTAGGAATATCAATATACCGTTGAATTTGTCCTTGAGCATCAACTTGAGGCAACCCTATGGCTGTTGTTTCCCAAACTTTCTTTTTAGCAATTTCAATGTCCTTTAGTGCATTCTGATTTTGATAATTATGTTGTATGGCATACACCTGAGCTTCTTTTAAAGAAAATGAAAGTGTATCTTGAGCTTTGCTACCAATAGAAACTATTATAACCAATAAAACGGTTAGAAAATACTTGTTCATAATTAAAATTCTTGATTTGTTTGTGCTAATTTTTCTTTTAAATATTCTATTCCTTTTCTGCTGGCAATACCTCTAATGTGGTAACGAGCCATTTCTAAATGTAATGTTCGATAATCAAAACCCATGTGAGGAAAAAGATCCGTATCAAATATTTTATTTACCATCACAACATACAAGTTAGAAATAATTACAGGATTAACATTTTCTCTGTAAAGTCCTTCTTTTATGCCTTTTTCAATGTTTTCTTTTACAATAGTTGAAACAAAACACGTTTTATGGTCTTCTATTATTTTCCATGCCTCAGGATAAAATTTTTGTAAATCGTACATCACAGCAGGCTGGATGCTTTGAAGTTTTTCACTCATTTTTTGGTTAATATCCAACAACTCATCTATTGCGTTTTCTTTGTCAACACAGCAAAGAGAGGTAATTAAACATTCTTCGTTTTTTATATGTAAGCTTACAGCTTTATTTACCAAATCTTTTTTATCAGAAACATAGAGATAAATTGTTTTTTTTGAGATTCCTAAATGAGATGCAATATTATCCATAGTTAGACTTTTTACACCAAATTTCATAAAAAGTGCTGTGCAAGCCATCAACAGTTCATTTTCTTTTTCTAAAATTTCCATGGCGACAAAAGTAGAAATAAGTTTGATATTGGAAACGAAAAACGTATAAAATGTTTCCTAAAAAAAGGAAAACAGTATAACAAATTGATTGTCAGGTAGTATAATTTGATTCTACTATTTTTCCTTCAGAAAAGTGTGTTGTATCACATTTATTCCTTTGTAAAAGTGTAACAGATTACATTTATTCGTACAAAAAAATGTAACTTAAAGTGTGTATTCGTAAAAATAAATAAAAATCTATTTTGAGGTATTAATCAAAGAATTTATAGCAAGCCGATATGAGCTTAATCCAAAACCAACAATAACACCAGCACAATGTTTAGAAATAAAGGAGTGATGTCTGTATTTTTCTCTTGCAAACACATTGGAAATATGTACTTCAATAACAGGGGTTTTAATGGAGGCAACGGCATCTGCTATAGCTATTGATGTATGTGTGTAAGCTCCAGCATTTAATATAATACCATCATAAGAAAACCCTGTTTCATGGAGTTTGTCAATAATTTCTCCTTCAATGTTACTTTGAAAATAACTTAACGCCACTGTTGGAAAGGCTTTTTTCAAGGTAGCTAAATACGCCTCAAAAGAAGTAGAACCATAAATTTCGGGTTCTCGTTTTCCCAAGAGATTCAAATTAGGACCATTAATGATAATTAGTTGCATAACTAGTTGGTGTTTGGGAACAAATTTAGGAATTTTTTAATCTTTTAAACTTTTAAGTATTTTAGGCACTTTTAAATATTCCTAGCTCCAAAATATTCCTAAGAATATTAGCAACAAAATACCTATTTTTCATTTATTTTTGAAAAAACCTATCATTTAATTTTCAATAATGAATGATTAATTCTCAATCGCATTTGTAATACTTTCATTTATTCAACACAGCATCCCTTAATTCCTACTACTTTAAGCATTTCTAACTACTCTCTTTTATCATATAATGTGGCTAAAGCCCTTTCGTTATTTGGTTTTTAGTCCCGACCTTAAGGTCGGGGTAATAAATCGTAAT